>ENA-ORBV01016817-ORBV01016817.1-microbial-mat-metagenome-genome-assembly--contig:-NODE-16817-length-10557-cov-3.218989_pt1 | contig 10557 bp, 10 predicted proteins | sample MGYA00237777_ERZ505514 | MGnify/ENA primary metagenome ERZ505514 (study PRJEB26160, sample SAMN06269048) | microbial mat metagenome | isolation source: Oligotrophic lake microbial mat | place...
GATCAATAGCGATGAGATTGGCTTTATCCAGGATTTGCTGCGCGAGGTTGGGTAGACGGGCTTCGACAGGCTCAGCCAGCGGGATAGCGGATCCACGCAGGCCGCGAAGAATCAAAAAACGCGGATTGGGAATGATTTCCCGATCCGCGCTGCCTGATTCTCCTGGTTGCGCTTGCGCTCAGCTTAGACCTGGCGCATCTCATAGTTGCTCATCAGCTGCTCGTTCTTGGCGTCGACCACCCGGTTGACATAGCTCTGGGCCTCGGCGTTATCGCGAATGGTCTTGGAGAGGGTGAAGGTGGACCCGATGGTGAACAGCAGCCCCATCAGGAAAAATCCTTTGACCCACATATCCACTGGCGCGTGATAGATTCCCAGGAGCATCATTGAGTTGGCGACAATAAATGACAGCCAGGTGAAGAGAATCCAGGCGCCGGTATCTTTGGTCCCGTGTGATGCGTTCATTGGGGTGTCCTTTCGGTAATTACGTTTCCAGTTACTCTACTTTAGCCTATCGAGTGGATCAAGCGATGTATCCAAGGGTACATTGGCGGGTGTATCCCCCGCTAAAATACATTGACACACCTTTGCTCCTCGCATATCATTACGAGCGGTCATAGTCATTAAGAAAATTAATTACTGGTAAAAATTTTTATGGATACGAAGCAGCAATTCAATGCCGCCTCATTACTAACTGCCGATAACCTCCGTAGTATCGCCCGATCAATGTCGATCAGCCAGATCTCGCGCCTGTCGTTGCCCGAAATCGACGTGGTGGTCGATCAGGTTGCCCGAATTATTCCGGCGGGCAATGTCCCCGGCGTGATTCTGAGCGGGCTGGCCAAGCTGACCGGCCGTCGGCCATCGCGCAACGTGGTCAACCGTGACATCAATTTGCTCTTCCGCGGGGTCGAGCAGGCGATCGCACGCGGGGTAAATGAGCCCCGCCTCGTGCTTGGCGTACGCTTCGAGCATCGTCTGCAGGGCGACGAGCTCGGCGCGCAAGAGCTCGGCGGGCGCCGCGTACACGAGGTCGAGCACCCGCTCGAGCGCGACATGAATGGGGTGGTGCGCGTCTCGCATCGCGGCGATCGCCGCCGCCTGCCGCGGATCGGTGGTCCGGCCTTCGAGGGCAGGCAGGAGGATCTCGTGGCCGACGCGTAGGTGACGATCGAGGCCCCGCGCGAACCCGGCGAGGCGCTTCCGATCGGGCACATGGTCCGGCTCCCCCAACGCTTCGATGCTCTGCGACAGAACGCCGCAGAGCCAATCGTTGTCCGCCCCGAGCGCGCGAGCGACGCTAGGGCCACGCTGGCTTTCGCTTGCTGCCACGATGCCTCCCTCTGTGTGAAGTCACCTTAGCGCGCGGCAAGAAAGCCGCCACGCGTAGGCGGCGGGATCGATCGCCGATCGGATGCTGAAGCGACGAGAGGAACTACCGCGGATCGACGAGCTTCGCGGCGCAGTGCCCCTCACGACACAAGCAGCCGCCGCCGCAGCACGCACCCGGCGTGCACAGTCTGGCGTTTGTGCATCCGGAAGCCTGGCTGGCGCCGGGCGTCACCGTGATGCCCTTTGCGTACGTGGGCAAAGCGCGCGTGGGCACCGGCACCGTGGTGTATCCTCACGCCTTCATTGATGACGCCGTGGAGATTGGGGAGAACTGCACACTCTATCCCGGCGTGCTGGTCATGCGCGGAACCCGGATTGGCTCACGCGTGATCATCCAACCCTCCGCCGTGGTGGGCAGTGACGGTTTTGGATTTGCCCCGGATGCGCAGGGACGCTTCACCAAGATCCTGCAGGTGGGCAACGTGGTCATTTCAGATGACGTGGAGATTGGTGCCAGCACGTGCATTGACCGCGCGGCACTGGGCAGCACGCAGCTTCACGCGGGCGTCAAGCTGGACAACCTGGTGCAGATTGCCCACAACGTGGTGCTGGGTGAGAACGTGGCCATGGCCGGCCACACCGCGGTGGGCGGCAGCAGCAAGCTGGGCAAGGGCTCCATGGTGGGCGGCTGTTCCGGCGTCAGCGGTCACATCAGCATGGGGGATGGCTCCAAGCTGCTGGGCGGAAGTTTCCTCATGCATGATCTGCCTGCAGGTGAGGACTTTGCGGGCATTCCCGCACAACCGCGGGGAAAATGGGCGCGCCAGGCGGTGCACACCCGCAACCTGGATGAATACGCCCGCACCCTCAAACGCCTGGAAAAACGTGTGGCTGAGCTGGAGGGAAAGCTGCAACCGCCGACGTCACCCAAGGCGCCGGAATTGTAGGCAACACTGCTTGCGGGATGCCCCACGCGCAGGAACACTTGCGCCCCATGGTGGCCGTCACCGAGTGGGTCCGTCATGCCCTGTTTGACCTTGCCCGCGCCGCCACGGAGCTCACCCAGCTGCGCGCGCATATGAGTCATACAGTTCGTGCGGCGGCGGAGCTCCACGGCAATTTTGAGCAGCGGCGCCATGTGCAGCTCCTGCATGAAGCGGCCCGTGCCATGGATCTCCACGTCACACGCGCGCTGGAAGCGTGCCGCCTGACCACGCGTGCGTTGCCCGTCAGCGGGACGGATGCACTGGGCGCTACGCGGTGCCTGCAGCTTGCGCGTGATGCCCGGCGCGCCATCAAACGTGTGGAGACGGAGAATGACCACGCACGCCGGATTCTGGTGGATGCACAGCTTGAGTGTTTCCGCCGTCTTCGGCTGGTCAGCGGGGAAGCGCGTGTGCCCATCACGCTGGAGCTGGAAGCCCTGGCCCGCAGACGCCGCGCCCAGGAGCTGGGCATGATGCGCAAGGTGGAGCGGCTGGCGGCGCGCTTTGAGCGCAAATTGACGTCCTCATGGACGGCGGGAAACGCCACGCGCCGCATGTGAGCCGGTCAGGGTTTGTAGCCGGCGGCCAGCGCTGCCCGTCTCCGCGCCATCAGGACCGCGCCCACCACACCCGTGGCTGCGCCCACGCCCACAGTACCCAGATGGCCAGGAAGGTTCAGCGCACTGGTCACCAGGCCAAACAACATTCCCATGACCAGTGCAGTTGCCAGCATCAATCCCAGGATGGTTCCCCAGCCCATCACCTTGGTTGTCTCAGTGCCCATGCCCGCGTCTCCCTTTGGTGCCGCATCACACCATACCCAACCAGCCCAGCAATGCGCCCGCCGCCAGCAACCACGTGCTGTTCAGCTTGAACCGGATCAGCACCACCAGGCTCACCATGCACATCAACACCGCCGCCAGGTTGGTGATGGAATGGACCCCCAGCTCCCAGCTCACCACCACCAGCAACGCCAGCGAGGCCGCGTTGACGCCGTCAAGGAACGCCCCGGCCACACGGGATTGGCGGATCCTGGGAATGAGCGGCCCGCTGATGGCAACAAAGAAGAACGCGGGCAGGAAGATGCCCACCGTTGCCACCACCGCACCCTGCGGCCCGGACAAAAGGTAACCAATAAACGTGGCGGTCGTGAACACCGGCCCGGGCGTGACCTGGCCAACCGCCACCGCATCCAGGAGCTGGGACTCCGTCAGCCAGCCCAGCCGCTCCACCAGGTCTGCGCGCAGGAACGCCAGCAGCACGTACCCGCTCCCGTACAACACCGATCCGATTTTCAGGAACACGCCGAAGATCCCCGGCAGGCTGATGCTTCCCATCCCCGCGGACACCATGGGCACCGCGGGCAGGAACATGGCTGACGTCGTTGATTTACCATTCACATCTCTCTTGATTAACAGTGCCGAAACAGCTCCTGCGGCCAGCAGCACACCCAGCTCCGGGAGCTTGAAGCTGCAGGCCACCACACTGGCCACGGCAATGGCGCCCGCTTTCCACCCCTTCACGGCGGTCTTCCCCAGGCCCCAAAGGGCTTGCAGGATGACGGCAACAATGACGGGTTGCAGGCCCTGGAGCACGTGTTTGGCGGCGGGGAGGGAGCCGGTTTCCACGTAGGCCCACGCCAACCCCATCACCAGCGCCATGGCCGGGATGATAAAACACACACCGGCCACCAGCAGGCCCGCCCAGCCGGCACGCACGCGGCCCAGGTGGATGGCCAGCTCCGTGGAGTTGGGGCCGGGGATGAGCTGCGCCGCGCTCACCATGTCCAGGAAGTGTTCGCGCGTGACCCATTGGCGGCGGCGGACAACCTCCTCCTCCATCAACGCAATGTGCGCCGCCGGACCGCCAAACGCGGTGACGCCCAGCTTCAGGAACACCCACGCCACCTCACGCAGGGCGTGCCTTGTGTCTTCCTTGTCCATTTCAACCTCTTTTCACACCGCCGCCAGCCCGCGTTGACACCACCGGGCGAAGCTCTTCTCACACGCAAGATGCACCTGGAGCACAGCATGCCCAACGTCACTGGTCACTCGCCGCAGCCTGAGCCTCATTCCGCCGCCTGGGTTTCCCAGGTGTGGATCAGCTTTGCCGTCAGTGTTGGCGCCACCGCGCTGGGCGTGTTCTTCCTGCCCGTGGATGAATGGGTCCGAGGCTACCTGGCCATGGGCCTCCTCTTCACCATTGGCTCCACGCTCAACGTGGCCAAGACCACGCGGGACATCCATGAGTCCACCAAGCTCACCGCGCGCGTGGATGAGATCCGGATGGAGAAACTGTTGGCGGAACACAACCCGCTCAAATGACAAGTACCCAGAGCGGATCCCCGGGCGGCATCCAGCGGCCAAGATTCCTTTTGCGCCGCAGAAAACCTGACGTCACCGCCGGTGGGCGCTACGGGTGGAAGGGCCAGCGTGCACGGGAGCGGACCAGTGGAATGGCTCAACTACCATCACCTTCTCTACTTCTGGACCGTGGCGCGTGAGGGGACCATTGCCCGCGCGGCCGTGAAGCTGCGTCTGGCCCAGCCCACCATCTCTGCGCAGATCCACACGCTGGAAGAACAGCTCAATGAAAAGCTGTTCCAGCGTCAGGGCCGCCTGCTGGTCCTGACGGAGATGGGCCAGGTGGTCTACCGCTACGCGGAGGAGATCTTCTCCTTGGGGCGTGAGCTGCTGGACGTCGTCAAAAACCGCCCAACCGGCCGCACGCTCACGTTGTCCGTGGGCATCAGTGACGTGGTCCCCAAGCTGATTGCCTACCGTCTCATGGAACCGGCGCTGGCCATCCCGCAGCAGCTCCGCCTGGTGTGTGAGGAAGATTCCCAGGACAACCTCCTGGCGCGCCTGGCCCTGCACCAGCTGGACATTGTCATCAGTGACGCGCCGGTGGCTCCGCATGTGCGCATCCGCGCGTTCAACCACCGCCTGGGTGACACCGGCATCAGCTTTCTGGCGGCGCCCAAAATTGCCGCGCGCCACAAGAAGGATTTTCCAAAGTCCCTGCACGGCGCGCCCATGCTGCTGCCCGCTCGGGAGAATGCACAGCGCCGGGCGCTGGACGGCTGGCTGGAGGACCAGGGCATCCGTCCCGTCATCATGGGTGAATTTGAAGACAACGCACTGCTCAACGTGTTTGGGCAGGCGGGTGTGGGCGTGTTCACCGCGCCCACCGCCATTGAAGCAGAAATGGAAACACAATTTGGCGTGCGCGTGATTGGCCGCACCACGCAGGTGCGGGAGAGCCTCTACGCCATCACCATTGAGCGCCGTCTCAAGCACCCCGGGGTGGCGGCCATCTGCAAGGCTCCCCTCAAGGAACTCTTTGGTTAGCCGCCGCTGGGGATGGTGAACGGCGTGCCGGCGGTCTGCACGTGGGCCCGCCAATGGCCGCGCTCAAAGATGGTGTTGGAGCGCTCATTGTAGCTGAACCCGTCCTCCGGCTGGAAGCTGACGCCGCGCAGGAGCCACTGGTTGACGTCAGTGCGGACCACGTCCACGGCGCCGGGAGCGGGCGTTACGGTGGGCAGCACCACGCTGGTGGTGCCGGCCGGCATGAGCACGCTCCACACAGGCTGCATGATGGGTGTGCCCTGTTCGTCAATCCCCGCAAAGCGCTCCAGGTCAATGGACACCAACCCTTCCGTACGGGACAGCGCGGACCAGGAGAACCGGCGGTCCGCGCCAAGCTGCGCGCCGGAGGCCGGTGTCAGTCCGCTGGGGAACTCATAGAAACCACTGACCGTGATGTCTGAGCCGGTGGCGTTGCGCTCAAAGACTTCCGTCAGCGGCGGCGTGTAGCCCACCAACTGGTTGCCTTCCATGACGGGAAACGCGTTGATGGCCCGCAATGTGTATGACACATTTTCCACAATGGGAATGCCGGTGGAGACACCCGCCAGCGCGGAGACGGCGGCCGGCAGCAGGAAGTAGGTGGACTGGGCGCGAACGTCACCAAAGCCGGTGGTGCCCTGCGTGTTGGGCGGATTCACAAACGTGTAGATGCCACTTTCACCCAGGTCCATGAACGCATCCACAGTACGGGCGGTGACCGGCGCGCCCACAGCAATGGGCGCACCGCTGAAGTTCACATTGATCTGCGTGGCAACGCTGGCGGTGAGCGTGATGTTCTTTCCGGGGTTGCTGCCTGCGGACGGCGTGACGCCCAGCAGGAAGCCCATGGCGCCGCCGCCAAACGCAAACGGCGCTTCCGTGGTCTCCGTGTCCGGATTGCAGTTCCCGTCAATGGAATCATAAAAATAGACCACGGCCATCAGCGCCACGGTCTTGCCCACCGGCGTGCGCACGGTGAACTGGTTGGAGGGCGGATTGGTGACGCCGTCCCGAGTGATGTCACAGGGGGTCTCCGTGAGGATCATGGCGTCACCGGGGATGGGCGGCAGTACGCCAATCCTGGGCTCAGAGGGGAAGATGGCCGCAACCCGCTTGTACCGGTTGGCCGCACCGCCGGTGGGGTAACCCGCGGCCGCCCAGTTGGTGATGGTGCCGCTGACCTCGGCCAGGGTCTGTGCGGGCATCTGGCGCACGCGCGGCTGCAGGCTGAAGGTCACAAAGCTGGCGTCCAGTCCCACAATGGTTTCATTGGCATGACCCGCCAGTGAAGCCGTCAGCGTGACCGGACCGTCCAGCTCCAGGCCGGCCAGCACCAACATACCCTCAGCATTGGTAACACCTTTATACATGGCCCCGCTCCAGGTGTTACCCACAAACACCGTGGCGTTGGCCAGGCGCTGCTTGGTGTCATCCCGGACCACGGACACGCTGATGTTGCGCAGGATGTCACCGCCGCGGGCGGCGCCGGAGGGATCAGTGGCGTCTACATATTGGGCAACGCCATCCCCGGAAGAGAAGGGTTGGCCAACACGCGCGGTGTCCTGCAGGCGCAGCGTGATGCGCGGTGCCGCAACATGCGGCGGCGTGACAAAGCGGAACCGCGTGGGGCTGAGCACGGTGATGTTGGGAACCGGCGTGTTGGTTTCCACAATGGTGAGGGACATGCGGCCCGCGGCAAACCCGCTGCCGGTGGCTTCCACAATGGCCCCGCCCGCCGTGGAGAAGACCACCGGCTCCAGCAGGGTGATGCGCACGGCGTCCACAAATTCAAAGGCGGCAGGGGCGGGGGTGCCGGCGCCAAACTCGTTGTGCACGGTGACGGTGGCGGTGCCCAGGGCGTGCGGAGGAATGCGGCAGGTCAGCTCCGTCTCGGAGATGCGTGTGACGGACGTGGCTTCCGCGCCGTCAAAGAAGACCTTGAGCTGCTCAGCGGTGAATGCGGTGCCGCGGATGGTCACCTCATCAAACCCCACTGAGGCGCCTTTGTTGGGCGTGATGCTGCTGATGGTGGCCGGCGCAAAATACAGGAATGCACCATCCTGCACGTCGCTGGAGGCGTTCACGGAGAGTGCCACCGGCACACGCACGCTGAGGGACCCGGCACTGAGGGCACGCGGCGGCACCGTCACGGAGAGGCTGCGGCTGCTGCGCCCGGTCACCGTTCCGGCCACGCCGGCAAACGTCACCTGCGGGGTATCTCCCACCATCACGCCCGTGACGCCCACGTCCACGCTGACATTGCCGGTGGCCGGCCCGGACGCGGGCAGCACGTTGACCAGCCGCACCGCGCTGTCCAGGGGAGAAACCCATTCAAAGCCGTTGGTCACGCGCCCCTCAAATGTATCACCAATTCTCACAAAGACGTCCACCTGCGCGGTGCTGGAGGCGGGGGCGGTGCACTGGATGCGCGTGCGGGTGAGCAGCACCAGGCCGGTGCAGGGAGCGGTGCCCAGCAGCACATCCGTGACGCCACGCAGGTCCGGTCCGGTGATTTCAATGGGTGTGGTCTCATCCGTGAATCCAACATTGGGGAACACGCCATCCACCTGCAGACCCATACGCACCAGGATGGAGCCTGGCGCGGCGCCGGTCTGCTGGTCCGCGTTGATGAGCGTGAGGCTGTAGTCATTGGCGGGCATGGACGGGATGTGCACCGCCACCGTGGTCTCGTTCTGCGGATTGACCACAAGGTCAATAGGATTGCTCACGCCATCACTGAGCCGCGCGGAGACCGGGGGCACCAGGCCTGAGCCCACCACGGTGACCACGCTGTCCGGCGTGTTGGCGGGAACCTGGCTGGGCGTCACGCTGGTCACTGCCACGGGGCGCACGTAGCGGAACGCGTTGGGCAGCGTTCCCACGCCGCTGGGTGTGCTGACCTCCACGGCCACCCGCGCGCGCACGGCTTGCGGCGTGCTCACCACAATTTCCGTCCCTGCGGCGTTGACCACGGGATTGACGGCCACTGCGGTGCCAAAGCGGACCAGCGTGGCGCCGGTGAAGTTCTGTCCCTGGATGCGGACGTTGGTGCCGCCAGCCTCGGGGCCCTGGTTGGGAATGACCATGCCCACCACGGGCAGCGGCGCGGGGTCCACAATCAGCGGCGAGGTGCCCGTGGCGGATTGCAGGTCCGCGTTGGTGACGCGCACGGTGTACGTGCCCGGCTGCAGGGACGGGATGTCCACTGGAATGGCGGTGTCATTACCGGGCCGTGCGGTGATGGTGACGGCGGACGCGGCCTCACCCAGCGTCACGGTCACCGGCGCCACCAGCCCGTTGCCGCGGAGGATGACGGAGGTGGTTGCCAGTGCCACCACGTTGCCCGGTTCCAGAGACGTGAAGGTCACGGGCTGCAGGTACTTGAATGCTGCGTCCAATGACGATGTTCCGCCGGGTGTGGTGACTTCCACGGCCACCGGTCCGCGCGCGTGCACCGGGGTTTTCACCATGATGGTGTTCCCGTCAACAACGCGGAGGTCCGTGCCCGCGGTGCCGCCAAATTTCACCTCGGAGGCCTTGTCAAAGAACTCCCCCTTCAGCGTGATGTCCAGGCCGCCGGGCGTGAGTCCTTCCACGGGTGCCACCGAGGAGATCACCGGCTTGGGCGGCGGGTCCTCCTTCTGGCAGGAGGACCACAGGATGACGGCGGACAGGACGCAGAGGGCCATGGGGGGCTGACGCATGGGGCGCAGCATAGACCGGGCGCGGGCCTTGTGCGCGCCTCGTCACCCATCCGGGGTTCAGGGGCCAAAGAACCGCTCAAAGGTGTCCACATCCGTCATCCCGGACTCCACGCCCAGGACACATCCCAGCAGCGCCCCATCCTTGGCGCATTCCCACACGGTGAACGAGAAGCCCGGCGGCAGATGGAACGCCCACAACGCTGCGCTGTGTCCGGCATGGCTGGTCAACGCTGCGGCCAGCGCCTCCAGATCCTGCCGCACGGAGTCATCATGGGGGCGTTTTCCCGGCGTCAATGAGGCCAGTTGGCGGGTGGTAAGCGCAAGCAGTTCGGAGCACGCCGGCGCCACATGCGGCGTGGGCGAATGCACGAGGCCAACGGTTCCATCCAGCAATCCATCCAACAGGCGCTGGCGGTGACGGAACGGATGTGCGGCATGCCGGGCCAGGAACTGGCTGAGTGGGTCCATGGGTTTGCGTTGGATAGCAGACGTGCTGGGCTTGCATTGGCGGACACGTTGCGTAGCGTGCCGCGCATGTCCGTCCCCAAGCTGAGTTTCACGCGCACCACCACCGGCATCACGCTGGCAGTGAGATGGTCGAACAGCACGTCCAGCATCTTGTTTGCCAATGCAGTTTGCGCACCCCAGTCGGTGCCGGGCTCCAAAGGAATTCTGCCCCGTAATTCTCTTGCGAACCGTTCGTCCAAAACCCGATGTAATGCCCCTGAATCCGGGAACCTCTGGTTGTCCGCCAGTTCGTCGAAGAGCACCGCAGCCGTTTCATGAAAGGCCCGACCAAACGCCAGTGCCTTTGATGTGAATGCTGGTGGGCGCCCCTCGACGTACCGGAACTTGTACTGTCGTGGGCATCGCATGTAGCACCGCAACTGCGACACCGATACATGCAGTCGATCTCGGTGTTCTGCGAGGTTCATGAGCGACTTCCAGCTGACTGCAAAGGCGTCACTCGGGATTTCAGTTCGTCGATCAAACTGGAAGCAGGCCTTTTGCCCAGGTATTCAATCGTCACACCGAAGCGACCCGAGGCGACTTGCTTAATATTGCTGGCGCGCTCGGTGAAATACCGTTCTTTGGCTTCGCCCCCTTCGCCACTGTTGCTCATGCCACCCAACCGGCTCATGGCAACGGCCAGCGTCTCGTGGGCTTCGGCGCTTAGGGCGCCGT
>ENA-ORBV01016818-ORBV01016818.1-microbial-mat-metagenome-genome-assembly--contig:-NODE-16818-length-10556-cov-5.471133_pt1 | contig 10556 bp, 6 predicted proteins | sample MGYA00237777_ERZ505514 | MGnify/ENA primary metagenome ERZ505514 (study PRJEB26160, sample SAMN06269048) | microbial mat metagenome | isolation source: Oligotrophic lake microbial mat | place...
GTACTACGACTTTCATTGCTTCAGTTGATTCAGAATTTGTCCTTTCCACGCACGGCCTACAGTACAGTAGTACTTGCCAAAATCAAACAAGCCAGTTTTAGACCAGGTGCAGAATAGATCGAACTACGTATAGAATTCCATTCATCTGCGTAAAGTACAGTAAGTAGTAAGTACTGTACGTGCGCGTGGCCACCGAATATCTTTCTGCGAAAAGTAAACTACTTACCCTGAGTTTTCTACAGTACAATCTACAGTGACATTGGAGCGGTTTCCGTCAATGACTTACAATTGACAAAACCATTGAATAGTGATTTATCAGATTGGATACCGGTTACCACCAGAAACGACCAGCAACTGCAGTGTGTCCAGCCTACTGCAGTATCTACTCCGAGTACTACCGTAGCATAAGTCGTTCGTACTCGTGGCACTGTACCGGTAGACTAACGGGTGTTTTGCCTGCAACCATCAGTCAGTCCATCACATGGTTGGTGAACAATCTGGTCCCGTGCTACGTACTACGACGTACTAGCATGTGGTGCCTGGTGCGACGTGAGAAGGGTCGATGTGCTACCTTAATTCCTTCGGGAAGTAAGTTGTCAAGAAATCGTCTTCTCTAGCGAATTATGGGAATGTACTATTTAGCCGGCCGGCGTCGATTCTTCTGAAGTACGATTCCGATGGGGTTACTAGAGTAGCTAGCTAGTACTAGCTAGTACTAGTTTAAGGTGGGTTTCGGGATTTACCGTAGAGCAGTACCAGGGTTCTACAGGACGAAAACTCACAATCCACCGTAGCCCAAAAGATTGTAAAATCCTTAATGGTTTGTACCAATCTGCTAAAGGGGTTAAGCTTTTTGAATCTAATTCTTAATACAAAATAATCAATGTTGGCGACAATGGCGTTGTTCCGACGGCAATGATGCTTATAAAAGTTAAATTAACTAATCAGCATTCACTCGCGACGCAGCCTGCTCGGCCATGTCGAAATCGGCAATAGATTTGAGCAGCTGGTTCCTGGCATTTTTGTCAAGCTTCTCCATGTTGTTGGCTGTGGCAACAGCCATTTGCCTTGCAGCAACGCCAAGCTGAGTGCTTTCCAATGGCACTTCCTCCTCTTTGAGCGATTGCAGCAGTTCTTCATCGTCTTCAGTCCAAGGTTCCGGCGCGGGCGGATCTGGAGTATTGAAATAGAGCTCTGCCAAGTCAGATTTCTTGTCGGGAACTTTGCCATTGATCTTTCCCATTTTTGCCTTCTTCCACTTGCAGAGCAGTTTGATGTCAGCTTTTGAGTATGCACGACCTTGTGATGTTTCCAACGTGAAAGGGCCTTTCGTTGCTAACAACGAGCGAGCTTCCTTGTCTAGATCCAGAAGCAGAAGCATGTTCTTTTTCTTTTTCTCGAACTTGCTGACACTCTCTTCTCGTTCAATCAAAGCCCTGGCTTGAAAGAAGTCATCGCTATTCAAGTGTTGCCCACCTGTTGCGTGGAACAGCTGCCCCGAAGCCTTCGCATTTCGGATGGCTTTGATGCGCTCTTTGGTTTGGGGAAGAGTTACTGCTGGAAGCTTCTTCTTCATCTTTGGAGCTTCCTTCCGTAAAGAACCACCATAATAACCATTGGTACTCAAGACGTCACAGTGGAAATGGTTCAACGCGGCAAGATCTTTCAATTGCTCGGTTTGTTTTGACTCGGTTGTTCCCTCATAGGTGAGTTCGTGTCGCACTTGCAGTGATTGCAGTGGAAAACGTGTGAGGGGCACAGCACCACATTTTTTCCAACAGGCAAGGTTCCTCTCCTGTGAAAAGGCCCTTTCAAATGCATTCTCCAGCCGGCACTTGGTGATGTAATCGTATCCTCCAAAGACAAGCAATGGAAGATCACTCACAGCAATTGTTTTTCTTCGGGCTTGTCTCGCTTCGGCAAGGACACGGAGGTTGGAACGATACAGGCTTTTGTAGAGGCCATAATTTTGATCCGTCTCCTGTGTGACATGAGTGGTATTGGGAACTCCTGGGGAAAGATACACCCCTTGTAATCGCAAACTGGCTAACATCTCAACATTCATTCGGCCTGGCCCACTGTCTACCTTCAACAACACACGCTTACCTGGCACATCCGCAACATCTGGGTACAGAGGAAGAATGGCCTTTTTGATGTACTTATCAAGTTCAATTGTATTCATTCCTCCCTTCTCGTTCAACCCAAACGTTGTTGGAAGTTTCTTTGGCTCGTCGAAACCGAATTTGCCAACCACAGTCGCTGCATGCAGGAACCAGTCTACTGAAATTCTCTGAGTACAATCTTGTTGTGCAAGGGACTTTAATTGGAAATGAGGAGGCAATGCTTCTCCAGCAGCGTTACTTCCACAAATGATCGTGGAAGAATATCCACTCTTGTTCGCAGCGGTTCCTCCACTCGAAAGATCAGGACTGGTAAAGACCATCGGTGGACGTCCTCCTCTGTTTCGATTCGCTTCATCAAGTGTCCCATCTGTTTCGTCAAGGTTGACTATGCGTTCTTTTTGATTGTCAAAGAACACAACCTCACCAACAACTTCAACATCTTCTGCTGTTGGTTCCCTTCCAAAGCCAAGTTCAATTAGAGTGGATTTAAAGGTCGTGAACCAAAGATCCAAATTGTGATGAGTCGTCCACTGCAGGCGCCGCTGTTCCATCATGTTCGCTTTTCCAACCGTAAAGAGATCCGATGTTTCTTTTCTCAGCTTACGAGTCAGGTCATCCCGTGAGCGAGTATGACCGGCTGTGTTGACACAGGCATTGACACGCAAAGCCATGTCTTTTATGCTCGACTGCTTCTTGCATTCAGCCTGTTCAAGCATCAAAAAAGTAGAGTATGCTCCCTTTAAAGCTGCGAAGATTGCTTTGGAAAATTCACCGCATGGACCTCTCTTCTTTGGAGACAAATCAATTAAGCCATTTCGTACATAAGCCGCGGCAGTTTTTGGACTTATGTTGCTGTCACACAACACATTGACTGCTGCAACAATAACATTTATAGACTTTCTGTCTGGGTGACCAACGGGCAGTTCTTTGTTCTGCTGAATCCTCACTGTCGCCAGCTTCATAGCTGCAGCATCTTTTTTGGTCTTCATGATTACATTTGCCTGTTCTCGTTGCACTTCGGTGGATGATCTACGAAACTTTTTCGTTTCAGTTTCCGACACGAGGGATTCTCCACTTCTTTTAGCAGCAGCAGCACTGGTGCTGGCCAATAAGCGCCGGGGTGTAGCCAATGTTGTTGCTGCACTCGTACTAGCACTAGTGTTGTTGCCTGTGGACGTTCCCGAATTTGTATTGGCTGCTGACACTTGGTCATTTCGATCCGCACTGCTAAGTGTTGATGACACAGTTTCAGCACCATCACCAATTTGTTCAGGCACTGAAGGTGTTGTCAACGCTTTCTTATCAACAACGATCATGTTCTGGGACTTCCTCCGTACTTTTTGGTACAAGGTCATGCTTTTGGTTTGCTCTTCAGTGAAGCCAACCATCCTCATTGCAGCGCGAATTTTGATCAAGCCTTTGGCAGCAGCAATGAGGCTGGAAGCATGCAAAATCATGCCCTGAAGGGCTTCTTCTTCTTCTGACATGATTAATGGAGGGGCCTGCATAGTGTTGAGCCACTTCCATCCACCCACAAATGATATACCAGTTGTTGACAACAGGTCACGCGAAACACAACAATAATGAAGGATTCGGGCCACTCTTCATGTCGACATTTCGACAACTGAACTAGCTGCAAACTAATTATAAAAGACAACATGGCTACTTGACAACACAAAGTAGAGACCTATGTGGTTGTAGCTATTGGTTGTGTCATTGTCGGCTATCTAATTAGCAATTTAGCTAGTTGGAACAAATAACTGTTACAGTTGTAAATTTCCGATGGCTCATAACCCACCTTAAACTAGTACCGAGACAGATGTTTTGTTGGGCGTCTGATCCTTGCTTGAGTGCTTCTGATGCTGATGTAACAGTTTCTTCCTGCAATCCACGGCACAACACGACACGAACGAATACATTGAACTAACCCAAATCAAAGCAGCACGATCTCTTCTTCTTCGTTGCGTGTATGCATGCCGGTACTGTCTTCTGGCTGCTAGCTCATTGTTGAAGCTGACTAGCTAGCTACTGGAAAGTATTCTTCTTCTCTCCGCGATATTTGAGTAGATATCTATATTGCTAGATTTCTCTATATCAAATTGAGGCTGAGAAGACACCATTTTGTCTTTGACAATTATTTACACTCATATCAAAAATAATAATTGACCATGGGACTTCCAACTTCATCGTGGCTGTTAGCCTGTCTGCTTGCAGTTGGTGGCAGCACCACGGGTGTTCAAAGCTTTCAGCAGGTGGCACTTCCTGCAAGAATCATGCCAGTAATGCTGCCAAGTTTTTCAAATAGCAAGATGCAGAAACAAAAGAAGACATGGGCGGACATTGCAGCATCAAGAAGAAGAGGCACTCTCGCAATGGCAACTCTGGAGGAAGACCAAGAAGCATGTGATGATGAACGAAACAATCATGACAGAGTCAACGGCAAGAGCAATCAACACGCAGCAGAATCCATATCTGGACAAGAACGACAACCAACGAAGAGTTCCTCCCATCAGAATTTGTTGAATACTACTACAAAGGAAACAGAATGGTATAATCAAGCAGAATATAAAAACAAACGAAATCTAAAACGACAATGGTTGACTCGAACGACAGACTCTCTTATAAATACGCCTCCAGGATCGTTGGTCAAGGGCAAATGGCACGAATTGGTATCCATGTTGTATGGTTGGTCTGCCTTTATAAAGACGGATGCGGATGCTCCGTTACGAATGGAAGCCATTTTGAAGCGATTGTACGAAGAACAAAGAGCCGGAAGCAATGATGAAGTTGTGGTGGATATTGACATGTACAATCGATTGCTGGATGCTTGGGCGTGTGCGGCCTTGTTTCAAAAGAACAATCGTAGTCGTCCACCCACTGTGGCATCTCAACGAGCCCGTGAAATTCTGGTTCTCTTACAAGAAACCTATGAAGCACAAATGCAGGAAGCAGTTGTAGAAGCAGAGGATGATGATGATGACGATGATGATCTGCTACAACATGCACAATTGTTGATGCCCAACGAAGAATCCTTTAATCTGGTCTTGCATGCTGTATGCAAAACCGAGGGACCTACCATTGCGCGACGATTGTTGGCGTTTATGGAATATTTGCATCGTTCGGGCAAGAATCCGTTGGCCAAACCAAGCAGGACCGATTATACAACCGTCTTGCATGCTTATACTCAACTGCACCGATTTCGGCCGAGTCCGCGTCCTCACCCCAAAGAGCAACAACGACGACAACAACAGCAGCCATATACTGAAAATGCCGGGGCGCTCGCCGAAGGATTTTTTAGGCACATGAATATTACAGCCGGGATTACTCCCGATACCTATTGCTACAATCTGGCCATCAAGGCCTGGGCACACGGAAAGAGAGGGCGAGAAGCGGCGGAACATGCGGACCGAATTCTAGAAGAAATGCAAGCACCCAAGGATATTGTCACGTATGCGTCGGTAATTTCGGCGTGGGCCCAAAGTGGTATGAGAGCTCATGCGGTACAACGCGCCGAAGAACTCTTGCGCCAAATCGAAAACGACCCCAAATTAGAACCCAACACGGTCGTCCTGAATGCCGTCATGTCGGCATGGGTCAAATCCAGGAGCCCTGGTGCTTCTAATCGTACGGGAGAATTGTTGCGAGAAATGGAACTCGCAGAGGATCCACAAATTCGTCCGGATCTTATTGCCTACAATACGCATCTGCATGCTCTTTCCCTTCAAGCGAAAAAACCTGGTATGGCCCAACGCGCAGATGCGCTGTTACAAAAGATGGAGGATCTCTACGAACGAGGAGACGTTGGCTTTGCCCCCAACCTTTTTAGTTACAATCTTGTCATTGAAGCTTGGTCGAAATCACCTTCTACCGATGCTGCCATGCGAGCGGCTCATGTTTTGAGAAAGCTGGCCAAGGTTGCCAACAACGACAAGCGCGCCGGTGTGGAACCCGATACGTTTTCCTTCAATCAAGTGTTGGCGGCTTTGTCACGGTCGCCCATGAATGGAGCAGCGAAAATGGCGGAAGAATTGCTAAACTACATGGAAAAGGCCTACCGCACAGGAATCCATCCCAATGCCAAGCCGGATGCCATGGGATACACCAGTGTCATTCAAGCGCACGCGAGAAGTGGTGATCCTGGGGCCGCTGTCAAAGCAGAACGACTGCTTGGTTACATGAAAGAACGATATTTTGTTCATAACGAAGCCAACTTGAAACCGAACCGGAATGTGTATAATGCCGTAAGTAATTTTGTTTCTTTGTTGAAAAATGTCAATAATGGCAGCTCTCACCATGAAGCATTTTTCTTCTTCTTTGCAAAACATAATCACCAACAGGTTATCCACTGCTGGGCTAGAAGTGGGCAAGGTACACTAGGCGCTCGCAAGGCTGAAGCAATGCTCCGAGAAATGGAAGAGCTGCGAGAAAAATACAAGGACGAATACATGGCTCCCAATCTTGTCACATTCAATTGCTTACTTAACGCCTGGGCTCTCAGCGGCACTAGATGCTGTGGTTTGAAGGCCGAAAGAATTCTCAACCAAATGTTAGACAACGGGCTTGTCAAACCGAATGACTTGACTTACAATACCGTAAGTGGAAGCAAGTGGGAGTGGGGCTAGCAATATTATTCGTCAGACTGCAAGAGAAGAATCGGGCTTAGCGTGTGTTATCTCCAGCTGACTTTATGCCCACTCATATCCTTTTTAAACAGGTCATAAATGCAATTTCGAAAAGTAAAAATGAAGCAAAAGCGCAACGTGCACTCCGAATCTTGAGGCGCATGGACAAGCTCTACCAGGCTGGCGTCAACAAAGAAGCAAGGCCCAATGAAGTCACTTACACTGCAGTCTTGAAAAGTTGCGCCTTCCCTGCGGTTCCAGATGAAAGGACTCGTCGCAAAGCCCTTGACACAGCAATCTTCACTTTGGAAGAACTAATAGCATCACGCTATGGACATCCAAATCAAATTACATATGGCACCTTCTTTAAAGCGTGTGCCAATCTGGTTGACGACGAAGAGCTCCGCCGGGCTGTTATCAAGGAAGTTTTCCATCAATGTTGCAAAGACGGTCAAGTGGGGGAAATGGTTCTGACGCAGCTGCGGGCAGCAGCTCCAGATCTATTTCACGAACTTGTTGTCGATTTAGTCGAAAGAAACCCATCTCGTCGCAAAGGGGAAAAGGCGCGTGTCACATTGGCCGATCTTCCACCGGAATGGTACTCAAATGTACGCACCCAAAAAACGCGGGGAAAGCAACAAGCTGCCCCGCGGTGGCCTAGAAGTCCACAAAGAAAACCATCACGATCGTGATATCTCTGTTTGAAAATGCAACGCAGCACATAGAATCATAGACGCTGGCTAGACCCTTGCAGAGAGTCATATTTATGTACAAAAACAATACAAACACAAAAACAATGATAATACCTAGTTTAAATTCAATTTTGCAGTAATTGAATTCCTTTCTTTGTCACATAAAACATTAGCGTAGCAAGTGGAAGAAAGTTATTATTACAACCCGTCAAAATCAAAGCCAAAGTCTTCCAGGCTGTCGGTTGACATCTGTAAGTCATCAAGTCCCATGTCATTGACCATCCCCCCAAGCGCATCGTCTTGCAATCCAAACGAATTGATCGATTTAATACTCTTCACACTGGACGGTGTATCGATTGCAGCGGCTGGCGCTTGGGCCGCAGTCACAGATTTTCGCTTCTTACTGCCGGCTTGTGCTGCTGGGAACTCTCTTGGAATGAGAGTCACAAACCTAGCTGGGATATGATATTTCGGTAACTGGCCGGACGCATCTACAGTACGTAGTATGGCATGGTGATAGGCAAAAGGGTGAGTGACTCTTCACCTGTGAAGTTGTTCAAGATCGGCTGGCGAAACGTTCACGCGCTCCCCAAAATTTCTTACCCGCTTCTTCTCCATCAAACTCTACAACGACGATGTCGTCATCTTTCCTGCAGTATGTGGTGCTGTCAATTACAGTAGCTGAATACAGGGAAGTTGTGTGCGGATACATTGCGTACACGCGAGACCCCTTCTTGGAACTGTAGAGGAGAGCCACAACAAAATATACTGTGAGTTTCCTTTCGGTTTTTGAATCCTATGGCACGTCCCTTCAAACACAAAGTTAGTGGGCACCTGCGTAATTCAAAACGTACCGATGACACCATTCCGCTGCTTCCGAAAATGTCCTAGGGAGCGGCAAAATAAGACTTCGCGGCACCATTTGTATACCACCGTCCTTATCCTCTACGTCTTTAATGGCGACCTTTTCTCGAAAATAGGCATCGCGTTGTTTCTCCGAAAGCTTCAGAAAGTCATTCGGCGTCATGCTAAATCCGGGATAATTCTTTTGAACGAGTGCTAGAATCCATAAATCCCTACTGGACACTCGCGCTGCCACAAAATCACCCTCCTTGAGACCCCGGAACCGAATGGCTTCGAAGACGCGAAAGATGTGCTCTTTTTTAGATACAAGCCGTTTTCCCGACGGATCGAATTCCGCCAAGGCGATGGCAGGTTCTGCATTGGGGGGCAACTTCTTTTTGCGGTTTCTACGCAGTGTGGAACCTTCTGGTCCTCCTGGAGAAGCTTGTGTTGTAGATGGTTGTGTTGTTGTATCCTTTTCCTTTTTCTTGTTGGAAGAGGTCGCTGCATCCGGTGATTGGCTTTGTTCTAAAGTTTTCTTCTTTTTTTGCTTCTGTTTTGGTTCTGGAGGATTGGGTGGAGGCTGGGCCGCGGGTGCCGGCGCCTTGACCATCGGTTTGCTGGCTGCGGCGGCGGGGGCGCTGCTGGTCACAGCCGGAGCCGCCGCAGCTGGCGGCTTGGACGTGACCGGCGCTGCGGTAGGTAGGGCGGCCGCCATCATGGGTTGTTTTCCCTGTGATTGTGGTATGGGTATTTCTCCTCCCTGCTGCAAGGGCAATGGGCAATACTTGGCAATACTTGGATCCATATCCATAATGATACTTCGAATGGCATTTTGCAAGGTGACACAAAATTTCAGTCCTTCCTGCAATTCAGCTTTTAACTTTTTGGCAGTCCTTGGATTCATAATTTCTTTTTTAAGAATTTCTTCCGCTTCTTGGTCAGGTGTATCTCGTTTCTTGTTGTCTGCATTTTTGGCATCCTTACCATCCTTGGTGTCTTTGCCATCGCCCTTGGCGTTGTTGGCATCCTTACCAGCATCCTTGGTATTGGCTGCTCCCGCTGCTCCCGTAGTTGGGGCGCCCTTGCTGTTTTGATCTCTACTATTACTACTACTCGCATTATTATTGGTCTCACCAGGACCTCCTTGACTTGCTTTGGCTTTGGATTGTGCCGTTTGTCGTGCCCGTTGTCGTTTGATGCGTTGGACACTGGCTGTGGATCGTAAAAATCCATTGGTCGCATTCCCTCCCAATAATTGCCGTGCCACCCAAATGGTCTTGTCCTTCCAATCACACGCCGCCAGCAATTGATGTGTCATTTGTTCCGTGGTAGGTGCTACTCCCGCATTGTTGGCAATGGTGGCAATGTTCGACGCGGACGATGCTGTTGAGTTTGCCTTGGTCAAAGGTGCCGGTTGTGTCGAGGATGACGTTGTTGTTGCTGCTGCTGTAGGATGATGATTCTTGCTAATAGTGGATGATGCAGTGCTGGACATGGAGGCTCCTCGTGCGTGATTGGACGAAGATGACTTCGAGGGTGATGATTTTATTTTGGTATTTTTGGTAGTCGAAGCAGAAGAAGAAGGAGTTGGTGCTGTTTGTGTTGGCAGTTTTGCCAGCGAGCTGGAGGGTGCCGACGCCATCGAGGGCGGTTTCGCCAATGAAGCAGGAGCCGGGGCAAGTGGCGCCGACGCTGCAGCAGCGGCAGCAGCTGCTGCTGCTCTACGGGTTCCGTGAGGATGGTGAATCGCATTGGCGGCTTGTTGTTGTTGCTGCTGCTGGAGCTGTTGAATCTGCATTTGAAGCATTCTCTGCTGTTGCTGCTGAGCAGAACCAGCTGGAAATTGCTGCTGCAAAAACTGCTGCTGCATCATGCTCTGATAGTTCTGCTGCTGTTGGGCATTATTATTCATCCCATTGTTGGTGTTATTGTTGGCTTTGTTGGACATTGTTCCTTCGTTTTTTCTAATAAATGATTCGGACTTCGGATGAATCAATCACGAGACGTCCTTCTTCTTTTCTAGGCAGCTAGCTAGCTACCTTACTAGACGAATCTCTTGCTATCCCAACGCAAGTAGTCAATTGAAACGGCAAGCTTGGCGAATGAATGAGCGATTGTTAACCCTTGACGCTCTCATGCCATTACGTTGCCATCATAGGTCCTTCGGTTATGGTGGCTGTTTTGTTGTTGCCCTTACTACTAGTAGCTACATGTACTACATGTAGTCTGTCTCTTATACACATCTCCGAGCCCACGAGACTAAGGCGAATCTC
>ENA-ORBV01016821-ORBV01016821.1-microbial-mat-metagenome-genome-assembly--contig:-NODE-16821-length-10555-cov-5.452472_pt1 | contig 10555 bp, 4 predicted proteins | sample MGYA00237777_ERZ505514 | MGnify/ENA primary metagenome ERZ505514 (study PRJEB26160, sample SAMN06269048) | microbial mat metagenome | isolation source: Oligotrophic lake microbial mat | place...
TAAACGAACTGTGTATAATTCAATAAAATAAATTAAAAAGAAACAGCATGGTGACGACACGTCGAAATATGAGAAACAAACATCCAGGAGGAACCAATCTTTTTCGTGAGATTGATTCCATCATTCATTCTGCCAAACGAAAAAAGCGCAGCAAATCCGATGGTGACGATTCAAATGATCATGATCATGATCATGAAGATACTCATGCTGATGATACTCATGAAGATGATACTCATGAGGACGATACTCGTCACGATACCAATGAGGACGGTGATACGAATATAGTAGACGGCGAAAAGCAACATTCTTCTTCCCCCACAAAAACAGCCACAAAGCAATCCACAAAAAGTTCCCGCAAACGAAGTGCCTCTCATGACGACGCCCATGTGGCTGTTGCTCGTAAAAACAAAAACGACGGCGCTGACAAAGTCCAAAATGACGGCGATAGCTCCAAGGACAAAACGACTGCTACAAATACTCGGAAACGAAGTCAGTCTGTGGGGTCCTATTTTGGGGAGGAAACAAAAAAGAGTCCTCCAAAGCGTGGAAGGGGTCGGCCTAAAAAGAATCCTCTTCCTGAAGCTACTGATGCTCCTGATGCTGAGGACTCAGATAAGGCTGACGCCACCCCACCGTCCTCCTTAAAGCGTGGTCGGGGTCGTCCTCGAAAGAACCTGTCTCCTCCTCCTTCTTCTTCCTCCCCTGTGGATGCTACTAGTACTGACCCAGCAGCTGCAGAAGGCAATCCACCACAGGAGAAGTCGCCTTCCAAGAAGTCACCCAAGAAAACGAGAAACAATAGCCGTGATTTGACAGAGGATGTGGCTGACAAAAGTAAGGGTGGCGACAATGACGAGTCAAATACAAACGTGACAAGTCCAAAGAAGAAGGAGGAGGCAACTCCAACCAAAAGCCCAACGAAAAATTCGAAACGAGCGAAATCACCAACACCATCAAAAGAAAGTACACCCGACAAAAGGAAGGCAACCGATGACAATAATGGAACGTCAACACCTTCTTCGTCAGTCCTGGAGACAACGACAGCGTCAGCAAAGTCCAAATCGAAAAGAGCGAAATCACCTACGCCATCGAAACCGTCGCCTGAAAAAAAGAAGGCAACAGGTGACAATGATGGAACGACAACACCTTCATCAGCGGTCCTAGAGACAAAAACAATGTCCGCACAGTCCAAATCGAAACTAAAGAAATCACCTACGCCATCAAAAGGAACTCCCGGAAAAAAGAAGGAAACAGATGACAATGGAACGAAAACATCGTCATCATTGGCCCTGGCGACAGAGCCAGCGAAACACAACAAGAAACGTCCACACATGGCGAGCGACAAGAAGATCAAGGCCAATCTCAAGAAGAGCAAAAAGCAAAAGACAACGCAGCAGCAAAAAAAGATGAAGAATGAACTCACGAGCTTTATTCCTGGCTATACAGCTCCTCTGAGCCTCGATTCTTCGTCCACTTTGAGTCATCAACGACCAGGATTAGAAGGACTGCGAAAACTTGCTTTGGCCACGGACAAAACGACGGCACGCTTTGTCAAGGGAACGGTGGCGAATCGACAACAAACACGGGGAATACTAGTCGCAAAGGCTGCTGCTACTGGCACTGGTACTGACATTGTGGCCTCGTCGTTCAAAAAGGGGGCCAAACGAGATGCCCCTCCCAACGCAGGAGAAAAGTGGTTTGGAATGATCCCAACTCCTCTCACCGAAGAAGTCAAACGCGACCTGACCGTCATTCGCAATCGTAACTATTTGGATCCCAAACGATTTTACAAATCCTCCGATAAAGCCAGTCCCTTTGTCCAAGTGGGCACCGTGGTGGAAGGCACTGGGGAATACTTTTCGTCTCGTTTGACCAACAAGCAACGACGCTCCAACTTGACCGAAGAGCTCATGGCGGATCCTGCAGCGGCAGATTATACGAAGCGCAAATACACATCCATGATGCAAGAACGGGAAGCCAAATCCAAGAAACAAAAGTTTCACAAGAAACGTGGCAAACGCATGCATGCGTAATATAATACTGTGTATACTTTGGTTGGTTGGTTGGTTGGTTGGTTGGTGTGAACATTGTTGTCTGTGGAAGAATTTCACAATGTGGCATATTTTGAATGCAATCACAATATCATTATGATTAAGTCGTCCCTTTTAAAAGGCAAGTTTTTTTTTGCTAGTTTTTTCTTTAGTTAGCCGCCCCCTCCTGTGTTGTTCCCAGCCAATCGTCCCAGCTGATCCATTCATTTTTAAAGTGCAGATCAGGTCGATACGGCAAACGAATTGCAGCGTCATCGTCTTTGATTTTCTTTTCTTCCCACAATTTCATGTACGCTTCTTGGGTAGGGAGCCGCAATTCTTCTCGAGCAATCGTTCGTGCCAATGAAAAATCTGTATACACAATGCCGAGAAAATCATCCCAGGATATCCACTCGTCCTTCCATACTACATCTGGATCTTTGGGAAGTTGATAGGCTCCTGGACAAGAATAGTCCAAAAATTCTTCTGTGGAATCGAATCCATGTCCTCTGGCAATGCGTCGAGCTTCCTGGAAGGTATAGAGTTTCGATTTCTTAGTAGTACTGGTACTAGTACCATCCGTACCTTTCCTGCAAGGTTCGGATGACAGATGATTATTATTTGCGCACGAGCTTATTGTCATGATTATTTTTGAAGAAGGAATGTGCGGGATACGAGGGAGCCTTTAAGCCGGAAGTACTAGCTAGAGTACTAACTCAACTGGTCTTCGATCTTATGAACTCTCTATGGATTCATTCACTCCGGAGCTATCTTCTCCTGTAATTGCAGTATTGTAGTTGCTCTCCGTGTCGTCATGGTGCTCGATACTAGCTAGTAGACTAGCTAGCTAGCTTAAGTTGTATGACATCTATCGATCTGCGTGTTCTCGAAAACGGAAAATGCCGCACAGTCGATCCATTTCTCTTCACTCAAACACTATACTATCATATTACTAAACAACTCTTCTAACGCGTACTAGCTAGTAGTAGTAACAGTATGGCTCACTTGACTGACTGTGTTTTCTGTCATGGCCCAGCCAGTTGCGTGATGGTCTAATATTTTACCGAAAGAAATATCGAAGATAGTAACGTAAGCAAGGGGATACATGTAGAGCATTTTAAATACAAGCTTTTAAGCTATCAAACTACTACAACAAGACTAAGTTTTCTTCTTGCAGATGGTACATCAGATAGCATACGACACTTTTGTAAGGCGCCCAACCCTTCTCTTTCGCCAGTGTGTCAATGAGGTTGCGGTTGGGCCCGGTGTCATCAAAATCGGCTGCTGATTCTAGCAGCGTTTCAGATTCTGTCAAATGGTTGATATCATAGAGGTCATTCAAGTAATTGCGAACCGTTAAATCTCCGTAAAGCAAAATGTCGGCGCGACCCAACCAGTGCATTAGGATTCCTCCCGCGCACCAATCACCAATGCCTTTCAATTCCATCAATAGTTTGGCGGCCTGACGGTCGGAGGCTTTGGCAATCTTCTCTCCGGATATTTTTCCATTTTCAAAGTCTTCAACGAGCGAGACAATGAAACCCGCTTTGGCATTCGAAAACCCGGCACTCACCGGATTGCCACCTCCCTTGATGTGATCTCGTGCTTTCTCAAGAAAGACGCTGTGGTCGTCGTTCTTTCCGCAGGGGTGCGTGACCCCACAGAGATGGGGGTAGCCAGACTGCTTCCCTTTGAGCACCTCGCAATCATTGATCAATTCGCGAACCATTTCACAGGTAAACGTGATCCACCCATGCTCACCATCAAGCAAAAGCTTCAGCATTTCGGAACTTGTCAATTCACTTCGGTTACCGCCCTCTTTAATAGAGCGCAGAAACTTATCCAATAGTTTGGCTCGCGCAGCCGCAGGTTTGGCTTCCAGACAAACACCGATCTTTATGGCCAGACGCCGTAAAAACGCATTTCCCGCATCTACGCTGACCATCGTAAAGGTAATAGATCTGACGCATTTGTCAAAAAGGCGGGCTTGGGTCGGCGCCCTATCGGAGTTGCGACGCGCGCAGTCGCTGACCAGCGCATCTGCTCCCACTCGAGCAATCAGGGCAGCCAATTTTGAGTCGCTATTCGACAAGTGCGTTACAGCTTGGTAGACAGTATCGCGATCCAGGACAACCGGAGGAGTTGAGTCTGAGAAGCGCAACAGCGAATTCTTGGGCAGCCCCCCTTTGACACGAGCAGAATGAACTGCCTTTGGCGGAAACAGCCAATGCCGCACGGCTGGGGAAGCATGGCCCATCTTTGCAAGAATCTTGGCTTGGCGAACGGCTCTTGGGTCTCCTTTGTTTCGAATGACCTTGTTCAATGGTTTGTATTTTGGTTCTTCTTTCCTTTTGGCCGCTTTGGTATTGGTGTTGTCGTCAGAATCAAAGTCATCCTCTGCAATATCCATGGATGAGCCTTGGGTGGAGCTAGCCGTGGTGCTAGTGCAAGTGCTAGCCGAGTCATCAAATGTGGCAAAGGCGCCAGATTGACCTGCACTTTCGAGGGAGCTTCGCCAAGCCCTGCTAACTGTCCCAGACTTCAACTTTTGGGTTCCGCCTGCCGCTAAGGTAGCTTCCAGATCAATTCGCTCCTTGTATTTAGTTGCGACAGGAGCAATGTATTCACGGAAGAAGTTACCTGCCAAGCGAATATTACTAAACTTGGCTTCCTCGATTGTGTGCTCACATACCAGCACAACAAGTAAGAGATCCTTCTTGGACTGCCCCGGTCGGTCGACGCGGCCTTTCATCTGCTCCAGGTGGTCGCCGGGGGTTGGCCTGCACAGAATTGCATCCGCGTGTTTTTGCATATTGATACCCGATCCTTCCACCATCTTGTTCGCCACGATGACAGTCTTGCCATTGCGCCCAGTGGATTCCGACGAAGAGGATATCTCTCGCGAAGCAATGCTAGCCCAAGTTCGGGCATCCATGCCTTGCTTGTTTAGCGTCCTGAGCAAGAAGTCTTGCTCCTGGCTCGTGTCAGCGAAAATGAGTGGCCGCCGCCCCTGTCGAAGGAGTCCTTTGGCGACTTTTGCGAAAGCATCTCCCATGGGCGAGGACGGCACGTAACTTGTTCGGGAGTCTCGTCCTTCGTATTTGAATCGAAGAAAAATTTCTAGGTCGGTCCATAACTTCCGTCCATCCACTTCACTCGGCTCGTTGATTTGTTTCCGACGAAAGGCTTCGATCTTGCTGCGATACTTCTTGAGATCCTGTGGTGACAACGGAACCATTTCTGCTTTTAAATGCCAAGTCCTATCTGTCTCGGGAATCTGGCAGACGATATGTTCGTGGATTGTCGCGGGGAGCCATTCCATTGTTCTAGGTAGGGGCGATCGGAGCATTCGAATCATGTAGAACAACTGGTCAAATTTGGAACGGAAGAACGTAGCTGAAAGCATTAGTACGCCACACATCGAGACCTCAATCTGCCTCCATGCGGACGGACTAAAGTTGCAGACAACGAAGCGAGGAGTGTTAGAGAATGCTAGTGTGGGAACCAAGACTTGAAATGCTAACAATCAGTGCTTACTTTCGTTTTGCTGCTGCATTTTGAACGCTCAAACACTCGTCTATGACGACAAAGTCCCAAGCAGATTGTCTGACGAAAGGATGGTTACAAACCCGATCCAAGGTCGATATAATGAGAGCATTACCGTCAATTGGTGGGTGGGTTTTGCCGTATGTCAGTGAAAATAGTGTTCCATCTTCTCTTTGTTCGATGATATGAAAGCCTTCCGTATGAGCTGCAATTTCTAAAAGCCATTCCTTGATCAGTGCTTTGGTTGGCAACATCACCAAGACACCGTGACGAGAACGCCCTGAAGTTTGGATCCACTCGGCAAGACGGACAATTGTAGCCAAGGCAGTCAAGGTTTTACCTGCACCAACAGCAGAAGCATCAGCGTGGCCGCGTCGTCCCTCGTGGACTCCCTCCACAACTTTAGACACCGATTGCTCCTGATGTGCCCAAAGTGTTGTCTTGATTTTTGGCAGAGGAAGAGCCTCTGCTACAGACTCCTCCTCCTCCTCCTCCGAGTCAGAACTAGAAGCGCCAGCAGTGTAAGCTTCTGTCGTGCGTGCTTCTGTCTTTCGTGATGGGACTTGCTCATCTGCTATCATAGCTGCTGCCTTCTTCGATGCTTCGACGGCAGCAGAACGCCGTGGGCGCTTTCTAGGTCCTGACTCTAACTTTTCGTCAATTTCTGGATCGAGTGCAGAAGAAGCCAAAGATGTTCGTCTCTTTTTCCCGCCACTCTTCACGGCTGGCTCTGGTTTGCACACAAGAGGGGAGAGATTCAATCCCTCACCCCTTCCCAAGCGCTCCAAACTGGCAAGGAGATGAAAGTAAGAAGCCCCCCTCGGCCTTATCCTGAACTTGAGTGCACCCTCTTTTCGAATGGCTTGCGGATACAGCATTTCTAAGCCGTGGAAGACTCGAACCAGCACACCCTCTACCATGTCCCTGGGAGCCCCTGTTCCATCAGACCTAATGCCCTTCCCGAGGACAACAAAATCATTTTCTCGAGTTCGGATGGCCAATAGCGCATCACGCCAGGTCCGCGATGGAAGGAGGCTACTCGCGGCCAAAGGCATCCAGTCGTATACACGCCCCTCAGATAGACCACTTGGGGATGTCTGTCGGTCAGCCTCGGCCAGATCATGTAGCAAAGACATGGCCTCCAATATCACCTTGCCACACGGGAGACCGGTGGTGTTTGAGCCGTCTTTGACGTACAACGCGAGTCGAAGACAACGGTCTCGGTCACTCCCAGGTTGCACTTTTTCTGGTCGGTGCTCTTCGTCGTCCAAATCAAGCGCACAAGGTGACACCACAGCGCCAGCATCAAAGGCGTCGACTTTCACTCCGGCAATCGTAAATTGCCATGAACGATTGCCGTTTTCATCTTCAAGAAGTTCGGCTGTTCTTGTCACAGAAACTTCTTTGGCCTCCCATCCTAAGTCATTGGACTTTGCGTCGCTAGAGAGATCCCATTGAAGACCAGCTGGTGGCAGTGGTAATGGAGCCGCCTTTCCGCCTTTCCAGTGCTCAGCTACTGCAACCTCGACAGCCTCAATTAACTTTGCTTCTTCCACAGAGCGACCTCGTTGCACATATCCAAGTGATGGCACCGCTGTCGCTCCAGATGTCGTACCGCCTGCCGTTGCTGCTTCTTTGCCTTCCTTACGAGCCTTGCCAATCCGCTGGACTAAGAGGGGCTCCTTGGTGTCACCGCAAAACATGGCACTCACTACCTCCTTCGAGGAAGAGGACTGAGGATCCACAGATACCTCTACTTCTATGGATGTTGCAAATGCCAAAAGAAATGCCACCCGCCTGTCAAAGGGCGTAAGAGGCGGGCCCGCTTTGATTTGTCGGTACCTAGGACCAACTGTTTCGCTCAGTGAAGATTGAGTTATAGTCGGGATAATGCTACTATCTGCCATATCCTGATCTGGCTTTGCTGTAACACAGTTGACACGACCAGCAACCCATTCTTGAATGGCCTCAAAGCAATCTACAACTTCCGATTCCTGTTCTGACAAAGTCCCCGTTGGCGTTACAGCTTCGCGGTAGGATTTGTAGGTTGCCGAGAGGGACTCGGCCTTCGCACTCTCCTCGTCGCTTTCACATGCACTGCGGGAACTTGATTGCCCTTCCAGGGCAGTTCTAGCTTCCTTTCCCCAGGTTGCAAGACGCGCAAGCTGCACTCTTTCCTTTATCCTAGCGTTGGCCTCGGTAAGTAGTTTTCGGATTTGTTTCGACAAGGAGGGCAGGCCGTGCTTCTTCCACTTGGTCGGGGGCTCAGAAAGTAAAGCTTGCAGTAAAACCAAAGTCGAGGGCATTACAGACGGCTCGATTGCAGCTAGTCGGCATTCTTTATCCAAGCGGCGGATTGTCTCTTCGTGACTTATGACAGACGGTTTGCAGGCTTCCCAGGACCGAAGGCTGGCGGCCTCGTTCGGCAGAGGTAGTGGCGCATCTACCAAATATGACCCGGTCCATTTGTCATTAAGGTATGCTAGTACAGCCGCACCTGAGGAATCGCCAACAAAACTATTCCATTTTCCCCAAGCAATACGCCCACCAGCAGCAGTTTGGGCGGCCCTCATAATGTTTCGCAGATTACACGCCTTTTGATCCTCTGTGTCATTGCTGGGCTCCTTTTCAAGTAGAAACCAATCATCACTGCGTTCCACAAACCCTAACCACGGCTGAGAAGGTGCCGACTTTGCGGTTCGAAGAGCCCCGGCCACTGCTGCATGGCACAACGACATCGGCATTGTCCACTGTGGATCAGCCTTGGCAACCAATGACAATAGCATGAAGCTTGGTAGACCCATGCAGCCATCGGTATCGTCAAACGGTGACGCATCCACCAGCATGCACCCCCAGACGGCTTTGAGCATTGCCAAGGTCGTTCCCTCTGGCGGCTGTTTTGCCTTGCCACTGTTGCTGGACTCTTTTGGAAGGAGCAGTGCTCCACATGCTTCTAGTAAGGGAGCACTGGAGCACAAGCCAGTGCCGCGTCGAATCGCTTTTTGAAGCAGTGAGGCTGGTAGTTGAATGTTGGCCACTTTGCCAGATGGCAGTGGAATCAAATCCTTGTCGCAACCAGAGGTAACCTCTTCCATGTCGTCAGTTTCTCTAGATCTCTGACGCTGCGGTGTGTTTTCAAGTTGGTGCTGATTGTCAGTGCGTTCCGAATGTTCGAGGAGGTCCAGAGGGACACCCACCAAAACGGATGGTGCATCGCGTTCACTAGCTTCAACAATAGCCCACTGTAAATCATCTTTGGTAGTCTTTGTTGAGTCCACATATTCCTTGTACCAAGAGACATCACCAGAGACTTTTGAGCTTCCATCCCACTGCAATTGTACCACGTATAGAAGCGGTCCTAATCCCTCAGCAGAGTCATCATCCTCAGTATGATCCGCATCCAAAAGTCCACTGGACTCCAGGCGTGCCTGAACAAACTCCCAAGGAGCAAAGACAGGATCTGCCAACACCTCCATGTCATAATTGATCTTTACCCGAGACAGGTCCGTTCTGGAAGGAAGTGCATTATAGAATTCCGTTGCAGAGGCAAATGCTTTCCCAATATACTCCGCAGGGCAAATATCTGGGTGATCGAGATGGACCACCAAAAATTTGCTCGATAAGGGTGTGTCTGACGTTACTTTGCTTAGATCAGCGGATGACTTCTTATCCGGAGCATTGTGATTGGTGGCTGTATGCAAAAAAAAGGTGGAGGAGGGATCAAGAGGTGAAATGCTTTCCAAGGAGCGTATGGCCAACCCACTTGTGCTGCACATGGCCAGAGCTCCACGAGGAAGTCCCCGAAAAGCAATGGTGCGTGGTTTGGCCTTAGATTTCAATCCAAGGTCGCTGGATTGGGACTTCGTGACTTCGGCCTTGCCTTTTTTAGGTTTCGGGGTGCTTGCTTTCTTGGGGCTAGGGCCGACCGCAGTAGCCGCTCTCCTTGATTTGGCAGGAGTTGCTGTAACTTTCTTGGGACTAGGGGTGACAACCGTCACCGCTCTCTTGGCTTTGGCGGGAGTTGTAGATGCTTTCTTGGGACTCGGGGTGGCCACAGTAACCGCTCTCCTGGCTTTGGCTGGAGTTGCTGTTGATTTTCTTGTGGTTTTTGAAGGGGCGAAGTCCTCGTCTGAGTCTGACATCGGATCCGCCTCCTCCTCCTCATCATCATCATCATCATCATCATCATCATCATCATCCCCGTCTTCCATTTTGTACTCTCCCTCCACCTCTTCCTCGCCCGAGTCCACATCCATTGATTGTTGTTGTTTCTTAGTGACTTTTACCAAAATATTTTTCAAACTCTTGATATACATAGTTTCACTATCCTCATCCTCGTAAACAACAGTGAAACGACCATCCTTATCCACAGATGTCACCTCGCCATCAAACCAACCGTGACCATTGAAATGCTGCAGGGGAAAAATTGGAAGTGCCGGACGCGTGGTCGGCATTGGGTCATGTGAGTGGCAAAAAGCAAAAATAAACAAACTTTGCCATGGAACAGCATGAAAAGAGAATACATACCTTTCGAACTTTGGATCCAACATAGCCGTCTGATTCAGTGCAAGTCACTGACCCTTGTTGGGCGCCACTACGTGTACTGCGACGTGGACTTGTCCTCGGCATCTTATCCTTGCACCTTTGGTTACTGTATTCCTTTTCCTCTTGAGCTTTGTCTCGGTGCAAAGCTAGTATTGAAAATGGAAAGATTACCTCGAGGAATGGGATGTTGTTCCTGTGACTTCTTGTTATATCGGTCGGGGGCACCGGTATGCGACAAAACCCAATGATACCTTTATTTCAGTTACGTGGTTGGGTTGAGCTTGTGGCTGTGCTCATCATTGTTGAGGAAACCTTCCAACATGTTGAGTGAAAATCCGGGTGCAAAAGTAATGGAGCGTGCGAGTTTCACGGTCATCTCCATATCGGGTTCTACTTAGGACGAAGTCATGTTGGGTCAAACGATAGTAACTATA
>ENA-ORBV01016822-ORBV01016822.1-microbial-mat-metagenome-genome-assembly--contig:-NODE-16822-length-10555-cov-5.354743_pt1 | contig 10555 bp, 6 predicted proteins | sample MGYA00237777_ERZ505514 | MGnify/ENA primary metagenome ERZ505514 (study PRJEB26160, sample SAMN06269048) | microbial mat metagenome | isolation source: Oligotrophic lake microbial mat | place...
TAGTTACTATCGTTTGACCCAACATGACTTCGTCCTAAGTAGAACCCGATATGGAGATGACCGTGAAACTCGCAAGCAGCACTGTAGTGCTTATAATTACTACAGTGTAATAAACTGATCTGTTTCATCCAACAAATAGATCTCTTGCATGTCTGGGTAACCAACAGTAATTTGAGGGTTGTCCCTTTTTGTTGGCAACGCACACTGGCTCCAATTTTTTCAGGCTGCTTGCGCAGCATCAACGTGGTCGTGCACTGAGCACCTTTTCCTGCCTGGGCGGTCACATTTTCTGACTCAACTCGAAAGTAGTAAAAGTGTGACAACAGCTACTAGCTAGCTAGCTGGGCAGGTAACGATATACGTGTACAAGGGATGCTATCTCGGGCACTTCGCTCAACTACAATTGTGCAGTCCCAGTAGCACGATCGCAATTGAAGGGCAGATCGGAATACAGTACGACTCACTCTGCTCTACAGAACAAAACCTCGAGCACTGGAAGGTTCATTCATCGACGTCTCACAAAACGAAAACGAAATGCAGAGCCAGAATAGTTGCCCCGAATTGCCGCTCACACCCGAGTTGGCACCGACCAATGAAGTCATGATTGTTGCCTGCGGGTGATTTTGGGTGCCACAACTCCGATTCTTAACGATGCAAGGGGTTGTGCGCTGTGTGGTGGGTTACTCGGGAGGGAAGGAATTGAATCCCAATTATCGTGCCATCAAGGACCATACGGAGGCCTTGCTGATTGAATTTGATCCCGAGGTTGTAAGCTATGAGGATCTGTTGATTTCGTGGAGCCGTATGCATTCACCTACCAATCCGCACTCGAAATGTCAGTATCGTGCTGCGGTTTGGTATTTGAATGAGGATCAACAAGATATTGCAGAGGGGGTGTTGGATGGGATGCAGGCATTGGCCAAGGCCAAGGTAACAACCAAGGCAGAGCCCGTGACGCGCTTCTACAAGGCGGAAGAATATCACCAAAATTATTTATCGAAAAAAGGAGGGGGGTTCTAGAATTTGTTAAACAACAATCGAAAAGTTGGGATTGCTCAAGTCACTGCGAATGACGGTTTGGTTGGCTACCATTTGTGTGTTTACCACATGGTGCCTGCGAGCCTGACATGCAGAGCCTTGCCAGTCCCAGCAATATTAAACTTTAAAAACAAGCTTTTGTGCTCGGAATCAGATACGTTGTTGTCAAATCTGTGAATTGCAGAGCTACCCGTAGTTTTTAGTTCTACTCTTCCACGACGGTTCCTGGATGAAGCTGTGGTTGTACGTTGCTGAGCCCAGCTGTTTTGTGCTCGGATCTGTCCTAATGTTGCATAATGTTGTCCAGTTAGGAAAATTCATCTTCGTCACCGTCCCCCAGCTGCTGATGGCCCACCTCTTGAGCACCACTGCTGCCGCCAAACATACTTGTAAAAACCGCTCCCATGGTCGAGGAAGGAGTAGCCGCTCCCTCGTCTGCAGCATCATCGTGATTGCTAACGTTGTGGCTGCTTCCCTTGCCAAACTTAAAACTGTTGCTCTTGCGAAGTTTTTGTTTTGGTTGGCCGCCAAAAATGCTCAATCCTGTTTTTCCAAAAAAGGAATGTTCTTCGGTCGTACTACTAGCAGGAGTATCGGCATTGTTCTTGCCGCCGTGGTTGGAATTACCGTTGTTGACATCTTCTTGTTCCTCGCCTTCATTGCCCGTCAATCCCATGTCTACAGCGCATCCCAGATAATCCGTCGGGAATTCATCCATGGAATTGGAGCGAACAATTTTCACATTGTCGGCGGCGGTAGGATCGAATTGCATGATACCCGCCGACGCTAAACCATTTCCATCATCATCGTAGTCTCCCACTTCTTCCGAATATTCTTCTTCGGAATCGTCGTCGTCATTGTCATTATGAGACGGCATGATCAATACAGGTTTTTTCTTGGCTTTCTTTTTTATCTCGGTTGGTTTCGGTGGGGCTTGGGGCAAATTGTCGAATTGCAGGGTTGGTATTACGGGTGCTGGTGGTGCGGCTGGTATTCCGGAAAAGTCGACGGTAAACGCATCGTCATCCTCTGGTTTCCTATTATTATTTTGAGGCATGGTTGCCATCGGTCCATCAATAGTGTTTTGGTTGTCAGTTTGATGTAGAAGAGCATCCAAACTTTTGCTTTTGGGTTTGGGGGATACTTGTTCCGAATCTCGTTTATGATTGCTGTCGCGTTTGTGATTAGAGTCGCGTTTATGATTGGAATCACGTTTATGTCCACTGCTATCACTACCAGAATTACCAGCGTTGGAAGGTTTTCGGCCCCCCATGCGCCTTTGAGAGGGTTGTTTTTCCAAGACGAGTCCCCGTTGTGGATTATTACGTGTAATGCGTTGGAGTGGTGTCGAATTTTCTTCAAAGGATTTACTACGGCTCGGCCGTTTGCCACCTCTTTTTGGATCAGAGGAAGAGGAGGGCGATGCGGATGCGGATGCGGCGGCAGAAGATTTGGAACGTGATGGGGGCTTTCGGCTGGGTGGTCCTAATGGTGAAGAAGAGGAAGTGGTGGGTTGCTCTTCGTTCGCAGCTGGCGATTCGTCTCGGGAAGAAGAAAGTCGATTGGCAGCACCTTTCGCATCCAGATTAAAAGACTTGGAGCGAGAGATGGGTGTTTTCTTTTTTTCCTTTTTGGCGCCGCTATGTGCCGAAAGAACTTCCAAGGCTTCCCCTAATTTCTTTCTTGGTTTGCAAGTACCATGACCAGAATTACTCGTCAAGGGCAGCGTCTCCCCACCATCCCCAGTATTTTCTCGACGGGTAATTTTTGCGGACGCAGCTTTCTTGATGCGAGTTCGCTTGATGGGGGCTGGCGCAGCTCCCCCTACGTGTATTGTGCTTGGTCCCGTCCCCTCATCTGCAGCATCCTTGGAGGAGGATGTCCGCGGCGCAACCTGAAAGCCTTCCATATTTCTTGCAATCCAAAAATATGCACAAAGCTTGATACGATGAGCGCTTTCCCCAAAATATAAGTACTCCTCTATCCAGCAGCGTCTATAATATAGTAGTACAGTAGGAGCTAATCGTTCTCATTCACAACAGTCTGACTTGTTGTCGTTTTGTTGTATGCATTCGGTGCACGTACAATACTGTACGATGACGATTGATGGAACGAAGCAACCCAGAATGACACCAAAGGCATTGCCGTTAAATACTAGCTAGCTAGTAATAACTTCCAGTCGGTGGAAAGAGGAACATGGATGTCCCAAAAAGGGACCAATGAATCTGACCACACAGCAAAAGTTTATTTTATTAGTCTACAAAAGTGTTACCTTGAAATATAGAACAGTTCAGCTCTCAGCTAATAACATCTAGCATTGCTCAAAAGGCACCAGTGGCAGCACAAGACATGTGTCCTAGTTGTAAAATTTGTAATTAAAATGTGCCAAAATCAAGTCAGCGAGCCAATGAGACTCATTTTCTGCATCCATCTGTGATCACAAGGGCAACCCCCAATCTCTTCTTGTACAGTGCCATGAGTGAGTGGCTTTGAGACAACCAAAAAAGGTAGTTGGATGAAAGAATCTAGTCAACACCATCACAACGTCACTCATCCGCATGATTGTCATGCTGTGCGCATCCATGTGTGTTCCTTCTCAGTGGAGCTGACACCACGGACAGATGATGTGATTGCATTCCTTTTTTTAACAGTGACATGCCTTGGTTTGTTAAAGTCTGCAGAGCATGCACTCCATTGCAGACAGCTCAGCCCTCAAAAAGGTGCCCATCAGTCCTCTCTGCAAAAACACGTGAATGGCATTGCTGTCAAAATCAACTGTTACACTGCAGATTGGAGAGGAGAGCTACACAATGGGTGCTCATTGCATGGTCAACACACAGGACCACCTACGACACGATGGGAAATTGCCCCCTTACAGCACATTTGAGAAAGATGTTGTGTGGAGTGGTTTGAGTTGCCAACAGCATTGTGTCAATTGCAACAGTGACTTTGTGACATTCCTAGGATGGTAGCCTTGTGCTACTGTGTGCACAAGGCTGCAGGAACAAACAACTGGAGAGTGAATCCCTGGGCTCTAAAACGAGAAGTACAGGTGGTCCCACTAGCCTGTGGTTATGGTCCCACAAGCCTGCCTGTCACAGAACAACTCAACAGAGATTTACCAACCCCATGCACTACCAGCTAGCATCGACTCAAGTTCTACATGTGAGCCTACTAGTTGCCATTATGCTTTTAAGGAAAACAAGATATTCAAAATTCTAATCTCTACTAGCTAGTGACTTAACGTACTACTCAGCAGTAATAGGTGGCCCAAGCGCAAGGAGCCTCCCTCCTAGCGATCTGATTCAAGGCTCAACCGCAAGGTGCTTGCTGGCTAGCTAGGTAATCAATCAATCTATGACGGGTAATCCAACGGCAAAGTTGGCAGGCCTATCGGCAAAGTTGACCAGCCTATCATTGGCGGGTACAAAGTTGACAGCAGGCCCATCATCATTCGCGGGTAATCCGATGCAAATGCCGGCAGATAATTGGAAACTCATGGGAGCATCCTTCTTTTTATCCTCGTCCATTAACGACGACGCCGATTCCGGTGCCGAAAATGACGTTGTTGGTTCCATCGCGCGCTGCCGATATGTTGGCGGTGGTAGTGATCGTTGGCGTAGCGGTTGCGGCTGATGAACCAGATTCTGGGCATGGTTGCCGCAGTTCTGCCGCTGCTGCTGTTGGGGCGGCGCTACGCGATGGACTTCGGCGTCTATAATCTCTTCCGAATCCTGTTGGGCTTCCTCATCCTCCTGGTCGGTACTGCAAAGGCTTGCAATGGACTTCTCCGGCGACGGCGGCCGTTGCGCCAGTACGGGGTGTACTTCGGCGTCTATAATCTCTTCTTGGGGGGAATCTTCGCCCTTCTTCTTGCCCTTGCCAAAGTCAAAACGAACCGCCCATCCTTTTCGCTTCAGTGGAGCTTCCTTCTTCGTCTTCTCGTCCATTGGCCACGAATGCGCACCGGGGCTGCCTTCCTCTAGGTTGAGATCACCAACATCTATCATAGCACGAGAGGAGGCAGTAGCGGAGGAAAGCAATCGACGACCCATGGAGAGCTGTTGTTTCATTTCTTTCGGGTTGGCCTTGGCGGCGGCCATTTTCAGTGCACCCGCGGCGGAGGTGGATGACAATTTGTGCGCGCCAACACCGAGTGCTTCCTCTTCCTTTTGAGGATGCATCTTGAGATTCGCCAGCATCAACTCTTGGTGAATGGGATTCAGCTTGTCCACAACTTGCTTCATGGTCAATCGTTGCGTTGGATCTTGTTCCCAGGCTTGGCGGAGCAAGTTCTTGAGGGTTGGCGGTATTGCGAGATCGTCCAGCGGTGGTCGTTGTCCAATCTCACAGACAAACTCCTTGTGTTCGGCAAAGGTGTAGTGTTCAAAGGGGCGTTGCAGAGTGATCATTTCATGAACAAGGAATGCCCACGAGTAGACATCTGCCTTCAAGTTGTATCGCTTGGTGTTTAGAATCTCCACAGCCATGTACGAGTAGGTACCCGCGCCAGACATGTGAAACATGACCGTATCATCATCCGGATAGTGTTCATGATGGGCATCTGCTGCGGCGTCCCCGCTTTGTCTGCTGCGACTACTACTACAAAAACCGCCTTGGTGGGTGCTAGTGCCGCCGCAATGGGGGTTATTGCACTCCGGGAGCTCCCGACACAATCCCAAGTCAAATATCTGGACAACATGCCGATCGTTGGCCTTGAACCCAATGTTGGAAGGCTTCACATCTCTCCAAATGATGCGGTGCGAATGCAGGTATCCAATCGCGTCGGCTGTCTGTAACGCATAGTCAGCTTGCAACGTCAACAAGTCGTGGTTTCGTTGCCTCTTCATGGCCTCCAGTTCGTCCTCCGACGATGACGCCGACAACCGCAACAGCGTCTTGCTAAAGTCTTGCTCTTCTTGCTTCCATCGTTGGATGCGATCCGCCAGTGTCTCTTCCAACCGATCGACAATGATGAAGAAGCCATCGTGTCCGTCCAAGAAGCCCTTGGTACCGTCTTGAGCCATGCCACGAATCTTGATGAGGTTCTTGTGGTTGAGGGCCGCCAAGTACTTCGCTTCGACGATCAAATCGGCTGCGGCATTCAGGAAGGCATCGCCATTGACGTTGGGCTTTTTCGAGAGTTCCTTTCGGACAAACTTGACGGCGAACCGAGCGCTGCCGTCTTCATCAAAGGCGTCTTCCGTCAAGGCAACTCTCGCTTGTTCCTGCGCCTCTTCTTCCGACGCTGCAATCGCCGCCGCAAGTGCCGCGACACTGGAGCCGGACGAACCAAAGGATTGTTGGGTTAGTAACAACTGCTGTTGCTTTTGTTGTTGCTTGTTTCGCTTCTTGTTCGTAGATAGCTTGTATCCTGTAATGGTATGAACAGAAGAGAAGCTTCCAGATCCCAAGAGCTCTCCTATTTGATACTCTTTCCTTCGAAAGGTCGCCACAATTGACGACTGTTGCGTACCGCGCGCCACATTCACCTCGTGTTGAGCGCGACAAGCCGCAGGCGGCGATGCGGAGGAGGACGACGACGACAAGGAAGCCGTTGACGACGTTGTGGATGTAAAGGTCCTATTCTCCGCAGCCAAGAGAAAGGGCGAGCGTTGAACTACATAGTCTACTTCGACTTGAATGGCCTCCACATCGCGGGACGACTTCCTGCCAAACAACTGGCTCTTTCGAGGCAGAACTCCCATTGGATTGTTTTGCTTGACTACTACTACTACTACTACTTGGCTTCTTGTAGTCAGGCAGAGCTAGCTACTGTGCTTTGCTCCTACTTGACTTGTTGTGTGTATGTGACCTCTTTAGATGTCCTCGGACTCTATTAGTAGGTCTGCTATTGTTGCCCTATTAAAGGGTAAAGGGGCTGTGATTTATCAGATTGCCTTCGTCGTGCAGCAAAGTACTAAGCTACCGTACTAATAGCTAGCTAGTACGAGTAGTGAATTATTAGCCTCTCTACTTGTACTACTAGTAGCGTACTACTTCCTGGCCGCAAATAACTAGTAGTTTGGCCGAAACAAGCGATTATTGCCTGCAGGAAGAGGGTGTTGAGACAAACTGGGTGTGTTTTTGGAACTGTTGGTCTACATGACTACTATTCTTACGGTATCTAGTACTGAAACACTACCAACTCCATACAGGTTTTAACTACTATCGATACGTCGACTACCAGATGCTGTGCCAGGCACCGGTACTTGCGTCAGCATTGAAATTTTAGTACTTCTGCAGGCCGGAGTTTACTATTGAATTAATACAGTCATCGTACAGTCAGATTCATTAACCCAGACCGCACCAACAAGATCATACTCGAGTAGTGGAAGATTCTTTTATGGTCAAGTACTAAATGACTGTGTATTTCCTGATACGGTACCGGTTACGAACTTACGATTAACCTGAACATTCAGTGCAAACAAGAGATACAGTACTGTACATGTTCGTGCTCCGATTTAAGGAACGGAGGAATCAACATACTTACGTTAAAGGTCATTTTTTGCTTCTCCACGAAAAGAACTGGTCATTAGAAGCTCCATTAATAAATAATTCGATCGACAAAGAAACTCACCTAATGCAGTTATGTGTTTGATGGTTTACTATGAGTACTTTAGTAAACTTTCGTGGCGAAAAATGATCTATTCAATCACATTTACTCTGAGTCAACTCCGAACTTCTCCGTGCTCTGTACTCCGTCTACTATTACGGAGACTGGCAAGACAAATTATGTACTGAAACTAGAGAGCAAACCCGAATTTGGATGCCGCCTGCAGGTCCGACGACATCGCCGGCTTCGCATAGAATACAATTATATTACCCATCGATCGCATCTGACCACCACAGGATCCGTGGTTCCTTACTCTGCTACTAGCTAGTAGTAGAGCCAAGGAATTAACAATTTAGCCGGTGTGATGATGCCCTCTTTCTGGTTCTGACTACTGTCGCATTCAAGATCTTTGGCAATCAATTCACTGGATGACACACACTGGATGGCTCATCAGTTACCGACCAGTTGCATATTCTTGTCGCGCTGATTGGCTACAGCACTGGGAAGCGAGTTGTGGGGTGGAATGGTGGCATTTGAGAAGGGTACCCTTGCAGTGAGTTAGAGTTGGCAGCAATCTAAGTCTTGAACAAGAACAAATGGACAGACCGTCATTGATAAAAACAACAACCGTTTTTGAAGTCAATCAGTGTTGGAGACAATGTCATGAGGTGCAATGCAACATCCTGTTGTGTCTCATCATGGAGGGCAAATTGAAGGTGTTGTGCAGACAGTGCCAAACGAGACAAGATTCTTGAAAAAACATGTTTTGACCTTTGTCAGATTGCATGACAACTTCATTCTGCATTGTGTTGTCAAGCTTTTTGTTACAAAGTTCTGTGATTTCACATCATTTGGTGTTTCGAATGTTGTGCAAATGCACTGCAATAAAATTTGTTTTTAAAATGTCATTGCAGTCTGTGTTTTGCTGAAACAGCATGTGCACATTTGTTTTGAATGAGTTTTGTCAAGGTTGTTCATCAACGCTTCTCATGAGAATTGTTTGCAATTGTGCTTGCTCATCGCGCAATTGTTTGCTGATAATCTGGTCAAACAAGACTGCACCTAGTTAAGCTGTTTCATGTCTCCTGTTGACAAATCAAGCCATGTGCAAAAATTGTGCAACATGTCTGACATCATTGAGTCCAGCAAAGCTGTTGGTTAAGTTTGATCACATGACAGAGAGGTGGAAATCTAAGGCACCATCCATTTTAGACAAAACAAAACCTAGAAGTTGTTCTGTTGCATGCACTTGTTAGACATCAAAATGTTAGGCATGTTGCAACACGCGACCATCAAGTGACAGACATGTTCATTGGCATGAAATTTTGTCACCTAATGAATGAGTTGAGGCTCACTGCACTCCACAAAAGAAATCAATTTTAGAAACACCCACATGGGTTGGTCATGGATGTGCAAAGTCAGAGGATTTTTTAATCAAACAATCTCTTGAACTGTCTAACAATGTTAAAATGTCTGTCATTGTCAGTTTGTTGTTGTTGCACATTTTGTTGTCATTGTTGCTTTGTCATCATTCCTGAGGTCAATGTTAGATGTCAATTTGCAACTTGCTGTTAGCTGATCAATTGCAGCTTGGCACAAGGTGTTTCAAATTTGAATCAATGACATTTGGGTGCAGGTTCATCAAAGAGGACCTAATTTTTCCGCATTGGGTTTTGTTCCTTGCCCTGAAAATGCCAAGTTCTGCAAATTCCTTGGAAACTTAAGAATTAGGGTCAGCTTTAGTCCCTTTGTCACATTTGTGAAGAAAAAGTGAGTGTGTTGCTTAGCATCACTGCAGAATTGCTGGCAGGTGCCCGGGCCCTGTCTCTGGCTGACAGACATCACTTTGAACTCAACTTGTCTCAGTTGTCTGACCTCCTTGACAAGTCCATGCAATGCAAAAGGAACTGGCTTCTCAATGTCATTGCAGCTAGACAAAGGTTTGAGAGACAACAAGCTAACTTTGAAGGCATTCAAACTCTCTCCATAGCCAATTCCAAATTGATCAAATGGATGGCTACAGGACAAGCTTCATAGTGTTCTCCTTCAACCTCATCCTTCCCGATGCCCCACCCTTTGGGCACTTCCCAGTCCCCAGTCTCTCAGGACCAAAGACACCGTGTCTTCAGCCAAAGACACCATTTGTAATCATTCCGAATGGTCCATCTCTTCGCTGACGTTTCCAACAGCCAGGATGTGCACAGGACCCCACAAACCCCACACAAACCTCGAAACGAGTCCATCGAAACAGCTCCCATCAGACAGATCAACCCCAGCGAAATGCAGCATCATGGAGTCCCCACAATGGGGTCTGCTCTGCTGTGGCACCTGCTGCAGTTCGCTCTATCATTGCTCTCATTCTCTCACAACCTGAGCATCTCTCTCAAGCTCACCCTGCTTCGTTTCTGACAATGACCAACAACACCATCTTTGCTACAAATCAGTCACTCTTTGCTGTTTAGCATGATCTTTCAAACATGTCCAACACAATGGCCAACAGCTTTTCCCGTCTCCTCCCGGATCCCCATGACATCATGGCAGTACAACACTGGGAGCAACCCACAGACCTCACACAAGCAAAAGACCTCCTCAGTCGGCTACGCAGCAGCATCACTCGCCGGGCCCGCGCTGAGTTCTTCCATCCCAAATCAAAGATGCAGAGCGTTCTCTTACTTACCCACACCGTCTGGTCCAAGATGGAGCAAGAAATATTGGACAATTTGATCACATATGGACAAGCCCACGTCACTCACTGGTGCCTTTGTCATAACCCTGCGGGAGTCAATGGCGAATCCGACAAGGCATGCATCCACCGCAAGAAAACTTGCTTCACTGTTGCTTGAGTTATGGTCAAGTCCAAGCATTCAATTGACATCAAGGAAGATATCGGCTGTATTACGGACGACAGACAGACCCGCAGCGCCACCCGGACGTGCCTAACCAACACGCCGAGAGACGCCG
>ENA-ORBV01016824-ORBV01016824.1-microbial-mat-metagenome-genome-assembly--contig:-NODE-16824-length-10555-cov-3.248998_pt1 | contig 10555 bp, 18 predicted proteins | sample MGYA00237777_ERZ505514 | MGnify/ENA primary metagenome ERZ505514 (study PRJEB26160, sample SAMN06269048) | microbial mat metagenome | isolation source: Oligotrophic lake microbial mat | place...
CACAGGGGCCGATCACCGTCTTCGAAGGCAGCACCTACGCCGGCGACGCCCGCATCCTGGACGTGCAGCCCAACGACGAACGACTCATCGCCTACGCCATCGACCTCGGCACCGAAGTCATCCCGCAGGACGGCCCCGGTTCCACCGTCATCACCAGGATCATGTCCGCTTTGTCAGCGTAGGGCAACACCGCCTCCACCGCTGCGTGCGGACGAACACAAGGTACCAAATCAGCTATTCACGTCATGCCCCTCAACATCACCGGAGGCAGACGCTCGCACGTCATCCAGCACTTACGAGTCTTGGGCTTGAGCGCAATACCGGCTTTCATTCCCGCCTTGTGAATCTTCTCGATCGTCGAGGGCGTATCAGCTGCAATCCAGTATGCAGTCAGCATGCAACATACCACGAGTACAAATTAGGTGCTACAGAAAGCATTCGACGCGGTCGGTAGCTACATTCGGCACTCGGAAGACCGGACATCAACCGAGAGCGTTCGATAGAAGGCAGTTCTCACGTACGACTCGCTTCGACATGGAACGTGATGGAGCTTGCACCCGCTTTAGCGTAGTCCTCGATCCATTGATCTGGGTGAGTGACCATCAGATGGCAGTCCAGGAAGGCAGTAGTGTGCTTTCGCAAGGAGGCGATCACGGGGGCGCCTATGGTGAGGTTGGGGACGAAGTGCCTGTCCATACGACCAGTGCACGCGAATAATAAACGAGGCGGTGTACGGCAACAATAAGCAGAGGCGTGCGCGCGCCGTCAGCCAAGTGGACCTACCCGTCCTGACCGTCCGGTCAGAAAACACGAAAACAAGAGTCAGACACATATTCCCGATGAGTCGACCAAATGAGGTGAGAGCAGCCCGTACCATCACATCCATATGCAGCCAATCGGCATCGCAGTCTATCATTCGTTTCGCCTCGTCGGCTAGCCGGGCGAAGTCTCCAGACAGGAGTGACGGCGCAATGATTGCTTGTGGTTTGACGCTGACTGCAGACATGAAGGTTGATGTTGAAGTTGCGCTGGTGACGTTGCTGTGTGTAGCAGTACTCCTAGACAATGATGTCAATGTAGAGCCCATCCACCAGTCACGATGGAAGTATACGGTGAGCTGTGCACGTAACCGCGAACAACCAACGCCAGTTGATAAAGTGTTTGCTGCTCGCCCGGGCAGAAATCTGGAAGCGTCACCAGCGTGATCTATCGTGTACTTTCCGCCTATGCTAAATGCAGGATCGACATCAGCAATGTCAGACCGGTCTTGTTGTGGCTCCTGGAGCACAGCTCCCACTGCAGCAGCGGCTGCTACGGATACCAGCAGTTCTGCTGTCAACCATGGCAGCGAGTCCAAGTCATCCACAGTCGTGATCGGCATTACCGGTGGTAAGCCAGCGTGCTCAGGCTCTGTCAGGTGCTTGGAGCCGCTCTGTGATGCACTGCTTGATGACCGCGTGTGCGTGCAGGCATTGCGTCAGGCAAGAGTACTGTGGTTAAAGCTCTTGCCGCTAAAGGTATTCCATGTTTCGATGCGGACAAGCTGGGCCACGAGGTGTATCAGCCCGGAGAGCACGCATATCAGCAGGCATGATATCTCCTCACTTGCCTTCTGTCTTGAATCCGGGGTTAATGCATGTTTGTACTTATGGGCCCGTAACTTGCCACTCCCTTGCTCGCAGGTGATCGCCACCTTCGGAGATGCTGTACGGGCTGCTGATGGCACCATTGATCGCAAAGCGCTGGGAAGCATGGTGTTCGAGTCCAAGGAGCAGGTATGGGCTTGTGATGCATGCTGCAGATGAGCATAGAGTGTATGGTGTGTGCTGCTACTGCTGCGGGAGGACATGGCAGTGAATCCAGCAGTTCTCTAAATTTCGATCCGACCGGTTGTATAGATGAAGAAGTTAACGGACATCGTGTGGCCGGAGATTTTGCGCAAAGCCAAAGCCATCATTGCCCAGCATGTAGCCAACAAGTACGCGTGCCGTCACTGTGCATGCCGTGTTATCAATAGTGCTCGTGCTACCACGCTGATTGCGTTCTCATGACATGCATACGGGGGTGATGTATCGTGATCAGAGCCCCGTTCGTTGTGATGGAGGCAGCTGTTCTCGTCGAAGCTGGCTGGTGGAACGATGTGCAGCAGGTGCGATGGGGGCCGTGCTAGTGGGTAGCTTGTTGTCTTCGTCATCTCATCACTGCCAAGGTTATGTTACACGTTGTTCAGTTGCGCTCTCTGACCAACGCATGTGCGGTGCAGGTCTGGGTTGTGGAGGTGTCGCCTGAGATCGCAAAGCAGCGGCTAATGAAGCGCAACAATTTGACAGAGGCAGAGGTACGCATCAATCGCGCTTCGCTGTTGGGCCTCGCTAAACACCGGCTAACTGACGGGACCCCGCAGGCTATGAAGCGAATCAACGCGCAGATATCGCCTGAAGAGCGGCGCAAACACGCCACCGTGGTGATCAAGAATGACTCTGATGAGGCCGCGTTGACAGCTGCAGTGGAGGAGGTGATGTGATGGCTTCGTTGTGCTCCGTGACAACTGCTTGCACTCTGACATCATATGATGTGCTGTGTGTATGTGTTGTCACAGCGATACCGTGCGTTAACCGGCGGATCTGCTGCTCCCACATCGACGCTATAAAGTGACCGATGGTGATGAAGCACGTGCACCTGATTGTAATTGTAGTAGTGGGATATAAACATTAACATGCACCCGAGATGGCTCGGCAATACACGCAACCTATGTCATGCCAGTCGGCATGTTGAGATCGTGACGCCGCACGAACGAACGCGGTCCGCCAGTGAGTTGACAGGTACAGGTCGACGCTCTCGGCAAATACTCAGCGTCCACACATGCATCGCAGTGCACGGGCAGCCGCTAGCGCTCGATCCAATCCAGCAGCTGTACAGGCACCAAGACTGCTGCTTTCAAGTAGAGCCGCTCTACGCCTCCGTGCTGACGTGTCTGCTCGTTGTTATCTCTGCTGCTGTGCACCACCATCAGCACTCGTACTGCGGGCCCCACCGATACTGGAGCCACTGCTGCTGTTGTCAAGTCCAGTGGGGGGCCTCACGACTGCACTGCCTGCTGTAGAGACAGATGGAGCATCTGTCACCACGACACCATTGGTGGAGCTGATACCGGCACCAGCACCAGCACCGGCACCAGCACTAGCTATCGATGAGGGGCCCGATCTGCTTTGAGCCCGCTGCTGCAGCTGCTGCTGTCGCTGCTGCTCCTGCCTCGCTCGCAGTTGCTGCCTGGACACATGGAGCAATCCACATATGATACAGCAGTATAACTGCGGAGCCGCAGCCGGCATAGCGCTGACCTGTGCTGTTCATAGGCTGGGTCATCGGTTGGCAGCTCGTGGCGACATGTCGGGCATGTGTTGTGCTGAACAGACAACCATCAGGGTGGGAGACACATCACTGTCAGTCCGCGTTCATGTCCACACGTCATACGAAACAAAAGCGGAAGACAATGAATACACTAACCATCTTGAGCCAGGGCAGGATGCAGTCCGGATGGTACATGTGAGAGCACGGCAGCACTCGAGTCACATCTCCAGGCTGGAACGAGTCCTTGCAAACTGAGCAGTCCATCAAACGGCCCGTCTCTGTTGACACAAGCACAGCCTGGATGATGAATCATAATGAACTATGGTTCATGTACGCTGATCAATACACTCATGAACGATACTCGATATCTGCGGATGACATCACACATCATCTGCGACCTCATCAAGCACACTGATAGGGCAACAGGCTCTCACCATTCGCTGCCTTAATGGTAGCCTCGTCAATCTTGATCTCCGGGAGCTGTTCGATCGCCACAGCTGCAGTGGGAGGCGGCCCCCTTCTGCCAGCGTCCATCGAGAACAGGTGATTGATGATGTGCTGAATGTTGTCCCCTGCGTAGTCTCCAGATCGGAACACCACTGGCTGCTGCTGACCATTCATGGACCCCATGAAGCTCTGTACCAGGTTATCCACCATTCTGTACCCAACAACAGCAGCAAGAACAGATATCGATCAGCAAGAGCTCCAGCACTACAACATTCATGCAAGGCAGGCGCCAGCGGAGGCCATGACGTGTGAACGGTGTGCCATGCAATGGGTTCGCAGAGGACGATGAAGTGCACTTACTGCCATAACGGCACATTCTGCTGAGAAGCAGGCATGCCTGCCGCAGGTCCAGCCCCGGCACCGGCACCGGCACCAGCACCAGCACCAGCGACACCGCCCACATTCGCTGCTTGAGGAGGCGGCAGGGCGCCAGCGAAATTCGAGAAGAACATGGGATACTGCCCAGCACCCGCACTGGCCTGAACTTGGATGGGCTGTGAGCCGAATCCAAAGAGGTTGAATGGGTCGAAGAACTGTGGAGGAGCCTGTGGCTGCTGCTGATGCTGCTGCTGTGAGGATGCACCTGCTGGGGCTGCTGCTGCTGCTGGAGCCTGGGGCACCGAGCGCTGCTTGGACTCTGATCGAGATGAAGACGCTGGTAATTCAGGAACGAAAGCTTCCGGATGCTCGCCCTCCTCAATCTCTTCCACAAACACGCCGTGGCAGCGGGAGCTGATGCACACCACAAGATGGCCAAGGGAGCAATCAGTTTGAGATCGATGCAACATAAACAAGGAGCATTTACATCACGTAGCAGGCACTGAAGAAAAATTGCAATCACGAACATGAAGTAGTATCAATCAGATTGTTGCAAATACCACACATGTTCAACGCCCGAAACAGACCCAATACCCAAACAAGATGAGCACCACGAACGTTTTGCAAACAACATACCACTCTAATTCGTCTCCACGCAAGGATGCATCTGTTTGAACTCCACACGTATGGCACCAATATCTCGACATTGTGGCAATAATCACACGACTTGACTTTTGTTTGCAAAAGTGCAGCGATGCTTGTTGATGAATCGATCGGGGAACACCTTCAGCCGTGTAACGAGAACGTCTTCCAAGCGAGCGCCAGAACCAGCATCCACCATCCGCGTCATCCCACAGCGTCATGCATCACAAACGGTGTGGTATGCACTGACAAGAGTGCAGTCAAAGACCCTGGTGTAGCCACTACAGCTTCTCATCGCTTATTGGTGCTCATCACAACCACCCGAGAGTCTTCACCGACGTGACACCTTCGATCCGCGCAGCATTTATTGGCATCTCAACGCCATCCAGAGGCACGGTAGCTGTGAGCGTCAAATTCAAGCGTTGACATCGAGAAGGTATGAGTAGGCTATACAAGCCCCCGGCGGCACCTGCTGGTGCAAGCGTCAGTTCGACGAGCACAACATCCACAGCGAGTTCATCCCCTGCTGTGCCGGTCACGGCGGCACCAGCCGCTACGGCAGGTCACTTGAAGTCGGCAGGGCACCTTGCCGTATCGGCTGCATCAGCTCGTGGCACACTGCGACGCACCGTCCCTGCTGGGCCATCTACTACTGGCAGTGAGGTGAACAATGCAAGCAGCGGTGCTGTTGCTAGCGCCGGGGTTGCTGGAGCTGCCTCGTCCATTTCAACCAGCAGACCTAGCCCTCGACCGGTGTCCCCTGCTCCAGCATCTGCTGCTACGCTATCTGCACCAGCACCGTCACCAGCTGCGTCAGCGGGCTCAGCGTCACCATGGGGTGGTCAACCTCTCAAGGCATCCCCTCGTGCACCACCTCCATCATCATCATCATCAGCAGCAGCAGCAGCATCAGCATCATCATCATCTGCAGGCGCTGCTCAGGGTACTGCCTCCACCACTGGTGCTAGTCCTCGGCCGCTCAGCGGTGCAGGCACAGCCTCCACTACCAAGCCCCTGCCGGGGGTCTCTGCAGCCACAGGCGCGGCGGGGTCTGCGGGTCCAGTCGGTGATGGCGGTGATCGGGATAAGAAACAGCGCATGCGGCTGATGGTTGCTCAGGAGATAGTGGACACGGAGCGTGGCTATGTGACTTCACTGGGTGTACTGATGGAGGTATTCATGGCCCCGCTGTGTGAGCACTCGACCACAGGCCGATCACTGTTGCCAGCATCCGCGATGGCGATGAGCGCTGTTGCTGCTTCTGCCGCCCCCAGCAGTGATACCACAGCAACAGGAGCAGCAGATAGCACAGGTGCTGTCGCTGCTCACCGTACAGTCACCCCTCCGGACATCGATGCAGCTACCATCACGGCCATTTTCAGCAACGTGGCCACCCTGTGTGTGCTGAACCAGAAGTTCTTGGCTGATCTCACAGAGCGGCTCCGAAGGTGGAGTAGTCTTCCTCCGGGGGACCAGTGTCTGGGCGACATATTCATTCAGATTGGACCCTTCCTTAAGATGTACAAGATGGTACTGTATTGGTCTCATTCTTTGATCGTGTGATGGCCGATGAATTCACCTCTTGCTTTGCTTGCGCTGTGTCGATGTTGCTGTAGTACGTCAATAACTTTGAGAACGCGTCAACAGTTCTCCGTAACATTATGGATGTGAATCCTCGCTTTCGATCATTCATCGACGAGTCTGAGGCCCTGCCTCGCGCTGGAGGCCAGAAGCTGTCTGCCTATCTCATCATGCCCATTCAGCGCATGTACGGTCATGCCACACACGTGTACCTGATTGCGCAGCTGTTCGATATGCTGTACCCCGCAGCCCCTGCTTGATACCGTTCGCATAGTGTTGTCTCTGCACACAGTGACGTGACTGTTGTGGACCTCACGTATTGATGGTGGATGGTGGTGTATGTGTGTGTATATGTGCATTCCAGTCCTCGATACAAGTTGCTGCTGACCGAACTCCTCAGACACACCGAGGGAACCCACAAGGATCATCAGCCACTAGAGAAGGTGAGCCGTGCGCTGTGTATGACGGCGCGTGTGGCGTGTTACATGATGTCGCGTGGCATTGCTTCCGCAGGCGCTCGATGTTATCTCCAAAGTGGCGACAGACATCAATCAGGCGATGAAAGAAAACGATCGTCGGCAGGTGCGCTCGTGTGCTCAGTGTGCATGTTCTGCGTGGACCCCATACATGATGCCGGGCCGTGTATGTTACCTGTCACACAGGCGGTGCTGGATATTCAAGCTCAATTCGGAGGCACCATCGAGCTGGTGGCTCCGCACCGCTTCTTCGTTAGACAGGCACGTCGCGGCAGTTGATCCTGTGTAACACGTCATCTCATCACTGTTGTCCCCTGTGCACTGCTGCTGCTGGCATGGTCACGTGTTTAGGGTGTGCTGACGCGGCTGGTGGGAGGCAAGGAGAGCCAGCACACATTCTTTCTGTTCAATGATCTACTCATCTACGCTGACAAAACCATGTGGGGGTATGAGCTCACTCCGTGTCGCATCTGCCCGTGACGCGGTGTATGACCTCGAGCTTGATGGACTGTGCACATGTGTTGCCTGTCACAGGTATTTCAAGTGCCCCAACCGCAATCGCATTCTCTACATTGACGAGTTCTTTCATCTCGACGACTCGGACGACATGAGTGAAGAGGACGAGAATACCTTCCCTCCATCGCAGCAGGCTCCGGCCTCCGTGTTACAGCAGCAGCAGCAGCAGCGCACGCGCCTCCCCTCGCAGGCGATCACGCAGCCCGCCGCGCCGTCGGATGGGCAGTTGCCGTCTGCCATCAAAGCATTTTGTTTCAAGGTACGGTGGTCCCGCTGGAGAGACTGCACTCTTGTCGCTAATACCTGGTACACCCATGTGTGACGCTGTATTTCATGATCACAGGTGCTGAGCACACAGAAGTCGCTGACCATTCGTGCCGCGGATGAGAACGAGCGGCAGAGCTGGTGCGCTGACCTGCGCAGCTGTATCCAGGAGGTAACTACAGACTACAGTGTGGATGCCGAGGCTGTTGCGTCAGAGTTCCCGTGCACATTTGTTACTGTCACCGCGGCTCATGTCCCTCCATCTGATCATGAGTGCATGCCTGATTGTTCCCGACAGCGCAAGCGCGATATCAGGAGGTCTAACAGCGTCGCGTTCAACATGATGACGGGCACTCTGCAGCAGCTGCAACAGCATGCATACGCACAGCAACAGCCCGGTACTGGGCCCTCAGCACCGGCACCAGCAGCAGCAGCAGCATCTGCTGCGGTCACTTCACTGGCAGCAGCAGCTACCACTTCAGATATACTGGCTCGTCGCTCCAGCTTGGCTCCTGTTACTGGACTCAGTACCGTGCCATCTTCGATTGGGGCTAGCGCAGCGAATGTCTCTCCTGTCAAGAATGACGCTAAGCCACTCACCACTGGCGCGGCTGCCCATCCTCGATTGCGCAGCCCAACCGCGGTGCCTACAGCACCAGTTGAAGCTCCGCCCGCAGCTGTGAATCCACAGTCCTCCAGTCAGGCCAGTGGCTCAGGCAACAAGGACGCTGTCACTCCTTACAGTACCCCATCCAGACCTACAGCCGCATCGGTAGCAGCTCCACCGCGCGCACCTGCCGTTTCCGTTGATGTCAGTCAGGACACAGCAGCAGCAGCAGCAGCAGCCAACGGTGCTGGCACTGGGGCCTCCGCAGTGGTGTGGCAGGCGGATGCAGAATCCGTGCAGTGCGGAGTGTGTAGTAAGGCGTTCACGCTCGTCCGCCGCATTCATCACTGCAGACAGGTTAGCGCTCCTGCGAATGTTGTATGTTGTTGTATTGGGTGATTATTCGGCGGTGTTCCCATCGTTAACTTTTGATCTCTGGTCCGATGACGAACCTGTTTGCCTACGGTGCTATCCAGTGCGGCTTATCCGTCTGCAATGACTGCTCCAAGAGTAGACTGGATGTGGTGGATCAAGTCAAACAGCGCGTGTGTGATCGCTGTGTGGCTGTAGTGTTATCGTCGGTTGGTGACTCAGGTACGATATCTCTGTTGTGCCCCGTGCCCTGTTTGTGTGGTGTCCTGCTCTCTGCGATCGCGCCACCTCGCTGACTGGATGTCGCGTGATCACGTTATCCAGTGTCATTCAAATCGCAGCCTCAATCGGCCAATTTGATTGGAGCCTCGCATTCAACACACCGCAATGTGAACCATCGATCAGGACTGGTTTCTGAGTCCGCATTTGCATCTACGGTATCGGTTCTGACAGGGCCAGGCTCATCATCAGCATCAGCTCAACCTACCGTCAGCTCCAGCAGCGCCGTGTCGTCCACCGCGGCGGCGGAGTATGCCGCATCATTGGAGCAGGGCTCCAAAGGGGACTATATACAGGCCTTTTCGCAGCAGCCGCTGAAGAATCCCTTCCAGGGGATCTTAATCTCGTTACCAACCTGGGTGGAAGTCAGCATCAGCGGGTATGTGGTGAATGATGTTGGGGAGCATGGTGCGAGCTTTCATAGTTGTTGAATAAGGTGTTCTGATCGACGCTGTCGTGTATCAGCAAATTGGCCGTGCAATACGCTGTCCGCATCAAGCGGAAACACCCAAAAGGTACCGTCTTCTTCTCTTGACCTGTGCGCAACTGGTTCCTTGTCCTCTGATCGATGCCATCACTCTGTACAGGCCAGCACAGCCTGACCAAGCTGGTAGCAGCGTCTCGCTCCCGCAGCAATACCTCCTATCGCGGATCATCAGCCTCAGCGGCTGACGTCACGGGACTGCCTGGAGCACCAGCCACTCCAGTCCAGGCCAGCTCCGGTGTCTCAGCTGCCATTGTGCAGCCCTCATCCACCGGGGCCAATGCATCAAGCCAGCAGCAACAGCCACAGCAGGCTCCATCACCGGCCTTGAGCACAGCGGCAGGCGTTAAGCGGATGTCCCCATCCCGTCGCACGCTCATGGTTCCTCAGAACGATGATGTGCGCGCAGCGGTGGCCATGATTGCTGGTCGCGTGACGCTGACGCGAGGGCAGTTTGAGCATGTTGTATTGAATGCTCCTGCGGATCGAGATGTAGCTTCTGCTGCCCCAGTCACCCCCGGCTCGTCCTCGAGCTCCACCACCGGTATTGCAGGCTCCGTGCGACCCTCTGTCGCAGCATTCGCGAGTGTCTCCTCCTCGGATGGCAAGGTGAATGCCGCTGCTGCGGGCAAGGTATAGGGGCAGATCTTCAACTCACGCACATCACCATACCCTCACTGTGCTGTGTCTGGTATCCAGGCTGTAGCAGCAGCGCCTGCAGCTAGCTTCACCTCCGGGCCTCCGTCCAACCACGTCCCAGTCACCATCAATAGCAGCAGCAGCAGCAGCAGTGGCATGATGCGGTTGCGAGGAGATGCGCTAGTCGAGAGCGACTTGCTGCCTCTGCTGCCCACCAGCCAGGGCGTGTTTCCCGTGTGGTGGCGCAGATACAGCGACTTCCTCACTCTGCACGAACGCGTAAGTCTGCGTGATCTCAGGCAGAGTGCAGTATCGAATGACTATTCGCTCACCTCTCAACGTGTTGCACCGGTGTGATCAGCTAACTGAGCTAGTCGACAAGTACAAGCTGCCCAGTCTGCCTCCTCTGCCTCCCAAGCAGCTCAATCCACGATTAGAGCAGCGCAGGGCCTGTCTCTTATACACATCTGACGCTGCCGACGAATAGAGAGGTGTAGATCTCGGTGGTCGCCGTATCAT
>ENA-ORBV01016826-ORBV01016826.1-microbial-mat-metagenome-genome-assembly--contig:-NODE-16826-length-10553-cov-9.649007_pt1 | contig 10553 bp, 10 predicted proteins | sample MGYA00237777_ERZ505514 | MGnify/ENA primary metagenome ERZ505514 (study PRJEB26160, sample SAMN06269048) | microbial mat metagenome | isolation source: Oligotrophic lake microbial mat | place...
CTGGCACTGAGTCAGACATTGTACGTCCCGGCCTATATCGCCTGGTGCCTCGCTGGCCTGGGCAGCGCGGCGGCGCTGGACGAGGAGCCGAAGCGAGCGGCGCGGCTGTGGGGCGCCGCTGAAGGGCTGCGCCAGTCACTTGGCTGCCGCCCCGCGCCCGCCGCCCGCGCCACCTACGAGCGCGCCATGGCAGCGGCGCGCGCCCAGCTTGGCGACGAAGCCTTTGCCGCCGCGTGGGCGGCGGGGCAGGCGCTGCCGCTTGCGCAGGCGCTCGCCGCGGCGCTCGACGAAGCCGCGTAACTCGAGGCGGCAGGCGCGAACCGTTTGGATCACGAAGAGCGCGAACTGCTGCGAAGGGCGCGAAAAGCAGCGCAGGGCGGATGCAACGTCCCGCGCCGACGCCCGTGGGGGCCAGAAATAGGCCGGAAATCTGTGGCATCTGTGGATAAAACGATAAAACGCCCGGTGGTCGGACGCTGCATCCGCCTGCCCCTGCCCTCCTCGCCACGCCCACAAGATATGCGTTATAATCCGCCCGCTATGCACGTCCTCCAGATCGCTTGGGAGTACCCTCCCCATATTGTCGGGGGCCTTGGCCGCCACGTCGCGGAGCTGCTGCCCGCCCTCGCGGGCCAGGGTGTTCGCGTCTCCGTGATCTCCCCGCGCCTGCGCGACGGCCCGCCCGACGAGGTCGTCGACGGCATCACGGTGCGCCGCGTGGATGTGCCCGGTGTTGTCGGCGATGACTACCCCGGCTTTGTCGCCCAGGCCGCCCCCGTGCTCGCCCAGGCCGCGCGCGCCCTCCAGGCCGAGCACGGCCGCGTCGACCTGATCCACGCCCACGACTGGCTCGCCACCGATGCCGCCGTCGCGCTCAAGCATCAGTGGCGCGTGCCCCTGATCGCCACGATCCACGCCACCGAGCGCGGCCGCGGTGGCGGCGCCCTCCACGGCGGCCTCTCCCAGCGCATCAACGACCTGGAGTGGCGCCTTACCTACGAGGCCTGGCGCGTGATCGTCTGCTCGCGCTTTATGGCCGGCCAGCTCGATGACTATTTCCAGGCCCCGCCCGACAAGCTCGACGTGGTGCCCAACGGCGTGCATCTCGGCGGCACGCCCTTCCAGGACGCTAACCACTGGCTGGCCTTTCGCCGCCGCTTTGTGGCCGACGAGCAGCGCATGGTCTTCCACGTGGGCCGCATTGTCTACGAGAAGGGCCTACATGTCCTGCTCGACGCCTGGCCCACGATTATCGCCCAGGCCCAGGCCCGCCTTGTGATCGCCGGCACCGGCGAGCAGCTTGGCTCGCTCAAGGCCCAGGCCGCAGCCCTTGGCCTCGGCGAGACGGTGCATTTCGCCGGCTTTGTCGCCAACGAGGACCGCGACCGGCTCTATCACGCGGCCGACCTCGCGATCTTCCCCTCGCTCTACGAGCCATTCGGCATCGTGGCCCTGGAGGCGCTCGCCAACGCCTGCCCGCTCGTGGTGAGCGACGCCGGCGGCCTCGCCGAGGTGGTGCAGGATGGCGTCACTGGCCTCGTGGTGCCCAAGGAGAACCCCGGCGCGCTCGCCGACGCTGTGATCGCCGCCCTCGCCCGCCCCGACATGGCCCGCGCCCGCGCCGGCGCCGCCCTGCGCGAGATCCGTGAGTACTATACCTGGCCGCGCATCGCCTGCGCCACGCTCGATGTCTACGAGCGGGTGATGGCCGAGTGGCAGGCTGATAGCTGGGGCAAAGAGCTCGCCTCCTGAGGAAGGGCCTGCATGCATATTCTGGTCACAAACGATGATGGGATCGATAGCCCTGGCCTCTGGGCCCTGGCCGGCGCCCTGCGCAGCGCGGGCCTCGGCACGGTAACGGTGGTGGCGCCCGAGCAGGAGCAGAGCGGGATGAGCATGGCGCTGCCGCCCCGCCGCGATCTCACCCTGCGCGCCGTGCCCCCGCCCGACCCGGCCCACGCCGGGATTGCGGCCTTCGCCTTCAACGGCACGCCCGTGGGCTGCGTGATGGCCGGCGTCCTCGCCGAGCTTGGCCCCGCCCCCGATGTGGTCGTCGCCGGGATCAACCGTGGCCTCAACAGCGGCACCAACGTGCTGCTGAGCGGCACCGTGGGCGCGGCGATGCTCGGCGCCCTCTGGGGCCGCCCCGCTATGGCGGTCTCGCAGATGTTCGTGGGCGACAACCCCATGCCCTGGGCCACCGCCGCCTGGGCTGCCGTGCGCGTCTTCCCACTGCTGGAGCTGCTGCGCGGCCGGCAGCTCGTGCTAAACCTGAATGTGCCCCACCTGCACACGCCCGCCGAGCTGCGCGGCTTCCGCCAGACCGAGCTCTCGAACTTCTTCTACGGTAGCGTTGTCGAGGTCGATCTGGAGCCCGAGCCGGGCGACGCAGATGGCAGGCGCCGCCTCAACTTTCGCTTCCTGCGCGAGCGCGTGCCCGAGTTCCCCGAGCACACCGACGACGGCGCCGTGCGCGCAGGCTACGCCTCGCTCACCGTCCTGGCGCCCACCGGCATGGCCGCGAACCTGGATCTCAGCGCGGCACTCGCGGGGCTGGACGGTAGACGGTAGACGGTGGACGGTGGACGGTAGAGCTACGTCATGGTCGCCAGGCGGGCGCGTACACGCGCGCCGTGGTGGCGCGATGCGCCGGGCGCCCGCCTGCGCGGGCGGGTCCGGGCGCGTCGGCGCAGGCCGACGTGTGGCCGCAGGCCTGGCCGCTGCGGTTTCGACCGCCCGGTGCTGGCAACCGCGCCGACCATGACGTAGCCCTAAGGCAGCCGGTGGACGGTGGACGGTAGAGGCGAGTTTTCGGGCACCGTCCACCGTCCTTCGTCCACCGTCAATCATTCACCCTGAGGAAGTGCTTCACCACCGTGCGCCCCAGCAGCTTGATCGCGGCGAGCGGGTCGGGGCCAAGGGGCGGGCCGAAGCTGAGGTGGCGGGCGCCCATTGCGGCCAGGCCCTCCAGCCGCTCGATCAGGGCGCGTGTGTCGCCAGCCACACCGAGCCGCAGCAGCTCTGGCGAGACCAGGGTAGCGGCATGCGCGATGTCGCCCGTGCCGCTCAGCGCGTGGGCGATTGCCTCAACCTCGCTGCGGGGCACGCCAAGCCGCGCGAGCATGTCGTCGCTCAGCGCGTTGGCGTAGTAGGCCACCTTGGTGCGCAGGGCCGCCTCGGCGCGGGCGCGGTCTTCGTCCACCGAGACCCAGATGCAGGCCGCGAGATCGATCGCATCGGGGTTGCGCCCGGCCTGCTCGGCCCCTGCGCACACCCGTGCGGCCACCTCGGCGTACTGCTCGGGCGGGAAAAGCAGGGGCAGTCCGCCGTCGGCCACTGCGCCAATCAAGCCCTGCATGCGCGGGCTCAACGCGGCGAGGTAGATCGGCACGGGCCGCGTGGGGAAGCGCAAAAAGGCCTCGGCGCCCCAGTCGGGCCAGGGGCCGCCGGAGAAGGGGCCGCTCGCGCCCGCCAGCAGCGCCCTGATGCGCCGCGTCGCCTCGGCCAGGCTTGCCAGGGGCTGCGCGTGGGCTAGGCCAACCCAGCCAAGAAACTCGCCCGCGCCCGCGCCAAGGCCCAGGCTGAGCCGCCCGCCGCTCAGCTCATCCAGGGCGGCCGCCTGCATCGCGAGCTCGGCGGGGTGCATTGTGGCGGGGTTCACAATACACGTGCCCAGCCCGATGCGCTCGGTGGCTACGGCGCAGGCGCTGAGGATCGGCCACACCCCGCGCAGGAACAGGTCGTCGCTCACCCAGAGCTGCGCAAAGCCAGCAGCCTCGGCAGCGCGTGCCAGGGCCACGTAGTCGCGCACCGGCAGATCGTTGTTGAGGCGCAGCGAGAATTTCACTGCGCGATCACCGCTTCGAGCTCGATCTCCACCAGCATCTCGGGCTCGATCAGCTCGGCGCGCACCAGGGTGCAGGCGGGCCGAATCGCGCCAAAAAACTCGCCGTGGGCGCGCGCCACCTCAGGCCAATCGCCCATCTCGCGCACGTAGATGCGCGTGCGAACTGTGTCGGCGAGCGTGGCGCCTGCCTCCTGGAGCGCAGCCTCGATCTTACGGATGATGTAGCGGGCCTGGGCGGCAGCGTCGCCGAGGTGCTGCACTGTGCCGCTCGCGTCCGAGGCGGTGGTGCCAGACACGTACACGCTGTTCCCCACGCGCACCGCCCGCGCGTAGCCCGCCATACTCTCCCACGGCGTCCCGCTCGTGATCACCTGGCGCCCCATAGTTGCTCCCATTGGGCAAGGCATGCCTCGCCCGCCTCGTCGCTAGCTTACGCTCATCGGCCTATGATAGCCGAAGTTGCCGGGCCCGACGCGTGCAGCAACACAATCCGTTGGCCCGCCATGGTTGTACCATAGCAGTCAGCGCAGCTACAACTGCTCACCATCAAGGGAAGGAGTAGGGCGGATGCAACGTCTCGGGCTAACGCCCGTTGGGGACAAAAATGGGCCGGAAATCTGCGTCATCTGCGGATAAAACGCCCGGTAGTTGGACGTTGTTTTTGATAGGATAAACGGGAGCCACCCCTCCCGAAAAAGGATCGCGGAAACGGGGGCCACCGAACCCACGTTCTGCTACTGTTGGGATAGCAGCAGCTGTCCTGAACAGAGCGGAGCAGGAGATGTTATTGGTGGAACATTGCGAAGCCATCCGGCGCGCCTACTTTGTCGAGAAGAAGAGCGTTCGGCAGATCGCCCGTGCGTTGCGCTGCTCACGCAAGACTGTGGACAAAGCCCTGGCCTCAGCCACCCCGGCGACCTATACCCGCATCGTGCCGTATGCGTCACCCAAGCTCGGCCCCTTCAAGCTGCGTATCGCCGAGTTGCTGGCCGAGCGGAAGCGGCAGCCGCCCAAACAGCGCTACACCTAAGCTCTACGAGCTCCTGTGTGCGGAGGGCTACCAAGGCAGCTCAGCCCGCTTGCGCGGCTACCCTGCTCCAGAAGCTGTCCGAGCTGATGACCCGCCTGACGCATCTCTGGGCGGATGGGGGCTATGCGGGCTTTCTCGTCACGTGGGTCAAACTGGCCTACCAGTGGACGTTGGAAATGGTGAAGCGTTCGGATGACGTTACCAGCTTTGTCGTGCTCCCACGCCGCTGGGTGGTGGAGCGCACGTTCGCGTGGCTCGGGCGTAATCGCCGCTTGAGCAAGGACGATGAAAAGCTTCCGTCGTCAAGTGAGACCGTGGTCTATCTGGCCTCAATTCGGCTCCTGCTGCGACGCCTCGCCCAAACGACCTGATTATCCAAATGCGCTCTTAGAGGAGCAGGAGCGTCGTAGGCTTGCGCTGCTTCTTGTTGAGCCGACGGCGTTGCAGACAATTGACATTCATCTACCTTCCGCGCTGAGCCGGCTACTATTGGGGCAGAAAATGGGCCGGAAATCGGCGTCATCTGTGGATACATGCGCGCTGCGTATCACAGCTCGTGCTCGCCGAGGCGGCGCGTGGCGTAGGTAAGCTCGCGTGCGCTGAGGCCGGTGCCGCGCCCGGTGCCCACGAGCGTGGCGGCCTCGCGCAGCGCTGCGGCGGCGAGCTCGGGCTCACCAAGCTCGCCCAGGCGCGCTGCGGCGGCGCGCAGCAGCGTCGCGGCGCCGCTCGCGTCGCCCCGCGCGGCGGCCTCGACGGCGCGGCGCTGGAAGCGGGCGATGCTGGCGCGGGCGGCGGCGGCAAGCAGCGCTGGTGCGGGCACGCCTGCGGACGCCGTGTAGTGGGCCACAAGGTCGGCGCTGGCGGTGGCTGTGCCGCTGCTGGCGGTGAGCGCGGCGAGCCGCAGCCTGGCCCCGCTGGGCGATGGCCTGGGCGGCTCCGGTGGCGCCAGCAGCTCCAGCAGCAGGCGCACCGGCGCGCGGCGCTCCAGGTCGCCAAGGTGCAGCCGCACGCGGCGCGGGTCGGCGCCGGCGTCCCACTCCAGCGGGGCAAGCGCCGGGCTAAGGCGAGTGGCGTGGCGCAGGGCGACGCCGCGCGGCAGCGCGAGCTCAAGCGTGAGGGCGCGAGCGACCACGCCGCGTGCGGCCTCCAGCTCGGTGGCCACGGCGGCGGGGATCTGCTCGGCGTGGCGCAGCAGCACGGCGCGCCCGCCGGTGAGATCGGCCATACGAGTCAGCAGGTCGTCCTGAAACTCGCCGCCGAGCCCGAAGGTACTGATGCTGACACCGCTGACGGCGGCGGCGCGGGCGAGGGCGAGGCAGTCCTCGGGCGCACGGGTGAAGCCGTCGGTGAGCACGATCAGGCGGCTCACACCCGCGCCTGCGCGCAGCTGGTCGAGGGCGAGGCGCACCCCGGCGGCCAGGTCGGTCGCCTCGCCGAGGCGGGTGGAGCGCAGGCGGGCGACGCCGGCCACAAGCTCGGCGCGGCGCTCGCCGTCGGCGGCCACGAGCAGCTGGGCCTGCTCGGCGCAGGCCACAATACAGAGCCGGTCGGCGCGGTCGAGCCGCTCGACCAGGCTGTGCAAGGCGCGGGCGGTGTGGTCGAGCGCGCTCGGCGCCGTGGCGCGCACCGCCTCGGGCACGGGGCCGGGGAGCTGCCAGACAGGCACGCCGTCTACGAGCACCTCCTGGGCGCCGCCGCTGCGCACCAGCTCGCGGAACTGCGCCTCGCTGACGATTGGGATACGCATGGAGCGGCTGGCGTCGGCGACCACCGCCCAGTTCACCGGCTCGGCGCCCGCGCCTGCGTCGGCGGCCAGCGTGAGCATGGCGTAGCAGAGCTGGGCCTCGGCGCGCGGCGGCAGCGCGAGCTCAGGGGGGGACAGGCTGAGAAGCAGGCTCATGCGGGCATTATAGCAGGATGGACAAAAGCTGAACAATCCATTGACAGGCTAGAGAGAACGCAGTATGCTTTGTGATATCCGGAACATTCTGGATGGATCACTACAAAACGAGCAGCCGCCCATTCTGGAATGACCGCCCTGCATGGTGGCAAGCCGAAACCGGACAGCACAGTGTGTGTAGCAGCGCTGGGCTGGTGATCCTGAAGCGTAACCTAGACAGGCTTCTGCCGAATGCGGCAACATGGGCGACGACCGAGGTCAGACGTGCGGCACGATGTCGGTGCTGGGCTACTGTGTGTTTTCTGGATAGGAGCTGTAGCGTCATGCCAATCCTTACGATAGATCAGTACGACCTTGTCTACAATTCGCTGTCGTTTACCATTGCGACAATGGGCGCAGCCTTCGTATTCTTCCTGCTTGCGCGCGATGCGGTTGCGTACAAGTACCAGCGTGTGATGGTGATCGCCGCGATTATCGTCGGTATTGCCGCCTATCACTACGTTCGCATGTTCACCAGTTGGAGTGAGGCATTCAGCCTCACGGATGCAGGGTATGCGCCGACAGGCGTACTCTTCAATGAGGCGTACCGCTATGCCGACTGGCTGCTGACCGTCCCGCTCTTGCTGGTTGAGCTTATCGCTGTGCTCGCGATCGCCGGCCTGCAGCGCAGTGGCCTGATTGCGCGGTTGGTAATCGCAGCTACGCTGATGATCGCATTAGGCTATCCCGGTGAGATCTCGACGGATGTGGGGACACGCCTGGTGTGGGGCACGCTGAGCACCATTCCATTCATCTACATTCTCTATGTGCTCTGGATCGAGCTTGGTACAGTGATGGCACGCGAATCGCCCGAGGTGCGTGTGCTCGTGCGCAACCTGCGCTTGCTGCTACTGGCAAGCTGGGGCGTGTATCCGATTGCGTACCTGCTCCCACTGTTCAATTTCGACCCGGCGCTCGCGTTGGTTTACCGTCAGGTTGGGTATTCGATCGCCGACATCATCGCGAAGCCAGCCTATGGGCTGATGCTCTTTGCAATCGCACTCATCAAGACCCAGCAAGAGCCGGAAGTTGCTCCAGAGGGAGCACTGGCAGCAGTGCGCTAGCTCGTCACGCTCGCACCCCCTATCCAAGCACGGATAGGGGGTGCGTTTGCTTGTCGTCCACTTTGCGGCCAAGCATCGGCCCCTACGGCGCGCCCCAGCGCATCGCCACCGTGGTGCTAGTGGTCACTCTCCCGCTCTGATCGGCCTCGAAGACAAAGGCGCGCAGCGGGCCGGGGGCAGCGGGCGGCTGGAATGTGAGCGACGCGGCAAAGCGGGCGGTGTCGCCGGGAGCGCCCTGTACGGCAAACGTGCCCGCCCCGAGTATGGCGCCCTGTCCATCCAGGATCTGGTACTGCAGAACGCCAGCCGTGGGGTAGAGCGCCGTGCGCCCGGTGAGCACCACGGGGCTGCCCACTTGTGTGCCGAAGATCGGCGTCTCAACGCTGATCTGCTGGCTGAGTGCGAGCGTGCGCGCCACCAGGCTGGCCGTGGCCGGGAACGCGCCGGTGACAGGATCCTGGTCGTAGAGATCGATGCGCAGCGGGCCGCCAAACTGCGGGTAGGCGAAGCCGAGGCTCGCGCTGAAGCGGCCACCCTCGAACACGTTGCCAGCTACAGGGAAAACCCCACCGCCCACCTGGGCGCCTGCGCTGTCGTAGATGGCGTAGCCGAGCACGCCCGCCGCCGGGAGGCGCGCCGTGCGCCCGGTGAGCACCACCGGGTTGCCGACAAGCGTGCCGCTCCCAGGCGTCTCGACCACGATGCGCTGCGGCAGCGGCGCCGTAACGAGGGGCAGCGTGATGGCGGCGGCGACAGCGCCGGTGAGTGAGTCCTGGTCGAAGAGCTGGAGCGTAATGCTGTCGCCGTCGGGGGGCTCAACAAAGGTAAGCGAGGCGATGAAGTAGGCGGGCTGGCCGGGGGCGCCGGGGATGGGGAAGCTGCCTGCGCCGAGCTGGCGGCCGTCGCTGGCGAGCACCGTGAAGCGCAGCTGGGCGTCGGCGGGGAGCCGCGCGAGGCTCCCGCTGATCACCACGGGGCTGCCCACCTGCGTGCCGGCGGCGGGGCTATCGAGGGTGATGCGCTGGTCTGGGGTGGCGGGCGGGGTGCCCTGGGCGGCGGCAGGCAGCGCCGCGCACAGCGTGATACCAAGGGCCAGCATTGCACCGATCAGTGCCAGGGAGCGAGCGTGCCGAGGCGTCATCCTGGGCCTCCTTATACCAGCAGCGCGTATGTGTCTGTGTAGTATAAGGGGTGGTGCAAGCGCCGTTCTTGCAGTGGCGCTCCATCGTGCCCCCGCATAGCAAAACGGGCAGCGCGGATTGCTCCGTGCTGCCCGTCCTGGGGGGTCTCACATTGGCTCCCCGACCTGGTCTCGAACCAGGAACCTATTGATTAACAGTCAATCGCTCTACCATTGAGCTATCGGGGATCAGCGCTCTTCACGCTGAAAAGTATAGCACAGCTCGCTAGCGCGTGCAACTTCTAGCGGAACGCCAGCACCGCCTGCTGCAGTCCCTGCTCGTAGGCCGCGATCAAGCGGTCCCACTGCTGATCAACCTGCGCATCGATCTGCTGGCGGCGCGGGTCGGCGTCGAACCAGGCGATCGTGCGCTCGATGCCACGGGCGAAGGGCGTGGTGGCGCTGTAGCCGGGCACAAAGCGCTTGATTTTGCTGTTATCGAAGACAACGCTGACAACCTTGTCGCCCAAGAGGCTTCCGGCCATGTCGGGCAGGCAGGCGGCGATGAAGTCCGAGGCAATGTGGACGAGCTTCGCCTCAACTCCCGCTGCGGCTGCGGTGGCGGCGTAGAGCTGATCCCAGGTGAGCACCTCGTCGGTGGTGATGTGAAAAGCGTGCCCGATCGCCTGCTGGTGGCCGAGCAGCCCCACGAAGCCTTTGGCAAAGTCGCTGTTGTGCGTGATCGGCCAGAGCGAGGTGCCGTCGCCGGGGACGATCAGCGGCTTGCCCTGGCGCATGCGGGCTACCGCCGTGTAGGGCAGCTGCCAGCTATTGATCACGAGCGGCACCTGGCTGTCGCCGTAGGTGAGCGACGGGCGCACAATCGTGATCGGGAAGCCCTCGTCGCGGTAGGCGCGCAGCAGGCGCTCCTCGCAGGCGAGCTTGTTGCGCGAGTAGTCCCAGAACGGGTTGGCGAGCGGGGTGTCCTCAGTGATCAGGTAGTGGCCGACGGGCCGCTGGTAGGCGCTCGCCGAGCTGATGAAGATGTACTGGCGCGTCCGCCCACGAAACAGTGCGATAGCACGCTCGATCTCATCCGGCGTGTAGGCGATCCAGTCCACCACGGCGTCGAACTGCTGGCCCGCGAGGGCGCGTGCCGTTGCCTCAGGGTCACGTATGTCGGCGACAAGTTGGTGCGCGCCAGGCGGCACGTCTGGCCGGCTGCCACGGTTCAGCAGGAACAGCTCCACGCCGCGCTCGACGGCGAGCTGCGTACAGGCGCTGCTAATCAGGCCCGTCCCTCCAATAAAGAGCACCTTCATCGTTGTCTCCCTCAGCAACTGAGCAGCTTATGATCGCACATTATCTCACAAATAGAAATAGGGCTTACGCAGTTGCTTGCGTGTGAAGGGCTACGTCATTGTGGGCGCAGTTGCCAGAACCCGGCGGTTGAAACCGCAGCGGCAGGGCCTGCGGCCGCGCGTCGGCCTGCGCCGACGCGTCCGGACCCGCCCGGCGCACCGCGCCACCAACGCGCGCGTTCACGCGCCCGC
>ENA-ORBV01016827-ORBV01016827.1-microbial-mat-metagenome-genome-assembly--contig:-NODE-16827-length-10553-cov-5.939290_pt1 | contig 10553 bp, 5 predicted proteins | sample MGYA00237777_ERZ505514 | MGnify/ENA primary metagenome ERZ505514 (study PRJEB26160, sample SAMN06269048) | microbial mat metagenome | isolation source: Oligotrophic lake microbial mat | place...
GTTTTGTTCAGATCACTTTAGCTACTAGCTAGACAATCACAAGAACCTAAACTAATTCACTTCAATCTTCGTGAGTTTTGCTTACAACTACTGACAGAAATTGATCATCTGCAGAGCGCCGAGGATCTGAATATCTCTATCTTGGATCTTTGGATGTGCCAATGACGTCAGAGGAGGACGATGGGAGAAATGTGCATCCTCGAAAGAAAAACCCAGTCTTACCACAGCACCTTCTCTTTGAACTGAAAAAGAATGGACATTGACTTGTGAGCCAAAAGCATGTGAGGCAATGGCTTATGATAGTGTTGTTCCAGACATGGTGGCAAGGCTGTGGTAGGAAGAAAATCATTCACAAATGTTTTCTATGGATTAACAACATTTTGATCAAACAGAGAATCCTGGAGATTGAAGTTTGAAGAGAATGATTTCGCAAAAACAGTTTGGAAAGCAATTGCAACACAAGCAATGGACCAGCCAGTGGCTTGAAGTTGAAAGATTTACTGAATTTGCTTTTAAAGTGAGAAGCTCCTGTGTGCCTTAAAAGAAGAAGAAGACATGAGATGAGGAATTGCTGAGTCAAAGGAAACTAGGATGAACGTGGTCACATTTGAACATCCAGCTTGAATGAGTTGTTTTAAAAAAAACTATACGCGAGCTACTACCAATCACAAGATATTAGCATTTTATTCACGTGTAGCTGGATCCGACAACATCAGTGAAAATGGACCATCTGATTTTGACTGGAAATCAAAAATTCAATTCGTTGGCTCACATGACTTTTTGTTTCACCAGTCAGGACTCATTGCACATTTGTGGTATGAATGGCATCCAACAACAAGTATTTCTATGAGATGTAAAGGGCACCTGTGAGGCGACATTCTCTGATTTTACTGTGCACACCTGCACTTGTTTGGAAAAGGGAAACAAGCAACTTGACTCACCAGCAGCACCAGGCAGTGACAGTTCTCGTGACTCAAGTATTTACGATCGCGCACCTTCCCCATCCTAACGCCCCGGACCCAGCGTTACAACCAGTTGCTAACCCTTCCCAGATTAGGCTCGGAAGGCAAGATAGTGCTTTCATTGACGCAAGACTACTCTGGGATTCTAATCTATATTGCATGCAGCACCTACAAGGATACGAACGTCTTGACAACTTTTAATCTATATTTGTCTTTATCATGCCTGTGGCGGCGAGGGGGAATGACGAGAGCTTTCGTCCATAGCACAGGCCATTGCATTGTCCGCATAGTCAATGCCGGCTTTTTGCATGAGTAAATCATAATCACCATCGGTGTCCTTGGGCATGACATATCCCTTGCCGGCGGCCACCAAGTTGCTCGGTTTGGCCTCGGCGTCCTCCTTGTAACCCATGAGGCTTCCCAGATTGGCACAATAGGTATTGATTTGTACCAAGGGCCCATCGCCTTTGTACGCTCCTGGAACAGTCGGATCAAAACCAAATTGAGGCAAGGACTTGGGATTGTTCAACTCACTATGTTCTAGCTCTTGTCGTAAATAAACATCATAAATGCGATACCCCAGAGCGGATTCAATCTTGGTATCGAATGTCTGTTCATTGTAGGCTGGTTGATTGAGTTCACGGAGGACATTGCCTACCTGAAAGGTCTTGGGATGACCTGTGTAGGGTCCGTCGTCCTCCTCGAAATCTTCTGTCGGAGAAGGATCAAGAAGGCTGGGTTGGCCGTTCTTCTTGACTGGCGCGATCGTTGCCTTGGTAGGTTGTACCCTACGACTCTCTTCTGCTTCCTGTTGTTGGCACAATTCGGACAATTTCAAGGCCGCTTGGGACTTGCGTCGTTCGACGCGTGTCATGGTCGTGGGAGCGGCTTGCACTCCCAATCCAACTTCATCGAGAGATGTCAATAATTTCTTGTTGGACACAGACGTTTGTTGGTTGAGAAAGGATTTGGTCGACAGTCTTCGACTCAATCGTCGTGACAAGTTGCCTGCTGGTGGGAAGGATTTTGGGGCAGAATCCATTGGAACCGGTTTGACAGAGGTTGGAACGGGAGTTGTCGACGACGGATTCTCGGTACACATACTAGAGGAATCCCCTTGAAGCAATTGCCGGTACGATTGACGACGACTTAATTGTCTCAGCGACTTCTCCTCAGCGGCCGGTAGGGTAGTGGTCCCTTCCGCAGGTGCCACAGTAGGTGGAGGAGGAACTGGAGATGATGATTCACCCACCTCGGTACACATGGTGGAATCGGCGGTCGAATCGGTAGCATTGGAATCATCCCGATCATATTGTCGCTGAGAAGAACCACTGCTAGTAGTACTCGTCCAAACAGCATTCTTTTTCTGGGTGGGTGATGGAGGGGGTTTGTTGTTGATCGAACGATATCCATTTTTGAACCGTGAAAAGGAAGACAAATGGTCGGAACTACCGGACAGCATATCTGACGAACTAGATTTGGACAAGGATTTGTTCAAGCGCATACGGGTTGACTTGAGAGACGGTCGATTGTTGGCGGCGCCACAGGATGATTGACTATCCGCCGAAGTGGTCCTTTGGAGTTGGGGTGTTTCCGTCCAGGAGGATGTCTTTGGAAGTGGTTCGGGTCGGTGGTTGTTGGAGTCGTTTTCAAAGGTATTGCACAATTCCTTGACGGATTCCACTCGTTCGTCTCGCTGTTTTCTAGGCTCTTCATCCTCACTGTCGTCACTGTCTTCCGGTTGTTGTTTCTTACTGCTCGTTGAGTTCTTTGACTTTTGTTGTTGAAGCTTAAAGAGCGCCTGTTCATGAAAGAGAATCTCATCCAAATTGCTGTACAGCATTTCATCACAATAGCGTCGTTCCTTGTACTTGTTTCGAATAAACTTGGCTCTGCGTGCCGATTCCTTGTCTTTGTCGCTTCTTTGATAGGACTTGTCAAAATCGTCGCGGGTGAGCCGAGCCTCTAAAATCATATTGACGGACGAATTGCCACTGTTTTGAAGAATGGAAATATCTTCTGCGCTGACTGCAAGTTGGAGAACAAGGGGGTGGGTGAGTGGGCTTTGCTTTGCTTTTGTCATGGAGTGAGTACTTGTTATAGCCAGTCTTTGGCTGCGCGACATGAAACTTACATTCATGAACCATTTTGAGAAATACGAGCCTGCATCTCTTCTTTTCGTCATCGTCATTGCCTGAACTTGTACTGCAGAGTTCAAAATGATGATGCAAGGCACATTCGCCACACACGAAAACACCAAAGGTTTGTTCGTAGGCGCGTTTCGTTTGTAAAAAGGAAGCCCATTTGGGTCGAGAAGGACAATCGGCACATCGACGATTCTCGTGCAAGTCCATGACGTCCGCCAATGCGGCGGGTGGGTCTCGGCTACGGTTCCGACTACTACTTTGATTCGTCATGTTTGTTCAGTGCCTGTTTTGGCTGGGGAAGTAATTGTTGTTGATGATGATACTATATCCAGTCAATGAGTGAATGAGAGAGGGAGGGAGCACTTGCTATTCAACTTTTGTGGAGGAAATGGTTGTTTTATCTTCGTTTTTGATCTACAGTTTGGCTAATATTGATGATTGCGAAGGGGAAGCTTTGGAGGTGAGTTTATGCGGAGCACAACAATTAAGGTTGAAATTGTGACCGTAAAATCACCTGCCACAGCTTGACTTGGTTCATTTTATCATAATGACCAGGCGAGGCGAGTGAACTTTGTTATTTAATGGGGCGAATCATGATTCGTCAATCGTTCTTGGTAATTAGCCAAATTTTGGAAGTGCTCCGGCTCTTTCGAAGACTCTTCTTCTGCGGTATGCCAACGTAAAGAAGGCTATTTCTTCCGTTTGCTACACTAACCAGATATCGGTACTAGTCGTAGTGCTCCAAACAGCTACTGTAGCCTGCGAACAATCATGTAAAATAATGCGAACAAAAGAACCCTGACGAAGTTTGTCAATGTCGCAGTCATCTACGGTGAGACGCTCAATAATGCCATTGGCACCAGAGCAGTCGGATGCTGATACAGGAAATATCTCGGTAACTGACCGTCTGCCGGTGAGTGACCGAACTTGGTTACCGGTGAGCGTGTTGTGTTGGGCACTGGGTCTTCCAAAAGAATGCCCACTTACTTATCAGATGCTGGCTGCTGAAACATCACTGGCCAAGCCACTGGCCACATGTGGAGGCAGGATCCATCTGTTGGAGCAACAGTTTTTCTTTGACAAACCAATTGAGTGCTGCAGGCTGAAACAATCACGAGTCAGCTCTCAATGTTGTTTGTTGTCAACAGTTGCATCACATCACAATTGTCAGGCAACAATTGTTCACCGCATGTTCACCAAATTTCATTGGGTCATGACAACCTTTTCATTTTCATGGTGGGCACCCATGTGGAGCATTGGTTCTGTGTTGCAGAACTGGTCAAGAGAGACAAGATTGGCTGCCAGAAAAGACATCAGATGCACCAGTTCAAGCCCAATGAAAAGGTGTGGAAAATGTGACAGAAGCTCTCAAACAGATTGTTCATTGTGCCAACGCAAGCTTCTTTGGTCCTTGGGCAAATGGCTTGTCGCCCTGGCACAAATGAGAATGAGTTGGCAATTGTGGGTTAACCAAGCCCCTCCCGAAGACCGATTTGCTCAACATGAGAATGGCACCTGCACTGTCCACCCAAGAATGCACGTCAGTTGTGATGCAAACATGTCCATGTGTCCATTTTGTGCATCTGTTTTGAGAACAAATTTGTGTCAAAATCATTTTTCCCTTTTAAAGAAAATTCCTTCCTTTGTGGCTGAGGCCATGCAATGTTTTTCTCCTTTCCTTGGAACCACTGAATTCTGGGAAAATGTTCAGATGCAGACAATTGTTGCCAATCATGTCAATTAGGAAATTCTGAGACAGGAAGGAAATTCACCACCCTGATCAATGCATTGTGTTTGGCAAACATTTGAATGTTTTCCCCTGGTAGGAAACTGAAGCTGATGTCTCCAGGTGCCTCAATTGATGAGTGCACATGATGACAGTGGTTTCAAGGGAAGTCGTGCAAAAATAGAGCGGGGAAGGTGCGCGACAGAAAACCTACACTGGCATCACGAGTCGTTGCAATTGTCCTTCTTCTCTAAACACCAACCTTAACGACAGATGTAGCACGGGTTCGCACACGTTCCGGCAAAAGTGTGGGATGGAGCAGTCTGGGATGAAGACACAGTATGACTTCCCATGACTCTGGCACTGCCACACCACGTCCTGTGGCAAAACAGCAAGACTCGATCTAGAGTGGCTAGTTTGACACAACTTGCCCTCTCCGATAAAGTGTAACGAGCACCTATTCTACAATGAGATTCAACTACTAGTAGAGGGTAGATTGGTTTCAAGCGTTGATTGGTTACGTTTAGAGAAGTGCTCACAGTTCACCACTAAAAGGCCTCAAAGAAATAAAGGAGGACCCATAAAAAACACGACATGGCCACTGCGAGAACGACCAGTCGAAGTCGATTGGAAGAATTGGCCCAACGATCCTTGGCGACTCGTGCCGAGGCGGCAGCTAAAAATGATGTTTTATTGAATTCCAGTGACGGCTCTCTCAATATTCCCGCCACGCCACTGCTCGTCGTGCCAGCAGGTTCTCGAGAAGCACGTGCCGTACGATTGCAAGAACAAAATGGATTCATTCGTACTCCCTCGGGACGTGAATTACGGATTGATCCCGAGACGGGGTTGGTGGTAGAAAATGGGTCGTCGTCCGCTTCTGCAAAGGCAGCTTCTCGTGTGGTAACGTCGGGCCTCAAAATTATGAAGAAGGAATACTCCAAATTCAAAAAGAACAAGATGCCCGTCCATTTGTTCAAAGGAAAACGAGGAAGCAAAAATGATAACAAGGAACTTGAAGAAGGAGGAGGAGATGAAGAAGATGATTTTGACTTTGATGAGATACAAACAACCGCAAAACGACGACACTCTTCCGAGGAGTTTTTGTCGCAGTCTTTTTCGGAATTTGGAAAACGATTGTCTATCAAAGAGGGCGATAACACTACTAGTAGAAGGAAGAGCCTGATCCAAAATTCAGACGACGAAGACGAAAAATCAAAATCATATTCTGATTTCTCCTACAATCATGCCATTGGATTACGCAATAACAGCACTTCACCACATAAAAAAAGAATCAGCAAATCTATGTCCCCCGACAATGCCATGTCACGATCGTCTCCGGGAGAATCTAATCGCCGGTCTCGGAGTACCAGTAACAACAGTCGCCACAGCAAGCAACGAAAGCACAAAGATGTCGTCGACCGTATGCACAACTCCTTTAACGGGTCCGATAATGGCAACAACAGCAGCAGCAATCTTCGGCGAGTCCCTCGGAGGGGCAAAAAACCACAACACCGACAGCTACAACCGACTTTATCCCAGTCCTTTTCGGACTTTCATTATGCGGGTCCCTCTGACAAGCATAAGCACGGTAGAGGCGGCAGCAGAGACCGAACAGGAAAGTCCAAACGCAGCGGCGACCATAGATCCAGATCCACATCTACCAATGGGAGTCGCGGCAGTCGAGACCGCAGTGCCAGTGGGGATAGTCGTCGGTCTTCTTCTATCCAACGCCACAATCAGCACATTCAATTGAAAAAAGAAGAATTCCTGTCTCGTCTTTCCGATTCGTGTCCAAGTAGGTCAGAATTCTTTGATTGGGCGGCGGCAGCCGCCGCCGCTTCCGAAGAAGAGAATATCCAGAGGCAACGACATGCACAACATCACCGTCGTAACAAATCCTGCGATGAAAGTGGGAGGCATGACCTGAGTCGAGACAAGAAAAAGAGTGGGCAACACGATAAGCGAAACGACAAACGGTTCTCTATATCGGCACCTCGATTACACTATAAGCACCACGACAAGGAAGAGACCAACACAAAACGAAGCGTATCACCGACGAGACGAAAACTACGACGATCCTCTTCGAGTCCGGAAGAAGGGCTTTCGGATACGATGAAAAAACATATGCAGCGGTTGGCCAATCACCAACGAGCCAAAAGTGAAGAGCAAATACCCCCCATAAACCATAAGGATAAAAAGACGCCACAGGATATTGTAGCCTTAGCTTGGTTCCATGACTCGGCACCTACAACGACAACCAAGTCATCGTCATCGTTTATGGATCAGTTGGAACAAGAAATGGCCAAAACAACAAAAGAATCTTCCAAAAAGAAAAAGAGCAGGAGCAAGAGCAAGAAACCCAAGAAAAGGTCCAAGGGCAAGAAAAAAGACGACAAGAAGGAGGAGCCAATGGAATTATCTTGGTTTGGTTTGCCGACGGCAAATGACATGGAAACAACAGCAACTCCAAAACAACCCAGCACAACTAGTATGGATGGCAGTTCTACTAGCAGTGATGAGGACGATGATGTTAGTATCGACGACAGTGCCAGTGACGACAGTGCCAGTGATGACTGTTTTGCTGTTGGTACTATTGGGGGCAGAGTGAACAATTTGGAACGCAGTATGAGTATTTTGGATCTCATGGACGATGCGTATGGAGACGTAGACGACCAGAGCAACAATTAGTCGCCGGCCATCAACAATTTGAAAATACGGGAGGGGGGAACCCTTTTGGAGGTGTCATCACTGCTATCTGGTGAATAATACGGATCGACTCTCGGGGGCATGTCGCTCCTGCAATTCCGGTGTAAAATACCCAATACAATATTATGATATTACACTTAGGGTCCTCGTCCCTTAAAAAAAATTGACTCGTAAACTTTTCTGTCTCATTTTCCAAATTTCGTTTTTCTGGGATATATCTGAGGGTGCCTGGATAACAAGTCACAGAGAGAGGTCCACCCAGGAAATTGTTGGCTGTTATAGACTGTTAGATCTGATAATGAAGATGGGAAATATTATCTTATATCCATAAAAAGTTCCAACTGAGGAAAGGAATGGCTTGGTCAGTGAGCAGCTGCCCAACAAACAAAATCAACAAAGAGAATAGCATTGTCCTTAAACAAGTCCTCCTAGTCAACCCACTTGCTCCCTTGATGAACAAAATGTTCCATTCTTTGATCTTAATGCTCCAGATGAAATAATTGTGGTAGTTATCTGTGATGGGTCAAAACACAGCATAATGTGATTTTCAGGTAAAATGTGACAGATCATGCAACATCTTCTCAAGCCATGTCTTAGATTTTTCCAACAAGGAGGATGCTGAATTTGAAACTTGTTGTTTGTAGGCAGTGGTAACAGACAATGGTTCTCTAAAGTGCTTGAAATGCTAATGCATTCCATGTGTCTTGGTTGCATTTTCTTTTTTGGTATTTCTTCTCCCAGAGGGTCCAAAAGGAAGAAGAAAATTAGATTTTCCTTCTTTTCCTCTTTTCCTTCCGTCTCCGTTGGAAAGTGCCAAAAGGAAGACCAAATTTAAGCAAAAGTGAAGGAAATGGAAAAGTTAGAATGTTTTTTGCTTTTTCATGTTGACTCAAAAACAGTCGTTGAAGTTGCTGATCATCCTTAAAATGTTGTTTTAAATCCATGAACTAATGCTAGCAGTCAGCAATGCAAACAAACATGCCCCACTGTTGGCTTGCAGACAAGCAGCTCAAAAACTGAAAAGTTCTTGCCAGGCTTAGATGCAAACGAGAACCTGCAAATGAAATCATGTTTGATTTTGGTTTTTACACCTGGCATGCTTGCTAAAGCTTGCTAATGAACACATTTATGACATTTGAAGGATGTAGTCATTGTCTTAAAATTCTTTGCCAACTTGCATGCAGCTCTGGCTATGAAGTCTGAAATGCTGAACTAAAAAATTTAAAAACAAAAAATTCCAGCTATGCAAACAACTTAAAATGCAAGTTCACCAAAGGAAAGACACATTGACTTTCTAGATAATTTCAAGTGTGCTGAGAAGTTTAAAGAATGCAAAGACATTTGAAAATGGAAGAGCATCAACACACTTGACATTGAGCACAAAATCAAGTTGGGACTGCATCATGCAACCTTCAAAGAACAAAACTAAAGGGTTTTGTCATGAGCTGCAAGGAAGTGGAAATTGATAAGTGCAACTAAGGGGTGAACTCTAAGTGCCCCATTGATCCATCTGATGTTGATGCCGCCATCGTTGGAATCAATGCCGCTTAAAGGGCAAGGCAGGAGCTAAGAGAGTCAATGAGAGGGTCAAACCTCACAATTCAGAACTCAAGTGACCGACATTTTGCTCAGCAGTCAGTCAATCAGATGTTAGCAAGGTCATGGTTGTGGTTAGGGACATTAGATAAACATTCTGATTCTTCTGCTGATCAGGCTCATTGACAATCCTCAACAACAATCAACAACATTCTCTAAGAAGCACATTGTTTCCATTTGATCAGATTTGAGAGAAACAGTGAATCTGAACCAACAACTGCCTAACGCCAGCAGCAGCCAAAAAAAAGAAGAACACAATCTTACTTTTTGTTTTGTTCGTCTACAAGTGTTCGTGCTCATGGGCATGCTTTAACAAATCATGACATCAACTTAATGTGTCAAAGAGCTCTGTTTTGTGTTTACACAACTCGAAGATGTTCACGGACAGCAGAATGATGACAAATGCGGGATCGGAAACTCATCACAAGTCCAAGAAATGAAAGTTTGATCACCGGCATGCCAACTTGCAGCAAGCAAAGACATGGCTCAAAATGACTTCAAATGAACACTGCATCAAACAAACAAAACAAATAAGTTCATGACAATGCAATTTTTTTCAAAAGCCACGCATTTCCTCCCAACTGATCTCTTTCTTTAGAAAAACTAATGATGAAGGCAGAAAGGCTAACGAAGTTTGGCAACAATGTCATGTGGGTCATCGTGATTGTCAATGTGACAATTTCCTGCACCTTTTGTTCAAAAATCAAGCAATCAGTTCATGGTCAGTGCTTTTGAGAACATTGCTATGTGTCAATTGTTTTGTGACACAATGCACAATTTGATGGCAAGCGATGTGTTGTCAAATGAGATGCTGCAAAAACATGAGATGCATGTCAAAAGAAAGAACAGCTGCTGCAAAAGATGTTGCCATGCACATAACTGACTTTGTGTCAATCATTTCAGACTGTTGACAACTTCAAGTTTGATCACTTGAACACACGAGGTGGCAACAGAAAATCTGCTGCATGCCACAACTTGCAAATGTGACACTCAAGCTGTGATGACATTCTTGATGGAAAATTTTCAATTTAGCGCTGATGAAACACAGTCATTGATGATCACTAGAATTGCATGGACAAATGAACAAATGTTGCAAATTTGGAAATCATGACAGCCAGAATGCCAATTTTCATTGCATGGTTTGGAACAGATTGCATTTGCAGACAAAACAGCTGAAAAAAAAAAAAATCACAAAGGGGGATTTAACACGAATGTTGTCCATTCTCAAAGTTAGACACATTGACAAATGTGAAGTGATAACAACAACATTGCATGTCAGCTTCAAAGTCACACAACTTGCAAGAAGTTCTCAAATGACATCAATCGAGATGCTCCTTGAGCTGCAAGGAAGTGGAAATTGATAAGTGCAACTAAGGGGTGAACTCTAAGTGCCCCATTGATCCATCTGATGTT
>ENA-ORBV01016829-ORBV01016829.1-microbial-mat-metagenome-genome-assembly--contig:-NODE-16829-length-10550-cov-5.242433_pt1 | contig 10550 bp, 7 predicted proteins | sample MGYA00237777_ERZ505514 | MGnify/ENA primary metagenome ERZ505514 (study PRJEB26160, sample SAMN06269048) | microbial mat metagenome | isolation source: Oligotrophic lake microbial mat | place...
TACACCTCTCTATTCGTCGGCAGCGTCAGATGTGTATAAGAGACAGTTCTTGCGCCGTCTTACAACATCCCAGATTCAAATTGGCGGCCGGTTGCTGTAAAATGCATCCATACCGGTAAACACTACGTAAACGTCCCCACCATCCAGCAGCAGTTGTCCCAAGTCGTGACAAGCCGGATTTGCTACCGTCAGCTACAGAAAGCTACGTGGCCACTTTTTTCGCAACCCACGTGAAGCGCCCCAGAACCACTGAAAATCATTCTGATCAGTCCTGCTGGTTAACTGCTTGCGCTGTTGTGACAATGGAGAGAGGATTCCCCACGGTCATCACCAAATCTAAATGGTAGGTTCTTACCACATTTTTATTGGTCCTTACCCGGGTTTGACCCGGGGTCGGCTAGGTGACTAACGGCTAGAAGTGCATGTACCCATTATTAGAGCCGGTCGGCATTCGCTTCTCAAGTCATGCTCATTAGCGGCATACTTCCTGTACGACTAGAAGAATAGAATACCAATACTGTAGGAAAAAGATAGAGTCTAGTAGAACACCTTCGAAGCACCAACCCCGCAGACGACTTTTGCAACCATCAGTCTTGGCGTTACGCCGGAAAATTGGAATCTACCATCCTTGCACATCCATGCACCTCCCTGCAGGCCCCAGCAAGAAACGATCGAAGACTCGGAGCCTCCGCAATTGACATACTAGTATTCTGTATCGGTCTGCTGGTCACAAAAGCCCGTGCAAAGGTCATCGACTGCAGGTCATCCCACGCAAGGCTCCACTTCCGCAAAGCCAGGATTCCAGCAAAGATTCCTTCCACTGGAAGGAAACCAAGCATATGTAGAGCACTGGTCGTATTTGGCTTTCACTTTGGACATAAAAGACCGTCAGGTCCAAACCTGGGAAGATGTTTGAAAAAAGTTTGGCAGGTCCAAACAAATGTCAATGGTGGTTGAAAAAAGTTTGGCAGGTCCGAACAAATGTCGCTGCCGGTTGAAAAAAGTTTGGGAGGCCCGAACCAATGCTTCTGCCGGTAGCCTTCCACTGGCTTGTTCTACAGTATGTTTTGTCACGACCCCCACAGTCATCCCAGCTCGAGCTCCTGTGATTCACAATGACCAGGTGTTTTTTTTCTTTTTCGATCGGAGAGTTTGCTTGCTTACTAATTGGCATGTACAGTACGCTTGTTGCTGGCCTTGTGATGGTTGCTGCAGTGGCTAGCCTTCCCCTGGTTCTTTTTCAAGACCCCCTCAAAGTCATCACTGCTGGTGATACTGTATTCTCAATGACCATGCTTTCCCCCTTCAATAAGGCTTGTTTGTTTGCTTGCTTGCTGATTGACGTGTACGTTTGTTGCTGGCCTTGTGATGGTTGCTGTAGTGGTGGGCTGATCACAACTGGTTTCAGATTCATTGCTGGTCATCTCTTCAGTCTTGGAGAGACATGTCTTGACAGAAAAGCAACCTCCATCGCACTCCCGCTTGAAGTTGTAGCTTTGCTGGCATTGAACTTTTCGCCACTAACTCGTACATACAAGTACCGCATGACCAGATAAAGCTTCTTCCCTTCCTTCTATTTATTGTTGCAATGTCCAACTTCCTTTGCCGTTCCAGTTCCAAATGTTTTCTACAATGGGATCGGCTCCCAGCGGTCTGCCAGCACGACGAATTCCCAGCAACACTTTGAACTGCGACTCGGTTGTTGTCAGCATTGCCAAGGGATCGTTGGGTACAAGTTGTACCGTATCTCCGACTCGTAAAAAGTCGGCCCATTCGGATCGTTTGCCATCGTTGGAATTGGACGATTCTTCCGTCGTTTCGGCAGGATCTCCGGGGCCTCGTTTTTTCCAAAACAATTCTCCATTTTTGGGTGTATTGTTGTCGCCGGTACTGTGTCCAAATTGAATGCCATGCGCTGGCAATGAGGCGCCAATTCCCATGCTGCGGGCCCAATAATATCCTCCCACATGATGATTGGCGAGGCCAAGTCCCAAATAGGCACCACCTTCCACGAAGGAGGGACAAGTATCGATTTCACACACGGACAAGGACTTGCCACTGCCTTCATTTTGAGTGACGGCATCGCTTTTTTCCGTCGATGTCACGCGCGTATGAATAAACAGGGATCCTCCACATTCTTGAAGAAGAGACCTCGAGCCGTCTTCTTGGGGTAAAGCGTGGATGTGGCTCATGGGATCCTTCAAGAAATCTTCTACCGATAACACGTCGCCCTCTTTACCCGTCGTTTCTTCTAGAAACTTTTCCATCAAGGACAATTCCACCAAAAGACTCGGTGTAGGAAGGCTGCTCAACAAATCACCCACCTTGGCCGAACGGGTATTGGTACTAGTTGCACTAGGATTGGAGCTGGCGGCGAGTTGGATCTTATGGTTGTTGTAGTTGCTATTCTGCTGCTTCCACGGTGGCTGCTGCTGAGACCGTCTAGCAACTGTAGCAGCAGTAAAGCCATGCGCGTTGCTGTGATTCCAAAGGCATGAAACGGCCACGAGGAGGACCCAACCACAAGTAGTGGTATGCTGCAACATGTTTTGGTTTCGTTTTTCCTTTCCAGATCTGTTAACCATCAAATCAATTTTATGGCTCATCCTACAGTACGGGATATCCATCACCAAGCGCAGATGCGTAAAAGCTAACGACGAATAATGAGCTGCTGCTAGCTTGAGTAGGCAGTTTGAAGGTTGATGATGCAGCGGATCGCGTGATGCATTCATCGTCCAAAAAAGAATTGTTTCGATGCAAAAGATACGCCAAAAATGACACGTCAACAATTGCATTCTTTGGCTCCGAAGAATGTTCAAATGTGCGTTCTTATAGACTTTAACCGTTTTCGGTCCCTTCGCATACTAGTAGGGTTAGGGTAGCTACAACTTAATACCACAACCCGGTAGACCTATTAGTTATGATGTACGATAGCGGATACCAGTAGTAGTACAAATTAGCAGCAGAGCTAGCTAGCTAGCTAGAAGTAGGTAGCTACCCCGTTTAGCAAAATCCGCCAGAAAACAGAAGCGCCACCGTTCCAAGCATTCATGGTTTGGTTAGATAAATACTTCACCAGACCTGCTGATGGTAGAAAGAGCTAGTAGTAGAGCGACGGATGATCGGTGCATCATGACGGATGCTGTTCAGATGCCTGGGCGGGAGGGCTAAGTCGGGTGGCTTTAGACTCGAACCTTCAGTTCTAGCTAGCTAGATCATGATGATAGTTGGCACTTCTCTAGTCTAGCTAGATACTAGCTGTCCTGGTTTGCTGGTTCATTACCAGTACCGTGCTTAGTTGCCGTTCCTTGTGCGAGGACGGATTACGGCACCGACGGGGAGCGTGCCTGCACCCGAGTCGCAACTTCTTTTTCGCCAACCAGTCGTTCTTCGATCACCAGCTACGAGTAACACATACTGCAAACTGTAGTAGTTGGGCGGGCTCCGGCTGGGCTGGGCTAGCCAGTTGTGATGCCATCTTACTTGGCTTCCTCACGGCAGCTCTAGCTAGGTAGCTACGTCTACCCGGCCAGTCTACAATAGTCTAGTAGCGACTAGCTAGGCTATGTTTCTTTGACTGGGTCCTTCCTTCGCGATCTTCAGTTCTACATTTCATGCAGTTTTGCACAACGAAGCTAGAGTAGATAAGAAGCGAAGGTTTGTTCCATGTCGACAGAGTTCTACGGTACGGTACCCCGAACCGGCAGGCAAAAGGCAAACCATCTGTCGCCCAAACAGCAGCGAGGGCGAATTCGAATTTACTGGGAGCATTCCTTCGCTCTTCGTATTGGAGCCAACGAAAACCAAAAACCAAAAAACAACAACAGCTGAAAACAAATGCTGCACAGTACTAATCTAGCTAGTTAGTTAAAAAAGTGTTAGTAGCTTCGGTTCGTGTAAGGTATTTTTCAATGCGAACTACGGTACCTGGCAAACTTGAAACTGCATGCATGCTGAGTGATGCTGGTGCCACAGTGTAGCTACTACACTGACCTACAGTACCTCCTCGGCTGATTGTGGTCAGTTGCTACTGCCTACTGGTACCACAGTAGTTGCTACTAGAGCTAGTAGCGAGCTAGCTACTGGGGCAAGTAAAGTAGGTACTAGTAAGTCGTAGATACTTGAATACAGTAGCTTTGGGAGCTGACCAATATCTGTGTTTGAATCTGAATCTCAGTTACTGGTCACCGGTCACCGGGCACCGGGCACCTAGTATTCCGCATGATGTTCTAGTAAAGTCCAGACAACTTCAGCGAAGTCCTGACAACTCCAAGCGATGGCCTACGACTATGAGCTTGATTCGGTGCTCCTCGTCTTGCTCACGATAGTTCCCGGTTTATTGAAGGTCAGAAACAAATTTCTACAAGGTAGGAACTAGTAATCTGGCTACGCATTCTGTACCAGCTACAATTCTAGCAGCTACCTGCCTATTATTAGCATGTTAAATCTATTACACCAACTGCCTCTTGAGTCTTGAAGACGACGTCGACAAATAGATTGATCCTGGGGCGACGATTCTCTTCCAATCATCAATAAGGATCAATAGCCCGATTAAGAAAGTTTATATCTTGCACATCTGAGTCGTCTCTCTATGTCATCAAGACTACGAAGGCGCTATTTACCTAGGAACCTTGGGGCATATGACCCATAGTGTTGAGAAGAGAAATAACGAAACCGGGTCTGGAGTTCGAAAGACGTCTCAGTAGAACTCCAGTTACTGAGCTAATTTACTATACTTTGATCCCGTACTGTAATCTGACTAAGAACGAAGGCAAAATTCTTTTTTAGATTTATTGCATTCTGTACACGGAATAAGACATTTTGTGAAACAGAGTCTTTTAATGCGGCAATCATCAATTAGCAAGGTACGATCGAATGGCTAAAATGCCAATTTGAAGGGGCTTTATCTAAAAATATTAAATCCATGATTGCGAGAAATGTCCAGTCTATTAACAACAAGTAGTTGGAACAAATGCCACTTTCTTGGGGGCCGTACTCTTAAGCAAATAATGGCCATAAATGGTTGGATGGCAATCGATGACTGACTTGCTGGATCATGACTACAGATATCAGTACTGTACTCTATCTATCAACTGCTCACATGGAAAAGTGCTGCTTGTGCTACTGTACATCTACTGCAGTTCGTAATCCACTCCCAGATCCACAGTACTGTTGCGAACAGAATCACCCGAACCAGTCAGTGGAGTTGCACCTCCCAATAAATTGCAACCAGTGTGCCTATCTAATAATCATCCAGTTTGTACGGAAGCGAGAAGAAGAAGCAGCGTGCTGTACACGAAGGTACTACAGTAATACACTGTGTCATGCAAGGACAAAACACTTTTACCACCTTCAAAAAGCAGCACACACAAAACCTTGGACGAAGGAAAACACAGGGAAGTCCCAGCACAAACATCTAAATCTTGCGCCAAACATTGCTGGCTACCACATACAAACAAAGCTACTAGGTTAACAATAGAATGACAATGACTGCTTCCTACTACACTACTAATAGTCAAAGAATACACCAAAACGAGTCCAAGATGGTGAACCCATCCTCCATATCCTGCTTCATCTCTAATATCCGATGGACCGTACTACTATTCTCCCTGTTAACCACAACCACAAGGGCATCCTTCTATCCACGTCCTGTCGATGATGCCAGTCGAGCAAGGGCTGCCTTGCAGTGGGAACCCATTGAAGACTTGAGGGCAAGATGGCAAATGCCCTTCCATTACAAGCCAGTGGCACTGCATCCCGAAGAGTGCCGATATTTAACGGAACTGGAATGTGCACAAGCCGATCAAATGAAAGCGACACACATCGAGCAATCACGGCAGGATCAACGAGCACAACAACAACGACAATTGCAACAAGGACCACAAGCTCCCGGTCCTCAAAAACGGATATTGGTCGTCATGATGCGCTTTACCGATCACGTCGGTCGCGTCTTGCCCACCTTGGCCGTCATGGAACCCATTTGGAAGGACAAGATTGCGGCGTGGCTAGATGCCCAATCCTATGGCGCACACGCTCCTCAATTTGATGTCTTGGATTGGATCGATACCGACAATACCGAGGCGTATTACAGTGGCGGTGAGTTTGGACGCACGGATCTCCTCGATCAAGCCATTCGGTACGTCTTGACCCAAGTGGAGACGAACTATCCCGATTGGGATTGGACGCCCTACGATAGCAATGGGAATGGGGAAATTGACAATATCATCATTTTGCATTCGGGGTATAACGCGGAATCCTTTCAAATTGATTGTCAATCCTCACGAGAACCTGAGAATGGCATTTGGAGTCATTGGAAGTACGTTCCCAATGATGCCTGGACCTCTCCCAAGTCGGGACTCAAAGCCGCCCAATACATGGTCACGTCCAGCATGGAGGGGGCGTGTGAGAGTTTACCGTCCGAAACGGGTGTCATGGTGATGAATTATATGCATTCGCTCGGATTGGAGTCGCTTTATGATCAAGGCGATGGCGTTGGCAAGGGTGTGGGCATGTTTGATATCATGGCATATCCTTACGGCTATGATCACAGTGGAGAACCTGGATCCCTCTGTGCTTACAACAAGATTCGATTGGAGTGGATTACAGCCCTGGAAGTGTCGGAAAACATGTATGTCCAATTGGGTCCCTACGGTCGAACACCCGATGTCATTCAAATATCCAAACCCTATTCGATGGACGAGTATTTGCTCCTCGAGAATCGACAACCGGTCGGTGTCGATACCGGCTTTTTTGGTGCAGGCATTGCCATTTATCACATTGACGAATTGCAAGATGGACAAGTCGCCGCCGGGATTCCCGGGAGTGAAGACTATCCCTTTGATCACTACGCCGTGGCGGTATTGCCCAAGGATGGCTTGTACGAGTTGGAACATGGCACCAATCAAGGCGACCAAGGGGATCTCTTTGTCGTGGGGGACACCTTGGGTCCCGGAATGGGAGACACGGTATTTCCCAATACCGATGGCTACCAATGGGGCTATGTCTGGGAGAATGGGTTGACCATTGAAGTGGTCAGCGAATGTGGCGATGCGGCCCGAGGCAAAATGATGGTGGTCAAGATTACCGGTCTTGGCGATGGTGAACCCACTGGCAGCCCCGAGTGTGTCGAAGGCAGTGGCAATCCTACCGAGTCGGCCATTATCGAACAACCTGAAGGAGCAGGAGGACAACCCGAAAATCCTCCTGCAGGACAACCTGAAAGTAATCCTCCAGGCCAATCCGAAACTCATCCTCCAGGTCAATCCGAAACTCCTCCAGGACAACCCGAGGGAAATCCTCCAGGACAAGAAGCGGCCCAACCCACCGATCCTACTGTTCCACAAGAGACCCCAGCACCCACCGAGCCTACGGGATTAGCCGAGGTCACCCGAATCCCTGTTACTACCGAAACCGAACCACCAAAGTCCTTTACCATGGCCCCCTCACCCGGTGAGGGTGATGAAGATGGTGACTTAGTATCCATGACGTCGGAGGTATCGGCGCCGGGTACTGCATCGGTTTCCCGGCCACGGCCCGAAGAATCAGCAGCGCCTGGTACAGCAACTGCTTCAAGACCGGGACGAACGGAAGCAACCGCTGCTCCGACAGAAGAAGAGTTTGTGGGTGTTGCTCCAAGAGACACCACAGCGGCTCCGTCCGCTGCTCCCACCACCGAAGCCGAAGGTGCCGAAACAATTGTGACCATGGCGCCGACAGAAAGTCCGGGAGCTGATTCTTCTCGACCGATTGACGATGGTGCCACAGCTGTCGATGACGGTTATGACTCCACCACAGGCAGCGTTGGGGCTCTTCCACCACCAGAGGCTGCCGACCAGGACAACTCCATGTTGAAGCTGCCAGATGTCCTTGCGAGCTCTGCAGAAGGAGTGGATGAAACAACTCCTCTGGCGATTCTGCCACCGCAAAAAGTCGATAGCATTCAAGTTGTCGAAGAACAAGAATCAGAAACGCAGCCCAAATCAGGTGCCTGGACTGCTTCTCGCTGGAGCGCAGCATGCAGTACCTTGGGCTTGATCTTTTTATCCATTTATCTGTAGTCAGCCACCTATTGCCGGGACGGGGCGGGGAGCAATTAGGAGGCTGCAGTCATTACATAGACCCGTTCATTCATGTTGAAAATTAATTACCTCAAGCGGGGATAAAAATCGAATTACACAAAACAAATCCTTTTGATCAGCTGCATGTCTGGTAGCGAGTAGTATTACAAACAGAAACGTTAGCTGTCAAATTAACATGCAATAGAGCAAGAAGAATACTGGTGAGTACCACTCATGAGAGAGCAAATGAGACGAAGAGTGCTACTAGTGGTGATCAAGCAAAGTGGATTAAAAGTCTATTTGAGATTCTATATGCCGTGCTTAAGGTATCTATTCAAGTCTCCAAGGATCTGTTTCAACGCAAGCTTACGCGACATTCTCTAGTGTCGCTGCTTTCTCGGAAACACCCAAAAGAGACCTAGTGCGCCGGTTCAGTTCAGGGGCGCAAAATTCGTCACCCCGCACTCCCAGACAGAATGATCCGACTTGATAATTTTAATATAATAGGGATAGCCATATCCGCTAGCATACTCCACTTCAATGGTTGGTTCTTTATTCGTGATTTGAAGCTGAATCAGATCAAAAAGATTCACGATAGTGGGAGAGTGAAGGACAGGATTCTTGTGCGAGTCCACCGCGGTTTGACCGCCACCATCAATCACGGTAACTTCCCAAGGATAATTTAAGGTTGCATCCATCAGTGGTTCGTCGAGCTCAAAGGTATAGTGTTTAATGTTCACTTGATTCCACGTGTCCATAGCATTGCTCAGCACAGTTTGGAGTTCAAACCATGGATCAAGGTAGGCATTGGTCGCGGAGAGGAGGCCAAGAAGGAAGAGGGTGTTCATTTTGATACGTTGCATCATTTTATGGATTTATTTAGATTCTCGGTTGTAGTCGTTGTTGTTTTGATTTTGTTTGATTGCTTTGATTGTTGATGATTTGATTTTGTGAGATCATGGAGCGGCGCAAATTTGGAAGTTTTGCAGGGTGCATGTGAGAGTCCTGTGAGGATGATCATGCATGAGGCCAGTCATGGTTGGTTCTGTCACGCGTCATAACAAGGAAGCGTTCTCTGGTAGTACGACGCACGCTGTACCGGTACGAGGCATGTGCGTAACATGCATGATTGCCCAAAACTGCAAGTGTGGTGTCCATGCAATTTTTGTTTGTCTCTGTGTATGTATGTCTGTCTGTCTGTCACTTAAGGAGCATGTCACATAAGGGTCATGTCACAGTGGCAGCCCATCACATAGAAAAGTGTCACAGTGGCAACTTGTGGGACAGAAAACCAGAACTCTGATGTCATGCAACTGCCGGAGAGGGTTCTCAGCGTGACAAAAATGCGCACCAAATTTGTTGCGTTAAAAAATTATGCATGACACAAGCTCAATCGTTCAGGACACACACCCCCGGTGGCTTCAAGTTGTTGCATTGGCTGCAGATTCGCAATTCCCTCCCCTTTTGTCTGCCATAGAAACATTGAAATCCATGGCCATCATCTCCATGCAGACAAATGTGACAATAGGCTTTCAAAACATTGGCAACAAATGCATCTCAAGCACTTCTTCTCTGACACCCAATTGTGAAAAAACTTCAAACAAAAATGGCAGAGCCGCACCAGCAACAACAAACAATTGAGGCGCCAAAGACAATCGAGGATGCTTGGCCAGTGTTGGTGAAATTCATGCAGCACCAACATGTGCACAATGCCAAAGAGACAGAGTGTGTTGCCAAACAGACAGATCACAATGTCAGGGTGGACAAGAAACTGGAAGTGCGCGTCAAGACCACCATCACCCTCAAATTTTCAAGTGGTCGCCTTGTGGTCGACAACATGTCAATTCACAAGGCAATTCATGAAGGGACAGCATTGATGTGTCACCCAAATGGAGAACACCCTTGCTGCTGGTGCAACACATTGCATTGAAACCCACAGTTTTGTCATCCGCATCGAAAGCTGTTTCGGTTTTATGAGTGTGCTGCAAACAGTTCTGGGACTCGTGAGTTGACTCGGTCTTCATGAAGACCATGCCTTTGGAGAAATGTCAGTCTCGTTGTGAATGACATGGCATTCTCAGTGCTGCGATGCTTCCTTGAAGACATTGACTAGGCAATGCTGCAAAAGTGGGACAATTCCGCTGCGACAGATGTTCGGAAACGTTCCAAATTGAGAGCAGAGGGGACAACTGCTACATGCAACATCTCAAGGCACGGTTGCGTGTCTAGCAAATGCTCAAAGCATTGCTTTTTTCCGTCAACTCGGCCGTTCCTGGAATGAGTGGTGTTTTGATGTGTCAGCTGAATCGCGGGCCCGCAAAGCCAGGAGTCAAATGATGTCACTGCCAAAACTGACAATGGCACGATTTCACCCGTGATTCAAACCACGAATGGAAGTCGTGTCCCGAGTTCTAGACCAAGAACCTGTCTCTTATACACATCTGACGCTGCCGACGAATAGAGAGGTGTAGATCTCGGTGGTCGCCGTATCAT
>ENA-ORBV01016831-ORBV01016831.1-microbial-mat-metagenome-genome-assembly--contig:-NODE-16831-length-10550-cov-3.733410_pt1 | contig 10550 bp, 9 predicted proteins | sample MGYA00237777_ERZ505514 | MGnify/ENA primary metagenome ERZ505514 (study PRJEB26160, sample SAMN06269048) | microbial mat metagenome | isolation source: Oligotrophic lake microbial mat | place...
GAGCAGCGACGCGCGACGGGCGGCGTCATCGGGCAAGCGGTGCGGAAAGACAAAATCAGCACCGCTGTTTTCGCGCGCGATGGAGTCGCGTTCCGGGTAGAAAGACGCCGACTTCAGCGTCGTCCACGACGAGCCAGCGAGCGCGCCGATGAAGTCGCGCGTGTTGAAGTCGTTGACCCAGGTCGGCAGCGTATCGGCGTAGTAGCGACTGGTGGTGAAGCGACCATCGTTCGAATACCAGAACGCCGACTGATTCGCGCGCCCAAGCGGCAGAATGGCACCCCGATCCTTGCGCGAGACCGAAAGGGCGCGCGCCCACGGATCACGCACGCGCATCCAGTCGAAGAGCGACGAGCCACGAAACCGGTAGGGCGAAGCGCCGCCGCCACGTGCGCCGTCAAGCAGTGGCGCCTGTGGATCCTGAACACCCGCGTCGTTGCGAACGATGCCCGTGCTGCGCGGATGCCGCCCGGAGCCGAGCGACGCGTGCCCCGGCGCCGTCTCGGTGGTTGCGTGGTCGTGCACGCCATTGGGGAACAGCGCGCCCTCTTTGATGAAGCGCGCGAGCCCTCCGGTGAACTCTCCGCCCCAGCGCTCCAGATAGTCAGGACGCAGCTGGTCCACGGTGATCAACACCACCAGTTGCGGACGCACCGTCGCCGAGGCAGCTGCTGCGTTCTGCGCGAATGCCGCAGATGCTGTGAGGGTGACAAGCGCCGCAGCGCGGGTGGCAAGCGCCGCAGCGCAGGTGGCTGAGAACGCGGGCGTGCGCGGTGTCACTGTCGTGAGGACGCGCGCGAGTGCCTGCGACGCTCTGGCCAGCCTGGACAGATTGGAGGGTGTCATACCCTTCAATTTAGCCGTTCCCGAACCGTGCAGCTCACCGAGCGCAAATTGTAGTGCGACTGTGACGTAATCACGCGTAGCGGCGGTGCCACGGTGCCGAGGTGACACGATGCCGCAGTGCCACAGTCCCGCAATCACGCGCCGAGCCAATCGATGTCAGGTTTCGGTCGGCGGCTCCCACTCGAGCCTCGGACGCGCCGCCGGATCGACGCATTCGAATGGGAACCACCCCGCCGACGAACGCTCTGCACATCGGGTGCGCGCGCCATGTGCGCACACGCGAGCTTCCGCGAGGCGCAGGAAGCTGCGTCAATATGTGATAGTCAGTCGTATTGCGCCAGCGCGATACACGAAAGTTCGTCTTGCACGCCAAGCGCGCACAACACGCGACACGCGGGATCAGCTTTCCGTGAGCGCCGCTTCGAGCAGCACCAGCGCCTCGCTGAGTTCTGCACGCGTCATGATGAGCGGCGGCAGCAGACGCAGCGTGTGCTCACCCGCTCCCACCAGCAACAACCCATTGTCGAACGCACGCGCGACAATCGCGGCCGCCGGCTCATGCGTGTCGAGTCCCCACATGAAGCCCATGCCGCGGATCGCGCGGATCTTTCCGGTGCGCTTCATCAGCGCGGTGAGCTCACCCTGCAACCAGCAGCCGGTCTCACGCACATGTTCGAGCAGCACCGGATCAGCAAGTCGCTGCACCACGTGTTCGGCAACCGCCGCAACGAGCGGACCACCGCCGAACGTGGTGCCGTGATCACCGGGCTGCATCGCACCGGAGACGGGTTCATTCACGAGCACCGCGCCAATCGGCAATCCATTGGCCATCGGCTTGGCGATCGTCACCATGTCGGGGACGATGCGCAGTCCCTCGTACGCAAACAGGTTGCCTGTCCGCCCCAGCCCACACTGAATCTCGTCGAAAATCAGCAGCACGTTCCGCTCCTTCGTGAGTTCGCGCAGCGCGCGCAGGAACTCCGGCTCGAGCACACGCACGCCACCTTCGCCCTGAATCGGCTCCACGATGACCGCCGCGATGGTGTCCGGATCGAGGACCGCACGCAGCTCCTCGATGTCCCGCTCCACGATTTGCACGCCACCCATGAGCGGCAGGAATGGCTGCCGATAGCTCGAGCGATCCGTGGCCGCGAGCGTGCCGGGCAGACGGCCGTGAAAGGCGCCGCGCAGCGACACGATGCCGAACTTGTGCTCGTGCCCCTGCGCCCGCGCCCACCGACGCGCAAACTTGAACGATGCCTCGTTGGCCTCGGCGCCCGAGTTGCAGAAGAACACTTTGCTGGCAAACGAATGCTTGACGAACCACTCCGCGAGTCGTTCGCCCGGTGCGGTACGGTAGAGATTCGAGGTGTGTATGAGTCCGGTGGCGAGCGCGTCCTGAATCACGCGCGCCACGCCCGCATCGCCGTGACCAAGCGACATGACCGCGATGCCGGCCACCATGTCGAGATACGACTTGCCGGTGTCGTCGAACAGGCGCACGCCCTCGCCACGCACGAACAGCGGCGACGGACGCTTGTAGGTACCAAGAATCGCGCTGGGTGCAGTAGACATGGCGACGGGGCTCTCGAGAACGGCGGTGGCGGAAGACATGACAGGAATTGAAAAGGGTCGAAACTAACGGTGAGAGAACTCAGCCGGCGATAAGACTCGTTCCAGACTCAGCGTGTGGCAGGCCTGCCAGATCGCCAATGCGAACACATCGCACGCCGTGCTCCAGCGCGTGCAAACCGGCTTCGAGTTTTGCGGCCATTCCACCGGCTGCAATGGCGCTCGAAATGAGCGCGGCCGCTTCGTTCGGCGTGACGGTGTGAAGGGGCGCGCTGTGTTCATCGCGCACGGCCGCCACATCTGCCATGAAGAACAGCTCATCGGCGCCGAGCGCGGCGGCAATCGCGGCCGCGGCGTCGTCACCGTTCACGTTCATGGCCTGCGCCCGCTGCACATCCTCATGCGCCGACACGGGTGAGAGCACCGGCATGAACCCGTGATCGAGCAGCGTGTGCAGCAGCCGTACATCCACACGAACCGGCGTGCCCGCGTAGCCGAACGTCGCCGAATCAATCGGCGACGCGCGCAGGAAACCGGCGTCTTCACCGCTCACGCCAACGGCGGGCACGCCCGCGGCGACGAAGGCCGAGACGAGCTGCTTGTTGGCGAGACCGGAGAGCGCCATGCGAACCACTTCGAGGTCAGTCACCGTGGTGACGCGGCGGCCACCCACAAACTGCGGCGTATCACCGCGCTGCTGCTGCAACATGGAGATTTGATCGCCGCCACCATGCACGATCACCACACGACCCTGACGCGCACTCCACACATCGGCGAGCACGGTCGGCAGCGCGGGATCGGCCTGTGTGCGGCCCCCCAACTTGACCACGAGCAACAGCGCCGTTGCCGCTGGCGACGCGACGCCTGTCACCGGGGCAATCCCGCGGTCTCGTCGAGACCGAGCATGATATTGGCGTTCTGCAGCGCCTGACCGGCGGCGCCTTTTACCAGATTGTCGATCGCAGCAAACAGCAGCAGCGTGGGGGTGCGCACGTGCTGCACACTCACCGCACTGACGCGCACCACATTGCGGTGCACCACATCGGCGAGCGCCGGCAAATGTGCGCTCACTTCCACAAACGGTTCATGCGCGTACGCGGCGCGCAACACGGACAGCGGATCGGCCAGCGGCGCCGCGAGCGGCACGGTAATGGTGCTCAAAATACCGCGATCTACCGGCAGGAGGTGCGGCGTGAACAGCAAATCGAGATCACCGCCGAGCCGCGCGAGGCTGTCGGTCATCTCCGGGAGATGGCGATGCACGTTGCCCACCGCGTAGGCGCGGAAGTTTTCCGTCACCTCGGCGAACAACAGTTCCGGCTTGGGCGACGCACCGGCGCCGCTCACACCACTGGCCGCAGCCACCGACACGAGGCTTCCGGGCGCCACGAGTCCGGCGCGCACAAACGGGGCGAGCGCCACGAGAATGCTGGTGGGATAACAGCCGGGATTCGCGACTACTCGCGCGTCGGCGATGCCGTCGCGAAAGAGCTCCGGCAGTCCGTACGGCACGTGCGCCGGCACGGAGGCCGGAATCGGATGCGTGCTGCCACCGCGGCCCGGACGCAGATCGCTGGACAGGTCCACCACGCGGGCACCGGCGTCGAGCACGCGACCCACCCAGTCCACGCTGGCGCCGTGTGGCAGCGCGCTGAACACCAGCTCCACGTCGCCGAGGGGCGCTTCGTCGGGGCCGATCATGGCGATATCGCGCATGCCGGACGGGCCGGCGCGCACACGCATGGTCTGCCCTCGACGCTCATTGGCGGTGGCAAACACCAGATTGCATGATGGGTGGGACGCAATCAGTCCACACAACTCTCGGCCCGCGTAGCCGCTGGCGCCGAGGACCCCGACAGGAATACTATGCACGCTTAATGCATATTATTGCATCACGGCGCTGTCAATCGGCGTGGCGCCTGATCTTCGACGTTGGCTACGGTTCTCTCGCGTCGATCGGCGGCGCGGACCATCATCTTTGTGGGAGTTCGGCGTGAGCGACAAGAGCATCCGTCAGACGGCCATTCGTGAGCTCGTGGGCGAGCGGGCAATCGGTAGCCAGGAAGAGCTGCGCAAGCTGTTGCGACAGCGTGGCTGGGATGTGACGCAGTCCACGTTGTCGCGCGACCTGCGCGAGCTGCGGCTGGGGCGCATTCCGGACGGACAGGGCAGCGCGCGCTACGCATTTCCCGAGGGCGCACCCGAGGAAAGCGGTCCGCCGCTGGAACACTTGCTGCCGCAGTTGTTGCTCGCCGTGGAGGCGGTGCAGGTGCTGGTGGTGGCGCGCACCGTGCCGTCGGGCGCGCAACCCGTGGCCGCCGCACTCGACGGCGCCGCGTGGGGCGATATCCTCGGCACGATCGCCGGTGACGACACGGTGCTGATTATTTGCCGGTCGGCGCAGGGACGCGAACGGATAGTGCGCCGACTCAAGCCACTCACGCGCCCGTCGGCATAGATTGCGGCGCGCGGCGGCCGCGCAACGTGCCGCATCATTATGCAATAGTTCTGCATAAGTTCCCAAATTCTATCCTGCGACTCCGATCGTCTTATGAGCACGCCTGACGCCTCGTCCTCTGATTCTTCGCTCGACGCTCCGACGCCATCTGAGGGCACGCACAAATTGTGGGGCGGCCGTTTCGCCAGCGGGCCGCACCCGCTGCTTGACGCCGTCAACCGCTCCATCGGCACCGATTTCCGGCTGTGGCCGCACGATGTGCGCCTCTCCAAGGCCTGGGCGTTGGCGTTGCAGCAGGCGGGGGTGCTGTCGGCCGCCGAGGGTGAGGCCATCGACGCGGGTCTTGATCGCGTGGGCGATCGCCTCGCCGCCGGTGAACAACCGGTGGCGACCGATGAAGACATTCACACGATGATTGACCGACTGTTGCACGAAGAGGCCGGTGCGCCGGCGTCGCGTTTGCACACGGGACGCTCGCGCAATGATCAGGTCGCCACCGCCACACGGCTGTGGACGATGCACGCCTGCACCACACTCGACCGCGCCGTGCGCGAGTTGCAGCAGGCGCTGCACGACCGGGCGGAACAGTTGCAGGATGCGGTTTTGCCAGCGTACACTCACTTGCAGCGAGCGCAGCCCGTGAGCGGCGCGCACTGGTTGCTCTCGCACTTCTGGGCGCTCGATCGTGATCGCGGTCGTTTCGCCGCCGCGTCGCGTGGCGCCTCGGTGATGCCGCTCGGCTCCGGCGCCATTGCCGGCAGCGCGTTCCCCGTGTCGCGCGAGTTGCTGCGTGAAACGCTCGGCTTCGCGGCCATCTCCGCCAACAGTATCGACGCCACCGGCGACCGCGACTTCGTGGCCGAAACGCTGTTCGCGTGCGCGCTCACAGCGGCACACTGTTCGCGCCTTGCCGAAGATCTGATCGTGTACGGCTCGAGCGAGTTTGGCTTCGTGAAGTTTGGCGACCGTTTCAGTACGGGCTCCAGCATGATGCCGCAGAAGCGCAATCCTGATGTCTTCGAACTGGCGCGCGGCTCGGGCGCACGGGTGCTCGGTGATCTCGTGAGCATGCTGGCCACGATCAAGGGACTGCCGAGTGGGTACAGCAAGGATCTTCAGGACGACAAGCGCGCGCTGTTCAATGCGGTGGACATGTTGTTGCTCGTGTTGCCGGCCATGGCCGGCGCGATCGCCGAGCTGCGGTTCAATCGCGAGCGCATGCGCGCCGCCGTGACGGGCGCGATGATGGCCACCGATCTCGCCGATTACCTGGTGCGGAAAGGCGCGTCGTTCCGCGAAGCGCACGGCGCGGTGGGACGACTGGTGCGTGAGTCGGAGGAAGCGGCGGTGGAGCTGGACCAACTGCCCGTCACACAGGTGCGCGCGGCGCACGCGCTGTTTGGTGAGGATGTAATGGATGCGCTGAGTGTGGATGCGTCGTTGGCGGTGCGGAATGTTGATGGTGGGACGGGGCGCGAAGCGGTAGCGAAGCAACTTGAGCAGGCGCGGGCGCGGTTGCGTTAAGAAGCGCGGCGGATCCGTCGATTTCCTCTTGACCTGACGCCGCCAAGCTCGCTTATTATCGCCACCGTTCAAGTAAAGACCACTTCTTCACAAAGGAACCACATGATCAAGACACTGCGCACGCTTTCTCTCGCGCTCGTGGCGGCTGCCGCACTTCCGTTTGCCAGCGCGTCCGCGCAGGACGCCGCGTTCGGCAAGGGCACCAAGCTCGTGAACCTCGGCATCGTGACCGATCCGACCGGCTTTGGTGCCGGCGTCGAAGTTGGCATTTTGGAGCTGGCTCCGAACATCACGCTCGGCGTGGGTGGTACGTTCGCGTACCAGAGTCAGTCGGTCCTCGGCGCTGATTTCTCGACGACGTGGATCGTCGGCAATGCCAACGTGCATTATGCCATCGCGAGCCTTCCGCAGCTCGACCTGTTCGGTGGTGTTTCGCTCGGTATCGCGCGCACGAGTTTCGACGAGTCGATTCTCGGCGTCGATGGCTCGGATAGCCAGTCGGTGTTTGGCGTCAACCTTGGCGGCCGTTACATGTTCACGCCCAAGCTCGGTGCTTTCGCGCAACTTGGTCTGGCCGATGCGCCGGAGCTCTTTCTCGGCCTCACGATCAAGTTCTAATCTGCTCCGCTTCTGCGGGCAGTACACGAATGAGGGCGTCCGGCCGAAGCCGGACGCCCTCATTTTTTCTGCACGCCCCAGCGAAAATCAGAACCGCACCCCAATCATCAGCGGCGCCATCGTCAGCCCGTTACCACTTCCGAGAATCTCGCCGCTGAACAGATGCTCAATGCGCGCTTCGATGAACCCCTCGAAACCGTACACGGGCACGAGCATACCAAGACTCGCCGACGCACCCGGCGACGTCCGCATGGTGTTTTCCGATGCGCCGTGCCGAAACACACCCGCGCCCACGGCGCCGTAGGCTCCGAGCCAGTCAAAAAACACGCGACGTTTTCCTTTCGACGTGAGCCGCACCGATACGCCGGCTTTCTGATAGCGGCCGGGTAACAACTCGTCAGTGTCTTTTTCCAGGCTCACGTACGACGCTTCGATTCCGAAGCCCGGCCACGAACCTTCAGGTGGCACGTACCAGGCTCCCGCATACCCGCCCACACCGAACGAGGTGAGATCACCGAGACGGCCGAGCGGCGCCACCGGCGCGACAGCCAGATAGGGATGCCAACCTTGTTCAAGCAGTGCGCCGGTACGCTCTCGCCGTTCGGTGGCTTGATCACCGGTGCGTTGGGCGCGCAAAACGGTTGCATTCGAAAGCAGCAACAACGCGACAGCAACGAAGGAGCACTGTGTGAAACGACGTGCAAACCGTGAAGTCATGTGTGATCTCTGGTAGTCAGCACAGCGTGCGCGGCCTGTTGACCACCGCGTGCGGCGCCTTCGAGTGAACTGGAGTGTAACACCTCACTGGCCCGCCAGAGATGTGGGAGCGCGGTGTGCGCACTCGAGCTCGCCGGTGCCCCAGCGACCAGCACGGGCTGAGCGAACTGCGCCAACGGCACGCGCCACGTGGCCACGTGTGAGAGTGTGTCTGACACCGGCATCGGTGCCATCAGGCCGAGATCACGCCGTACCGATGCATCGAGGGTCGAGTCGTCGCGTGTCGCGGCCTCGCCGAGCACCGTGGCGGCGATCAAGTGACGCCCGGACGGCGCGTACGATCGGGCCACTTCGGTGATCGTGACCGCGTGACTCACCACCGCATCATATCGTGCATTCAGCCAGAGTGCACGACCCGGAAGCAAGGCGGTGTTGGCCGAATAGTACACCGTCGTGCAGCCCAGAATCGAGCGCGGCTCATGCAGCGCCAACGCAATGGTGTCAGTGAGGGCGCGGGCCGTCACCAGATCAGCGGCTAGTACGACATCGTGCGCTGGCAGCACCGTGCCATCGTCGAGCGCCACGCCACTGGCACGTCCATCGGTAGTGAGCAATGCTCGCACACGCGTGTTGCATCGCACTGACGCGGCCGGCAGTTGCGCGGCGAGTTGCGCGGGAATCGCTCCCATGCCGTGTGCCGGAACGGCCGTGCGTCCTTCGGCCAGCATCTTGAAGGTGAAGAGCAACACGCTGGCGCGCGTACTCAACGAACGATCGAGCAGGATGCCGCCATAGAATGGCGCAAAGAAGCCGTTGATGGTGGCCGCAGAGAAACCGCGAGCGGCAAGAAAATCGCGCGTAGTGATCGCTGCGAATCGCGCGGCAAAGCACTCGTCAAGCGACAACGACATCGCGAATTGCCGCAATCGCAACATGCGCCATAAATCAGGCACCGGAATCGCACCGCCAGCGAGCGATGGCAGCAAGAGCGAGAAATCGGCGAGGGCGTCACCCACGAAGGCTGTGCTGCGCGCGTCACGCACGATGCGCGCCGCCGGCAGGAACGGACGGAGATCGAGCGCCGCGTGATCCAGATAGCGATTGAGCGTGGGATATGCGGTGAAGAGCACCTGGAAGCCGTGGTCGAGCCGGAAACCGTCAATCACGGTGGTGCGCACTCGTCCGCCAACCTCGGGCGCGGCTTCGAGTACCAGCACGTCGCGACCGGACCGATGCAACTCGATGGCGGCGATCAGGCCGGCGATACCGGCGCCAACTACAACGGTCCGGTTGGGCGATGCACTCGATTGATTCACGGTTCGGAGCGGTTGGAGCCACAACGCGAGTGTTGACACGTCTACGTGAAGAACACGTTAGTACGCGTCTGCGTTTCTCGCAGCGCGTGCTGTTGTCCGGCCGCCTCGGTTCCTGTCCACAAGCTCCCCTCGCGGCCGTGGCCTCTTCCCGTCAGGCGGACAAAAAAATGGGGCTCCCCGAAATCCGGAGAGCCCCATTGGCACATCGCACCAAACAGGCAGCGAACTAGAAGCGAATGCCAAACGTGATCGGGATCCAACGCGAGCTGTCCCCGTCGCCGAACACATTCACGAAACGCGCTTCGGCGAACGTGGAAAAGCCGGCAAGCTTGAACTCAACACCACCGCCGACTGCGATTCCAAGATCGTTCGATGATTCCGAGTCGGTGCCGGACACGGCACCCGTGCCATCAAACGAAGAACGGTACAGACCGCCGCCACCGATCAGATACGGACGGATGCCGCCTTCCGCCACCGCCGAGCTGAGCGGGAAGATCACATTGCCTGTGACTGAAAGCACGTTGAGATCGAACGGGAGGTTAGCCTTGGCCGAGAAGCTCTCGTAGCCAACATCACCGCGGAACGTCAGACGCGAGGAGCCGGGACGGAAGTAGATGTTACCAGTGATGTTATAACCGCTCTCGACGCCGTCGGCCAGATCACCCATCGGCAGCGAGATTCCACCCATGACACCCACCGAAATGGGCTTGCTGTCTTGCGCACCGACGATGACCGGAACGAGCGCGAAGGTACCAACGGCACAGAAAGCACGAATTGCACGGATTGCACGAAGCGACATATGGAACTCCTGGAAAGGTGTGTCGGACAGCATTGTATGCGGCGCACCCGACTGAGTCGATCGACTCATGTTTCGGTTGGTTCTGCACAAGAACTCTCGCCGCCGCATATGGAACGGTAGTGTGAAGGGAACCGCTGTGGCTACACACCTAGTGGGTAGTCGAGTGCCGTCACCGCCCGCCTAATCGAATCGCCAACCCGGCGTAAATCGAGAACGATCCGTTCTTGGCCGATTCGCGAACCGATCCGGTATCAAACTCCGCAACCTTCGACACGCCAAACCCGTATCGTGCACCGCCGGTAAGCACGAGTCCGCCGAGATCAAAGTCGAGCCCGCCACCGACAATGCCGCCCACATCCACGGTTTCCGTGTTCACACCGCCCACGTCATCGCAATCGGAATCACCCGGACCGGTGTCGATCTGACAACGAATGCGCAGTCCGAAGTAGGGTCCCGCATACACGTGCGGAGCAATCGAGGAGCCCGCGCCCAACGAAAGCCGCAGCAACACCGGGACCTGCGCATAGGTGAGGCTGATACCGTCGCCCGTTCCTGAGCTCGGCTGCGCACCACCAGTCACCACCAGCGCCTCCGTTTGCAGCGCGAACGTCGAGCCCAGCGGCAACACGAGCGAAATCCCGCCCATCGAGCCAGTGCGTTTGTCGAGATCCACGTCATCGAGCCCACGCAACGTGGCAAA
>ENA-ORBV01016832-ORBV01016832.1-microbial-mat-metagenome-genome-assembly--contig:-NODE-16832-length-10550-cov-2.465387_pt1 | contig 10550 bp, 7 predicted proteins | sample MGYA00237777_ERZ505514 | MGnify/ENA primary metagenome ERZ505514 (study PRJEB26160, sample SAMN06269048) | microbial mat metagenome | isolation source: Oligotrophic lake microbial mat | place...
CTACGAAATGGCCCACTGGCTCGTCTCGACCGGTAAGACGGTTTTTGTCAATACAAGAGCCGAGGCATTGTCGATTCTGACCCGAGGGCTGAGCGAATCACCGACTTCCCCGCATCTGCTGCGACTTCAAAAGCTGCAACCATGAGCTTGTGAGGTCTTATTTTGGTGTGTTTGACAAGAGTGCCGAGCGCAGCCGTTGAATTTGCTCCGCCATCGGTCGTGGCGGGGCAGGCGTCTTCTTGCCGCGTTCGCCTTGAACTTTCAGCCAAACGAACGTGGGTTCACTGCTCGAAAGAACTTCGACGATTCCGCTTCGCCATTCGTCGAGATTGGTGAACGAGAACACTCGGCCAATCCCAGCCGCACGAGCGAGGCCGGCAAAATCGGTCTTGCCCGCTCCGGCCGGATCTTGCCCGCCGGTCACTTCATATAAGCCGTTGTCGATGAGTAAAACGGTCACATTCGCCGGATGATTTGCCACAGTGACCAGCGAGCCGAGATTCATCAACAGCGAGCCATCCCCACTCAGAACGATGACGCCACGCGACTGAGCCAGGGCAAGCCCCAGCCCAACGGCGACGCCCTGCCCCATGCTGGAAGGCAAATAGGCGAAATCGAGCGGGGTATCCGAAATAGCAGGCCACAGGCCGACAGAGCCCATGGTCGTAATGACGATCCGATCGCCACGATGCGCGGCCAAGATTTCGAGAACTTCGCGATGAGTCATGGTTCGCTCTAGCATGTTCCAAATTGCCGATCGCCCGCGTCACCCAGGCCCGGCACGATGTACTTGTTTTCGTTCAAATGGGAATCGAGGGCCGCGAGATAAATCGCCACATCCGGATGCTCGTTTCTCAGCACGGCAACTCCTTCCGGAGCAGCGATCAAGCCGATGTATCTGATGTTTTTCAAGCCCCAGCTCTTGCGAATGGCGATCGCGGCCGATGCCGAACCGCCGGTCGCCAGCATCGGATCGACCACATAGCCGACATCAATATTGGGCAGCGGCGGCAGCTTGTTGTAATAGGTAATCGGCTGATGGGTCGAGTGGTCCCGAAATAGGCCCAGGTGCCAAACGCAGGCTTTCGGAAGCACGCGGAGCATGGCTTCGGCCATTCCAAGGCCTGCTCGCAAGATGGGAACAATGCCCACTCGCTGCCAAATCACGTCCGCCTCACAATCAGTGAGAGGTGTCTTAACCGTCACGCGCGTGAGTTCCAGGTCGGCCGTCGCCTCGAAGAACATTAGCTGTGCGATCTCGCCGACTAAATTTCGAAAATCGCAGGGGGCTGTTTGCACGTCCCTCAAGAGAGTGACCTTGTGTCGAACAAGTGGATGCTTGGAGATGTGAACCATGAATTTCGCCGAGTGTGGGGTATCCGGTATAAGGTATGACGCGCCCGACAAAATTCCGTCAGAGCCGCGCACGCAGCACAGCGGAGTAAGCGGATGAACCCGCGAGACGCTAAACCGCTTACTCCGCTGCGCTGCGTGCGCGGCTCTGTATTGATTCTTGGACGCTAAACCGCTTACTCCGCTGCGCTGCATGCACGGCTCTGGATTGATTCTTGGATTTTTGTCGGGCACGTCAGGTATGGACATCGCGACCAAATCGTTCGAGGGTCAAACTGATATGATGATAGATTCCGAATTTCGTTTAGGGTTCCCTTCCTTTGAACAATACATCCCACGCCACTGCTGAACTCCTCGCACCCGCCGGCGACTGGGAGGCTCTTCGTGCCGCCTGTGCCAACGGGGCAGACGCGGTCTACTTCGGGCTGTCTTCGTTCAACGCCCGACATCGGGCCTCGAACTTCACCCCGGAAGAGTTGCCCAAGGTCATCGACTTTCTGCACGCCCGCAACGTCAAGGGCTTCGTCACACTGAACATCCTCATTTTCAGCGGCGAACTCGACGACGTGGCCAAATATATTCGCCTGATTGCCGAGGCAGGCACGGACGCGGTGATCGTTCAGGATCTCGGCCTGGCCCGGCTCATTGCCAAGATGGCGCCGGGGCTGCACGTCCATGCCTCGACGCAGATGACGATGACCGAACCGCGGGCAATCGAGTGGGCTCGCGAAAAACTCCAGATTCGCCGGGTTGTTCTCGCTCGCGAATTGTCGATTGCCGAAATTCGCAAAGTAGTCGAGCGAACCAGTGTGCCGATCGAGGTTTTTGTTCATGGTGCATTGTGCGTGGCCTATTCCGGCCAGTGTCTGACGAGCGAAGCACTCGGCGGTCGAAGTGCCAATCGCGGCCAGTGTGCCCAGGCCTGTCGGCTTCCATATGAATTGGTCGCTGATGGCAAAGTCCTGGATCTTGGTGACCGAGCTTATCTGCTCAGTCCGCAAGATTTGGCCGGGCATGAGTTCGTCAACGAGATGATCGAATCGGGTGTGATCAGCTTCAAAATTGAAGGCCGGCTAAAGACCTCGCACTACGTGGCCGCCGCCACCAAGGCATATCGAGAAGCCATTGATGCCTCTGTTGCGAAACGCCCGTTCCACTTGCCCGATGAACAAGCGCGCGAGTTGCAGCAGACGTTCTCGCGTGGATTTACGCCTGGATTTTTGGAAGGCCCAAATCACCAGCAGCTTGTCCGGGGCCGATTTCCGAAGAGTAGAGGCCTAAACGTCGGCACCGTGGCTGGAACGTCGAAAACGGGCGTAAGGATCACGCTCGCGGATTTCGATCCATCCATCCTGGCACCAGGCGACGGAGTCGTGTTTGATCTGGGCCGGCCGCAGGATAAAGAGCCGGGCGGTCGAATTTGGGAGGTGCGTGCCGGCCGGCCGGGCAGCAGCCAGATCGAAGTATTTTTCCAGGCGGATTCCATCGCCCTCGAGTCGATCCCGATTGGGGTTGTCGTCTGGAAGACTGACGACCCGGCGATGAAAAAACGGCTGGAACACACCTACGCCGGCGATCCGATTGTCCGGCGGGCTCCGATCTCGATGACTCTGGAGGGTGCGATTGATGGGCCGCTGAAACTCACCGTGCTCGATCGCGAAGGCCACTCGGCAAGCGCAGAGTGGCCAGGCCCGATCCAAGAAGCCAAGAAGCATCCACTAACCATCGAGGCCGTTCGGGAGCAACTGTCTCGAGTCGGGGATACGCCATTCGAACTAGCCGAAGTGGATTGCAAGGTGCCGGAAAACGCCATGCTGCCTCGCAGTGTATTGAACGATCTACGCCGTCAGGCTGTTTCGGGATTGCTCGAATCCCGAATCGCGTCGAGCCGAATTCCTGTGATCGACCCGGATAGTCTCGCAATTCTCCGAGCCGAAGCTAAGAGTTCTCCTCAGCCTTCACTCCTCACTTCTCACTCCTTACTTTCAGTCCTGGTCAGAAATATCGAACAGCTAGAAGCCGTCCTCCCGCTCAAGCCAGCCATGGTCTATTGCGAGTTCGAAGACGGGCGTCGCTACAAGGAGGCAGTCCCGAAGGCCAAAGCGGCTGGCGTGCCGATCGGCCTGGCCACCATGCGCATCCTGAAGCCGGGCGAGGAAGGCTTCCTGCAGCAGATCGTTGACGCCGAGCCGGATGCCGTGCTGGTTCGAAATCTTGGGGCGATGCTCTATCTGCGCGAGAATGCCCCGTCTATCGAACGGGTTGGCGATTTCTCTCTGAATGTCGCGAACGAATTGACGGCCGACTTGCTGATGCACGAGGGATTCTCTCGCCTGGTTCCTAGCTACGACATGAATTGGGAGCAATACAAGGCCCTCCTTCGCCGAAGCGATCCGAACTGGTTCGAATCGGTCATCCATCAACACATGCCGATGTTTCACATGGAGCACTGCGTCTTCGCGGCGTTTCTTTCTGAAGGCAAGGATTGGCGTGACTGCGGTCGTCCGTGCGACACCCACAAAATTGAACTCCGCGATCGGGTCGGGTCTGCTTTCCCGGTCACTCCGGATGCCGGGTGCCGAAATACTGTTTTCAACTCGGTCCCCCAATCCGCCGCCGAATATGTCGCCCAAATGCAATCGATGGGATTGCGGCGATTTCGAGTGGAATTGCTTCGGGAATCGCCAGACCAGATTGTTCCCCTGCTGACCGCCTATCGCCGAGTGATCGCCGGATCAGATGATGGCCGAGCAACCTGGCGGACCCTTCGGGCGATGAATCAACTCGGCGTCACAAGGGGCACTTTGCAATTGGTGTAGAAGTTCGTTCATAGTAGCCCGCACACTCCGTGTGCGGGCTTCGGTGCACGAAGAGCGTGTGCTTCAAGAAGCGGTGCGTCGTGCCACATTGACTGTCGGCACACGGAGTGTGCCGACTACTATGCTGCCCTATCGCCAAACACTCCCATCCGGCTCATGCGGTTGTCGTGCTTCGCGCAAAAGTTCCGACAGCCGTTGCAAATCCTCTTGCGGCAAATGCCCAAGTTGTTTCGCATGACACTCGGCCAATGGGCCGGCAATTTTCTTGAGCAGCGATAGCCCGGCATCGGTGATTGCCACGCGGACTATTCTCCGGTCTCCAGTCGAGCGCTCGCGGGAAACCAGGCCACCCTCTTTCAGCCTGTCAATAATGCGCGTCACATCGGGTGCCCGAGAGACCAGCCGTTCAGCGAGTGAAAGGGTTGGTACGCTCCCTGGATGGGCAGCCTTGAGAAGACGAAGCACGTTGTATTGCTGTGCCGTCAGTTCAAATCTCGCGAATAGTTCATCCTCAAGGGCTCGCAGGCGGTCGAAGGTCCGCCAGAGGCCCAGATAGACCTCCTGTGCAAGGGAATCAAATCGAGTGTGTTCTGTCGGCATGGTTCGGCTTTCCTCGCTCCGCGCAGTCTCCTTAATGTAGGGCAAGCGTCCCGCTTGCCGAAGTCTGAATGCATAAGACGGGCCCAACTCTTTCCCAAGGCTCCTTCGCTTCATCAAGCTGGCTTCTATTGGTCTGGACAGCCTGCGTTTCGCAGAGAGCTTGTGATAAAAAAGTTCACGCAAAGCCGCCAAGACGCAAAGGAAATCCAAGAAATGTCCTGTCCTGGGCATCTCTTTGCGTCTTAGGCGATCGGCAGATTCAAATTTACCCATTTAGGGCGTCATGGATCAGGCGAGCGTCGAGGCGTAAGCCCGACGTGGATTCGCGTACTCCCAAGTTCGGGCGCTACCACGTCGGGCTTACGCCTCGACGCTCGCCTGGCCGCTGCCTGGGTAAATTTGCTCCTGCCGCTCGCCTTAGCGCCTTTGCGTGAGCATTTTTTCACAAGTTCAGATTCTTTCAGAAATCGCCACAACCGCCCTTGACCATTATAATGTACTTGTGTACACTATATTTGATGTCGTGATCGACCTTGCCTGGAGATGTCCCAAAATGTCCCAAAATGTCCCACTCAGCAAAAAGATCGTTATTCGGCAGTGTCCCAAGTTGGAGTCCCGGCTTTAGCCGGCTAAAGCCGGACCTCCAACTTGGGACCGCCGGTCCAACAGCAATGCGATTTTCTGCTGGTCGCGTAACAACATCCCCTCCAGGAGGCTATCGCGATGTTCCTTCCACTCGTATACTCAGCCACACGGAAATCCTTCGCACCTCTGCCATAGGGCCTGCACCATGACGTACCACATCCCATATGCCTTGTTTCTGTCTGCTCTCTCGGGCCTTGCCATTGCCCAGGATAAGCAGCCGGCCGTTGCAGACGTCCAAGCCCTTCAGAAAAAATTCCAGGAGGAACGGGCCGAGGCGCTCGACAAGAAATTTCCCGCCTCCACATTGGCCGGGGCCGACGAACAGGCAAAGCGTGCCGAGGAAGCGGCGAAGGCCGGAAATTTGTCGGGCGCTCTGCGAATGATCCGCGATGCCCGCTGGCAGGTTCCATACGTTCCAACGGATTTGCCGCCGAATATCGATCGAGTGCTCGGCATCGCACGAATGCGGCACGGGGACATCGTTACCGCAGTTGCTTATTCTCCCAGCGGCGAAAAAATCGCGACGGCCTCGGGACGTCATGTTCTGGATAAAACATCGAAAGCTGCGGTGGTCAAGATTTGGGACCTCGGCAACGGCCGTGAAGTGAAGACTTATCCGGGCTCCAAGGATCCGGTCAAATCGGTCGCCTGGTCCCCCGATGGCAAGTGGATCGCCTCCACAGCCGGAAACGAAATCCACATTTGGGACCCCGAAACAGGCAAGCTGAAAAAATCGCTTACCGGACACGAAAAACCCGTCTCCGCACTCGCTTTTCATCCGGACAGCAATGTCCTCGCCTCCGGCTCGGATGATATGTCGGTGCCGCTTTGGGACATCGAGAAGGGTGCCGAGACCGCGAACTTGAATGCCGACGCGGATAAAAAAGCGAAAGCGCAAATCTACAGTGTGGCTTTCAGCCCCAACGGCAAACTCGTGGCCGCCGTGAATGACAACGGGCTGATGCAGATTTGGAATCCCAGCCTGGACAAAGCCAAACGGCTTGTCAGCGGTTTGGATGCTCATGCAAGCTCGACCGCCTATCAGGTCGTGTTCGGCAAGGACACGTCCGTGATTTTCACCTCGGGAAGCGATTACGTCGCCAAGCAATGGATCGGCCTCGGGCCGGATGGCGAACACCTTCCAGGACATGGACGACCGACAAAAATCGAAGGGCACACGAACACTGTCACTGCTCTCGCGATTACGAAAGATGGCAAGTTCCTGGCCACGGGCGGCACGGACAAAACGATTCGTCTATGGGATCTAACGCCGGGGGTTGCTCGGCTTGCCCGTGTTTTCCAGGGTCATTCGGAAGAAGTCTCATCCCTCGCGTTTTCGCCGGATGGCAAGACGCTCGCCACGAGCTCGGATCGTGCCTACGTGCGTCTCTGGGACTTTGCGACAGGGGATCCACTGCTCCGGTTCGCGGGTACCGACCCGGATTCCTACGTCTCCGCGCTGACCTTCTCGCCAGACGGCAAGCTGGTCGCTACCGGCGCATCGGAGATGAGCTTTCCGAAGTGGCACAAGGTGTGGCTGTGGGACGTTGCGACCGGACACCCGGTCGCTGCGCTCGACGGGCATCAAGGCAGCGTCACTTCCGTGGCCTTTTCGCGCGATGGCAGGGCGCTGGCGTCCGGCTCCACCGACAGGACCGTGCAGATCTGGGACGTCGCGACTGGCAAGACAATGCGCGCGCTCGAAGGTCACGACGACAGCGTCGACTCCATCGCCTTCGCGCACGGCGGTTCCGTACTGGCGTCGGGATCGAAGGACGGCAGCGTCCGCCTGTGGAACGCCGCCTCCGGCGCCCCCCTGCTCGTCCTTCGCGCGATTGAATCGAAACGCGCTGGCTACGCCTTCACCCCCGACAACAGCGCGGTCGAATTCCTCGGCGACGACCCTGCCGCGGTCAGGCAATACCCGGTGTGCCGCGTGGGCCCACGCACCTTCCCTTTCGAGCTGTGCGCCGGCCGCTTCGAGATCCCCGGGCTGATGCCCGCCGTCTTGCACGGCGATGGCCTGGATGAGGTGCTGTGATGGGACGCCTGAATGCAACCGCATTGATGGAGGTCGAGGGCAGCACACGTCGCCTCGGCGAGTTTCTCTTCACGTTCGACCGCGGGGTGAGGGGCAAGCCCGCGACGTGGGCCGGCGGCGAGGGGCTCGTCGCGCCGGTCCGCATCAAGGACGAGCGCCGGCGCCTGATGCTGAAGATCTTCCATGATCCGGCTCCCGAGCGTCGCGCTCGGACCGCTTTCATGGGAGCCATGCGTCTGTCTCAGTTGATCCCTGGCGTGGACCCGCTGTTCTCCGCGTCCGTCCTCAAGCTCGTCGAGGGCTCGCTCGAGATCGCGGGCGTCGAGCACCCTGTCATGGCGTCGCTCAGCCGTTTTCTCAATGGCAAGAGCTGGGAGATCCTTTGCTTCGAGTGGGACCCGCCGCTGACCGTCCGCGTGCAGCTGGCGCGGCGGCTCGCGCTGGCCATCGAGATGCTGGAGTCCGTGGGGCTCGTTCACGGCGACCTCTCTGGCGGCAACGTCTTCGTCCTCACGCCCGAGACGGAGCCACGCCTCGGTCTGATCGACTTCGATGCCTTCCGCCACCAGAACGTGCCGAGTGTGCCGCTCGATCGCGGCCGTACCGCAGGCACGCCTGGCTATCAGCCTCCCGCTGCGAGCCACGAGGAGAGGGACCGTGTCCTCGACGCCGATCGCTACGCGATGGCCATTCTCATCTTCGAGCTCGTCGCGCTGCGGCCCAGCGATCTCGACCTCCTCCCGCGCGACACGCTGCTCTCGCAGCGCGACATCGACGCCCGCGCGCCGGTCGCGCCCGAGACCATCGTCGAGCGCTGGCCCGAGGGATGGGTGCTCCTCGAGAAAGCGCTCGTCGCCGAGCGCGCTAGCCTCGCTCCTTCGCCTGCCGAGTGGCGACGCGTCCTCGCGAACGCGCTCGCGCTGCCCGGGGCCGCCGTGATGGAGCCCTCACCACCCAGCGTATCGTCCGGTTTTCTCGTCGTGGTGCGAGCTCGAGACGCGAACGATCGCGAGCACGATCGCAAGGTGCGGCTGGCACGCGGCAGAGGTACCTTCGAGACGATCAGCCCGAGGCTCTCGTGGCTCGAGTACGCCCTCAACAGCTCCGAGGTCTATCTGAGCGGCAAGGTGCCCAGCGGCACGCGATTCTTCGTGCGGCGAGGGGGGCCGGCGGCAGACCTGGACAGGTGCCCCGCCGAGCTGAAGATGTCGGTGAACTTCGGTGACGTCATCGTTTGGGACGACTTCACCATCTTCTTGTCCTAGCGTGTGAGCTCCGAGGAGGTCTGCGGATGAACGGCCAACACGAGAAGCGCATCACGAGCCGGAGCCCGATGCACATCGTCTGCGTCGCAGACGACAGCCTGTCCATGAAAGGCGACGCTGCCAGCGCCGCGACGGCGGCGATCCGGAGCTGGACGAACGAGCTGTACACGCAGACGCGCGGCAAGCGCCTCTTCTTCCACTTCACGATCATCCACTTCGGCACCGACGCCGTCATCGACGTGGAGAAGGAGGACGTCCGGAACATCGAGATCGATCTCACCCTCGACGGCTCCAGCGGAACCACGAACATGGAGGCCGCGCTGAACCTCACCCGTGACGTCCTGCTTCGCGACGGCGCCACGAAGGACTGGTGTGCGCCGTTCGTGTTCCTCTTCACGGACGGCGTACCGACCAGTCGCCAGGGCAGGCCCACGCCCGAGGCGGCAGAAGCCGCCCTGGATGCGGCCACCGACCTCAAGAGCACGCAGCTGCTCTGCGGGGCTCCAGTGCTCGTGACCCTCGGCTTCGGCAACGCGGACGACGAGGCGCTGCGACAGCTCGCCAGCGCTGGACCGAGCGGCGCTCCGCTGCACCTTCGCCTGTCCGGTGCCCAGGCTCTGATCGAGCTCCTGCCGGCGATCGGTACCCCCAAGGTCGGCGAGGAAGGAACGCCGCTCGATCTGCTCAAGGAGATCGAGAAGCGAGGCCAAGGTGCCGAAGGTTTCGACCGCTGACCCCGTGGCTGCCGAGAACGACGGAGCTGCTCGTGTCCTGAAGCGCGTGCGGAGCGGCGAGCGACGGCAGATGTTCGCTCGTTCCGAGCTTGCGGTTGTCGAGCCACGAGCGCAGCTCAGCGTGTCCGCGGTCGACCCTGGCCGCGTGGTCTTCGCGCGCCCGTCCGGAGCCACAGCACCGAGCGCCGTTCCGGTCCAGCAGCACGCGAAGGACGCGCCGGCAGGTGGCGAAGCCTGCCCGCCGCACGCGGACGCTCCGCGGGCCATCAAGCTTCCCGCCAACGTGGAGTCCACGCAGGAGTGCAAGGAGCCCCTCAAGCGTCGCTTTGGTAGCCATAGCCACGTCGGGCCGCCATCGGTCGCCGATGACAAGGGCAACCAGGATTTCGCGTTCCACCTCCAGCTCGATGTGGTCGGTCGGGGCTCGTGGGTCCTCGTCGGCGTTGCGGACGGGGTGTCCGGAGGATCGTGGGCGGCTCGGGCCGCGGAGCATGTCTCGACCGCGTTCATCGAGACGGTTGCCGAGCTCCTCGCCGATCCCGAGTCTCCGATCGAGGGCTCGAAGTTGATGTCGGACGCATGGCGTTCTGCGCTGGCCAGCCTCTTCCATTCGAAGGTGGTCAAGCGCGCCGAGGACGATTGCGCTCGATTGGTCGAGCTCCGGGCGGTGGACCCGACGTGGTCGCGCGAAGCGTTTGCTGCCCGCTATTGGGCGCCTGAAGGCGGCGCCGAGCGCATCCGGTCCGACTGGCTGCAGACGACGCTGATCGCGGCGGCCATCGGGCCGGTCGGTGGGCTCGCCCTGGTGATCGGTGACGGATTCAGCCGGATCGATCGTCGCCGGCCGGACGGCGAATGGGATCGAACCGTCACGGTCGAGTGCGGCAAACCGGTATCTCTCCTGCGTCTGTCGCCAGAGAGGGTCCTCGATGGGGTCGTGCGGCTCGCAGCGCGCGAGGCGACGCACCTCGGCGTGCTGCTCGCGACGGACGGCGTCGAAAAGTCGAGCCGGGAGGGTCTCCACCTGGCCTTCGCCGATCACGGCTGCGGTCCGCCCGGCGAGGAGCACCCTCTTGCGCGCGTGCAGCTGCAT
>ENA-ORBV01016833-ORBV01016833.1-microbial-mat-metagenome-genome-assembly--contig:-NODE-16833-length-10549-cov-5.891902_pt1 | contig 10549 bp, 6 predicted proteins | sample MGYA00237777_ERZ505514 | MGnify/ENA primary metagenome ERZ505514 (study PRJEB26160, sample SAMN06269048) | microbial mat metagenome | isolation source: Oligotrophic lake microbial mat | place...
GCCCCCCACACGGCCCGGCCCGCTCCGGCTCAAGGCGGCCAACACGCACTGGCCCACCCGGCTCGGCATCCTCGCGCTCACCTTCGGCGTCTGCGGCGTCCTTTTCCACGCCGCGGGGCTGGTGCTCGCCGCCGGCGATCCGGCGCTCGTGTCTGCCGATGGCGTCCCCACGATGGTGATGGAGCAATTCGGCCCCGGAACAGCGCCGTTCGTCATTTTCTACTCAGGCTCGCTCGCGCTCTCCGCGTACCTGACCTTGGCCGCAATCCGCCTGCTCCGCCGACACGCGTCCGCACCCGCGCACGCGGCCCGCTGGGCGGTCGCCAAGATCATCCAGACCGCCTTCGCTTTACTCATCGCCGTCGAAATGACCCGGGCATCTTCCCAGATTGACCCCGATTGGTGGGATGATGCCGGTCCACCCTCCGCGGCCGCCACACTCAACGCCGTCAACACCGGGCTTCTCTGGACCGTCGGAACCTGGACTGTTCTCTGGGGTCTGTGGTTCCCCGTCTTGATGCTTTGGTGGTTCCGGCGTCCCAAAGTGCGTGCCCAAGTCGCCGGCTGGAACGTCGGCCCCGGTACCATTCCGCCCACCGTCGCGTCCCGATAACGAACCCCCGCGTCCACGGAACGTGCCACCACCATGCGCTGCAAGTCCTGCGAATACATCCTCTGGAACCTCGCGGCCCGCCAGTGTCCGGAGTGCGGCACCGGCTTCAAGCCCTCGGACTACGAGTTCACGCTCAACAGCGTTCAATACCGCTGCCCGCACTGCGGACAGCCCTATTACGGCACCGCGGCCAACGGGCACCTCGTTCCCAAGTCCTTCACCTGCGTCTCCTGCAACAACCCGGTGAACATGGACGACATGGTCCTGCTCCCCACCGAGGGATTGCACGAAGACCAGACCCAGGCCGACGAGATGCCCTGGCTCGCCCGCAAGAAGATCGGTTTTTTCAAGGCTCTCTTCGGCACGTTGGGCCGCAGCATGGGCGGGCCGGCGCCGCTGATCCGCCTCACCCCGGTGACCAGTCCCATTACCGATGCCCTCTACTACGTCACCGTCACCCAAGTTGTCATCAACCTGCTTTCCGTCGGCGTCGTGATCCTCTTCTTCGCGGGGTTAGCGATCTTCGGTCGCGGCGGGGGCGGCATCGGCGCGATCGCAGCGATGCTCGGCACAATGTTCGGCGTGCTCCTGGGCGGGCTCGTCTATGCACTCATCTGGGCCGGAACGGTTCATCTCACCCTCAAACTTTCCGGGCCCACACAAGCCGGCTTCGGCCGAACCGTTCACGCCATCTGTTACAGTTCCGGGTGCAACATCCTCTCCGGGGTGCCCTGCCTGGGCTTTTACCTCTCGATCTTCGGATACCTCTGGTGGGCGATCGCGGCCATCTTCATGGTGCGCGACGGTCAGAAGGTCAGCGCCCTTCGTGCCTCGCTCGCGGTCTTATGGCTGCCGGTGCTGCTCATGGCGATGGGCGTCGGGGTGTTCATCTGGGCGATCAACGCCAGCCAGAAAGCGGCCGCGGCAGCCAACACAGCCACCGCCGCCGCCGCCAGGAACGGGCCCGTAGTGACAACCCCCCCCGCCGATCTATCCGCGGCCGTCGCCGGCACCAGCCCCTCGGCGGTAGCCGCAGGACTCTCGAACTTCGTCGCCGCCCAAGGCCGGTTCCCCTCGCACGCGATGGAACTCTCCAGCCGGGGCGGTGTCCCCCTCGTGCATTTCTGCACGGCCCAAGGCGGCGCGTTCGGCATGCCCGACACCCGTCTCTACCGCCTCGGCGGTGTGCCCTTCGACGAGCTGATGCAGATGGAGCCGAGCCGCCAGATCGCCATCTCCGCCGCCGCGGCGGTCACCCTCACCGATCCCGCCGGGGCTCACCGACTCGGAGATTACGTCTTCTGTCTGAAAGGCCTGGACCCCCCCACCGTGCTCTCCCCCGGAATCTGGGCATTTGTGGTGGTCCCGCACGCTTGGTCCGCCCGGGATGCCCTTTCGATCGGCCTCGCCGACGGCTCCACGCGAACGATTGCCGGGGCCGACTTCGACGCCGCGCTCCAGGAGCAACAGGCGGAGCGGAGCGCGGCCGGATTGCCCCCGTTCGCCGACCCGCGAACATTCCCCAAGGAGTGGTGATGACAGTATTCAGATGGGCGGTCGTGTGCAGCGCGGCGATGCTGGTGGGATCGCCCGCAGCGCACTCGCAACCTTCCTTTCAGGCCCCCCACGCGATGACCGACAAGCCGCTCTACGACACGCTCCTCCTCTCGTCGGGGCAAAAGGTCTCTTACCGCGTCTCAGTGCCAGCCCGCTACGACGACGCTGTTCCCGCTCCGGTCCTGATCGCGCTCCCGCCCGGAGATCAATCCCGAGCCATGGTGGACGTCGGCATGAGCCGCTACTGGGCCGCGGGCGCGGCAAAGGGCTGGGTCGTTGTCTCACCTGCGGCCTTCGGCGACAATTCATTCGTCGATGTCAACCCCGACCTCTTTCAGGAGTTTGTCGACGCCATCACCGCCCTGCACCGGCCCGAGGGCGGCCGGGTACACCTCGCCGGGGTCAGTAACGGCGGTCGTTCGGCCTTCCGGCTCGCGACGCTCCTACCGAACCACTTTGCGAGCGTGCTCGCCGCCCCCGGCTTCGCCCCCACCGCCGAAGACTTCGAGCGCTTGAGCGCGATCAACTGCCCGGTGCGGATGCTCGTCGGTGAAACCGATACCCGCTGGGTGACGGAAAGCCGCGCCACGCTTGATCGCCTGAAGGCGCTGGGCAAAGACGCTTCGCTCGAAGTCCGTCCCGGCGACGGACACATGGTTTCCGCGACCGGCGACGACATGTTCCGCATGCTTGACGGGTTGCGTCCCAACGCCGCCCCCAACGCCAACCAAGCCCCCCCGCTCGCGGCCCAACAGACTCCGGACGCCCTCATCGGCGCCGTCCTCGATGACTTCCACGACGCCGCCGCCAAAGCCGATGGGCCCCGCTACTTCGCCCTCTTCGCCCCGGACGGCGTCTTCCTCGGCACCGACGACACCGAGCGCTGGACGGTCGATGAGTTCCGGGCGTACGCCGAGCCGTACTTCTCGCAGGGCAAGGGTTGGATCTATCTTGCGAGCGATCGGCACATCCGCATTCACACCGCCGGCAGCACCGCGTGGTTCGATGAGAAGTTGGACAACGAGAAGTACGGACGTTGCCGCGGCAGCGGGGTGCTGGTGAAGCACGCGGGGGCGTGGAAGATCGCCCAGTACAATCTGACTGTGCCGATCCCCAATGATCTGCTGGCCGACGTAGCCGTTAAAATCCGTGAAGCGGCGAAGGCGAACCCGGGAGTCAAGTAAGGTTCGAAGACGCTCGCTCCGACGGCTCGGCGGCTCTGCATCACCCCATTGCCACGTTACAAACTCACCATCGCGTACGAGGGGACCGATTTCTGCGGGTGGCAGAAGCAGGAACCTTTTGCGCCCGTCGCGGCCGAACCGCGGCCGCCCGACCAGGTCGCGCCGCCGCCGTTGTTCGCGGTGCACCCGGGCACCCAGGTCTTCGAGGCCGCCGAAGCCCTGCCGCTCCGGGCCGATGAAGACCGCGCCCGGCTGGCGCTGCGCACCGTTCAACACGTGGTCGAGCAGGCCGTGCGTCGGGTCGTGCGAGAGCGCGTCCAACTGGTGGGCGCGAGCCGCACAGATTCGGGGGTTCACGCGAGGGGCCAAGTCGCGGCCTTCACCTGCTCGGGCGACGAGGCGGCCCGGGCCGCGGGCATGGGTTGGCCCGAAACCCGGGGCACCGATCGCTTGCTGCGAGCCTTGAACGGCTCTCTGCCCCAGGACGTTCAGGTGACCAAGGTCGAGATCGCGGATGCCGCGTTCAATCCGATCCGCGATTGCACCAGCAAGGCATACTCGTACACCCTGCATGTGGTTCGTCCGCCGCCCCGCGGCGACAGCCTCCGGGCCCTCTGGGACCGTCGTCTGGTGCATCAGGTGTGGGACGAACTGGATGTCGCGGCCATGAATAGCGCCGCCCAGATCCTTGTCGGCGAGCACGACTTCGCGGCCTTTGCGGCCGCGAATCACGGCCGGCTGACAACCGTGCGGAAGGTGCTCTCGTGCGGGGTCACGCCCCTGGGCGAACAGGAACACGGTGAACGCATCCGCATCGACGTTTCCGGCACCGGGTTCCTCTACAACATGGTGCGGATCATCGGCGGCACGCTGGTGGCCGTCGGCCGGGGGCGAATGACGGCCCAGCAGGTGAGCGCCGCGCTCGCGAGCCACGATCGTCGGAACGCCGGGCCCACGCTGCCGCCGACCGGGTTGTGTCTCGAATGGATCCGCTACGACCGAGCGGCCGCCGCAACCGGTCGCTGACGGCGGGCCTCCCGGGGTGCGGAAGGGGAGCTTCACTTGTCGCGGAAGCGGTTGCCCTTGCCCTTGTCGCGGCTCTTGCTCTTCTGGCTGCGGCGGGCCTCGCCGTCCATTCCTTTGCGTTTCTCGAAGCCGCCGGCGGTCGACGACATTCCGCCTCCCAGCGCCTGCCCGTACATCAGCCCGCCGGTTTTTTTGGCCTTGCCCGCCGCGCGGTTCGCCGCATCGTCGATCGTCAGATCCATCTGGCGCTTGGCCAGGTCAACGTTGGCGATCTTCACCGTCACAAACTCGCCGGTGTTGAACGAACGTCCGGAGCGTTGATCGACGAGCGCACCCGAGCGCGGGTCGATCTTCCAGAACGGCGTGAGGTTGTCGCGGGTGGTGTCGCCCGGGAGGTCCTCGCTCTTGACGAACCCGTCGGCCAGAAACTTGTCGAGTTGGACGAAGATGCCGCGGTTGTTGACGCCGGTGACAACCCCCTTGAACGATTCCCCGATGTGCTTTTCAAGGAGTTGCAGCACGAGGAAGGTCCGCAGCGCCTGCTCGGCCTGTTCGGCGTTCACCTCGCGCTGGGTCGCGTTGATGCCGATCTGCGTGAGGTCCTCCTCGGAGGGGCACGCCTCGGTCTCACGCATCAGGGCGCCGAGCTCGCGCTTCTGAGCGTCGGAGCGGGGGCGTCGTTCGCCGTTCTCGGTGCGGCGGAGGTATTCGGCCAGCGCCTGGTGCACGGTGAGATCGGCGTACCGGCGGATCGGGCTCGTGAAGTGGGCGTACGCCTCGCTCGCGAGCGCGAAGTGCCCGATGAGCGCGGGCGAATACTCGGCCTTGCTCAGCGTGCGCAATACGGCCATGTGCACGGCCCGGGCGGCGGGTGTTCCGCGCGTCGCGTCCAGCAGCCCCTGCAGTTCTTCGCGTGTGGGGTTCTTGGGGATACGGAAGCCCGAGACCATGGCGACCTTGCGCATCGCATCGACATCGCCGGGAACGGGCTCCGGGTGGATGCGCCGCAGCAGCGGAACGCCCAGGCCCTCGAAGAGCCGCGCCAGCACCTCGTTCGCCTCCACCATGAACATTTCGATCAGTTTGTGCGTGAAGGCGTCGTCCTCCTTCTCGGCATCGACGACATGGCCGTTCTCATCAAACTTAAGCACGACCTCGGGGAGTTCGAGAACGATCATCCCCTGGCGGTGGCGGCGGGCCTGAATCTGCTTCGCCAGCGCGTTCATCTCCTGCAGCGTCGCCAGCAACTGGTCGGTGTACTTGGGCGGCGTCTTGGCGTGCTTGCGGGCTTCGTCCACATCGCCATCGATCAGCGCCTGGGCTTCCAAGTAGGTCAGCCGCTTCGCAGACTTGATCAACACGTTGGCCGTGCCCTCGCCCTTCACGTTTCCCTGGGCGTCGTAGTTCATGAACGACGACTTGCAGAACCGCGGCACGCCCTCCTGCAAGGAGCAGATGCCGTTACTCAGAACTTCCGGCAACATCGGGATCACCAGCCGCGGCAGGTAGCAGGAGTTGCCCCGATCCCGGGCTTCAAGGTCCAGCGTGCTGTCCACCGGGATGAAGTGGGCCACGTCGGCGATATGCACGCCCAGTTTCCACCCGCCCCCGGGCAGCCGCTCGATGCTGATGGCGTCGTCATAGTCCTTGGCGTCCGGCGGGTCGATGGTGATGATGTAGTCGTTCGTGAGATCGAGGCGGTTGTCGAGAGCCGAGGAACCCATCTTGGTCCACTCGGCGATCTGCCGGTCAAACTCCTGAGCCGCGTCGCGGGCCTGTTCGACACACTCTTCCGGGTGTTCGCCGGGGAGGTCGTACGCGGCGATGATGGCCTGGGTCTCAACGTCGGGGCGGCCCGCATCACCCAGCACCTTGGTGATCGCGCCCTCCGCGAGCGAGTTGCCCTCGGGGTAGGTGACGATCTCGACGATCACCTTGTCGCCGGCTTTGGCGTTCTTGGATTCCGCATCCCGCACCACGATGGGTTCGGTGATCTCGCGTCCGTCCGGGTAGACGAGCCATTGATCGCCCCGCTTGGCAAGTTCCCCCGCAAAACTCGAGCGCTTCCGCTTGACGACCTCGATGATCTCGCCGACAAAGCCCGAGCCCGGCCCGGGGCGGCGGTCTTTCACAATCCGGACCCGCACGGTGTCGCCCGAGAGGGCGTCCCCCGTGTTCTCGGCATTGATGAAGAGCGAACCTTCGCGGACCGGCGTGGCCGGGGTCAAGAACCCGAACCCGCGCGGGTTTTTGCGGAACGTGCCGGTGATCTCGCCGCCCATCGCCCCGATCGAGGGGAGCGAGATGGTGGAGTTCCCGTTGAGCACGATGTGCTTGCTCGAGATGAGCGAGGCGATCGCGGCGGCGAAGGTTTCATCCTCCTCGTCGGTGATGCCGAGGGCGTCCGCAAGTTCGGCGGCCTTCTGGGGGGAATAGTCCTCGTGTTTGAGGTGGGTCAGGATGCGGCGGGTGTAGCGGGAGGGCATAGGGAAAATCGCAAATGGCAAAGGACAAACAGCAAGCAAGAGGCGAACAAAGTCATTTCACGGTGAGTGATCTCAGAGTTGCGGGGCGTAGGCGGCGAAGGTGGCCCGGAAGGGTTTGGGGGCGAACTTGAGGTGCGTCCGGGCTTTGTCAAGCGCAGCGATGCTGTCCTGCGAGCCCATCAGCGCCATCCCTTCATCGTGCGGAAGCAGCCCCCCCAGCCCGATGAGGTCGGCGGCCTTGGCCCCCAACGCCGCGAGTTTGCCGGGGATGCCGAAGGGCTTGAGCCGGTGGTTGGAGCCCGCGGTGTGGTCTCGGACCCATTCCAGCATCTGTGGCCACGAGAGTACTTCCGACCCGGCCAAGTTGTAGACCTCGCCAACGCTGGCCGAGTTCTCCAGAGACTCCCCGAATGCCCACGCCACGTCCTGGACCGCGACCGGCTGAACCAGCGGGTCCGACTCGTTCATGGACCCCAGGGGGACGCGCTTGTCCTCGGTCATCTTCCGGAAGTACGGGAGGAAAATCCACGGCGCAACGTGCCCGCTCGCCCAACTGGCGGCCTGCTCGATGAACTCGCCGCCGAGGCCGTGGATGAGGGAGGGCCGAAAGATCGTCCAGGCCAGCCCACTCTGCCGCACGATCGCTTCACCCTCGAACTTCGTCCGCTGATACTCGGCCTCGCCCGTCTCGGCGGCCCCCAAGGCCGACATCTGGACAAACCGTTTGACGCCCAGCCGCTCGCAGGCGTGCACCAGGCGACGGGTGACGTTCACATGCAGTTCGCGGAAGGTCTTCTTTTCCAGCCGATTCTCGCGGATGATGCCGATCAGGTTAATGCACGCGTCGGCCCCGCTCAGGAGTTCCGTCACGTCGTCTTCTTTTCGGGCATCCCCGGTCACCAGTGTCAGACCCCCGGCCTTGGGGAGCGCTGCGCGGGCCTTCTCGCGATTCTGGACAAGCGCCCGGACCCGGCACCCGCGGCTCAGGAGTTCCGTCACGATGTGGCGACCGACGAACCCGCTGGCGCCCGTGACGGCGATGGTGGAATAGGTGAGCATTCGGCATAAGAGTAGGAAACCAACGGTGGCGCGGGGGGCAGGCGTAAGGGGCACCGTTCAACGGTCTACGTTCGCACCGAGTCTACCGTGAACGCGTCATGCTGAACCTGAACGACGTCGCGGCGGGCTACGGGAAAACCGATGTCCTGCACGGCCTCACACTGACCTTCGCCTCCGGCCTACTCACGGCGGTGGTCGGTCCCAACGGCGGGGGCAAGTCAACGCTGCTCCGGGTCGCCGCGGGCCTGCTGAAGCCGTCCCGGGGTTCGGTTGGCCTGGGAGGGCACGATCTCTTTGCGAGGCCCGCAGCGGCGCGGGCCAGAGTGCTCGCGTATGTGTCGCAACGCCCCGTGACGGCCCCCGATTTTTCCGTGATCGAGGTCGTCCGCCTCGGACGCTTCGCGGCGGCCCGCTCCGCCCGCGAGGACCACCTCGACCGGGCGCTTGGCCTTATGCAATTGACCGAACTGGCGGACGCTCCGGTCGGGACCCTCAGCGTGGGCCAACAGCAGCGGGTCGCGGTTGCGAGAGCGCTGGCCCAACTCGATTCAGGAAACTCCGGGCGACCGGTCGCCCTGCTGGCGGATGAACCAGTGGCCGCGATGGACCCAGCCCAAGCGACCGCGACGATGCGGGTTCTTGCCGAGTTTGCAGCCGCAGGCAATGCGGTGGTGGTGGTGCTGCACGATCTCTCCTTGGCCGCCCGCTTTGCCGACCGGATGGCGGTGATCGTGGGCGGGCGGGCGACCGCCTCGGATTCGACGGCAACGCTGCTGGAAGGGGAAGAACTGGACCGGGCGTTCGGGGCGACGTTTCTGCGGGTGAGCGACGGGGGGCGCACCGTCGGAATGGTGATGCGCTGAGGGTGGGAAGGCCTTTGACGACACACGGCGCGAGGCCGATTGCCACACGCTTGGGTTATTCTCGGTCGGACTCCAAGAAGATTGAACCCTCCCGTCGCGAAAGCCGTTATATACTCTGACGTGGCGAATCCCTTGGTGAAACTTGTTGCAGCAGTCCTCTTGGCGACCCAATTCATACTTGCGGCGTGCGCCCACGCTGGGGTCATCTGCGTTGCAACGGGCGAATCCCAGGCCCCCGTCGCCGCGTGTTGCGGCGGGTGCAGTGAAGATTCGGATCGTCCGGTTCCCAAACCACTTTCGCAGACTTGCCCCGTCGATGCCCCGTGCTGTCTCACCTTGCCCGCGGAGCCGTCGCGGATCGACACGGGGAATCCCGCCCGTGAACTCGGCACGCTTCTGCTCGCGTCGGCAAGCCTCGCTACGCCGACCGCGGTCCTCGACGCTTGGGGCGTCCCAATGTTCACGGGCGAATCCCGCAGAGTGTTTGACCGTGCGGCGGTCCCCCGGTCGTGCGGATTGACCACCGTACGCCTGCTGGTGTAGCCCCAAAGTCTGGCCTGACGTCTGGCCTGACGTCTGGCCTCTCGCCGCCGGTCACCGTTGACCGAGCGTGCGTCGTTCTCCACCCCGCCAATAGCTGCGGGCGTGACACGGGCTCTCCCACCACAACCGATTCTCATTTCAGAGGCTCTTTTCCCATGGGGACATCATCGCCCGCGGGCATCATTTCCGCCGAACTGGCCGGGCTTGGCCCATTTGCGGGCGCGGCGAGCCGACCTCCGGCAGGGTCAGATATCCCGCGGCCGGGTCGGCGCTGGCGGACGCGTGTGCTCGTGCCCGCCGCACTGTTGGCGGCCACACTTGGATTGCTCGCCTACGCCGCCCGGGCGTTGTTGACGCCAATCATCGATGTCCGCGTGGTGCCGGTCGTGATGAAGCCGGTCGGCGGCGCTTTCGCCGCCGGCTCTCCGGCGCCCCGCGGTCTAGCCGGGGCGCTGCTTGTGCAGGCACCGGGATGGATCGAGCCCGACCCGTTCGCCATCACCATCCCCGCCCTGATCGGCGGTGTAGTGACCCAGGTCAACATTCTCGACGGGCAGTCCGTTGACGCGGGCGACATCGTGGCCCGGCTCGACCCGCAGGAGCACCGCGCCGCCGAGCAAGCGGCGCTCGCCGTGCTCTCGGAGCGCGAAGCGATGGTGGAGGTTGCCCGGGCGTCGGTCCCCACGGCCCGCGCGGCGGCCCTGATCGAGCGGGCGTTGGTTGCGGAACTGGCGGACGACATCACGCGCAAGCGGCCGCTCGCGGAAAGCGGGGCCTTCAGCGCGGGCGAACTCCGGCGGATGGAGCTGCGACTGGCCGGACTGGAGGCCGCCTTCGAACGAGCCCAAAGCGCGGTGGGCGAGGCCGAGGCCTCGGTCGTTGCGGCGATTGCCGCGACCGGGTCCGCTCAAGCGGCGCTCGCCACCGCCCGCTTGCGGCTGGGCCGAACCGAGGTCCGATCGCCCGCTGCCGGCGTGGTGCTTGCACGGCTGGTCGAGCCGGGTTCGCGGGTCACCTCCGAGGGGGCCGGGATGGAGCCCGGGCAGGGCTCGAACGCGGTCGCCCGGCTCTACGACCCCCGCCGATTGCAGGTTCGGTGCGATATCCCGCTGGGGGATGCCGGCAAAGTCGGCCTCGGCACGCGCGCGGAAATCTCGACCGAAGCCCTCCCCGATCAGACGCTCCACGGCACCGTGACCCGGCTGGTCAGCATCCGCG
>ENA-ORBV01016835-ORBV01016835.1-microbial-mat-metagenome-genome-assembly--contig:-NODE-16835-length-10548-cov-10.524305_pt1 | contig 10548 bp, 5 predicted proteins | sample MGYA00237777_ERZ505514 | MGnify/ENA primary metagenome ERZ505514 (study PRJEB26160, sample SAMN06269048) | microbial mat metagenome | isolation source: Oligotrophic lake microbial mat | place...
AAACTTTTTTCGCCATAAGTCCTTTTGATGGCCATTTAATCGTCGCTGACGGGGGCAGTTTAACCTCGCAATATACTGTTTGGAAGTTGCATCCAAGCACTGGTAATGTTGTTCAAATCTATAATACCGGTAATACTGGGGGCAACGTTATATATGGTATTCCAAATTCAATGGTATTGGATGGAAATGGAAATATTTATGTAACCAGTATGTCGGACCCTGATCTTAATACGGATAAACCCAGTAGAATTCATACGGCAAAATTTACGCAGGGGAGTGACTCTTATGCATGGTATCATTATACATTTATAAATGGTAATGTTCAAACAATTTCCTGTGTAGACATGAAGATTGATAACGACGCTAACCTTTATGTGCTAGCTAAGTGGTATACCGGCTCGGATTATCTTTTTTTTACCAAAAAGCTAACTTCAACCGGGAGTCAGGCATGGGCAACACCCAACAGCACTTCTTCTGAATACATTTATGGCATTCCTGTTTCTCTGCTGATTAGCAATCTAACCACCCCCCCAGAAATTTATGAAACAGGATTTACACTAACTGGCAATATCAAAATCATTAAATATGCAAATAATGGCGATACACTTTGGACTAAAGTTTATGATTGCGGGAACAATGGGTTTGATATTGCATCTAAAATGGCAATAGATGCTTGCGACAACATTTATATAACCGGGTCTTCAAATTGCAACGGAACCTATAAAGACATAAAAACCATAAAATATTCAACCATAACGCCAACCCTAACACCAAGTGGCCCTACTACTTTTTGTCAAGGAGGTTCTGTAACACTAACTGCATCTTCAGCCAATGCCTACCAGTGGAGCAATGGGGCAACTACCCAAAGTATCATTGTTACATCTTCCGGGAGTTATGCTGTAACCGTTACCCGGTCTAACGGATGTGTGGCAGCATCGGTGGCACCAATAGTAGTTACAGTCAATTCTACACCGACAGTGACTATAACCCCAAGTTCGCAAATAGTTTGTGCAGGTAATCCCGCCACGCTGACAGCGATCGCTAGTGGAGGGACTTACCTCTGGAGCAACGGGGCAACAACCGAAAGCAACACGGTCAGCCCGACAACCACAACGACTTATAGCGTAACGGCAACATTGTTGGGGTGCAGTTCCGTACCCGCTTCCGGCCAGGTGACTGTAAACCCTAACCCAACGCCTCCTACCATTACGCCAAGCGGCCCGACAACATTTTGTGAAGGAGGTTCAGTGATGCTCATGGCAAGTGCTGCAAATTCTTATTTGTGGAGCACTGGAGCAACAACGCAAAGTATTCCCGTTACATCTATAGGAAGTTATGCTGTTACAGTCACGGGCACCAACGGGTGTACCGCAGCTGTTGCAACACCAACGGTAGTAACCGTTATCCCCATCCCAATCGTAAAAATCAACAACAACAACCCGGTCCCTCCATTTAATATTTGTACAGGGCAATCCGCGACCTTGACCGCAAGCGGAGCAACCAACTATGTATGGAGTACCGGGGCAAGCACCGCAAGTATCACGGTCAACACAACTACAACTTACACGGTATTAGGCATAGCATTAGGTTGCACTTCCTTACCCGTTTCTGTTCAAGTAATGGTAAACCCGCTTCCTATTCTAACAGTGAATAGCGCAACAATTTGCGCCAGTCAATCTGCAACGATGACGGCAAATACTGCAAATGGCGCTGCAAATTACCTGTGGAATACAGGAGCGACCACCAACTCCATCATCGTCAGCCCAAGCAGCTCCACGACCTACACGGTGACCGCAACTTTCGCAACAGGTTGCAGCACGTCCGCGACAGCTCAAGTGAATGTAAACCCAATTTTGCCGACAAATGTCAGTGTAAATGGCTCTTTGGTGATGTGCACGGGGCAAAATGCGATGTTTAGTGCAATGCCAACAAATGGAGGTACCCTGCCGATTTATCAATGGTTTGTAAACAATAACTTGGTTGGAACAGGTTCTACATACTCGACGACCACGCTAACCAATGGGGCGCAAGTCTATTGTACTATGATGTCGAATGCCCTTTGCGCCAGCCCTATTATGGCAACTTCGCCCACAAAAACCATCACGGTGCTTGCACTTCCAAACGTCCAAATTACGGCCAACCACTCAACGACTTTTTGTCAGGGGAATTCGGTGGTGCTTACCGCAGACCCATCGGGCTCTTATTCATGGAGTACCGGGGCGACGACGAAAAACATCACGGTTACAACGGCCGGAAATTACACCGTCATAGTTACTGCAGCCAACGGATGCTCGGCAGTTTCGACTCCTACACCAGTAACGGTCAATCCTTTGCCGGAACCACCGACGATTTTCCCGACCGGCCCAATCATCATTTCATGTCCCGGTGATTTGACTTCGAGTTTCGCTAATGCTTATTTATGGAATACTGGAGCAAGCACTCAAAGTATCACTGTTTCGACAACAGGAGACTATTCGGTCACTATTTCCGATATCAATGGATGTTTGGCGGCTTCAAATCCCACCACTGTTGAGTGTACCATTGGCGCAAGCGAGGCCTCACTCCCCGAAGCTTTCCTCGTTTCCCCCAATCCCTCTAATGGCTCATTCACAGTCGGGTTCTTTTTACCCGAGGCAAAAATGGTGTCCTATCGGGTGCTGAATGTGTTGGGGCAGGTCGTTTGGGCTGCGGCGCCAGGATTGGAGGCCGGAGAATGCCAGCGGAAAATTGACTTGGGCTTGGGGATTATGCCAGGCATCTATTTCCTCGAAACTCGATTGGAAGGGAGGGCGTTTTTGTGGAAGATAGAGGTTTGGTGAGTTATGGAATCAGGACGGACCGCCCTGTAAACTTCAGCAGTGGCAACAATTTGCGAAACCAGAACAAAACAAATCACAAATTTAACTCTTCACAATTCAATAAAAATCATGTCTGTCAAAAAAATTACTGTAGATTCAAAGGAATCTCTCGCTTTTACAACAACCAGCTATTTGGCGAAAGGCTTTGTTGTTGCCAACTCTACACCTGAAAAAGTAGTAATGCAAAAAAAGAAAGAATTTAAAGCACTTTGGGCCATAGTAGGACTTATACTCTGTGTCGTGCCACTTTTGATTTACATTATTGTTTATGTAATTCAACCTGATGTTGAAATCGTGGAAATTTCTATTTATACATCCCATACGCCAGATGTTTAGGGGTGTGTTGGAGCAAATCTCTAAGGCTGAGAACGGGAGAATATAAGTGAGGGATTGCGAATTATGCCCGGCATCTATTTCCTCGAAACGCGATGGGATGGCAGGGCGTTTTTGTGGAAGATTGAGGTTCGGTGAGTTATGGAATCACATTTTTCCACTGTATCTAGGTTACCTAAATTACCGACCTGGACTCTAAATGATATAGTTGGTAACACCACGCTTTAACCTTTTGGTGTTTCTAACGAGATCTTCACTATTAACTTTCAAAACTTATTTTATGAAAAAAATTCATATTTTAACCATTGCACTTGTTCTTATTGGCCATGCCGTAAGCGCACAGACAAAAATTGATACGCTCACCAACGCAAAAGTCATCAGGCTTTCAAAGCTTGGGTTGCAAGCTTCCGTTGTAATCACCAAAATTCAGAACAGTTACAACCTTTTTGATGTCAGTACGGATGGGTTGATAAATCTGAGCGACAACGGAGTATCTTCTGATGTAATCAATGAAATGGTACGAGTAGAAGCAACGTCAGCAATGACAGCCGCGAATAAAAAGGATATGAAAGACCCGCTAACAAAAAGGGCAACAGGTATCTACTTCTACAACCCAAAAGATAGTATCGAGCCGTTGAGGCAAGTTGACCCTACCGTAATTTCGACCAATAAATCAGGGGGGCTCGGAATTGCGCTGGCACAAGCTTACACCATGGGTCTAGCCCGAGAAAAAGTAAAATCAAGCTTGTCTGGGGGCAACAGTCACTTACAAATTGAGGAAACTACCCCCGTATTTTATTTTTATTTTGAAAGAAACGAGCATCGAACTGGTGATAGCTGGTTTTTTGCTACCGCCACCTCCCCAAATGAATTTGTATTGGCGAAGCTGAATGAGAATAAAAACAATAGGAGTTTGGAAGTTGGCGACATGAATGCCTACGGAGGCACTTCCGGAGTGCCGAACGATGCGAAGATCTCATTTGACTATGTAAAAGTATCAGAGGGGATTTACAAAGTCACATTCAAGCAAGCATTAAAAACAGGGGAGTATTGTTTCCTTTATGCAAATGCTACTCCGACAAGCTATTCTAATGACAAGGTATTTGACTTTGGAATTTCAAAGAAGGGCAAGTAAATTGAGCATAAAAACAGTACTTGCTTGCACTATCGGTTCTCATCCATTGCAAAACATTTCATCTTTTCACCAATCAATAATTTTATGAAACACCTCTTTACATTGCTCATTCTCATCGCATTCAGTATTCACCTCTCCGCTCAGATACAAAAAGGAACTGTGTTGCTCGGCGGCACAGTGGGCTTCAACAGAATCAGCGAAGACGGCGAAGGCATTACCTATGCCAATTTCTCCCCTACCGCCGGCTTTTTCCTCACGGATCGCTTTGCTTTGGGCAGTAGCCTCGATTTTGTTTTGGTCGCAAGTGACGGAGAGAGCAGCGCTTCGTTCGGGCTGACTCCTTTTGCACGCTATTATCTCAATGAAAGTGGCAAATCTCGCTTTTTCGGTCAGGGGAAGATTGGATTTCAAACCGGTGACACCGATTTTTTCGAAGAGAGTACAGCATGGGTATTCGGGTTGGGAATCGGCGCTGATTTTTTCCTGAACGACAATGTGGCCATCGAAGCCATCTTTGGCTATCAGCGCCTCCAATACCCTGAGTATGAGGTTGGTCTCAATAATATCGGCCTAAACTTTGGTATTGCAGCGTTCATTGGTGGAGGTAAAAAGGAATAACGCGAATAGTATCCTTTTCCGCCTTGTGAAACAATTTTCAAAAAAAGATTCGTTCGCAGGTTACCTCGATTGGCGGCAAAGTCTCTCATTGATGTAAGGCTGAACGAACTCAATTTTTGGCTCAGCATTCACTCCACTGTTTTTGCTTGGCGAAAACACCAAGCAAGGCGAAAAAGCAAAAAATCCAATTATTATGAAGCATCTGAATCTTTCAACTTCCATTAATCCTTTACTCTTCGCTCGAAAAGCCATTTGTCTCGCCACATTCATTTTGAGCGCGACTTTTGGCTTTGCCCAAATCCCCGCTTCCGGCAACCTGTGGTACAAAGTCGGCGATCGAACCATTGAACCCGTTGTGAAGGCAGGCGAATGGTTTGTCGGCTTTAAGGATGGCCTTGGCCTCGACCAGGGAATCGCCAAGATCAATGAATCCGGGGATTTTGAGCCAGTTAAGGAATCTCAAATCCACCGGCCATTTAATGCCCTGAAAGTCAGCCTGAAAGCGGGCAAAATGCTGTCTCCTGCGCAAAAAACGAAGTTCCTCAACCAATGGATGTCAAAACCCGAGGTTTTGTATTTGAGAGAGGTATTCCTCTTGGATGGGGAAGAAATTTTACTTGGAAACATGGTTATGGCCGCTCCATTGTCCGTTTCTGGCAGCGCCTCGGCTAAATCATTCTTGGAGCGCCAGGGATACAAGTATGATGTCTTGCGGTTTGGCAATTTGGAAATGTATCGGATTGTCCTGGAGCGTGGAAAAGAAATTTTTCAGGAGATCCATACATTGGAGGCTAGCCGCCTTTTTGAATTTGTCGAACCGGACATGATCGGAACAGGCAAAAGTGATGTTATCCCGAACGACCCTTATTTTGGCAGCCAATGGTTTTTGAACCAAAGTAACGACAAGGACATTGATGCGCCTGAGGCATGGGATATCACCATCGGGCTGTCGAGCGTGCGGGTGGCTGTCATTGACGGCAACGGCTTTGATTTGTCGCACACAGAATTGTCCGGAAGGTTTTTCGCCCCTTACGATGCCGTGAACAACAACTCTAATCCGTACCCTGAAAACGAATATTCCAATCACGGCACACCTTGTGCAGGCTTGGTTGCGGCCCGCACTAACAATGCCACCGGGGTTGCGGGCGTGGGCCACAATATTTTGTTCGTGCCGGTGAGAATGGGCTACGATGCGACCAGCGACGGCGGGTTTTTCACGTCTGCTTCCATTATGGTCGCCGCCTGTTCACATGTCACGGGCGTGACAGGGGTAGCAGCCGTCAGCAACAGTTATTCTTTGGGGTCTTGGGCGAACAGCAACTCCTCTGTTCGCAACGCATTTGCCAATATGCGTTCGCAATCGCGCAGTGGGTTCGGAGCAGTCATCCTTGCTTCTTCTGGCAACAACAGCAACAGCCCAGTAAACCCGGCTCCGGCCGGATACCCGCTTGTGATCGCTGTGGGCGCATCTGATCAAAACGACAATCAAGCTTCCTTCTCCAATTACGGGGATTCGCTGGATTTGGTAGCGCCAGGCGTAAACACATATACCGTAGATAGAACCGGGTCTTATGGCTATGATTCAGGCAATTACACTTACTTTAACGGTACCTCGGCTGCCTGCCCCATCGCTGCGGCGGTAGTGGGACTCATGGCTTCTGCCAATACCAGCCTGATGGGAGGCCAGTTGGCCACTTACCTTCAGCAATCCTGTGAGAAAGTGGGCGGTTACAGTTACGTTAGCACTTCTGGTCGGCCTCATGGCACCTGGAACAACAGGATGGGATATGGCCGGATAAATGCAAGAGCGGCGGTATGCCTGGCCGCAGGACCGTCGGTATGCGTGCCACCGCCTCCGCCCACAACCGGTCTTTGCTCCAATCCGATTAGTGCGAGCTGTGGCAACACTTATTATGGGAGCAATAGCACCGGGGCCAACAACAACAATTCGTATGCCCAAAATGGCACAACCGTATTTACCGAGATGTACGGCCCGGAAATCTTTTACCAAATCACGCTTAGTCAGGCTGGTTCCCTAAGTATCAATCTGAGCGGATTGTCTGCAGATCTGGATATGATCCTGCTTTCGAGCTGCAGTTACAATTCGATTATTACGTACAGCGGTAATGGTGGCAGCAGCAGCGAGGCAATTAACATAAGTTCCTTGCCTGCGGGCACTTATCGGATCGTTATAGATGGTTGGAATTATTCGGTAAGTAATTACGCGCTGAGCGTTAATTGTGGCGTACCCCCCTCGTGTACCGCCCCAATCGCAACCCAGCTTTTCGCCAGCAACGTAAATACCATTTCTGCGCGTCTCAACACCCATTACCAAGCTGCGACGACTTATGGTTGGCGCTACCGCATCACGGGTATGAGCACCTGGAATGATTTGAATTCCACCACAGTAAAATATGTTGACCTGAATAACCTCACGCCCTACACTACTTATGAGTTCCAAAGTTCGGCTTATTGCGGCGGCGCCTGGACCAGTTGGTCTGCAAGCCAATTTTTCGGCACGGGCTTTCCCATCAACAACGAACCCTGTGGCGCCACCGAGCTTTCAGCAGGAAACGGGTGTTATCAGATATGGGGTTCTAATGCAGCTGCCTCGACCTCCTGGAACCCAAGCCTGCCCGGTAATTGCAACACAGTCAATATGCGCGATGTTTGGTTCAAGGTGCAGATTCCATCCACCGGGAAAGTCAAAATAAACACTTTTGAATGGACTTTAAAAGATGCGGTAGTGGCTTTCTATTCCGGCAATTGCAACAGCCTAGGCCCAGTCTATCCGTATTGCGTGGATGACAACACAAACGGAGACATGATGCCGGATGTGCTGATTACAAGCTTATCCCCTGGTGCCTGGCTTTATGTGCGAGTTTGGGGATATAGTGGCACTTCAGGGTCGTTTTATATCTGTGCAGAGACTGTTAATGGGCTTACAGGTGGTGGCTCCGAGAATTCCGATACCCGGACTGAGATTAATACTGAAGTAAAAAATGGCGAGTATGATGAAGATATAGCAGGACGCCCCATCGTTCAAATTTTCCCGGTACCCGTGCAAAATGATGTGACTGTTTCAACCACACTTGCCCAAGAATGCAACGTGACATTAAGGATAGTTAGCATGGCCGGTCAACTTATAAGTGAAGAAACATTGGAACTGGTTCCTGCGGGCAATTTTTCTCATACCATTGATGCAAGCGAGCTTCCTCCAGGAGGGTATTTGCTGCAATTTGAATCAAAGGAATTTGAAACGACCCTTAAATTCATGAAGTTTTAAGTTTGCCCCTTGTTGCACTTGGGGGTGTTTAGGCATGTCGGGAATTTTTGCTGGCAGCAAAAATTCCCGACGTGCTTATTGAATAAGTTTAATTTATGCTTGTACCTCTTGTTCCTCGCGCTTAATTCCATAATACATTCATTTAGCTGCTCTTGATAGTTGATTCTATCAGGGGTGGCTTTCTTTTTGGTGCATTCGAAATTATTCCAAGAACGCCGAAAAACTTCATTGTTGTCAATACTTCTAATCAGTTACATTGCATACATTTAAGGTGCATATTTGTTAATTAAACCCATTGGTGCCATGCGCGCTTTACATCTCTTGACGGCATTTATAATGTCGTGGTCTGTTGCATCTGGCCAGGCCCTGTCTTTCTCCCAATTTTACAACCTGCGCACTTCGCTCAACCCCGCTTACGTCTCCGCCGTCTCCGGCATAGAGGTGGTAGGCGGCTACCGGCGGCAGTGGAGTCAGGTGCAGGAAGGTGTGCAGACGGCGTATGTGTCGGTGGCCATGCACCCTTGTCACTTGCCGTTTGGGCTGGGCTTGTATGCGGTAGACACGCGCGAGCCGTTTTTCGGCTATCGCCAACAGGAGGCAGGCGCGCAATTCGGCGGCTTCTGGGGTTCTGGCAAGACTGAAGATTGGTCGTTCCATACCGGCGGGCAGGCGGGTATTGGGCAGCAGCGTGTAGACTATGCGCGCCTGCTTTTTTCGGGCCAATTGGACCCGCTCTACGGAGTAGTAAACGCTCCTCCCGCCTTCTTTCAGGGCGACGGCAGTCGGGTGCAAACCTTCGATATGGGCATCGGATTCGTAGCGCGCGGCCCTTGGCGATCGGGCAATGATTATGAGGCGCCCATGAGTTGGGGCTTCTCCGTGTTGCACTTGGCGGGGGCCCATGATGTCTCTTTCCTGCGCATTGGCGGAGGCCAATCCACGCGATGGACTGGGCATGGCGCGGTGGCCTTCCCATTGGCCAATGAATTCAGGACACGCACGGTGGCCTACCTTAATCTGCTGCTGCGCGTGGAGGGCGAATCCACTCTGGAACGCACGACTTTGGGCGCCATTTTCCAATACGACCAAGTTAATTTCGGCCTGCTCTACCACAGCAACCGCAACCCTGTGAATCCTCGCAACACCAACGCCTTGAGTTTGGTATTAGGCGCCGACTTGAAGTTCGGCAAAAATATTCAATGCAGGTTGCAGTACAGTTTGGATGGAGTATTGAGCGGGCTGAGCCAGGAGGCGAGCGGCGGCGGGCATGAATTAACGGCCATTTTCACCTTCCCGCAGACTTGTGTGCTACCTGGCCTGAACGCGAAAGGACGCGACAACAGGGGCAAGACCAATTGCTTCCACTTTGCAGGAAAGGGGTACAGGGGCTTTTTCTGAAAAATGCCGCCCGCATCTGCTCTTTATTGGAGATAAAGGATTGGATTTTAAACAGATACTATCCCGACGGTCTTTCCTTGACCCTAGCTTTCTTCTTGTTCATTTTTCAAAAAACAACCGAACCAACAATGACACCTTTGAAAAAACTTGTGGCAGAGTGCATGCTGCTCGTGGCCATATTCTTTGCCGTCGCGACCCTTGCAATGGGGCAATGTCCTCCTTTGTGGGAGATTAGCAACGACTGCGGTGATATCCAAGCCAATGGAGGATTGGCGCCCGGCCCCATCATCTTCTGTGAAGGAATAGACATTTTTGTAGAGAACAACTCTACACCAGCCAACCAGATCACTAAGACCTATATAGACTGGGGTGATGGCACCATCTGCCAATCCTTTCCCAACTGCCCACCTATTTTATCTCATGCCTATGATTTTCCAAACGACACTTGCATCGGGGGAACTGGATTGCTCACCTTCATTGTACGATTAGGCGTGGAAAAGACCTGCGGCAACTCCTCCAGTTTTCACTACAATACTTTCCCCATTGCGGTGCGTTTCAAGCCGGTGGCAGAACTGGCGGTATCGCCTCAGACGGCCTGCGTCAATACACCGGTGGATTTCCTCAATAACAGCTGCCCCAATGCCAACAACCCCGGCTGGCTCTGGACCATCAACGGGCAGACGTACACCACGGAAGAAGTGCTGGACTACCAATTCCCAAGTGCCGGCACTTACAACGTGTCGCTGGCAGTGACAAATAGTTGCGGCACAGACATATCGAGCGCCACCGTCTCAGCCACCCCGCCCGCCACTGCCGTCGCAATGTTCACCCCCACCTCACCCATTTGCGCCGGCACGACTGTCACTTTCACCAATCAATCCACCAACGCCCTCGGTTACGCCTGGATGGTGATGCCCTCG
>ENA-ORBV01016836-ORBV01016836.1-microbial-mat-metagenome-genome-assembly--contig:-NODE-16836-length-10548-cov-7.102378_pt1 | contig 10548 bp, 15 predicted proteins | sample MGYA00237777_ERZ505514 | MGnify/ENA primary metagenome ERZ505514 (study PRJEB26160, sample SAMN06269048) | microbial mat metagenome | isolation source: Oligotrophic lake microbial mat | place...
CGCCTGATCTTCGAGCCCCGGGTTGGCCCCGACCATCGACATCAGCTTGGCCGCGAGCGTCTTGAGGGTCGCCTCATCCTGCGGGTCACCTTCGGCCACCGCTGCGGCCTCGATGCTCTGGATCGCGGCGAGCACATGCTTCTTGGCCTCCGCCATGTCGATCTTCCCGGGGGTGCCGCCGCCCGGATCGCCGCCGCCGTCCATTGGAGGAGGGCCGCCGCCGCCGCCAATCTGAATCTCGGGAGGGGGCTGTGGGATCATGCTGCTCATGTTGAACTCCTTGAGGGGTGCGGTTCGTACTTGGACTTGGAGCCCCGTCGCGCCTTCTTGGCGGGGGGGCGGCCGAACTGTCGGAACATCTCAGCACACATCCCGAGCATCATCACTCGGTCGTCGTGAGATCCTTGAAGTGCTGCGGGGCTTACGCCTGCGGTGTGATACACGAACGTCCCCAGTTCGTCCATCTGACCCTGGGACACCCACGGGAAGAGGCGCTGCCTGATCCAGTCGGCGAGGTTGTTGACGATACCCGGTCGCACGGTAGCTCCCATCGGGATACCGATGGACTCCGACATGGGGCGCTTGCCCTTGGTCGCGTCCATGTGCCGGTAGAGACGAGCGTACGGGGGGAGCCCGTTTGCTCCGTCGCGAAGGAGAGTGATGAGGGCCTCGCCGTAGCCGCCCTGGCGCTCGACGCAGATCAGCGCGTCGTTGTACCAGCGCCCGAGGGAGAACGCCTGGAGGTGTGACCGTGACGCCTCGATGCGCGCGTGTAGCTCGCAGACGATGGCCCCGGTCTCCAGGTCGATGATCCCCATGCTCGTGTAATCCTGCCCGCGGCCGGTGGATGTATCCGCGCAAAGTGCATACTTTCGTCCAGTCACCGGCTTCTCGAAGACAGCGATCATGCCGTCGCGCAGGCTCATCCACTCGGCCGACCTGATCCCCCGCTGCACGAACTGGCCCACCATCCCCGCCTTGCGCACCTGGGTGCGGTAGAACCGCAGCGCGTCACGGTCGAAGAAGAGCGCGCCGGAGAGCATGAAGGCGTCCGCCTCGTTCTTGGGGTACTGCCGGTTGCGATCCACCTCGCCGAGTTTCATGGCGTGGTCGGCGTACCACTTCTCGTCCCGAGTCGGCTCCGCGTTCCAAGGCAGGAAGGCGAACGAGATCTTGCGGCTGCGCTGCGTCTGGTACAGGATCGAGAAGAAGTTGCCCTCCTCGGTGTCCGGGTTGCCGACGCCGTTGGCCGTGCTCACGATGGCGAGCCGTGCGTTGCCGCGCTGTGTCGCCGGGAGGCAGGCCGTGAAGATCTGCTTGCAGTAGTCCTGGTAGGCGGCCTCGTCCATCAGCCCGAAGGTGATCGTGTCGCCGTGCCCGGCCTTCTTGGTGGCAGGGAGGGACTGGATCGTCGAGGTGAGTCCGCTCTCCTTGTGCCGCACCCTGATCCACTCCGAGGGCTCGTCGTGACGCGAAGGCGTAATCACCTCGACGTGCGAGCGCAGGGCCTCCGGGATCGAGTTGAACATGAGCCAGGCGCGGACGATCAGCTTCTTCGACTGCTCCTCGTTGTACGAGTAGGCCACGCAGTTCGAGCCCGGCTTGAAGAGCAGGTGCCATAGCTCGATGGCCATGACGAGCCAGGTGATTCCCAGCTGCCTCGCCTTGAGGATGAGGAAGACCTTGGCCTCCTCGTCGTACTGCCAGTTGGGGCTCCACGACTCCAGTAGCTCGAAGAGCGTGGACTCCTTCCCCATCAGCCAGTCCACCACCGCCGCCTGGAAGAGCCACCCGTTGACGGCCCGAGGGTCGGCGTGCGGGTTGGGCCAGAAGGGGTCGGCGTCCGACGGATACATCGTGAACTTGAAGTGCTCCATCGTCGTCGGATCGAAGGCGTTGATCTCGGCGATGAGCGGCTTCGGGTCATCCCACGCGGCCTCCTTGACTTCGGCCAGACGTAGGTCTTCGATGAGGTGGAGACGCGCCCGACTCAGGGCGGTCGAGCGCGCCACCTACCTCACTCCTTGGGGGACTCTGCTTCCAGAGCCTCCTCTACGTCGCCGACGAGGACGCGGCCGTCCTGGCCTGAGCCATCGATGTCGCTGGTGAAGACATCGTGCTCTTCGGCCAGCTTCTCGGCAGCCGGAGTTGCCTCCTCTTCGTCGTCCTCTGCGACAACGTCGAGGGGCTCGTCCACGACCGGGGACTCCAGGGGGACGCCAGCCATGCGCGCTGCGGCGTGAGCCCGAGACGTGACCTGCGAGCCGTCCGGCCATGTCACGTCGGCGAACTCTTCGCCCGGGTTCGGGCCAAGCTGTTGCTCGCGCAGAGCAACGGCCTCGACGAGTTCGTGACGAGAGTCCGCCTTGATGGTGAGGGTGCTTGCCGACGCGCCCGGAAGCGAGAGGTACTTCTCGGCCACGTACGCCGAGCCCTCCTTGAAGACACGCCACCCTGCGTCTTTCACGCCCGTGATGTCGTCGATGTCGCTCATGTCTTGTCCTTGACGAGGGTGTTGCCCCGGACGGAGTCCGAGATGGTCGCCCCGCTCGCAGCCCCCGAGGAGCCCGCGTAGCGGTGCATCCGGTTGGCGTTGAGTGACGCGAGTGCGTTCGTCTTGGCAGTCGTCAGCGACGTGCTCTCCCCCAGCGCGTAGAAGATCCCACCCGAGCCATCAGGCCCCGTGACGGGGATGTCCAGCTGGACGCGCTGGACGCTGTCGATGCCCTCCCAGGCCGTGTACTTGTATCCGGCCGCCGTGGCAGCTGCGATGCTCGCGAGCGTTGAGATGGTGGCCATGTCAGTTCGCGTCCACGACAGGAACGGTCGCCGCGCCGTCGGGCCACGTTCCCGTGGTCGCGCCGGAGGGCAGGCCAGGAGCACCCGCGTAGCGATGACGACGAGCCGCGTTGAGTGCTGCCAGCGCGTTTGTGCGCGCCGTGGTCGCGACGGTGGCGTGCTCGCCACCGAACTCGGCGATGTACTGGCCCGAGGTTCCGCTCTGGCCCGTAAGGCGCTTGGAGAAAATGGCGATCTTCTTTCCTCCCGAGTTGGTGTACTCGCGCAACGAATACCCGACCGCCGCAGCGGTAGCCGCAGCGACGGACGCGAGATCTGTGACAGTAGCCATGTTGAGCGCCTCCTTGTGGCGTTGGCTTGGGGTTCCTACGGAGTGTAGAGGATTTTACCCCTACTTGGTGAAGCGACCGGACTCGCTGCGAGGTGTCGGAGCGTTCTGCTCGATGTCCTCGTAGGAGCGATCAGTGGCGAGGAGGCTCTTGACCCCCTCGACAATCTGCGGGTCGTGCTTGAACGAGACGGTGCCATCAGGCTCCTCGGTCTCGAACACTGGGTACTTCAAGCGGCGGTGCGTGTCTTCGGGGATGCGGGCCGCGAGGGCCTCAGCATCAACTGCGAGACTTGCCGCCAGGGCTTGAACCCTGGCGCTCCGCACGGGCCGCGCGGTTCGCCGCTCTGCGGCCGACTGCGCCGGACGCTCGATCCCGAGCCGTCTTGCCTCTTCGTCGGACAACTGCCTCGCCAGAGGGCGATTCGCCTCCGGGTGATCCTTGTGATACGTGTCCTGTGATGGCATAGCTGTACACCTTCCCGAGTCCGCGTTCGTACGATTCCTTACACACCTTGGGGCTTCCTTCCCTTGCGCGCGGGCCTCTTCTTCTTGCCACGCTCTACGACGTAGACCTTAGCGGCGCACACGTCAGTGCCGCCGTCCTTGTACTCGATCCAGTCGGCGGTGACCCCGCTCGACGAGTCGTGGAAGACGATGACGCGCTCGCAGGTCTGGCGGATCTCGGCGTCCCGCATCCGGGCGCGGAAGTCGTAGGAGTAGAGGTGCTCGCGCGACCGCTCCTCCTCGGCAAGGGGCCCCTGGACAACGAGGCCCTTCGACTGCCAGTACGGGACGAGCGGCGCGAGCGCGGGCTCAATGTCCATCTCGCGGAACGTCTCGTAGGCGATGCAGGCCGCGTGGCCCTTGCGCTCGGTGTCCCGCATGACCCAGACCGTATCGGGGTGCACGCGGGAGACGCCCTCGATGATCCTCGTGCGGATCAGGTCAGGCTCGGGGAACTTCTGGGCGATGACCAGGCCGATGCAGCCCTTGGGCTCGACGAAGGTCTCGCCGACTTGGTTGTGCCAGCCGGTCACGGAGCGGGCTTCACGATGGTCGGCTCGATCATGTGGCAGCGGAAGAACTCGATCTCCCACTTCGTGCCCATCGAGTAGCCGTCCCAGAACGCGATGCACTCTGTCGCACGCTCCGAGATCAGCCAGGAGCGATACCCTGCCGCGCTCTTCCAGTCAGCCCACGTCTCGGGGTGCCGGATGATTCGGCCATGCCCGTCCCTGATCCGCCACTCCTCGACGACGAAGGTCTCGTAGTCGACCTCGACAGGGCGCAGGGAGCAGACGGGGATGCCGCACGAGATCGCGTGCTGCTCGGCGATGGTGCTCACCCCAGGAGCCCCACCCGAGTAGAGGATGAAGGGCTCGGCCACTGACGCGATCTCGCTGATGACCGGATCGGGGTCGTGCCACTTGCGCGAGCCGAGAATGGCGATCTTCCTCAAGACCAGATCTCGTCGTCGATGGTGCGCTCGCCGGGGTTCCGCTCGAACATGTACCGATACACGATACGGAGCCAGGCGATCATCCGGGGACGTGCCCCATGCGCTCGGCCGGGTTGAGTCGGATGCCGCAGAGCGCCTTGACCCACGGCGGTGCGCTTGCCACGCCGTCGGGCTTGTTCTCGGGCCCGAACGGGTAGTGGCCAAACTTCTGCTTGTACGATTCCCACGTCGCTCGATCCCAGTACGGCTGGCCCGCAGCGTCCATGTTGAAGCCAGAGGAGCGGAGGGCGTTGTTCTCGCCTTCCATGCGATCCAGGGCGTCCTGCCTGCGACGTAGCGCCAGGTGGACGTTGACTCCTACCAGTGGGGATATTTCGCGTGCCATCTTCCTCCCAGAGTGTACATGTCACGAACCGCGTGAGTGGGCGAGGGCCGCCTCGAAAGCGTCACCCCCGCCCGAAACGCGGTCAGCCTGACTTGCTGGTCGTGCGCCAGATCTCAGTCCACTTCTGGCTGAGACCGTTCCAGCGGAACGCGATGCTCTTCGTCTTGCCGGTGGAGAACGTCGCGAACGCCGCCGTGGTCTGGTACAGCGTGTCGAACACGAACGTGCCGAACGTGGTGACTCCCGTGACGTGGAAGACAACCTCCGACTCCGGGGTTGCGTTCGTCGGGTTCGCCACCTTGACGGCCGAAGAGGCCACCATCTTGAAGGCGAAGTCGCGCCCGAGTGATGCGTCGACCACGGCCTTTGCAGGCGAGATCGCGTACGTGAGGGGCGAGTAACCGAGCGCCTGTCCGCCGAGGGCATCTGCAACGTCGCCCAGGGTGGCCCCACCATTTCTACCGAATCCGAACCGTGCCATCTATCTGCCCTCCTTTGGGCTGTGAGTGTAGCTGTCCCGGTGGACGATCAGGAGATCACCTTCGGGGTACGGCGTTGCGTCCGCGATAGCGGTCGCGTAGTGCGCCAGGGCCCGCAGTGCTTCGTTGCGAGTTGGCCTATTCTCCCAGGCGATGAGCAGTTGCTCTGCCGCCGGGAGAAACTGGTTGCGGTGCTGCGCGAGCAGGCACCCGAGACGATACCTGGAGTAGTACGATTCCTCGTCCTCGGAAGGTACCGCCAGGCGGGCCTTGTAACACCTGATCGCCTGGTCGAAGGCGTCGGGGTCGCCGTGCCAGCCGAGCCCCTCGTACGCCTTGGCGAGGAGGAACGTGTGGCGAGGGATGTCGACCCCCTCGTCGAGGAGCCTCCTGAGTCCCTCCACCTGCGCCTCGATGCGCTCCTTGGTCGCCGCCCTGTCCCAGCCGTGATGTCGAATCAGGGGCGAGGTCAGGTCAACCACCGTGGCCGCGAAGGTCGCGTGATCGGTGTCGAGCGCGGCGTGCACCTCCACGTCGTCGAAGGCGAACGGGAAGCGCGAGGCGAGTAGCCGGGGCTGGCCGTAGTCGACCGGGCCCTCGTAGTGCAGGATGAAGGCGTCCGGCGCGAGTTCGGGCCGGGGGCCTGGATCGACGAGTTCCTCGTCGGCGTCCATCATCAGGATGTAGTCGCCGTGCTCGCGGGCCAGGGCGAGCAGGCAGTTCCTCTGCTTGCCGAAGCCCTCCCACTCACTCTCGTACCAGTGCAGCTTGAGATCGGCGGCCAGGGCTACCTGGAGCGCCCTTGAGTGCGTGTCGTCCGTCGAACCCGAGTCGAGGATCGTCACCGAGTCAACCCAGGGTGCGGCGGACTCGACCACACGCTTGATGTTGTCCTCCTCGTTCTTGGTGAGGATCGCCAACGTGCAGCTGCGCAGGGAGCGCGCGCGCTTGATCGAGCGCCACTTGCCCTCCAGCTGACCCTCCTGCTGCCAGAGACGGGTCTCGTCGCTCGCGATGTCGAGGATCTCGTGGCCGAAGTCGTAGCGCCGAAACGGGGTGAGCGTGCCGAAGATGAAGTCCGCGTCGAGCAGGAAGCGGTCGTCGTGCGGGAAGGCCGCCTCGTACTTCTTGAAGGCTGCCCGCCAGAGACCGTTGTCCATGATCGACCCGAGCCCCACGAGCGCGAGATCGAAGTAGCCGCACGACTCGATCCACTCGTCGTACATGTTCGAGATGATCTTGCCGGGCTCGTAGGCGTCGAGGAGTTCCCGGTGCCCGACGAAGCGCACGTCGTCGTCCATGAAGAAGACGAGGGGCCGCTCACTCTGCTCTGCCGCGACGTAGCGCCCGTAGACCTTGCTGTCGAGGGCGTGCTTCGAGTTGTCGTGGATGACGACTTCTCCGTAGGGGAGATCCTTGGCGAAGGACATGTCCACGTCACCGCGAGTCACGAGCACAGCGCACACGTCGTCGAACGTCATCGAGCGATCTCCGCTGCCAGCTGCGGGTCGCACCCGTGCGAGATCATGCCGATCACCACGTAGTAGTCCTGCTCGCGGTCGTTCGCGATGGTCACCGCGTCGTCGTAGGGGACGCCCGCCTTGACGAGTTGGTGCAAGCGCCAGCGCACCACGCGCACGTACTCGGTGGGGAGTTCGTTCTCGTCGTCGCGCGGATCGGCTGCCATGACTTCCTCTCGCGTGGGGTAGCGTTTCATCACCACGCCCCTTGGGCTAGAAGATCGGCCACCCGCCGCTCCAATGCGGCCACCCGGATCTCGGCTCTGGTTTTCCCAGGGCCGATGACAACCTCGACCTGGCGGAATAGGCGTGCTCCTCGCTGGATGTCACACCCGGCCAAGACATCGCCCATGAACCCTTCGAGGGCGTCCCGCTCGGCCTCCATCTCGTCAGCTTCCTGCTGCATCGCCCTGTTGTCCGCTTCTAGTTCGGCCACTCGTGCTGCGTGGAAATGTGCCACCTGCTTGAACGTCGCCGCTTCGACTCGCAACTTCGCCGCCTCGTTCAGCCACTCCTCGGCCAGCTGCTTGTAGTAGTCGCGCACCTGTTGCGTTCGGCTCAGGGCATTCCGCGTGGCGGGAAGGGATTGCTCCGCTTCCTTCGTGATGGCAACCAGGGCATCGAGATCCTCGGCGGCCACCACGTTCATCGACGTGTCACCGAGTGTCGAGCAACGCAGGGCCTCGCGCACCGTGTTCCGCAGGGTGTCGATGTCCTCCGGGGTCATCAGCAGCGCCCGTTTCCGTAGCCGCACCTAGGGGCGAGGTCGTCCCCCAACCACCCGAGCAGGAACGCGACCCAGAGCGCGACCAGGAGCATCGAGATCACGAACCCCATGTACTCGAAGGCCCGGTGCCTCACTTCTGCACCTGCTTGCACGTCCCGCAGTACGAGCCCGAGCGATGATGATGCGCACGAGCGCACCCGCCCTTCACCGAGGCCGAGGGCTGAGGGGAGTCGTACACGCGGACTCGCGGGGAGGAGGGGGTCGCGATGGTCGTCTCCTCAGTAGGACTCGGAGCGGTGCCGGTTGCCGCCGCAGCGTTGCAGACCGATCTGACCCACTCCGAGATCTTGCCCTTCCCGCCAGCAGCGCGCCCCCAGGATTCCTTCTCCAGGGTCGTCAGCCGCAGCCGTACGATGTCGTTCCTCGGGGTTGCCATGCCCAGATCGTAGCATTCACGAACTTGTGGACACAGAATCGCTCTGGGCCCAGCTTGTAGACACACTTACTGGCGCAGCCAACCCCCGGCAAAGGGGGCGACTGCACCGCACGGGGGCTTCGTCATCGGGTCGAATCCCCGTGTACCGCACTCCCGGCCGATGCTCCGGGCATGTACGGGTCTGTCAAGTTTTCTGGCAGGAATACCTTGCACGCTTGCTCTCTGTGGCGTATCTACGGCTGTGTGCTGCTGTGGCGCAAACAGGGGCCCCCCGGTCTCCCGAGCCGGGACTCCGGCGATCCGCGGGGGTGGCCCCCCCTAGCGCGTTCCGCGCGGAACGGGCGCGCGCGACGCGGACACGTCTGCAAGGTCGAGCCCTGCCTCTCCCTCTCCCCCTGCATGTACAGCCTCGGTGTCGACTTGGGTACGCGATGTCGTGGGGTTGGCCTGCTCAAGGGATGAGTGGCAGACCACGCAGCGCCCATCAGGCCCCGCAACGCACCGCTTGTGCCGTGCCTCCTCGTCCACCTCGTCGAGGAGCCTGGCCATGAGCGCCTGCCTCGTGCGCTTGTCGAGGCTGCTGGCGTCCGTGTCGGTCTCCACCTGCACCTCGTTGAGCCATGCGCGTAGCTCGCGAGCGGCCTGCGTGTTCCCCTTCTTCGCGTCGGCCTGTAGGCGGCTGATGATCGCCCCGGTCTGCACGGTCGTCCTGACGATGATCGCCTCTGTGGCTCGCTCGTGGGCCTGGCTCTCGGCGTCCTCCGCCTGGCGTGCACGCTCTCGCTCCCACCGCAGCGCAACGGCCTCACTCGGAGTCAACCCCCCAAACGTGCGACTCGGCTCCGTACCCTTCGGGGCTTCTCCCTCGTGTTCTCCACCCGTACCTGGCGTACCCTTCTTCGCCTTGGTCTCCTTCGGGGTCGCGATAGTCGTGGTGGCCGGTTTCCGCGTGGCCATGTCAGCCCCTCAGCTGGTGTTCTCGGTTGGCCCAGTGCTTCCGTGCAGCCTTGTGGCTACGCCTGGACTGTGGGTACATCTCTGCCCGGCGCGCGTCGTCGATCAGCGCGAGTGCGTCCGCCTCGGCCATCGTCCCTGGGCCTGGGCCTGATGGCGCGCGTGCCTCGCGGAGGAGTCTGGCCTGCTCTGATGCGTGCATCGGTGGGTCGCTCCAATTGTAAGGGTAATGTAAACTCTTCACCCGAGGGGTTGACGTGTGTACTGATCGGAGTAATGTCCGGGTCAGGCCAGCCAAGCGAAGCGGAATCGCAGAACTGGTACGGAGGGTGTGAAGGCGCTAGTCGCCAAAGAAGCCAGAGTCACTGGCACCCTCTCCCGCACGGTGATGAGCCGTGAGCGCGGGCTTCACCCTCCTTCCTTCGTAAGGTGGAGGGTGTTCAACTGAGAGCATGGCACCGCGAAGAGCCACTACGGACGAGCGATGACTGCATCCCTGACGGTTAACGACCACGACCGGAGACGTTGATCGAGGCTCGACTGTCGCACTAGACGACTGAGCCTCCCAGCCCCAACCCGGCGATCCCTGAACGAAGGATGCACGAGTGAGACCCGAGCCGCGCTACGTAGAGCGGCATGGTGAGCGAAGCGGTAACACGGCACGACGGCGACCCGAGGATAGACCGGCGTGGCCACAATGGTGGAGAGTAGGCAAGCCCGAAGGCCGCGCCGTGCTCTCTGTTGAGCACCTTCCACCACTGAGGGCGTCCGGCTTCGGCCGGGCGTCTTCATGGATGCCCGGCGTGAGCGTAAATGCCTGCGCCAACTGGGAAACCGAAGCTGAGGCGTAAGGTGTGAGCAGATCCTCGACATCGTGGCTGGCCATCAGGCCCAGCGCGGTGCGGGTACAAGCCGCCATCGCCTCACTCTGTCAACCTACCGCGCCGCACGGCCTGCTCGGCAGTTCATCTGCCTCGTGGGCGATTCGGCCGTAACGGGCACTGCTCATCTCCGAGTGACCCCGTGCGAGAACGTCGGGCATCCATGAAGGCGCGGCAATCCTGCCGCCCCTCACCGAAGGAGAACATCATGCAATTCGTGAGCGAGAACAGCGCAGCAGTCAACGGGGCGCGGGTGCAGAGCGGCGTGGTGCTCGACGTGGCAGGCATCGGCGTCGTGGCCAAGCCCTTTCGCGTCAATGTCAGCGTCAACGGCGTGACTCTGTACACGTCTCACCACGCCACGAAGGCGCAGGCCGACGAGCAGCGAGACAGGATGCACGCCGCCTACCTCGAGGTGCACGCAGGCGTTCTGCTGACCTGAGCAGCATCGAGTCTCCCGCGAGGGAGGCTCCACGGTGCTCAACCGATCACCACCTACGAAGGAGAACATCATGCTTACTGGCTACCAGTGCGAGATCGTCGCGTACCTCGGCGACGGCGAGATCATCTGCCACTC
>ENA-ORBV01016837-ORBV01016837.1-microbial-mat-metagenome-genome-assembly--contig:-NODE-16837-length-10548-cov-5.471875_pt1 | contig 10548 bp, 7 predicted proteins | sample MGYA00237777_ERZ505514 | MGnify/ENA primary metagenome ERZ505514 (study PRJEB26160, sample SAMN06269048) | microbial mat metagenome | isolation source: Oligotrophic lake microbial mat | place...
CCCTGATGTCCACGGCCCTCCTCGGGCTGCTCTCCGCGCCGTTGTTCGCCGCCGACCCGAAGCCGACGATTGTCAAGCTCGACGCTTTCCCGGTGCACGTCGCCATCAATGGCATCGACGATGCTCCGCAATTGTCCTTAACGGGTATCCGCGACACCGGCAAGCCGATCGACCTGACGGTCGAGGCCAAGTACATCGTCAGCGATCCGAAGATCCTGCGCGTCGATGCCAACGGACGGGTCTTCCCGCTCGCCAACGGAACCGCCGAGATCACCGCAACGCACGGCGCGCTCACCGCGAAGATCAACGTCGCGGTGAATCCGACGTTCATTATTCCCAACTACTGGAGCGGCTACGAAGATTCGACGATGCTTACCGACCCCGCCTTAACCCGCGGAATCCCCGTTATTACTGACTTTAATCCACAGTCCAATGCTGAACGTATCGCCCTGATGGAGGCTGCCAACTTACTGCAGACGACCGACCGGGCAACACTCATGCAGAACCAGGGCGGCAGTTACTTCAAGCAAGGCCAGGCCGACTACCACAATAACGCCGCAGGGTCGTTCGCAGCGCAGCAGGACCAAACCTGGGGATTGTTAGCGACCCTTGGCGGCAAGGGCCTCTTCGTACACCAGCCCATGATGTTCGATTTTACGACAGGGCTCTGGACCCGCGGCGCGGCCGTCGAAAGCAAGCCAGCAGCTACAGCGACGACGGACTCGCCCCCGGATGCAGGCGCCACGAACGAAGAGGACTAGCCCATGGCGCGTTTTGACACACATATCCAGATCATCCCCGAAGCGGATTATACGGGGCTCAAGTTCTACTCGTTTGCGTATGCGCGGTCGCAGAAGGTGTCAGGCATCCAAAAGTTGGTAAACCTGTTCGCCAAGTGCCTGCTGACGCCGCTCGGCAGCGACCCGCTAGACCTGTCGTACGGCACCGAGTTGACGCGCCTTATCGGCTCGAATATCACGCCGCGTGACGCCTCTGAAGTCCTGCTTCTGGCGGTTGAGGCGGCGGCTAAGACGATCCAGGCCGCACATACGGGGCGTGACGTCCCGAGCAGTGAGCGCTTGCAATCAGCTGTGGTCACGCAGTTAATCATCATCGAAGACTCCCAGGGGTTTGCGGCCCAGATCTACATTAAGAACGTAGCCAACCAACAGCTCACGTTCCTCTTGCCCACGCTGGAAGTAAGGACCTGAACCCATGGCGGCCATCAACATCAGCGCGCGCACCAGGTCCTGCACCGCTTCGCCAAGGTCGGCGGGCGGCTCCAGCGTCTCGATCACTGCCAGCAGGGCGTCGGCGTCTTCCAGGTCGGCCGGGTCGAAGTGCAGGTACAGCAGCGCCAGCGGTTCGATCAGTTCCGGGTCGTCGCTGTTCATCAGCGCCGGAAAGCGGTCCATCGCGGCGGCAAAGCCCGCCACCCAGGGCAGCATCGATTCGGCCGGCGGCGTCTCGTCCTCGTCCTCATCGAGCAGAAAGACCCACGGGTCGAACCAGTCGCGGCGCTCGATGGCGCTGTCGATGAACGCATGGCGCTGGCGCAGCAGGTCGTGCAGCTCGTCGAGTGCCGGGCCCGGCGGCGCCGGCCGGCCTTCGATGTCGGTGGCGCCCGGTAGCCAATCACCGTCAGCGATGCGCCGCGGCTGCAGCAGCACGCCGCACAGGTAGCCGTCGATCGCGCTCGGGTCGAGCGGCTCCAGCGGCGCAGGCAGGCCGTCGAGCAGCGTCTGCAACCGGGTGATGTTGCTATCGTCGTCTTGGTTCACGCAGCGCATTGTGGCTGCCAGCGACGGGCTCAAGCCCTCGCCCCAACAGCCGATATTCCCGGACGGCGGGGCTCCCGATTGCACCGCCACGCCCGTGCACCCCAACACCATGTCACTCGCCCTCGAGCAGCCCGCCGAAGCAGCAGCCCCCGCCGCGCGCCTGCAAGCGTGGCTGCGCCTGGCCGATCCGCAGCTTGGCGCTGCCGCCGCCGAGGGCGAACGCGCGGCCACCCAGGCGCTGGCCCTGGCGTGCGAACTGGGGGCCACGGTCGAGCAGGGCCGCGCCGGCGCCTGGCGTTGCGCCCACCTGCTGCGCCTGGGCCGCAACGAAGAGCTGCAGCGCACCGCGCTGGCCCACCTGGCGTCGATGACCGATCCGGCGCTGGCCGACGACCGCTTCGAGCTGATGCGCCTGCTGACGCTGTCGGCCGCCGAAAGCGGCGCCTTCGAACTGGCGCTGGACACCGCCCAGCAGATGATGCGCACGGCCAGCGACGAGGGCAGCGGCCACGCGCTGGTGGCCGCCTTCGCGCTGGCGGTGTGCCTGGAGCGCATGGGCGATTCCTGGCAGGCCTTGCGGGTCGCCGAGCGCGCGCTCGCCCGGGCCGGTGCCGACGCGCCCGACAGCGCCGTGCTGATCCTCGAGAACGCGATCTGCGCGATGTCGATCGGCCTGTTCCACCGCCTCAACGGCGTCGCCGAGCCGGCCGAGCTGCACGCGCTGCTCGAGAGCGCGCGCATTGCGGGTGAGCGTGCACTCGCACGGCAAGAACGGATAAGCAACACCTTCTATTCCGTGGCCACCGCGGGCAACCTGGGCGAGGTGCTGCTGCACCTGGGCGACTTGGCGGCTGCCGAGCGGCTGCTCGCACGCGCGCTGGCTGCTGCCGTGGCGCAGGGTGCCACCTCCTACCAGTGGCGCGTGCGCACTTCGCTGGCCGATGCGGGGCTGGCCGCCGGCCGTGGCGCCGAGGCTGCTGCTGCGATGGAAGCCCTGCTCGCCGAAATGGGCGGGCAGCCGCCGCCGCAGACCGCCGTGCGGGCCCACCACGCGGCGTACCGCGCCTATCGCGCGCTGGGCCATGCGGCGCAGGCGCTGGCCCACCACGAACAGGCCGAACGCCAGGAGCGGCGCAGCCTGATGGCCCAGCTGCGTTCGCGCTCGGCGCATTTCGTCACCCGTGCCGAGGCCCAACGCGCAGAAACACAGGCCGAGCGTGACCCGCTCACCGGCCTGGGCAACCGCCGCCACACCGACCGCCGCTGGGCCGAGCTGCGGGCCGGCGCGGCCACCGCGAGCGTTGCGCCGCTGGCGGTCGCCCAGCTGGACGTCGACCACTTCAAGGCGATCAACGACGCCTTCGGCCACGGCATCGGCGACCGCGTGCTGGTGGCATTGGCCGAGCTGCTGCGGCGCCATGTGCGCGGCGGCGACGTCGTCTCCCGCCACGGCGGCGAGGAATTCCTGCTGCTGCTGCCCGGCTTGGACAGGGCGCAGGCGCTGGACGCCTGCGAGCGGCTGCGCGAGCAGGTGGCCGCGCACGACTGGGCCGCGGCGACGGGCGCACCGACGATGAAGGTCGCCGTCAGCATCGGCGTGGCCGCTGCGCCGCCCCACGACCTGGCCAGCCTGATGCAGCGCGCCGACGAAGCGCTTTACCGCGCCAAGCGCGAAGGCCGCAACTGCGTCCGCGGCGCCGATTGAGCTGGTGCGGAAGGATCAGGCCCCGATTACACCGCCGTCGGCCTTGCGGATCACCAGCGTGGCGCTGCGCGGCCGGCCGTTGGGGTCGAAGTCGGGCCAGTTCGAGAAGCGCCGCGGCTGAGCCGGGTCGGTGCGCTCGCTGGGTGTCTCGCCCGGGTGCTGGATGTTGACGAACATCGTTCTGCCGTCGGGCGTCCAGGTCGCACCGGTGAGCTCGCAGCCGACCGGGCCGGTGAGGAAGCGCCGCATCTCGCCCGTCAGCGGGTCACAGGCCAGCAACTGGTTGTTGCCCAGGCGCGCCATCTCGCCCTTGTTCTGCGATGTCGAACCGATGTCGGTGCCGACCCACAACACGCCGCGCGGGTCGAAGGCGATGGTGTCCGGGCAGGCGAAGGCGTCGCCGTTGACGTTGCCTTTTGCCTCTAGCCGTTCGTTGGCCGGGTCGCCGGCCAGCACCAGGTGGTTCCAGGCGAAGTCAACGCCTGAGAAGTCGCCGTCTTCGAGCCAGCGGATGATCTGGCCCATGGTGTTGTTGTTGCGCGGGTTGGCGGCGTCCGCGCCGGGCTGGCCTTCGCGGCCGCGCGCGGTGTTATTGGTCAGCGTGCAGTAGACCCAGCGCGTGCGCTCGTCGATGGCCACCCACTCGGGCCGGTCCATCTTGGTGGCGCCCAGCAGGTCAGACGCCTGGCGCGCCTTGATGACGACCTCGCCCTGGTCGGCAAAACCGTGGGCCGCGGTCAACGGCCCTTGGCCGTGTACCAGCGGCAGCCAGCGGCCGCGGCCGGCGGCACCGAAACGCGCCACGAACAGCGTGCCGTGGTCGAGCAGCGTGGCGTTGGCCTGCGCCGCCGTCAGGCCATTGCCGGCGGGCCGGATCGGATCGCGGCTGACGAACTTGAAGATGTATTCGAAGCGCGCGTCCTCGCCGCTGTAGACCACGGCGCGTTGGTCCTTCGTCACCGCGACCCAGGCGCCTTCGTGCGCTGCGCGGCCCATCGCCGTGCGCTTGATGGGCGTGCTGGCCGGGTCCATCGGGTCGACCTCGACGATCCAGCCGTGGCGGTTGGGCTCGTTGGGGTGGCGCACGGTGTCGAAGCGCTCGTCGTGTTCGAACCAGCGGTACCAGACGTTCTTGCTGATGCCCCAGCGCCGCTCGTGCGCGGTCGGCTGGTCGCTGGGGACGAAGTAGCCAGCCCAGTTCTCTTCGCCCGAGAGGTAGGTGCCCCACGGCGTCTTGCCGCTGGCGCAATTGCTGAAAGTGCCCAGCACGCGCCTGCCCGCCGGATCGGCAGTGGTCTGCATCATGGCGTGGCCGGCGGCCGGGCCGCCGAGCGCGAACGGGGAGTTGGCCGTCAACCGCCGCGCGTAGCGCGAAGGCCGCATCACCTGCCAGCGGCCGCTGCTGGCCTGTTCGATCTCGATCACCGAGATGCCGTGCGCGGCCTGGCTCTTGGCCACCTTGGCCGCCGTCCACGGTACCTGGCCGCCGACGTGCAGCAGGCCGTCGTCGGTGTACTCGTGGTTCATCGCCAACAGGCCGCGGCGCGAGCCTTCGAGGGCGTAGAAGTGAATGCCGTCGTGGTGCATGCCGAGTTGCATGGCCTGCTCGGCGGCGGTGTTGCCGGCGTCGGGCGCGAAGGCCGGCATGCCAGGAGGCAGGCCCACCAACCCGACCGGCTCACCCCAGGGCGCGATGACCTCGGCGATGTAGCCCTCGGCCACGGTGACGCGGTCGGCAGCCGATGCCGGCACCGACTTGAAGCCCAGCGACACCGACGCAGGGCCGCCCGTGGCGCAGCCGGCGATCAGCCCGGCCCAGCCGCCAGCCGCGGCGACAGCACCCAGGCGCAGGATGGTGCGGCGTGTCGGGTCGCTGAGGCTGTGAATGCTCGGGTTCGACGAACGGTTGCTGTCCTCGAGGGTGTCGAAATCCTTGGCCATCCAAGCGGCGTTCCATGATTGAGGGTGTCGCGAATTCTGGCGCCGCCGCGATGACCTTCAGCTTGGCGACGGTTCCGCAGCCGCCGGGATCGGTTTCGATGACTCGGCGGCCTGCGCGACCCCGATCAATCTGGCCGTTCATAAGATGTGTGCCGGACAAGAAGGAGTGCTCGAGCGCTTCCACGAGCCGCACTGGACCAACGGGAACAAGCTCAACAACCGAACCCACCGCAAGCTGCTGGTCGTCGACGGCGGTATCGGCTACACCGGTGGCGTCTGCATCGCCGACCACTGGCGCGGCCAGGCCCGCAACCCGGACGAATGGCGCGACACCTACTTCCGTGTCGAGGGCCCGGTGGTGGCGCAGCTGCAGTCGGTCTTCCTCGACAACTGGATGCGCGCAACCGGTGCCGTGTTGCACGGTGGCGCCCATTTCCCGGCGCTCAAGCCTGCCAGATCGCCGAGTTCCAAGCGACGATGTTCCACGTCAAGGGTCTGGTCGTCGATGGCGTGTTCTCGTCGGTCGGCTCGACGAATTTCGACAACCGGTCCTTTCGTCTCAACGACGAGGCCAGCCTGAACGTGCTGAACCGCGAGTTCGGCGCCACCCGGCAGCGTGTGTTCGACCAGGACTGGGCCCTGGCTCGGCGCATCGCGCTGGCCGAATGGCAGGCACGGCCGTGGACCGAGCGTTTGCTGGAGCGGCTGGCAACCCTGCTTCACAGCCAGCTCTAGGGGATACCCGGCCTGCAGACGCTGGAGGCCTTGTCCACGCTGGCGACGACGGCGCTGGCGTGTACGCCGTGCCGCCGGCCGCTGCGAGGGTGACCTCACGACCCGAGCGCCGGCTACGGCGCCGTGGTGGTGAAAGCCTTCGTGGGGCCGGGTTGGCTGACACCGAGCCGTTCGTACTCCGAGATCACCTGGGCGCCGAGGAGCAGCAAGGTTGCGGCCAGTTCAAGGCTCAGCAGAACCGCGATGGCGGTCGTCAGCGAGCCATACACGGTTCCAATCTGCGACAACGTCGCGAAGTACCACACCAGCAGGTGACGCGAGATCTCCCAGAGCACGGCCGCCACCACGGCGCCGACCAGGGCGTGCCGGAGGGACAACCGGCCGACCGGCATGACCATGTAAATCGAGGTCAGCACGAAGATCTCGCCGCACAAGCCCAGCAGGTAAAGCAGCGTGCCCGAGAGGCCGCTCAACGACCAGCTACCCCACAGGAATCCGATGCGCTGCGTTCCCATGGCCTGCAGGCTGCCGGCCACCAACGTGACCACCAGCAGGCCGACGCCGAGGCACAGGATGTAGACATAGGGAATGATGGCCGAGACCAGAAAGCGCCTGCGCCGGATCACCACGCGGTGATGGAAGACAACCGACATCGCGTTCTCGAGCACCGTGAAGGCGAGCGAACTGAAGAACAGCATGCTGGCCAGCAGGACCCACCCGGCAACTTCGCGGTGCGCCAGGAAGGTCGCCAGCTCGGCCACGACGGCGCGCGATTGGCCAGGAATCAGCCATTCGAGATAGCGCCCCACGGTGCTCAACAGTTCGGTCTGGTCGACGAAGTGCGACAGTGCAATCACCGACAGGATCAGCAGCGGCACGATCGACAACAACGCGTAGTACGCCACCGCACCGGCCAGCAACAGTCCCTGGTTGGCGCGAAACGCCTTCAGCGTCTGCAGCACGAATGCACCCGGCTGTTGCAACAACAGGGTCGTCCGATGGCCTGGGCGGAGCATGGTTTGCCGCGCGCCGGTCAAGGCGGCGAGCGGATCAGGGAAGCGCGACGTTTCATGCGTTCCATCGTGGCACGGCCGGCGGTGTTCGGCCATGGCCAGCATCCTACGGCCGGCGAGCGTTGACCTGCCGGTCTGCCCGAAAGTAAGCGCGGCCGGCGTTCTGGCCTGAAAGCCTGCTGTGACGGCTTGTTGAGACGCGCCGCAACCGTCACGGCGGCGACATGCTGCCGACTTCATGGGCCGCTACATCACGCGGCATGAACACCTCCAGCACGCTCCGCCTGCTCGGCTTCTGCGCTCTGTCGGCCGCTGCAGCCGCCGCCTTGGCGCAAGACGCCGGCCGTGGCGCGGCGCTGTACCGCAGCCTGCCCGGCCAGCCTGGCGTAGGTTCGTGCATCTCGTGCCACGGTGAGCCCATCAACAACCGCAACAGCGTGCTGCGCGGCGCTGCCGGCCCGGCGTACATCGCACGCACCATCGGCGCCGTCGGCGCAATGGGCTTCCTGCGTCAATACCTGACCGAAGCCGACCTGGCGGACATCGCGGCCTACCTCAGCAACGTGGTGCCGCCCGGCGCGCTGGACGAACTGCCGGCGCCGTGGCCGACCGTCGACGACTTCGGCGCGCACGCCATCGGCACCGCCGCCCCGGAGCGGGCGGTGCTGCTGCGCAACCTGCAGCCGCGAAACACCATCGCCATCGGCACGGTGCTGTCGTCGGACCCGCTGACCTTCCCGGTCCAGCACGACTGCCCCCTGAGCCTGCCGCCACTGGGCCAATGCCGGGTGCGCAGCTGGTTCATGCCGCAGCGTGCCGGGCCGGCCGAAGCCAGCTTCCAGATCCTCGACACGAGCGGGCGGCTGTTGCGCAGCGGCTTGCTCACCGGCACCGGCACCCCCACCGCGCCGCCGCGCCTGGAATGGGCCGCGGGCAGCGAGTTGCTGCTCGACTTCGACAGCGTCACGGTCGGCACCACCGCGCGGCGCACGCTGCGGCTGCGCAACCCCTCTTCAGCCGCGGTGCAGTTGCAGCGGCTGCGCGTCACCGGGCCGGATGCTGCGCGCTACAGCCTGGCCGCGCCCTGTGCAGCGGCCGGGATGCTGGCAGCCGGTGCCGAGTGCGAGCTGACGGTCAGCCACACCCCCAACGCCCCCGCGCGCAGCGAAGGCTGGATCGAACTGGTGTCCGACGCCAGCCAGCCGCCGCTGGTACGGGTGACCGCGCTCGGCCTGACGGCCGATGCGGCAGCGCCGCCGGCACCCGTTGATCCGGGTACGGGCGGCAGTGCGGGCAATGCCAGCGGCAGCGGTGGCGGCGCGCTGTCAGCGCTGTGGGTCGCCCTGCTGGCGCTGGCCACCGCGCTGCTTCGGCTCAACTCCCGACGCGCAGGCCGTTGTCCTTGACGATCATCACGGTGGCCGAACGCGGCCGCGCATTCGCACCGCCCACGCCGTAGCCGGCGTTCCCCGGCCAGTGGCTGGTGTACTTGGTCGGGTCGGCAATCGCCGAGAACGCGGTGCCCTCGCCCGGATGCTGGACGTTGACGAACAGCACCTTGCCGTCCGGCGTCTCGCACAGGCCGGTGATCTCCTGCTCGACCGGGCCGACCAGGAAACGCTTGAGCGTCGTCGGCGTCGGCTTCTTGCCCACGCGCGTGGTCACCGTGTTGCCACTGCCGTAGTCGAGCGTGACCGGCCCGCCGTCACCCACCGTGCCCGGCACCGCGGCCAGCATCATGCAGTTGGTGACGTCGGTGTAGGCGCCGTCGTCGGTCTGCACCCAGCACAGGCCGGTGCTGGCGCTGAAAACCAGGCCGTCGGGGCTGGACAGGTCCTGATCGGCGGTCAGGCCGGACAGGTTGATGATCCCGGTCGGGCTGTTGGCCTCGGCGCCGAACAGATAGATGTCCCAGGTGAAGGCGGTGGCCGTCGGTTCGCTGGCGTTTTCCTTGATGCGGATGATGTGGCCGTTGGGGTTGCCGCTCTGCACCGTGCTCGCGCCGCGGATGTCGGTGTAGACGCGCGGGTTGGCGGCGTCGGGATTCAACTGCGAACCGGTGACCGCGCCGATGCGGCGGTTGCTATTGTTGGTCAGCGTGTAGTAGATCTCGCCCGTGGTCGGGTTGACGGCGCACCACTCAGGCCGGTCCATCTTGGTCGCACCCACGGCGTCGCCCGCAATCCGCGAGTGCATCGCCACATCACCGTTGTCCGCGAAGGCGTAGTTGGCGTAGCCCGTGATGGCCGCGTTGGCCATGCTGAGTTCGACCCACGCGCCGGTGCCGTCGGCATTGAACTTGGCGGCGTACAGCTTGCCGCTGTCGAGGTACTTGTCGCCGGTAGCCACCCGGTCGGCGGCGGTGGCATCGGCGGCCACCCAGTTCTGCGTGCTGACGAACTTGAAGATGTACTCGTTGCGCGCGTCGTCGCCCATGTACACCGCCAGCGGCTTGCCGACCACCGGCTTGCCGAAGGCCGCGCTCTCGTGCGCCATGCGGCCGAGTGCGCTGCGCTTCTTGATGACCGAGGTCGCGCTGTACGGGTCGATCTCGGTGACGTAGCCCTGGGCGTTCATTTCGTGGCGGTAGTCGTCGCTGCCGGTGGCCGACGCGCCGCTGGCGCTGATGTTCCAGCGCGCGTACTTGTCGTCGGTGCCGGCGGTCTCCCAGCCGTAGCGGCTGGCCGCGGCGGCGGTGGCGGTGGCGTTGCGCTCGTAACGGGCCAGCGCGGTGTTGGCCTTGGCCGTGCGCAGCGCCTGGTCGCCGGCCGGGCGGAAGAAGTAACCGGCCCAGTTCTCTTCGCCCGTCAGCAAGGTGCCCCACGGCGTCTTGCCGGTGCCGCAGTTGTTGAGGGTGCCGCGGGTGCGGGTGCCGGTGGGCGAGAACTTCGTCACCAGCAGCGGGTGGCCGCGCGCCGGGCCGCTGATGTCGATGGGGGTCAGCGGCGTGATGCGGCGGTTGAAGGTGGAAGCCTGCACGTAGCCGAACTTGCCGGCCGTCTTGGCGATCTCGATGATGCCGACGCCATGGCAGTCGACCTCGATGTCGGTCTGCGCTGCCGGCCGCGGGTTGGCCGTGGGGCCGGCGGCATGCAGGAACAGCGGGTTGATGTACTCGAAGTTCATGCCCAGCAGCGCGCGGTCGTTGTTGGCTGCGTCCGGGGTACCGGTGGCCGACAGGCCGAAGTACTCCATGCCGTCGTGGTCGTCACCGACGCGCCTGTCGTAGCCGCTGTCGGTGCCGTCGTTCTTGGCCGCGGCCACCCCCGCGGCGAGCGGGTCGCCGGTGGCCAGCAGGATGCTGGCGGTGTAGCCGGTGGGCACCGTCATCTTGTCTTCGAGCGACTTGGAGACCGCGCTGAAGGACATCAGC
>ENA-ORBV01016838-ORBV01016838.1-microbial-mat-metagenome-genome-assembly--contig:-NODE-16838-length-10548-cov-5.084710_pt1 | contig 10548 bp, 6 predicted proteins | sample MGYA00237777_ERZ505514 | MGnify/ENA primary metagenome ERZ505514 (study PRJEB26160, sample SAMN06269048) | microbial mat metagenome | isolation source: Oligotrophic lake microbial mat | place...
TGATGATGATGATGATGATGATGATGATGATGATGATGATGATGATGATGATGATGATGATGATGATGATGATGATGCAGCTTCAGAAAACAAACAGTGACACAACAATTGTGGATGCCAATGACAGACAACAAATGTTGTTGCCAAAACCACTGTGCTAAGGACCACAACGCCACGGAAGGCACCAGCAAACTAGTTTCCACAGATTGTCACAAAATGTGTTGCCGTTGATCATTCCACTGGTCAACATAAGCATGCAACCAAAAACAACCCACTGAATCCTTCCAGTGGCATGTGCAAACAGGTCAGTGCATCACCAAAAATCATCCAACTTTGAAATTTCCCATGTGGAGGCAGAAAGCATGAAATTTGGTTTTTTTTTGAAGAGCATGGATCAGCAATTGGGAAATCATCACTGAAAGGACTGTGCTGCGCAACTGGAGACAGGGTGACTAGTGGCAGGGGATCACAAGTTGATCTTCATTGTGGACTCTGATCTTGCCTTTTGATCATCATCTGCACCACCACCAACCCACTCTCTCTTGACACGGACAGGACTCAAAGAGTCTCACACACTCCGTCCACTTCGAGTCCACAACACAATGCTTCCTCTGTCTTTTCCTCCCTTTTCAATGACAAGTCATTGCCATTCAACTTGCCACTCCCGGGTAGCCACAAGAGTCTGAAGTGCCCGCCGGGTGGAAACACCTCGGCTTGTCTGGTGTGAAGCAAACAACAACAGTCACAATTTTCAAAAGCACAGGAATGGAAAAATTGGTTGCGCCTTTGCCTAAGGTCACAATTGTCAGAACCTGTCACTGAAACACACATTGAAGAAACAAATTTGGTTCAACCTGGTGTCAGTCCTATCCAGGCAGCTGCCCAAGATCTTTGCTTTTGCAAGGACTTTTGAGTTGGACACAGACACAGCAACAAAAATTCAAACAGCCAGAAAAGAGAGCAGCAGAGGATGATGCCACAAACATTGATGACAGGTGCTCAAATGATGATTGCTCACATCATGAAGATTGTCAGAATGATGATGATGTCTCCAACAATCAGGAGAATGAATTGAAAGAAGTGTGCCTTCATGCTTCCAACAAGCCGGCAAAAGTGAAAGGGACAAAGACATGACGCTGCAAAGTGTCGATGAAACTGTTTTTTGAAGTGCAATCCCAACTGGAAGCTCCAGTGATGTGCCCAAAGGCACAATTTGACATTTGTGAGCAAAAGACAACTTCAAGTTGCCAATGCAACATCTTCATTTGCAATGAAGTTCACGGATGACTGCAGGTCTCACCACATCCTGATGTCGAGGCATGATGCTTGTGGACTTTTGATTAAATCTTTGACTTATCAAAGAGGTTGATTTGTGTGGAATTCATTGCATTTTCAAGACAAAGACAATTTGTATTTAAAAAAAGGAGGCAAATGCAATCTGTGTGAATTTCTCTGATAAGGATGATTTGATGTCCAGAAGGGAATGCTTGAACTGAGCAGAGTTCAAAGCTGCATCTTAGTTCAATGAAAAACTTGCACTTCTGCAACATTGAAGCAATCTGACCACAAACATTGAATGGTGAAAACAACTGCAACAAACATGAAAGAGGATTGTTCATCTGTTGCATTGCTCTGTCTGTCAAGAATTTAATTTGTGAAAGACACAGCATGATGATCGCGCATGATGTCAATGCTTCAGCTAAGTCTTCTTTGTCCCAGAACAAAAGACATTGGGCCACTGATGTGATTGATTTTGTCTGTGCTGCATTTTCATTTTGCAATTCCTTCACCCCAAGAGTCCAAAAGGTGGGTGACTTGTGATTCATGGCCATTCAACATTTCTTTTGTGTCAGTCTCCACTTGACGCACTTCAATCCATTGCCTTGACAATGCAGTTGACAAATTTTCCATCATTTTGTCCACCTCTTTTTTTTTTAGCGTCTGTTTTCACTTTCTTCCACCCAACCAACAAGATGGTTCACCGCAACTGTCAAGACTGTGTAAAAATGTGATGGCTGTTTAGCAGCTGTGGTTCAGGCACGCACAGAAGGAATTCAGTCTTTCTTCTTCCTTGGATTCCAAACATGAGAAAAACTGACCTGTGGAGGATCAAAAATGAAAGAAAACCAGGAATTTCTAGAATTCCTGGCAGGAAAATGTAACACTGGAGTCTGTGTTGAACAATTTTGGCCAATGCAGACTGTTTGTCGAAGTTTTTCAAAAACTGCAAGGGCCAGCTGTCCAAACTCCTCTTGCATCACATCTGTTGAAAAATGTGTGCATCTGCATCTGCCGCAATCATGAAGAACACTCTGAGTCAACACTGCAAAAAGCTTCATGAAGATCTGCAACAGCTGCAACTGCAATCAGATCCCACAACTTCCTCAAATCAGATCAGTCAGACCCATTTGATCAATCTCTTCAACAATTTGCAGAAGTTGGCTAGATGAAGACTTGTTGTGCACTGCACATTGGATGCGCACTGATTGCAAACAGTGACCAAAAAAGATTGGTTGGATTGAAAAAAAGAAAAATCAAAGAGCAAAGATGCAAAGAGCTTCAAAACAAACTGCTTTTGGACTGACAACAAGTCAGGCCCAGGAATGATTGCTCTATGAGCTTGATCGATTGGTTGTTTGTGACAATTCATGCATTGAACCGTCTCTGCGTGGAGAAGGCAACAAAACCGCACCAAACAAAAGCACAGCCAAACAAGGCAAAGGATCTGCAACAAGTTGAAGTCATTGAAGCTGTGAAAAGAAAGCCTGTCCCACGTGATCCTGATGTCGAAACAACAAAGAACAAGGAGATGATTCACGATGCACACTTGGCGATGTTGTTTCTTGGAGAGATGGATCAGGAATGTCAGAAGGTGACAGTCAACAGCAATTGCATGCTTTGCAAGAATCTATCTGGTGTGCCATCGGCCAAGGAAAGATTGACCATTTGCAGAAGACACACAATGGCTAGCTAGCTAGCAGTGCTACAGGCAGAGCACATTGCCACCATGCCAGTGGGTGCAGTAGGGCACAAACCAATCACAACGTGCCATTACGACCGTCAGAGAAAAAGAATGACGTTGCGATTTTTTGAAAATTCTCACGCACCTTTGCGGAGGCCGTCGTAAGTTCGTTGTGTTCTTCGGTATTCTTTTTTGAGTTCGAAGAGGCCATTAGAATCGTACTTTGTCCTAGAAAAGGAAACACTTTTTTACGGATGTTAAGACTTGATTTTGAGAGTTCGCATCGTCTGCGGTATAAGATGTCCCAGTCGATAAGTGCAATGGCCGCATGAGAATGCCAATGACAAGTGGAGGCGACCCTTCACGCACTGGCCTCATGAAAAATAGTTTTTTGAACCAATCAGAACTCGTTTTCAATGGTGTCACCACGTCCACTGGGTTGACTGTTCTTCGTTCATGATTTGAATGAATGTGATGATTGATGATGGGTGATGCACACGAACGTGTGTAAAATGCAGTATGGCCGATGGTAAGCATCGGTACTACTAGCTAGTACCTCTCTTCCAACAACATAATTTTACACCACTTTAGTAGCTGCTTGACTAGCTAGACTACTACCTACAGTCACTATAGTAGTTCTCCGTCTATCTTTGTACCATTCATTGATCGACCATAGGCTACTCAGTACCACCAGACCAACCTGTCTCTATTGTACCAGCTACTAGTCTACAAACTAGTTAGACAGCAAAACGCCACTCCTTCACCGCCATACCTAACAACCACCACAACCACAAACATGTTGGGTTGGTTCAATGACGCTCTCGAGCAATTGACAAAGAGTCGTTTTGGCTCTGACTTTTGGCAAAGCGTCGTCGAAACCGTCTCCACAAGAACCCATGGTCAACTGGAAGTTCCTTCCCATGGCTTTGTGAAACTCGAGTCCTACGACGATCTTCTGACGATGGAAATGTTGTCTGTCATTGCCGAGGCGTCTAGTCTCACATTGGACGCACTCTTGCAAGCCTTTGGCGAGTACTTCTCGACGTACCTCCGAAGTCAAGGCTACGATGCTTTGCTCCGATGTCAAGGGGTTTGTTTGAAAGACTGGCTGAACAATATCAATGCCGTCCACCAACATTTGCAATCCACCTTTCCCCATGCCATGTCCTTGCCCTTTTTTTATTGTGAAGAACAATCACGTACTGCTCAAGACCAAGACGACGAGGAACCCATCCAACTCCTTTTGCACTATCACAGCAAGCGTGCCGCCATCTTTGCACCCTTTGCCCAGGGATTTATTCAAGAAGTGGCAGCCTCCCAATTCCAAGTTTCCATTCAGATGCAGACCTTGGGATTGCAGGGAGTAGACGGCGAGGAATGTACCAGCTGGAAGGTCACCGCCGAGGATCCAGAGCAGCAGTGGAAGTTGACAAGGAAACAAGCTTCTGCGAGCGCTGTGAATAATGCTGCCACTGAGACTGGCAAGACCATCAGGTGTCCCTTTTCCGGCTTGGTCATGTCTATGCCATCCCCTCCTTCCTCCTCCTCGTCGTCATCCTCGGTATCGTCTTCTTGTCCTGCCCAGAAAACCCAAGCGACAAGTACTGCTGCTCAAAAGCAAGACAGTAGTACTGCTCTTGATCCTTCACCCAAACGAAGACGAGTATCCGTCGACAACGAGTCTGCTAATTGTGTCCTGAACGCCATCAGCTCTACTGGCCCGAGTATATGCTCGGATACTGCAGAAGCATCCGGCATTGGCCTATCTCCTACCGTTACCAAGTCACTCTTCCCCTATCATATCATGATCTCTGCGGATTTTACCATGGTTCAAGTTGGATCCAAGCTTCCTGGATTGCTTCGCCGCTGTCACAACCAGGACAATACAGAGTTAGATCTGATGGGTCAAAATGTGACGCATCTATTCCAAATGGCCAAACGACCTATGCAACGAAATTGGAATGCCAATCAATGGCATTGGTTACTCTCCATGTGTGATACACAGACCTTTGATCTTGTCCCAGTCACAGCTACAGCTTGTCCTACAGGTGCTTATAATGCTACCACCACACATGAGCACCGCATGGCATTCAAAACCACCGCAGTCCAAGTAGAAGTATCCCTCGTCATGTTGATCTTGACACCCGACGTTCATCACTTACAAGACCTTGCCACGTGGGGTACTATCCCTACTACCACAACACCTACAATCAAAGAAGAAGAGGAAGAAGGAGAAAAATCCAAACAAAAAGAAATAGAAACGCCGACAGAAGAGGACGAAGGAGAAACACTTACTACCATGACAACAACTGCCGCAACCACCACTGCAACCAACCAACCATTGACCTTGTGTGATTTTTCCATTCACAGTGCTCATCGGGATTTGATCATGGCACGAGAACACTTGACCAGCCAAATACATTCCTCCTTAAGGATGGAAAAACTCAGTCAATGCCTCGACCGAGAACGAACGTTATTAGAATCCCTCTTGCCACGACATGCTGCCGAAGGACTAAGGGCCGGCAAAGCCGTCAAACCACGCTTGCATCCAAATGTCACCCTGTTCTTCAGTGACATTTGTGGATTTACAGCGCTGTCACAACAATTACAGCCCTGGCAAGTCATTGCCATGCTCAATCAATTATACAGTGTTATGGATTATTTGGCTGGGAAGTTTCAACTTTACAAAATTGAAACGATTGGTGATGGTACGTGTGTGTTCTACTCTTTGCTGAGTATCTCTGTATAGTGTGTGTCTCATCATGCTCTATCCTATCCTTCTACTTTCAGCATATGTCTGCTGCAGTGGCTTGCCACAGGCTGACGAGGACCATGCCAAGAATGTCGCCAATTTTGCCATTGCTGTGCAACATTGTTGCCGACAAGTTTTGTCGCCCGTGGATCATTCCACTCCCATCCAATTGCGGGTGGGCGTTCACACTGGAGAATGTGCTTCCGGAGTCGTCGGAACCACCAATCCACGCTATTGTGTCTTTGGTGATACTGGTACGTACTGAATACGTTACTATGCGATACGAACTCGTTTGTAGTCTACTCGTCATTTCTAATCGAATCTTTCCCGTCCGCTCCGCAACAATTCCACGCACAGTGAATACAACATCGAGACACGAAAGCTCAGGTGAAGCTGGGAAAGTCCATTGTTCGATTACGACACAGGCAGAGTTGACCAGTCGCTATCCGGAGCTCTTTGGTCTTGAAAAACGAGGACAAGTCTATATGAAAGGCAAGGGCGAGCAGACGACGTATTGGCTCACGAGTCAGGACAACAATCCCCTGGTCAACACGGCTGCGCTGGAGGAATTGGACGTGGAGGTACGAACTATCCTCGCCAAGTCACAGTTCCAAAACGAAAAGGATTTTGAAAAGCAAGTTGTCCGTCGCAATGGTGGTTGTCAGGTGACACGAGAAGTTCGTACGCTGAGGAAATTTCGTCGGATCCTCTCCCAAACGATCAGCACGAGTTCGGCCAATCTAGTAGAAGTCAGCAGTACTAGCAGTGGCAGTGATACTAGCAGCAGTGAAGATGGCGAAAGAGTGGCAAAGCAGGACGCCGTGGACCTCGGTCCATTGGTGCGACGTGGATCGAGCCTGCAACTGTTAGAAGCCTCGGCCGACATGTTCAAACAGCAAAACAGTCACAGCAGAGCCGTTGCCGGTCCCGAAGAAAACACGACTAGTCTCAAACGAAAAGCCATTTCTGGTCAGGAAGGGATGGAGCTTGGAACCGCCTGGGATTCCATTCTCCAAAAACAATAAGAGCAAAATTCCAATAGATAAAATAGTTTGTAAAAGTACATGTTCCACTCATTTCTCGTTCGTCTACTAGTAGTCGACTAGCTGGCGATATGCAGGACGAACACGTTGCATGAGGCGCAGAAATGGCCCACGAGTGGCAGAGCTCCATGTCGGCAGACTAACCCCCCTGAGCCTGCATTTCTGTTGGCTCATTTCTAGCTCACGGTCTAAAACTGAATCTTCAATTCTTTCGTTACACCGAGTTTCACAAATCCTTGTCCACCCGGCAGTGCAATACTACTCCCATGCAGGAGCTCGCTTTCTTGTCGCATTGCGCGGCATTGGTTGTATGCTCGCCGCATTGGTCGGTACCTACGACATAGACCTGGATTCCCCTTGCCCGCAAGCTTCCACAGGGGGTGCCGGGACAATTTTTAGCAAGCAAGGTCACCTTCTTTTGTTCAACCTACTTGCGGCCACTGAGTCTGTCCAGATAATCCAGCGAAATGCGATTCTTATTTGGGGAGACAAATGAATTAGTAAAGAGTTCACCGAAGAATATCCCTTCCCTTGGTTCTGTGAGCAATTTGTTGGATCGTTTTTTTGACTACCGGCAAAAAGCGGCGAAATAATTCGAACGAATGAAGTGCTTGAAACCTGACCTTGAATTGGATGACGATGACGACATGAAGCTTTTTTGAGGCCTGTTGCAACCAAATTGTGCCCAAAGCTGCCGGTGCTGCAGAGCGCTGGAACACTTCTCACAGGGGCCATTTCTGCTTGCACAACGGCCATCCGCCCAACAAGAAGCAAGAAATTGACTGTTGCGTCACCCCCGAAACAGAAGCACATGCCCTTCTTGTCGTCAATGGCAACTGGAATCGTTGGCATGCTCAGTTCCAAACTGCCGACACGTGCCCCAACCACAAGCGGAAAAGCCTCCACATTTGGCCTTCCCATGAAGTCACTCAGGCCTCTGACAAAATCAAAGAGCGGCTTCAAAGGGAGCAACACAACACGGACGAGCCAACGGATTTGCCGGAAGGATGGCTGGCTGCCATGCGTTTGCAGTTCGAAGGCGCCATTCCGGCGGATGAAAGAGCTGAAATGCCCAATCAGGTGAGCACATTTTTGGGGGTTTTGGTCGCTGTTCATTGGTCATTTGCCCATTTGTCAACTCCGTTTTGCCCATTGTTTTTCTGGGTCTTCCTTTCGGAAGTGGAAAAAGATGGCACTGACAAGACCGAGCATTGGGCTGCTGCCTGCGGTGACATCTTCAAGAATCCCTTTGCGGATGGTTGCAGCGGGCAGCAACATTTCAGTGGATTGACCAAACCAGGTTTGAAACAGCACAACAAGCACCTGGCAGATGTCAAAGAAGAACGCAAAGACCCAACCAAGTGCAAATTTGAAAAGGATTTCATGACGTGATTTCAACACCAAAGTGACATTCAGTGTTCTGCGTTGGTGCGAGGAAGATTGTCGTCGCCGAAGCAAGAAGGATCCCAAAGATGGCATTGCAACAGATTCAACAAAGATTGAAGAATGGAATGACAGCTGCCTTCATGTCGATGAAGTGCCCGAAGCAAGCGACGATGAAGAGTGAAAATTCGGTCTTTTTGCTCATTCTGCCGCTTTGCTTTGCCCTTGTGCAACCCCATGTGCCGCTGTTGTTCACTGCTGAACAGGCACTTTTTGTGAAGAAACAACACCAACTTTGGCGCCCAGTTCAGGGTTTCATTTTTGGGTTTCAGCGTGCTGATCAAACTTCTCAATTGATGCCCTGTTTGATCAAACAAAGTTTTGATTTTGACCCAATTCAATCTCAAATTGGCCGCAATTTTGTTTGGTTTTGCACTGCAGTCAACCGCAAATTGGCCCTGATGATGAAAGTGTTTGGGTTGCACACAGGCGGCAGCTTGCACATTGCGATGCCAGTTTTGTGCCTTTGGCAGATGCAAGTTGAGTGCAATTGCTTAGCAAAGTCAAAAAAATTGTTTGTCAACGTGGCGTTGCTGAAAGGGCAGTGTGGTTGTGTGAATGGCCAAAGTTCTGTTTTTGTTTTGCCAAGTTGGCACGCATTTTCGTCGCAAATGCGACATTGTTTTTGCATGTGTTTGGCCGTGCAAAGGGCTCTTTTTGCACATTTGACCCGGGTTTGGCTGTTGGATGAAGAGATCTGTTGGTGGTGCAAAAGATCAGTTTGTCAGAAATTGTAAGCACATGCAGTGCTGCTGCTAGCTGCAGTTGTAGATCTCTGGAGTCTTCTGTGCTGTTGACTCAGCTACACTTCAAGTTGTCCACAGGTGCACACATGCCCCTTATGGAATGCCAGATGTGCCAGCTGTGCTTCCAACACACTCCTTCGGAGATGTGGATCCATGTTTGGATTCAGATCTTTGGACTCTGTGTCAGATGTAGATTGGTGCTATGATGACAGCCTCACTGCTCCACTGTTTGCAAGGTTGCGACAGCTCCACTCCTTCAAACAAAGATTGCTCTCTCACGCAGAGCATTGCCCAAACTCCATGGACTCTACCATCAACACTGCCACCCCATCAAGAGACTCTTGTCACTGTTGTTGACTCACCACTTCCTAATGATGGATGTTGATTGTCATTTGACCTGTGCATCGGTCATCCCCATTCAGTGCTGACAAGACTTGCTTTTGTCTCACAAAAAGCAACACTGTTGTTGACAAATCCAGCTCTGTGGAAAAATAACAACATGTTCATCAACAGAACAGTCGAAGAGAAAATGTGACCGAACAGAGAGATGTTTTGATTCAAGCAGATGCCCAATGACCGTGTGCTGCTCAAAGAGTGGAGGAAGAATCAATCAAGGTGTCAGCCGTCAAGATCTGATCTGGTGTTGGATTTCTCAAAACACGAACTTGAAATGATGCAGTTGATGCCAAAACTTTTGGAATGCCTCAATCAGCAGTTTTCCCCCAGCAACAACAGATTCACATCAAGGTCACCCACGACATCTTGCCTCGCACCAACGACTGCTCAATCCAAGTCAGACAGGAGAACACACCACCAAAACTGCATTGCATTTGAGATCTCAAGGAAATCACCAATCATGACAGGCTTCTGTCTTTCTGCTCTCAAGCCATTCTCTGTTTCAAAAATGTTGCAGCATGACAATCACCAACAATTTTGCTCTTCAAGTTGTCCTTTCCTTGTTTTCTTTTCATCCATGTGTGTGTGTTTTGGGTTTGCTGCACCCAAATTCCAAAAGAAATCTCCTTTCAGTTCTTGATTGCTTCCCAACTCCAAGCAGTCAAATGCCCATCCATGCAACGAAGAATGACTGCATGGCATTGGACTTTGCAAAACTCATCTCAAAATGAATTTTGTTGCTGAAGCACATCAATGTTGCTGGTCTGTGAGTCAACAGAGGCATTTTGCCACTAACTCGGTTGTGCATTTTTTAAGATGTGGCTCATTGACTGCATTGAAAACTGCATGCATGTGCTCACTTGTTGCAACAGAAGATTGCTTGCAGCAATGATGCCAGCAAAACTACCAAATGCACACAAACAGAGCCAGGAATTGAAATTGAATGACACTCTTTCGAAAGAAGAAATGCATTGCATGGAAAAGTTTTGCGGAAACACAACAAAAAACAAATGAGAGTGAAATTCATGGTTTCAGTTGAACAAGGTGATGATCATGTGAAAGTGCAACAAAGAATCAGTTTCGAATTTGAAGCATGGGATCAACCCATGCAGATGAAGAGAAGGTGAAAAACAATGTCATTGATGAGCAGAAAGGTGAAAACATGCATTTGAGCAGAAGGCGAGTACAAAACAGGAGTCACAGCAT
>ENA-ORBV01016839-ORBV01016839.1-microbial-mat-metagenome-genome-assembly--contig:-NODE-16839-length-10547-cov-8.160076_pt1 | contig 10547 bp, 12 predicted proteins | sample MGYA00237777_ERZ505514 | MGnify/ENA primary metagenome ERZ505514 (study PRJEB26160, sample SAMN06269048) | microbial mat metagenome | isolation source: Oligotrophic lake microbial mat | place...
GAGCACGCTCAAGCTGGTCTCGAGCTTGTCGAACTCGCGCTTCATGCCGAGCAATCGCTCGAGGCGAGGGCGCAGCTCAGCCAGCAGCTGGTTCGCCTCCTCGACGGTGTAAAGCGTGATGCGCACGGGTCTGGTCCTCACGAGCGGTCAGTGCGACTCGGACTTGGCCGACTCCTCGGTCTCGAACGACTTGCCACAGCCACACGAACGAACCGCGTTCGGGTTGGTGATGGTGAAGCCCGTCGCCTGCAGCGATTCGACGTAGTCGACCTGCACGCCCTTGAGGACGTCTGCGCTGGCGGCGTCGACGAAAACCTTCACGTCGCAGAACTCGCCGACCCAGTCCCCATCCTGCGCGGCTTCGGCCACGGCAACAAAAAGGTTGGGCAGATCGATTTCCAGATCACCGCTATCCGCGCTGCCTTTCTCGGGCTCGATGTCCAGGCCCAGACTCACATCACCCATGGTCAACTTGAGTGCGCCGACAAAACTGCGCAGCACCGCCAGTGCGCGCTTGACCTTGTTGCCCGCGCCCGCCATGCGATTCAAATCGTAGAGAACGGTCCGCAGGTGGGGGGCGACAAGTGGCCCCAAATGCTTGTCCTCATGCGCCTCGATGCAAATCGTGCGGTACCCGTCCGCCTGCGCGAGCCGCTCGATTTCGTTGAGCAAGACGGTCTTGCCGACCCCGCGCAGCCCCGTGAGCAGCATGCTCTTTTCGGACCGCTTCGCCTTGACGCGACCAAGAAGAATGCGCGCCTGTTCGAGGATCGGGTCGCGGCCGACGAGGTCGGGCGGCGGAGAGCCCGCGCCGGGCGAGAAGGGATTCTTGATCGGGTCCATTTCTAACCAATTATATACATATATATCTATTTTCGATTATAAATGGATAATTTGACCATGAAGGTGGGCTGTGGTCCGCACAGTTCTCCGCCGATGGCCCGCGCATCGTCTCCGCCGGTGATGACGGCAGCGTGCGCCTGTGGGATACGAAAAGCGGCGAGTGCCTGCGAATATGGGCTTTCACTGGTCGGAATTCAAACGTTGAAGGATGGGTCGTATTCGATCCACCCACAAACACGGTACGGGAAGTCGCTGAAAACGGATGGCGCTGGCTTGCCTGGCGCGGTTATGGGAGCGAAAGCGGTCAAGAGCGCCTGCCGCTCGAAACCTTTGGCGAAGTTTCGTGGTCTGCGCTCGCACCTGAATGCGTGTAGGAGGCGTTAACGCGGGGCAGCCCTTCGCTTACCCAAGCCATCGCCTGAGCGACCACGACCGAGCCCTTGTTTGTGTAGTCGAGTTGACCTTCTCCCGTTTGCCTTTCGGTTGCATTGTTGACAACCAAAGGGGCATATAACTTTTGATCCTGCACTATAGGTGCCGGCACAGCGCCTGGCCAGCGGGGAAGGCCGCGGCGAGGGACTCGACGTGTCGGTCAAGCCGCTGCTGGTGGGTGAAGAGGGACTGCTGCTGGAAATCGTGCAGGCCAAGGGTGTGCGGGTGCCCAGGCACCAGCATGACGACCACGAGTCGCTGATTTACCTGGTGCGCGGGCGCATGCGGCTTGTTATCGACGGCAGCGAGACCCTGGTCGGCCCGGGCGACGCCTGGATCCACCCGCGCGGCGTGCCGCATCACAGCGAGGCGCTCGAGGAATGCGTGACCATCGAGGTCAAGACGCCGCCGAGAAAAACCTGGTAACGCCCAGAGCGGCCACTTTTCGGCTGCGGCGATGCGCGCGCGCCTCGCGCATCCGCTGATCGACGGCGACGGCCACCTGGTCGAGAGTGCGCCGGTGTTGATGGATTTTTTGCAGCAGGCCGGCGCAGCCAAGTTTGCGGCCCGCTATGAAGAGACCATGCGCCGTGGCGCCGAAGACGCCTGGCAAGCCCCTGAAACCCCGCCCGGCACGCCCGTTGTCTGTGCTTGTGCCCACCTGGGCGACGGAAGTTTGTCGCGCAGGTGGCCACAGGCACGCGTCGCCTACGACGAGCGAGCCTTGTCGTCGTGTGCCCTGCCACGCGACGCGCTTACCGAACGCCTGGTCCGGCATGGTTTGCGCGTGGCCGTTGATGGCGTCCGCTCCTCGGTCCGGCATCTCGCACAGCGGCGGCCCCCGCGCCGGGGGCAGACGCGGCCCTTGCATGGGCTCGCCCGGGTGACCGGGAATCGCCTGCATCATCGCCGCTTCGATGATGCAGGCGATGATCCGCATTGCGTCACCGCACCCGCGACACAGCAGGGGCCGCTCCTCGTAGATGCGCGCCAGCAGCAGCGCACGGCCGCGCTACGCCCGAGCCTTCGCGGCCGGCGACCCGGAGAACACTGCCGTCTGGTTCGGCGAGGCCGCCGGGCTCATCCACACGATCAAGCCGGCGGCGAACTTCATCGAGAGCATGGTGGCCGAAGCGGCCGCGCTGCTTGAACGCAGAGGCGGGGCCGCGCTATCCTGACTATCCGTTAGGCGCCGCTGGCGCTACCCTGACCACACACTCAAGGCCATCCGCGAGATACGACCCCTTGCTTCCGCAAAGGGCAGTTCGCATGTTGGCGAACCTGGTCGAGCCCGCACAATGCGGCTTTTGTCTCGTGACTTGCGGTGTTTTAGAGAAATGTTGTGAGCTGTTCAGCTCACGCTCAACTGCGACGCAAGACCGGCACGATCTCGGGCGCCGCCGACTCGAACACCCCGCCCACGTCGCGAACCTTTGGGTTGATGAAGTGCGATGCAAGGGCCCGGCGCTCCCGATCCGAGCGATTTGCTCGTGAGCCATGCACCAGGCCACCCGAATGGATGGCGATGCCGCCGGCCTTGACTTCGGCCGGGATGGCGCGTTCAGCCAGGCGGGGATCAAGGTTCTCAATGGCATAGTAGAAGCCTTTTCGATCCTTTGGATCCCAGCGTTTCCCGTGCTCGAGGAGCTTGCTGTGGGAGCCCGGCACGTACCACATGCAGCCGTTCTCAACGCTCGCATCGTCGAGCGGGACCCAGAGGCTCACCGAGCCTTCGGGCGCGTTGCTGCTCGGCCAGTAGGTGTCGTCCTGGTGCCAGCCAACCTCGCCACCGGCGCGGGCCGGTTTATAAAGGCCCTGGTAGTGCACGAGCTGGATATCGCGACCGATCAGCGCCTCGACGATATCGAGAAAAAGCGGATTTCTGATGTGATCGAGAAACGCTGCATGCAGGAGATGGGCGGTTCGGAGCTGAAAGACCTTATTGCCGTCACCGCTGTCATCAGCCGTCGACGCGTTGCGTAGCGTGCCCTCAGCGCGTAGCCGCTCGACGGTGTCCCCGTAGGCCTGGCGCAGCCGCTCAATCTCGCCATCACCGAGAAAGCGATCGATCAGCAAGAAGCCGTTCTGATGAAAGAAGGCAACTTGTTCCGGTGCTAGCGCCATTGTCGTCTCCTGATCCGGGGGTGATGGAGGCCAAATTTATAACAGATTCATCAGACGTTTGTGCGGCTATCCGCAAGACATCAAGGCGGTCGCCGATGCGATGCGCCTGAAGCCTGCCGACAGCGAGCAATTGAAGCCGCTGGAATTCATCGAGGCGAACCGCCAGACCAGGGAGCGCCGCAAGGGACTACTACAATTTCTGGCGAAAACCTCGGAAGGGTAAAGCCATGACCACGTTCGATATCTATGCGGATACCAAGGCGCCCCGCGCAAAGCGGCATGCCGCGAAGAAACCGGCCGCAGAAAAAGCTATCGGTGTTGGCACCGATGGCTATCTAGATGCTCTGGACTCCAAAACCAGGCGGCTGGTGATGGCACTCGAAAGGCTTTGCGGAAAGCGTCCGTATGCGTGAATTTCCGCCTGGATTCCAACGTCCTTTCGGACATCGGAAACCAGAAGCCATGGGCTGGCCGGCTTCGCTCATAAATCGCGCTCTACGGCGCGCACCGCTGTTTTCTCTCATCCATCGCACAAGCTGAAATGCTCTCCGGCATGCTCGAAGGAAGCGCCCGCCTGAGCCGGCAAAAAGCGGCGGATTTGGAAGTCCTGTACGAAACCCTTGAAGTGTTGCCGTTTGACCGTGAAGCGGCGCGCGCTGCCGCCCTGATTCGCACAGGTGCCACGGGTGCCGCTCTGCCGAAAATAGATGACCTCACCGCAGGCCACTACAAGGCCGCAGGCTTGACCCTGGTCACCGCCGATGCGATGGACTATGGACGCATGCCTAGCCTGGCTTGGGTGAACTGGGGCCCAGCTACATAGGCGCCACGTAGGCCGTCCTACGTAAGCCCGACGTAGGCCACCAGCCGGACCGTTGTCACCTCCACCATGGCACCGCATTCTCGCATCACTCGTTCAACCCGTGAGCCGCTGAGGATCGACATATGCCATCCATCGAAGTTATCGGCCGGGGCGTGCTGATCACCGCCGTCTCGCTCGTCATCATCAACCTGGTGAAGCCGTACCTGCCCGCAGCCGGCTGCCGCCCTTCTCTCGTCCAACTGAAAGCCCACATCATGGCTAACTGAGCCGTATAAAAAATGCGCCGAGTAGAATGCTTCTAGTGTTTGGATTAACTGTCCATCAAAAATCTTGAATTGGTACGGGGCGTCAGTACATGGAATCACGTGTATCGAGATTGTCTTCAATTCCGACCTTCTTCGGGAATAAGGCTTTTTGGAATGGGGTATTCGATCCGAAAGCCAGGCTGGATCCAAAGTCGCCACACAAATCACTCCTGAGCTTGACCGGAAGTCATCGATGGGGGTTCTCCGACAACAACGAGGCGCGCGGCCTTGATCCTCGGCATTTGGCGGTCTTGGATATTGCCCAAGGACTGCTTGAGCGGGGACTATGGACGAATCCTTCGTGGCTGGTGGAAAAACGCCTTGCCGAGCGCTGCGTCGACGTTCTCGGTTTACAACTAAAAGACTTTCCTGAGCGCGGCGGGAATCTTGGCTTTGAGGTTGTTCGAGGGCCGGTCGCATCGAAGCAGTTTCAGAACGCCTTGGTTACCGGGAGGTGGCCTTGCGAAACCACAAGCATTGACGCCACTGACATTTGGGAGCAGGTCCCCAGTGATCTCAAAGGTAGCGAGGCTGAAAAGGAGTTCTTCCTCGAAGTTGCTGTTCCATCGCTGGGGTTTCCTCTTCTGGACTATGTGCGCCTTCAACCAACTCTCTCTGAACTCGGTCTTGATCCCCAACGCTTCCTTGGACAGCGAGTCGATTTTGCGCTTGAAACGGGACGTGGAATCAAGCTGGTCGTAGAAATTGATGGCGACCAACATAACGAGGCGGCCCAAGCCGGCAACGACGATGATCGCGATGACGCGCTGAGTTCCGCCGGGTGGAAAGTCTGGCGTATTCCGACTTCCAAATTGACGAACCTCGTAGCACTGCTTCAAGAATTCCGGAACCTGATACGCGCGGACTCCGATTGGGGATTTACGCCCGCAATCGAAGAAAAGCGAAACGTGGAGATATTGTCTTGCGCCTGGGGCGCTACGGCGATCACGCGAATTCAATTCTTATTGCTTGAAGCGGTTCGTCGGGGCGTCTTGCCATGGGATGAACCTTGGAACCTGGGATTCATCGAGCACGATACGGCGATCAATGATATTGCGGTGACCGATTTACGCGATTGGTTCGGGCGTCTACGACAACTGCACAGCTTGACCCCCATGCCGAAAGTGCTTTGTGATTCAAAGACTCCCGATCTGACTATCGATATTTCGGTAGTCCAACCATACGCGAAGCGGATGCAAACGACCGCCATCGCGGTCGCATACTCGCGACCCGCCCAATGTGATGGAGGTCAGTTCAATAGGCGATTTGGTCAGCGCTATTTCCTTGGCAATGAACCGTCCTTGGATTTGATGGATTCTTTTGTCGCCGATATTTTCAGAAAGAAAACACTACGTGAAGGTCAACTGAACATCATCACCCGGATTCTGACGGGACATGATGTTGTCGGGCTACTTCCAACAGGTGCTGGTAAGAGCTTGACTTACCAACTTAGCGGCTTACTCCTCGGTGGATTGACCATCTATGTATCTCCGTTGCGGTCTTTGATTCAAGACCAGTACGAGCGACTTGCCGAGTCGGGCATAAATGTCGTCGCGATGTTGATGAGCGGTCTCGATCATCGCGACGACGCAATTGGATTGCAAACAGCTGGCCTGCGTTTCCTGATGCTCACGCCGGAACGTTTTCTAATGGAGTCTTTTCGGGAAGACTTGAACCGCTACCGCGCCTTGCGTGGGGACATCGCTCAAATTGTTATCGATGAATGCCACTGCGTCAGTGAGTGGGGGCACGAATTTAGACCGGCATACCTAAGCTTGAGCAGAATTGCGCGGGATCGGACTCGCCGTCTTGACGTTTCCGCGCCTCTAACCGCTTTAACCGGCACTGCCTCGTCCGTCGTTCTATCTGACGTCATGCGCGAACTTGGCATCCACTCGTCCGACTCGGTTGTTCGTGCGCAACAGATGGACCGGCCTGAAATTGAGATGATTTGCCTTGAAACAAATCAGCGCGGGAAAGCCGATGCGGTGCGAAGCTTGGTGAAGGAATACTACGAAAACAATGAACGTCCTCTTGACGGCTTGCTTATTTTTTGTCCATTCGTCAATGGAGGTGACGGGGTGATGGGTGCTGTAGCGGCGATTAGTGAAGCGCTTCCAGACAATGCCTATCGGATTTACTGCGGAACTGCTCCCGATTGGGCCAAGTATGCGGCGGTTCGGTTGCATAGACCAGCTCATTCCATCCCATCTGAACGAATTGCGGCATTTAAGCCCAGATGGTCAAATACTGAAGAAAACTGGGACGCGCTGAAGGATCAATGGCAGCGCGAATTCATTAGCGGCACCAAGCGAAGTTTTCGAGTAATGATCGCCACCAAGGCTTTTGGAATGGGAATTGACAAGTCGTCAATCCGGCGTGTAATCCATTGGATGGCTCCATCTTCGCCAGAGTCCTATTATCAGGAAATTGGTCGCGCTTGCCGAGATGGTATTTGCGGACAAGCTGTACTTGCTTTTTCTGACGAAGACCCGGGCATCGCCGACAAAATCTTAGATCCCGGGCGAGCGCTAGATGACGTGCGACAAACGTATAAGGAGTTTCAGAGCAAGTCAAAATTTGGCGGCGGCGACTTTATCCGGACATTTTTCTTCCACGACAGTAATTTTGTGGGTGAGAAGGAAGATATCAGCGCACTAGATTGCGGGTTCACATTACTGCGATCTCTGGTGGACAAACGTGAGCGGGTGATACTCAAATTTTCCGAAAATCAAGATGCCCGAATCGAATATGCGATTCTTCGCATGATATTGCTGGGTGCTTTGGATGACTACACAAAAGATTTCCGTCTCAAATCATTTGAGTTGCTTCCAGCCGATGAGTGGCTTGCGGTACGGCACGACTCAAGCGCGCTCGCGGATTTCTACATCAAACACTTTCGCTTATACGCTCGCCGTTATCAAGTATCCGCTAAAGTTCAGGGGATTGAATCGATTCAGAGTGCATCTGGTATCGCGGAAATCGAGAAGTCAGCAATTTGCGCCGTCGTGGGTTATGTTTACAGTCAAATAGAACGCAAACGACGCCAGGCATCGCGCAAAATGCTGGAGTTGGCTCGTACAGGTGTGCGTGACCCAGCAGCGTTTCGCCGCGATCTATTGCTATATCTTCAGGTATCTGAAAAATTTACGGCGGTGATTGAGACTCTTGCGATGCAGCCTTCAATCGACAATTGGATGGAACTTGTCAAAGAGGTTGATCAGCTTGATGACATGCGAGAGTTACATGGAGCCTGTCAGCGGGTGCTTGAGAGTTATCCAAACCACCCGGCGTTGCTTTTTGTCAGCGCCGTAACTCGCATTGATCCTTCTGCAGAGGGGATCGAACGTAGTGTGGAAGAGTACGACGCGGCCTTGCGTTTTGCTGATAAATTGGTGGCTCAGCAGGCGGTGATGCACTCGGGTGAAATCGCGATCGAATTGGGTCAGTCAATCAGCAGCACACTCGGCGCCAAGCTTCAGTCGTCCTACGGGCTATGGCTCATCGAGAAAGGAAGAGGAAGTGACGCATTGAGGCGATATTCGAAACATCGGGTGGTACGCGATCGGTGGCTTTCGAATGCCGCATCTGCGCTCATGTCCGCGATCAATCCACATGCAGGAGCTATCTAGGCGATGAGCACGAACGAAAGCGAGGATCAATTACTCCGCGCAACCGAGGACGTAATTTCTGCGGAGAAATCCTTACGCGAATTAGCAGAAAAAATTAAAAGCTACCCGGAAGCAGCCAAACGGCTTCAAGAAGTTTGTGATTCGCTTGGCCACGCATCCAACGGAATCCAATCTGCCAACCTTGCCATGTCGAGTCACGTCAAGGCGATGGAGAACGCAATTCAGCGCGTCGATTTGGCGATTCAAAAAATTGATTCGGCGCGTTTCGCTGCCTTGGCAGAGAGCGAGAGATCAGCGAAGAATCTTGACGAGCTAAAACTTGACTTGGTCGCTCGCCTTGAAGAGGTGAAGCGCGAATCGGCCGCCCGGATAGAAGCGTTAACGAAGCACATCACAACAACCCAAGCGACAACACTCTCTTCGACCAAGTCGATTTCCGAAGCGATAGAACGGCAAGCGCCGTTGATCGAGAAGGCATCTGGGAAGCGTGGATTGGTGTTTTAGTTTTCGACACCATCTTCGGTGGAATCATCACCGATCGAAATACGTTGTTGAAGTGCCTGCCAGTCTTCGTGCGATACGCAGCGAAATCGGTTCTGTCAGTCGTCGCCATTTGAGTAATGTCCAAACGCTCCGCCAGCACCACCAACGTTGCGTCGCCTAAATCGGCACGCGGATATTTTCGGGTGATTTCGATCAGGCGGGTGGCATCACTGTCCTTGAGTTCTTCGGTGTGCAAAAACGCGTCTTCGATCATGCGGTACAGATTTGTCCGCTGAACGCCGTCAAGGAAGTGCGCTACTTCGGCAATCACCGCCCAGCTGTCAGCGCCGAGCCGAAAGTGTATGAATTCGGCCGATCTGGCCATGCCGCGATTTCGTCGTTCTTTCTTCTTCGCCTCCGTTGACTGCGCCGGTCTTCTTCGCTTTGGCAGTCGCCATTTCAATGACTTGGGCGACGTCAGGCAATCCAGGCCACGAACGAATGGGGATCGCGAGTCCGAAAGAACTGCAGTTTCAAACTGGCCAAAAACCAGCACGTTCGCACCGGTGCCCACACCCGGCTCGATACCATTCTTGATTCGCACTTTGCGGCGAACGCCAGCGCTTGAGGATGGTAGGCATCGCGCTTGGTTGCCAGTGCAATCAGCGGCCCGGCATCAACCAGAATATTTTTTGGCCAGATTTGCACGCAGATAGTCTTCTTGGCGGGCGGCCAAGTCAGTAGGCCACAAGTTCGACGTGTTGCAGCCGATAAAGTAGGGAATCTTCTCGGCCAACGTCTTCGGTTATGGGGAGGCGCGCGGCTTCGCACCCGCTTTGGTTGGCGCTAGCTCTACTGGATCGAATGCACCCATGATTGGCAGCCTGGAAGAAATTGAGAAATCAATTGTGAACTGTTAGCACGCGGTACTTCACAAGGGCCAGAGCTTGCACGGTGTCTGGGCCAGTGTTGCGTGTGGTGTGAGTGCAAGAGGCGGCGCGAATGCGCCGGCGCCCAGCGCGAGCATTAGATTGCGGCGGTTCAGCATGGTGTGGATTCCTCGCAAGGGAGTATCGCGGAAACCCTCTCCCACCAAAGGTTTCCGGAATATTTCGTTATCGTCTTCCAATCCCCCTCAGAGCCAGTTTGTCATTTTCACTGCAACGAACTACACTGCGGTGTCCGTTCATCATGAAAAGGTTTGGAGCAGCGCCATGAAAGTGATCGTCACTGGTACCGGAGTGCTGATTCCCCGGCGCATGCTGCGCGGGGTGAAGGAAGTGGAGATTCGCCAGGATGGGCGCAACGTCGTGGTCCAGCCTGCGGCAAGCGAAAACGATCCCTTGTTCGGGCTGGGACAACACCCGGTGCGCACCGGCGTGGCAGACGGCGCCGAGCATCATGACGCCCACCTGTACGGCGGAACGTGACAGCGTATTTTCTCGATACCGGTTTTTGATCGCGCTCGAAGCGGCGGACGATCAGCACCACGCAGCGGCGGTCACACTCTGGAATGATATCCGCAACCAGCGCGTAAGTTTCGTCACCACGTCGTATGTGTTCGACGAGGTAGTGACATTTTTCAATAGCCGCGACCATCACGCCAATGCGGTCAGCATCGGCGAAACGCTGCTTGCCAGCAAGCTGGTCACCCTCGTGCATGTGGACGAGTCGATGTTTGCGGAAGCCTGGCGCGATTTCACCCATTACGCCGACAAGCGTTTTTCGCTGACGGATTGCGTGTCGTTTGTGGTGATGAAACGCAGACGCATCAAGAAGACGCTGGCCACCCGCTTGAGTTTGGGCGCCATGCCGAGCAGCATCTCCAGCTGTTTGGGCATGATGTCGATCAACATCGCCGACGGGCCGGTGATGTTGCTGCCGGGCCGCCGCAGACTCTTGACA
>ENA-ORBV01016840-ORBV01016840.1-microbial-mat-metagenome-genome-assembly--contig:-NODE-16840-length-10546-cov-4.506830_pt1 | contig 10546 bp, 7 predicted proteins | sample MGYA00237777_ERZ505514 | MGnify/ENA primary metagenome ERZ505514 (study PRJEB26160, sample SAMN06269048) | microbial mat metagenome | isolation source: Oligotrophic lake microbial mat | place...
GGCCCAATGTCCGGTAATCGGGCCGGAAATCATGCCCCCACTGCGAAATACAGTGCGCCTCGTCCACCGCGACAAGCGCAGGCTTCCGCTTCGCCAGCATCTCCGGAAAACCGGGCACGCGTAATCGTTCCGGCGCGATAAATAGAAACTGCAATCGTCCCGCCAGGTAGTCGATACAGGCCTGCCGTGACGACGCCCTGTCCCTTCCCGAATGAATGCGGTCCACGGCAAACCCACGCTGCTTCAGTTTCGATACCTGGTCCTCCATCAATGCAATCAAGGGGCTGATCACCAGGGTCGTCCCGCCCATCGCCACTCCCGGCAACTGATAACACAACGACTTCCCCGCTCCAGTCGGCATCACCAGCAACACATCTTTCCCATCCACCACCGCCCGGCAAACCTCCTCCTGGCTCGGCCGAAACTCCGAAAAGCCAAACGCTTCATTGAGCAGCGTTGGCAAGTCCGTGGACGTAACCGTGAACGGTTCGGGAACTGGCGCCGCCACCGCCTTCGCGACCGGCGCCTGGCCAACCTTTCCGATCACTTCGCGCACATACTCCGCAATCCCATCCATAAACGGCGCCAACTCGCCCTGCCCCCTCTCAATGCGCTTCAAATACGCTTCCCATTGCCCCGTCATCGCCGGGCTTTTCACTTCCGGGTGCACCACCTCGATCAAATGAATGCCTTTTTCCGTGGCTTCCATCGCTTTGCCCTGGCGCTGGATGTACCCCCGTTTCAACAACACTTCGATGATCGCCGCCCGCGTCGCCGGCGTCCCCAACCCGTTCTCCTTCATCGCGTCGGAGAGTTCTTTCTCGTCCAGCGTCTTCCCCGCCGTCTGCATCGCCGTCAGCAACGTCGCATCCGTAAACCGCTTCGGCGGACGCGTCTTCTTTAACACCGATTCGGCCTTCACGACATCCTGCCGTTGATCGGCTGCCAACTCCGAAGGCAGCGTCTGCTCTCCCGCGTCCTTCTTCTTCTCCACGACAACGTCCAACACCTTCCACCCCATCTGCCGCACCAGAGTCCCAGTGGCATGAAATAGATCGACGGTCGCGCCATTGGTAATCGAAGTAATCACCGTCGTCACATCGGTCAGGTAGTCGTCATGCCAAGCCGACAACAGCCGCCGGCAGACCAAGTCGTAGATCCTCCGCTCATCCTCAGCCAGACTGATCCTCGCCGGTGAAGTCGCAGTCGGAATGATCGCGTGGTGATCGGAAATCTTCGTGTCATCGACAAAGCGCGAACCGAGAGGCCGCGCCCCGCTCCCCTCGGCCACCAGCTTTGGGTATTGAGCCCCGATGGCGCGCACCACCGCCGGCAGCCCCGCCGCCACCGTCCGTGAAAGGTGCCGGCTATCGGTTCTCGGATAGCTAATCAACTTATAGGCTTCATACAGCTTCTGCGCCACATCCAAGGTTTTCTGCGCGCTAAAGCCATATAGGCGGTTGGCGTGCCGCTGCAACTCCGTCAGGTCATAAAGCGGCGGCGGCGCCATCTTCTTCGATTCCGATTCGATCGAAGCGATCCGCGCCTCTCCCTTCTTCGCTCGGACTACTATCTCCTTCGCTTCATCGGTCCCGGCAGGCAGTCGCATCGCCTGCTGCATCGTCTCGCCCTTCGGCAATGGCGAACGAAACCACGTCCCAACATAGGTTGGCTTTCCGGCCACTTCCCGCGGCGTGAACGTGACCAGGACTTCCCGGTACTCCTCCGGCACAAATGCTCGCACCGCCAACTCCCGCTCCACAATCATCGCGAGCGTCGGCGTCTGCACCCGCCCCACCGAAAGCTCTTCGTCAAAGGCCAACGAGTACGCCCGCGACAAGTTCATCCCCACCAGCCAATCCGCCCTCGACCGCCCTCGCGCTGCGTCTCCTAACCCGTCATACTCGCGCGCATTTTTCAACGACGCCAACCCTGCCTGAATCGCATCTGCCGTCAGCGACGAAATCCAAAGGCGCTGCACTGCCTTGTCGCAAGCGGCTGCGTCATAGATGTACCGGAAAATTAACTCTCCTTCCCTCCCCGCGTCCGTCGCGCAGATTATCCGGTCCACGCGCGGCGAATTCAATATCTTCCGTACAGTCTCAAACTGATCCTTGGTCTTCTCGTAAACGACGAGCGGCCATTCCGACGGAAGCATCGGCAACGTATGCCGCCGCCACTGCTTCCACTCCGGCCGGATCTCATGCGGCTGCGCCAGCGACACCAGATGCCCAATCGCCCACGTGACGATGTATCCGCCCCCATGCAGATACCCATCCCCCTTCTGCGTGGCGCCAACGACTTTGGCAATGTCACGGGCCACAGACGGTTTTTCAGCAACAACAGCGATGTTGGACAAGCTATCTGACTATTGTACCGAGCCTTTGCCCGGCCCAACCGGATTGGCGGCGCGCTTGCCCGTTCAGGCGGCGCGCCGCCGTCTCCCTACTGCACCGCCACAGTTACATTTGGCTGGCTGCTGGCCGTACCCACCGTGACCACAACCGGCATGTTGCCGGATGAGATAAGCGCCGGTATCCGGAGATTAGCCTGCATCACACCGTTCACAATTCCCGGAGATGAACCCGCATACTCCACCACTACCGGAATGCCCCCAATCGTCGCCGTTACCGGCAGCAGCGGACGCTTGAGGAGTGTCCCATCAGTCGGGGTCACCCGGCCCTCCTGTCCACCTGGGGACGTCTGCCCTTCGCCCGTCACATACACAGTGACCACCGAACCCTTGGGCGCTGGATTACTTGCGGTGTTCACCGTATTATTTTGATTGACAATCGCTCCCTGCGTCGAACCGCCGATCGCAAAGATGCCGGGAGACGAATCGGCTATGCGCAGTTCCAGGGCTGACGAGATCTGCCCCCGATAGCTTATGGTCATCCGTGTCGACAACCTCCCGAAAATCCCATAAGGCACAATCACGTTGACCTGTGTCTGCGATGTATAGAGGACAGTGCCGGGAATGTTGTCGAACAAGACCTGTGTCTCAGCCAGGATGGGATCGATCGCCCCAACCGAGTTCAGGCGGAAAGATGCAGGCGTCGCGGGTCCCATATTCGCCCCGACTATCGTTATCAACTCCCCGGGAGCGATCGGTCCGGGAAGGAAACTCGCCCCGTTTCCGGCAACGGCGATCGTCGGTGTAGCCACCGCGGTAACGGTTAGGGTGACGACCACCGTCTGCGGGCTATTGCTCGCGCCGGGGGCGGTAATTGTGACGGCGCCGGAATAAGTTCCAGCCGCCAGTCCCGCCGGATTCACGCTGATGGTCAGCGTTCCATTGGTGGTGCCGGTAGTCGGTGTAACACCCAGCCACACGCCGCCCGACACGGTGGTAACCGCTGCTGTGTATGCCACCGCCGCGCCGCTCGACGAAAGCGAGACCGTCTGGGTGGCTGGATTAGCCGATCCTAACTGATGGCTAAAGGTAAGCGTCGTAGGAGATGCCGTCAACGTCTGCTGCGGTCCAACAGTCAGCGTCACCGGAATGTTCAGCGGGCTGTTTGCCGCTCCAATTGAGGCCACTGTAACATTTCCGCTATAGGTCCCAGGCGCAAGCCCGCCTCCGTTAACACTCACCGTGACGGAACCCGGCGTCGAGGCGCCCGCGGGTGTTACCGAGAGCCAGGATCCAACCACAGTTGTGGCAATGGCCGAATAGTTTAAGAGTCCGGCATTGCTACTGAGCGTTATGGTCTGGGACGGAGGTGCGTTACCCCCTTGCGCTTGCAGGAAAGTAAGGCTCGACGGGTTGGCCGACAGAGTTCCGGCGCTGATCGTCAGTGATACTGGAATCGTAATTGGACTGTTCAACGTCGGTATGGCGCTTGGAATCGTCGAAACGATCGTGATCGTCCCGTTATACGTTCCCGGGAGGAGTCCAAGCGGGGTGACCTGAACAGTGATGTTCGCTGGAGTCGCGCCCGTCGACGGACCAACTGTTAGCCACCCGCCGGTGCTTGTGCTGCTAACAGAGTAGTTCACTGACTCCCCGGTACTCGTCAATGACAGGAACTGAGGAGCAGGCAGTGCCCCGCTGCCTTGGTACTTGAATGCCAGCGAGGACTGACTCACGTTAACCAGTGCGTTTTCGCTAATCGCCAAAGACAACGGGATTACCAGCGGGCTATTCGCCGCGCCTGGCGCCGTCACTGTGATTCGCGCCGAGTACACACTCGGCGCACCAGCGGCCAACACCGATGGAACCATACTCACTGTAAAACTACCGGGAGTTGTTCCCGATGTCGGGCTGACAGTTAGGTAGCCGGCCCCGGTAAGCGTCTCGGCGAATAGCGAATAGTTAAATGGGGCTCCGGTGCTGTTCACGTTTACAACCTGGGCGCCGGGGATCTCCCGGCCGCGCTGGTAATTGAACGTCAATGTAGGGCTGGATACGGTAATGATCGGGTTGTTGGTGATCGTCAACGTAACCGGGATCGACTGGGCTGCATTTCCAGTTCCGCTTCCCGTCACCGTGACTGTTCCGCTGTAAGTTCCTGCCGCAAGACCCGACGGATCCACGCCGACACTGATCGGATTCGGCGTTGTGCCCGCCACAGGATTCACGGTGATCCAATTTCCTCCGGCAGCTTGGGGAATAGCGATGTAACTGATGGTTGTGCTGCTGCTGGATGGCGTGAGTGTTTGCGGCGCCGGAAGCGAGCCGCCGAGCTGATACGTAAATTTGAGCGCATTCGGCGCCAGCGTAAGCAGCGGACTGTTACTGATCGTCAATGTTACAGGAATGGCCAATGACATACCGCTGCCCGATGGGCTCCCGACGGAAATTGTGCCGTTATATATCCCAGGGGGCAAGGATGAAGGCTGTTGCACGCCTACCGTCAACGTCGCCGGGGTGACACCCGCTAGCGGTGTAACAACTAGCCAATTTCCACCTTGCGCCGTGCTTAGGGTAATGGAGTAATTTCCTACGCCCCCCAGAAGTCCGAGGCTGATCAACTGCTGCGGGGGGTTCGCTTGACCGGTCTGATAGTTAAAAGCAATCGCGGCCGGACTGGCCGTAAATTGCGGCGTGCCGGTTACGTTTAAGGTAACGGGCACCTGTAAAGTCGTGCCGCCGCCGCCACTAGGAGTTAACATAACAAACCCGTTATAGACACCCGGAGCGGCTCCACTCAGAATTACTTGGGGCGAACTGACCGTGAGATTTGCGGGGGTCGTTCCACTGGACGGACTAACTTCCAGCCAGCCTGCGCCGGAAACCAGGAAAGTCGCTGCGGTGAATTGCACCGGCTGCCCGCCACTGGTCACTGACATCGTTTGCGGGGATGGAAACGCGCCGCCGAGTTGATAGTTGAACGTCAGTGAAGACGGGGATGTAACCAATTGCGAGCTTCCTGTAACCGTCAGCGTAACTGGAATGGACAAAGGGCTATTTGCCGTTCCCGCCGCAACAAACTGGACGGAACCAAAATATGTGCCCGTCGCAAGCGTCGAAGCGTTTGCAGAAATTAAAACGGCGCTCGGCGTCGTTCCACTTAGACGGTCGACACTGAGCCAACTGCCACCGGCTGGCGTACTCACCGAGGTACCTACTTGGAAGCCGAATGCCGCGCCGCTACTCGAAACTGTTACCGCCTGGGAAACCTGTGTGGCGCTTCCCTGCTGCGCAGTCAATTGGACCCCGGTCGTATTAACTAGGATCGATGTCTGCGCGGACGCGCTACCGATCGCGCCCAAAGAAAGGACGAACGGTATCAACGCTCTATTCACCAGCGAAGCGATCTGCATGTTTTCTCCTCAGCCGGGCGTCTGGGCACGCGGCTCTCTGAATCCATGTGCATTTTTATGGCCAAAAGCCAGCTTGAATCGGTAAATGTTTTGGGCTCGCGCCAGCCGTCGCCTCAAAGGCGGAATTTGTCCATCACGCTTTCTCCTTCCACTGGACGCCGCGGGTGCAAATGACCACCGGCGGTCATTTGACATGAAATCGCTATTCGAATTCTAGTGACTCTTCCAACTCACCGGTGTAACTTCAGTAAACTGCTCCGGATTATTGTAATCAAGGAGCCTTGAAACCCTCGTCGTTTCAACAATTCGCATCCGGCTCCGCAACGAAAAGTCGAGCTCGATCCCTCCCGTCTGCGGCCACAAGTAGAAGACTACGCGGTCCGGCAGAACCTCATACCTGTCCACCCAGCGCGTCGAGCGACGCCCGGTCCACCTCCACGCCCGGCGGCAACCCCACCTCCGCGAGTCTCATTCCATACCCCCGGAAGCCCGCTCGCTCTGCCGCTACTTTGCATCGGATTAGGCTCCCCCACCCTCGCTCCCGTTCGGTCGAACGTCACTTCCAGCTTCAGCTCTGGGCTATTTCGCACCTCCGCTGTGTCCGACGGAACCCAATGTTCCGCCGCAACCCGGAGTAACGCTCCTGCTTGCCCCGTAACCGTTACTCGATTTTCCCGTGCATGCAGAAACTTTGTAATATCCATCGAAATCGGATCGAGACCTCGCAATTAAAACGTCTTCACGATCCTGCCGTTTACCCGCACCATGGCGTTAACCGCCGAACAGATCCCGGTGCCGCAACAAGAATAGCGCCCCACCCCGGATCGCCCCATCTGCCGAAACGCCTTCCGGGTGGTGCGTCCACCAAGTCTCCAGTCTTCCCGCCGTGCCCCAAACATAAAACGTCTACCTGCCCCCTATGCTCTCCAGCCAGGCAACCAGTTCGTTCGCGCCGCTGCGCTTCGCGGCCCCAAGGGCCGTCAGTCCGTCATACCCAACCCAATGGATGTCGGCCCCGCTGCCAAACAGGAGTTCCGCGGCCGCCCGTTGCCCGCCATGGCAGGCACACCAGAATGCGCTCGTGATTTCAGCGGAACCCGGAGCCGGATTTTCAGATAAATGATCTCGAACCCGGTCCATCAATCCCAATCCCGCCGCCTGCCAAAGGATGGTTCGTGCACCCCGTTCGATCAGCCGCCGGGCCGCTTTCCACTGGCCAAAGGCCACCGCATCGGCAAGCGGAGTCCCACCGCCAATAACAGCCCCCGGCGCCTCAATATCGGCGCCGTGATCGAGCAGCGCATCCAAAGCCGCTACGTCATCGCAACTGGCCGCCCAGTGCAGCGGCGTCTCCGCGTGCGGGCCGATGAACCGGACGTTCACATCGGCGCCATGGTGAAACAGTATGGAAATCGTCTCCGCCACATTCGAAAAGTTTCCCGGCCAGTCCGTGGCAATGTGCAACAAGCTCCGCGCCTGCGCTGAACCCGGTTTTTCAATCCGGACCGTCGAAAGATCCGGATTCTCTACCAGCAAAACCTTGAGCGTTTCAACATCGCCGGTTTGTATCGCCTTCACCACCGCGATTGCGAGCGGGTCCTGAGCATTCATCCTGTCTATTTCACCTTAATGGCGACCAGATTGGCATCCTTGCCGTCAACCGTCGCGACAACATTCACCTCGCTGCGCCCGCCCAAACGGCTCGGAATACGAATTTTCGCCCGCTCAAGGCCGACGAAGGCGCCCTGCGTCCCGGCGAAGGTTAAGTCGGCGATGACGCCGCCAATAGTCGCCATAACGTTCGCCAGCGATGACGCATTACGGAAACCGGTGCCGAAAGCGAGCGGGATAAGCTGGTCGGAAGCGTCGCCGATACGCAGCGGCACGGCTTCGAACTTGTTAGCTGAACTGTTGAGCTGCAGCATTGGCTCGGCAACCTGAGACCCGTCCGCCTTCCCGCACCAGTGCGCGACAACCCCCGCGCGATGCGCGCAGCATTGGCTCGGCAACCTGAGACCCGTCCGCCTTAACCCGCAAAACCGCGATTGTCCCGGCTCCCACGCCGGTACTCGCGGGAACTTGAAAGGAGATCCGGGCCGGCGAAACATAAAGCAGTGGAGCCGTGCGAACCACTCCGGCCGAAGCCCGCCAGTGGCCCGGGAGTGAATTGGTTCGATTCGCGACTTGTCTACAGGCATCCTGCGACAGCAGATGCCACCGCGGGCGCCGCTACCCCCACCACTTCTCATCCAGCGCAAGATGAGATTTCAGCCAGTCTTCATTCAAATCCAGCCCCAGTCCGGGACCTTCCGGCACCGGGAACACACTCTTCCTAACGACCGGCGTCGGCCCTTGCGCCATCTTCTCCTTATTCCCGCGGAACGCCCCCAGCGCGTTCTCCACCTTGAAGAAATTCTGCGTCGCCGCCGCCAGATGCATCGAAGCATAGAACCGGATTAACGTACAGGGATGTTCCTTCCTCGCGCGCACGGTCACCTCGGCGCCCATGGCGGGTCGCTGAATCCTGCCCAAGGAAGGAGCGAAACCCTCGTCTCAGGCCGGCCGGCGAGAGTCTTCAAGGCATTAGCGGTAGACTCCATGCCCGCAGCTCAATGGTCCGCGCCCTAAGCCCTTCAGCTTGAACCTCCCGCCTTGCCCGTCGCTAGCCCTGGCGGCTCAACCCCCGGTCCGCTACTTCGCGGCGTCCTCGGCAACTGTAGTCGATTCGGCTGATCCCCGCCGCTATTACGCTCCTGTCACTGTGCGGAATAGGGGTCGTGGCGGGCCGCTGGTAATACTAAAAAAAAGCCCCGGCCAGAATGGCCGGGGCGCTGCGGGCTAATAAACTCGCAGGCCTATTTCTCGACCCGCAGATTGTTGGTGACGGAGAACACTCCGGAGACGCCGTTGGCTTGGATGTTGGCGATATTACGGGATCCCGTATCGTTTACAACTCCCTCCAGAGTGACGTTCCCATTCTTGACGATAATGCGTATCGAAGGATTCGCACCCAGCGCGTATCGGTTCATGGCAGGCTGACCGTAGACGGCACGGGCAACTGCGAAACGAAGCTGGTTGTCAAAGGGCGAAAGCGGCAGGACCTCGATCTGGTTATTCACGTGGGCTATGCCTTCCAGTTGGGCCACGCGCTTCTCCGCCTGGGATTTGAGCGTCGGGCGAATCACCTGACCATAAAGGTGGACGGTATCGCCGTCAACCCGGTAGGACAGGTTATCGAAGATCGTAAGAAACGGCATGGTCAGAAGTTCTTTGCGAATAGTACGATTCATTCGCTCGGATTCCGCCCGCGTAGTTGGGCCGGCGGCGTACGTGGGCAGGAGGCTCGCTCCTGTTATCAACAGCGCCACCGCGATTTGCTTAATTCTGCGTGTCATTTACTGCCTCCTGTTTGCCTATCTATAAGATGCGAAGAATGGGGCGTTGGATGCCTCTTTATGTTACTTTTCAGCCCGAATGTTCCGTGCCGCGGTCAGCGGCACACGGACTTATTTTCGGTTGATCTTGTCATCTCACGATCATGAGTACTGCAATCGAGACGCCAATTCAAAAGTTGTTGCAAATACGGAGTTTTATCATTTTCACTGTGCCTCCGGGTGGCTGAAAAGCACCTCTCTGGTGGTGGCCGGCCGCTCTACATAGGATCGGGACCCTTTCATCCCCTAAATGGGACTTAGAGCCCGTGCCGATAGTCAAATCACAGGATGCAACCATCGAAAATCGGCCGAAGTCGTGGAATATCCGCCGCACCAGGCGCGGCCGCCGCGCTGCATCCGCGAACTGCTCCGCATCGGTCCTGATCCGCTGTATCCTCGCGCTGAGTTCACTTAGTAAGTAAGCGATCCTTCTGACCTTTCTGTGCTGACTGGTGATCGAAGTTGTGTCGGGTGGGCATGCCTTGTCCACCTCCCCACCCCATGCTGAAACAGCGGCCGTGTGGTCATCGCCGCTCCCTATTTGCGGCCCGCCACCATACGCGCCGCCAACTGACTGCGCTTCAGATCCGCCGTCGAAAACCCGGCCCATCCCGACTGGTTCTTGAGTTCGTCGAACATATTCTCGGCGTCGCCCGGGTCGGTAGATCTGCGCAATCGTCACCAACATCGCGTGCTCATACCAGTCCCGTCTCTGTCCTCAATCGCCAAGCCCGGTAAGGTCGGCTGCCACGTTTTCTCTTCCGCCTTCCCATCGCTGGCCCGCGTCCCGCCAGTTTCTCTATCAGCTTGGCCACACGCTTCGTCTGCCGCAGTTTGAACCGCGAGTGGTGCGGCAGAACAGAAGGCCGCGGCACAAGCCTCCGGTTTTACATGCTCTGCGATCGATCGTGCGATAGTTCGTAGGCGAGCGGGTGTTTGGGATGAGGATACCCTCAGCGCAGGAATTGGCAGGACATTTCACCGTACAATGAAGACGCGTCGCCGGGAAAAACTAGGATGGGCGCGAAGCTGGGAAGAATTATGCATTTTTTGATTCGATTCCGCAGATCGTTCTTGGCGCTCGGGTCCATGATGGCCGCGGCCCTTGCGCTCGGCCTCCAGGCGCAGGATGCGCCCCAGCGGGTCTATGTTCTTCGGACCGGCGACGACGCCTCCGACACCGCCGTTGTCAGCGCTCTTCGGGAACGCGGACTTGCGGTGAATCTGGGCGTGCGGGTGAGCCAACTTGCGACGGCGCAGGTACGGCTCTCCGACTGTCTCTTATACACATCTCCGAGCCCACGAGACTAAGGCGAATCTCGTATGCCGTCTTCTGCTTGAAAAAA
>ENA-ORBV01016842-ORBV01016842.1-microbial-mat-metagenome-genome-assembly--contig:-NODE-16842-length-10545-cov-4.434276_pt1 | contig 10545 bp, 12 predicted proteins | sample MGYA00237777_ERZ505514 | MGnify/ENA primary metagenome ERZ505514 (study PRJEB26160, sample SAMN06269048) | microbial mat metagenome | isolation source: Oligotrophic lake microbial mat | place...
CACACACACACACGCTTGCACACACACACACGGTTGCACACACACACACACGGTTACACACACACATGGTTGCATTCACACACACACGGTTGCACACACACACGGTTGCACACATGCACACACACGGTTGCATGCACACACACGCGGTTGCACACACACACGGTTGCACACACACGCGGTTGCACATACACACACACGGTTGCACGCACACACGGTTAAACACACACACACGGTTGCACACACACACACACGGTTACATACTCGGTCAGGAACACACTACGGTACAAGCCCAGTCACAAGAAAGGGCAAGCAGAGCAGACAATCATGGCGACGGATTCTCAACAGCAGCAACGTACCTCCACATGAAGGTCGCGTTATTCACGTGTACTACAGTGCCTGGCAGCACCGTCGGATCCTCGCCGTGCGCAGTTGGAGAATCTGCATTGACCACGCCATTACTACTAACACCGCGGTCCTTGTGCTCCCGCTCCGACGTGTCACGATCCATCTGAACAGAGACTCCATCCACGGTAGGTGCGATCACGAGCGCATTTCCGTTCGAGAAGCCATTGGGAGACGGCGGTTGACCACCAGGTGCGGCGTGTATATTGACCAGACCAGCGGAGCGGGTGTGGACTTCGTCGTGTGCCATGAAGTCACTCAGACGTTTGAGTGACACCTTGGCATCCACGTACTGCGCAATGATCTGTCATCCCGAGAGGACAAACCAATAGAGCATGCATGAACGACAATGACGAGAGCTTAACTCTACAACGGCAATGATACGTCAACGCTTCTAGTCATTTACGCACGAACCTGTGGGTAGAAAATAATCGGGAACCGGAGCCGATCAAACACCAGAATGGCGGTGAACACACGGGCAGCGTCCATGGATTCACCGGCCACCACGGAATAGAAGAAGAAAGTGACAACCAAAATCAGCGCGGGCGCCGAGCTGATCATGGCGAAATTGCCAGCGTTCAAGATGGCACCCTGCATCACGGTAACGCGAATAAGATGAGCTTAACCTTGTCGACCTCAGCTAGTGCAACTCACTCAAGCTTTGATAATTCGCAAAGCATGTGTATGATGGAGAACTCCAAAGACGACATACCTCCTCGATGGAGGCTAACTCCCCACGCTGTCGCATCGTGCTGATGCGGTCATAGAAGCTCTCTTCCCAGGCATACATTTTGATGGCTCGAATACCCTGGATGGTCTCTGCCATACATCAGACATAACGAACGCTCCCAAGTGAGAGACAAGCAAGCTGTGATATGGCGCCACGGCAGCAGTAAGGCCACTTGTGCCGTGGCGTCAAAGGAGCAGCATCCGCACCGTTGGTTTGCTTCACTCGCTCATCTGTTTGGAGCATTTGACGCTTGCGAATGCCGCCCAGTTTGGTCATAAGCTTGCCCTGAAAGGCCACCAGCAATGGCATACACGCCAGCCCGGCCAAAGCACTCGGACCGATGTAGACGAACAGCTGTGATGATTGAGAACAAGTGGTGAACGCTGGTCACTAATCTATCAACGCAAATGAGCGCGCATTATCAAGTGAACACATACCAATGACAGGTAGCCGATGATCTGCAACGCTCCACTCCACATTACGTGCAGTTGCAGCAATAAGACGGACAGCTTCGTGGCGTCCAGTTGCATCAAATTTACAATCTGCCCCGTAGTAGTCCCCGTCTTGGCCGACGGTGACAACCGGAGAGACTTATCGTACACCAATCTGAGAAGCGCAACAAGAAATGTCAGTCAAATCTACAAGGCCGTGTCAGACGTTCGACGACAGGCGGCAAACACGTACGCCGATACCGCAGCGCGCACTTGCAGGGCGACGCGGTTCACGTGGAAGAAATAGCGGTTCTCGATAAAGCTCTTAATCAACAGATGGCCCCAGAGTAAACCTGCCAGCATGTAGCCTACCCAGTCATCCCACTCATCATCCTTGAGGAAGCGCAGAAAATAATTGAGGATAATGGGCGTCATAAAGCCCTGAACGCAATCACGAACGGTCAGCAGATACGCCAGAGGAGACGTAAGGAGATGCAACACGTACAAACAAATCGTTCCAGAACTTGATAAATCCAGCGTAGTAGAACGGTCGCCCGAAGACGCGTTTCAGCACGTTAAACACTGACACTGGCGCTTTACCTCGGGTCTGTGCACAAGCATGGACAAGACTGCGTGCGTCACGACGATTTTCATATCCATTACAGCGAAAACGCATGATGTATGAGCATACCGCAGCCGTGTGCTGATCCTCGACTTGCCAAGCTTCAGCCATGCGTCTGTTGATGTCGCGAGCCGTATCCTCTTGAACCAGATCATACATATCCTCCTCCTGCAACGCGCGTTCATTCCCTAAACGGAAGATGCGAGTGAGCCATGAGATCATCATGGCTTGGAAGAAGTTCGCATGCGCTTCAGGATTCGGCGGGTTCTTGCGCACTTCACTTGGCGCGACCGCATCTTTGCGGACGGCCAATTCGGTGGTTGCCATGATAGACTTATCAAGTGCTAGGAACGACGCAACTGCACTACGAGTCCGTGCAAGATAGCCTGGCCAATAAACAACTTCAAAGGCCGCTTGTATGCAGCAGGTGTGATTGCGAACGCCAATGCACAAACATGAACCCGCGCCGGGTTTGCATGTGACATGATTACCAGAGATCACCGAATGATTCTGGCCTCTGGTATTGCTTTTGTTTAGCGATTAGGAAATTTTGCAGCCTCCACCCTTGAAGTTGTTAAGCGGAAGGCTAAACAAGGCCTCGCCGCAATATATTGTGGGACGTCTGACGGTCGCGCTGCTGTTGTCGTCTACGGTGGCTGCAACGCCGTTTAGTACGGAATCATGCGAAGGGTATTAATCTGTACAGTGGTGGCAATGTGCTTCGCAGCGCTTTGCGTTGATGCGATCCGCGTTTCCGCGGCACCAGTTAAAGAAAGCTACACCATTAGCTGGGTAAGGGATTGATGTGCCGCTTGCTTAATGCGCGCTTTGTCATATTCAATCCTGATTCGTACCTGGATTGTATTTAAGAAGCATCTCTAGTGCCATGTGGTGTGGCCCTTCGCGTTTGTTTTTCTTGTGTCTTGACACTGCACTCAAGCGCCGCTGTGTTTCCGTTGCCGCTTGTATTCGTTAGAGCAATCAAGAGAGCTCACGGCTTTATCAGAAAGTGCGTCATGTTGCGTTTTATCCGGATGCGGAAAACACCTGGATGAAGACGGGGGCTCGGCGACAGATCATCTCTGCGAAGTTTCACGGCGAGTTGCACAAGCTGCACTGCGAGGGCGATCTTTTACCTGCGATGACCGCAGTAGGTCAAATCGCGAAGAACGAAAACTGGGGCATCGTGCTTGACATTTCCGATGCGACCTATTTCTCTGCCGATCTGGCGTGCCTGAACACTATCTCGGCCATCCGCGCTGAGGCTCCGACGGTATCGTTGACCGTGCTTCATAACCCCAACATCGCGGGCACGAAGGATCTGGTCAGCTACCTGCGGTCTCACCAGGGCCAGTATGCTGTCATTCTACAATCTTCGGACGTTGCTGATCAGGGCAGAGCGGCGTAACGGCCTGCTTCCCCTGGACTACCGCCGTCGCAAGTAGGCACGTGGATCCACGTGCGTCCTCACGTTATGGGGTTGCTACAAACCGTATTCGGAGGAAGACGCTTGCTGTATTGTCCAAGTTGTAGGCGATACGAAGATTAGATGCGTACATGATACAAATGAACCAGTTCGCTGACCGTTGGCTGCCACGGAAAGCACAAGTAGTTATGTCAACATCAGTAGATCTCAGTATGACACCAATTCGTACACTTTCTCGTTGCACCTCGTATCACGCCCGGCACCTAAATACCCAGTGCGTGATCCATCAATGATTCAACCACGCAACTACCACAGATCCACAAACAACTTATCCGACGCACGTCGGAGCGCTCCAGGCAACTTGCAATTGAGAACATCCACATACATTTCACACACGTAGATGATGGATACCGAGGACCCTGCAAACCCCAATGTGGTGTATGTGCGATGGGGTGGTCTGCCGGCAGCGCTGGCTGCGTGCCCATCATTCGAGACAGATCGCAAGACAGATCCTCGCATTCAACTGGTGTTTGACACGCTGGACACGCTGAGCAAGCAGTGTGCTGATTGTGTGGACTTTGAGCGCATCGCTAGTGCTCTTGTAGAGTGTAAGCTAACAGCCGATACGGTGAGTCACATGAATTCGCCTTTGCTGGATGGATTGTGGAAGCTGGTGAGCGGTGAAGATCCTGATCCGGATGGTTTGCACGATCTAGTGGTTGATCGTCCGACGACTGTGGCTGCATTGGTGACTCGTTTGCTTGTTCCGCGATGGTACAAGGAGACTACGGATTTTCTTGGTTTCTGGAGGCGGATGCAGCCCGGTGGAGAATGGTGTGCGTGGTCCAGCGGTTTGAAAAACGATGATGCATGTTTCTCCTCCTTCCGTCCGTTGGCGTGCGCTGCCGGTGCTGGGAACGCGCCTCTCGTACAGGTTTTGCTGCTTGATCAAACGGTGCTTAGAAGAGAAGAACCATCGTGGTTTTGTTCTGGTGGTGACAAGGCCTTGACTCAAGCTGCGTCAAATGCTCACCTGGATGTGATGGAGATTCTGAGTAGTCCGTACCATGCTATTTCTCTCTCCAGAAAGTATCAACTGTCCCCGGATTGGTCTGCTGGTTTCAGCGCTGCTTATCTCGGCAATCGCGGGTTGATTGAGCGGTTGGCAGTTCCATCCAAGCCATTCGATGCATACACGCTCTACTATCTGATAGCGGGAGCTTGCAAAGCGGATAACGTGGAGCTGCTGGATTGGCTGGGCGAATGTAAGACCAAATTGGAGGGCCGATGGAGGGAGTACTGGACTGGCTTGATCAGGAATGCGGGACCCAAATGCATGCACGTATTGGTGACGGATCCTCGGTTCTCTTTCACTGCGTATTTATCGTTTCCGCGCTGCAGCGCTGCGTGCCTGGCATCACTGGCTGAATCGCGCAAGCTTGCCTTGATCGACATTTTGACAGCATCCCCATTTTTTCTTCGCCCTGTGCTCTCTGATAAAGAAGTTTTTGACCAGATCGGAAGATGTGTGTCGACTTTGTGCGAATCGGGAAATTTTGATGGTGTGAGCGCGATTTTTCGTTCGTGTGATCTCGCCCAGCCGTATCGGCGTTCGTTGCCGAGGATGGCTTTGCATGCCGCTGTGGAGTACAATGAAGTTGCGTCTGCAGCTTATTTCATCAGCCTGCATGGTGTTGGGGAGCGTCTCGAGGTCTTTCCGGATGAGCCCTTAGCTGTTTTGGGTGTCGCCGCGGCTACCGGCAATGCTGAGCTTGTGGATGTGCTGATATCCGCATGGGTTGGTGATGAGGCTGAGATGGCCACAGTGCAAGCGTTGCGTTCGCAGGGTCTCCGAGCATTTGTGAGTTACCTTGCGGATCATCAGCATTTTACGCGCAATGAGGGTATGATGTTAGCTGCGGTTCGGAGCAACCAATTTGAATATCTGCAGTGGTGGGTGGAGTCCTGGTGGTCACGTGGGCATGAGTCTGAAGAGATGTGGCGCTCCGTGGAAGTTGCGTTCTGCGTGGCTGTGGAGAGTGGGCGCGCGCATTTGGCCGAGTACTTGCTCTCGCGGTTTTCCAACTTGTTCACTGGTGACGGGTATGACAGTCGCATGCGTGACTCGTTCCGACATGGCCTAGAGCGGAACTTGCGCGGCCGTGCGCTGTTGAGCGTTGCTCGTTTCGGGTATGTGCATCTGCTGCCGTCGATCTGCTCTATGCAGCGGCTGGTCGAGTGGCTGCCCTCTCTGCAAGCAATGCTTTTTGAGGCGTGCCCGAAAGGCCATGCCGATCTGGTTGCTTTTCTGCTCGATCAGCTGCGGGCGTCCGGTCCGAAGCTGCAGCCTCATCTGAAGGTGATGTTGAACGCGCTGTACTTGGCCGGTGTGTGTGGTCGTGCGGGTTTGTGTTTGATGTTGTGTGGTGCGATATTGGAGTGCTCGGATCTGGATCCCGCGTTAGCAAGCAAGATGAACCGTGCGGTTCGAGTGCTGCAGACATGTCAGCGACTGGGCCCGGTGCATGTGTTGAGAACGCTGGTTGATTTACATCAGCTTCGGCTAGATGGAGTCACGCAGGACTGGCGACTTTTACATGGTGCGCTGATGTCAGATGATCAGGCCCTCATGAAGGCTGCTGGTGCGGGTCATGAGCTCGCTGTTCGCTTCTTCCTGGATTGTGGCGCACTGGTGTTGCCAAGTCTGGTAGGAGAATCTGCTGTTTCGGCAGCTCAGGCCGGTGGTCACGATGAGGTCGTTCGACTTCTGCTGGCCACAGAGGCTCGCATGCGTGCTCGATTGTCCTCTGTTTGAATGAGTGAGTAACCAATTGGAAATGCATTTCGCGCATTTGTTGGCTACGTGCGAACAGGAGTCATCATCGGCATCAACTTGTGACCTTCAGCTGATATTCGCCAGCGGGGTCAAATCTAGGAACAGAGTGTGAACATATAAAGGCGTTGCGCATAGCAACGGTATGACAATGCTGGGGATCAGATATGATCAAACAATCCCTGTTCAGAAAAACTTCCAATAGATAACAAACATGATCACAAGAACAACGATGATTAACGGGCCAAGGGTCCTGTCAAATCAAACGCAACACGCACAAAGGGTCGAGACAAGAGGCGTGCATATCAGATCAGAGTGTGACTTCGCTGCGACGGAGCTGAAGCACTGCAAACTTACCTCCACAGATAGAGCAGATTGATGTATTTGGATTGCTTTTCGAACTGCTTAGAGTCTGAGACAAGCGTACTTGACATGTTCTGAATGTTCTCCAGCTTTTCGCCTCGCTTCAGCACGTCTTGAATGTTCGACACCATAATGTTGTGGATGTCATGCAGATCGGCATTCAACTTCTGCAGATTTTTCGCTGATCTGGGATCGATGTACTCCTTTCGAATGCGACTCATACGAGGATCTGCACGACGCACAGCGAGTAGAGCAACGTGTGAAAACGAGCCACCCTAACCCTAACCCTAACCTCTTCAAACGCGTCATGTGCTAAACCGTACCGAAATTCACGGCAGCGTAGGGTCGACTGAACGTGTTCACTTCATGCCCATGAGCTTCATTGAACGTGCGCTGTAACTCCTCCAAGTACTGAAATGCCAGTCTACAAACGAAGCACTCGTTACGAAGGGAAGCACACCAAGCAGCAGCTGCCACCTCAGCAATGGTCTACACTTACTTCTTGGGATACGCCTTTTCGGCCAGTGTGAGATAGCATACGTTGCTTTCGATTAAATAACTGCACACAGAGTTGAAAAACAACCATGTCATTATGCGAATACATATGTGGGGGCCCAAATGATGCACATACTGGAAAAAGAACTTTCCCGCGTCGATAGTGCATCTTGAAGGCGACGACGGAGTCAGGGTTTTTAACACACGTTTGGCAGCTTGCTTGTACTCTATCGCACCGAACCACAGACAAGCGAGCAAATTAAGCGCAAAAGAGACATCGAGCTGCGTCAGATGCAGAAAAAGACTACCTTCAACTTCCATAGAGCTGTCCATCGTGGCTACCTGAATTCGTCACAAGGGGTTCGCAAGCTGTAACGGACAGGTATACATAGAATCGATGCGATTTCTGAAAGAAGAAATACCAGAGGCATACTGTCCGTAACGCGACCGACGATGGTCACCAGATTATTCATGGCGGAGTGCCCACAATATGCGAGATCAAGCAACTGAACCAGTTATGTCGAATGACACCGACGAATGTTGATGCGATTGCCAACGCCAAATCCGATGGTCGCCGTCGCTGCGTCCGGCCAGCATTTGGGCCGGATACATCAATAGACATCCATTGAGTCTGAACGCGAATGGAGTTGGCACGTTTCAAGGCACTTGCTGTGCTCGTGCTGGTCGTGGTACTGGTGGTTTGTGCAGATGGAAAGGTATTGCTCTATTTTGTCCGCTTCGTTTGCTCTAGCTTCGACGATTTACGATGTGGTGCTTGCTGGTGTGATTGGTGTCAGCTGACGCGATCTCTGCCTCAGCCCGTACCCACTGTGCTGTTCGAAACAGGTATTGCATGACGTATGCGTTTTCGATTCTGTGTCAAACTCATTCGGTGTATGTATTTGATGAAATGGTTCGTGTCTTATCATTCACCCGGTTCGCGTTGCAGCCGTCAGTGCAGGATCTGGACAAGGACCGTATTGGGTACGTTTACTTGCTTGGATGTATTAAGTCAATGTGTAGTTTATCAAACGCACCCGTCTGCTTATAGGCTCAAAAACCCAGTTGGTGGGTGTCCCCTCCGGAAGAGATGAACAATGTCATGAACCAAGCTTGGTATGTTCATTCAATCATACAGATCGCGTCAAATTTGTGAACTACAATTCCTGGACGTATCTTACGTTCTCTATTTGCTAATCCTGTCCATATCCACTCGTGAGCTTACACCGCTGGTATCGTCGTGCCTTTGATCTGCTAGGCCTCGACCGTCCCCTAACCGCAATCCTAACCCTATCACTGGCACACCACCAGAGCGCGAGTTCGCAAACACTGCTGATCCCTCAGCTGCTCAGAATGTTCAGGTGCAAGCTGCGATGAATCTGAATCCCACGCCGGCCCCAACGCGTTCATGATTTCACAGCGGGGTTTCATCAGTGTGACGTTCAGACGTTACTCGTACACATGCCCGCTCTCGATATCAGCAGTGCTGTTGCCTTTTGTAATTTGTTCGTTCCATGTGTGTTCAACGTATTGATTCAGCACCGTATATTGGAGAAGCGGATGAATATGAAGCGATGTGTACTTGAAATCACCCTGACCCCGATCGTATCGCCACCGAAGATGTTAGGCTGCCCACGAATGCCCGCGTTTGCGCAGGTGGAAACGGCTTGAATGACGCTGATTCAAGCGATTGCAATTTGGCAAAGAAAGAGTCCACTGTTGCCGCTAGGAGATACGACTTGCTTTCGCAAGCATCTGCCAGCTCAGTTTGATGATTGTCCATGAGCTTCTCGTTCACAACTACGATCAGATTTTTTCTGGCTCTCAGACCTTCGAGGATGGAGCCCGCGCCTGGTGGTCAGAACCGCAGACACAGCACCATGAGATTCGAAGCTGATGAGCACATCACCATGACTCAGCAGGAGAGAATGCACATACTGACAGGCATCACGAACAATAAAGCAGATCCAAAGACGTGCGGCGCAAGCGTACAACAACTAGGGGCGACCTGCACCATACACTGCGACCATCTGATTCAGGACCAGCCAGCCTGTATCGCATGTACCTGCGTGACTGATGATCAAGTCAGCTTTGGCCACTTGCTCTTGCAACGATGGTAGCAGATCGAAATACGCAACGTCAACTCCATTTTCACGCCCCTTCGCCACTAGCTTATCGGGTTTGTGTTCGCCGCGACCAATCTGCAGCACTATCCGAGATATACCCCTAGCTTTCAGAAGCGTCACAAAGCGGTCCGCCTCGTGATCAAGCAGTTCGATCAGGCGGTCAAACTTCGTGGTGCCGACGGTGACAAAGCACGTCTTGACATTCTTGCTTCCGGAATCGCTCATCAGACACGCTGTGGCCGACACCAGGTCGAAACGGTGCGATGAATATGGCGGTGCTGGATGTTCGATTGCTCGATTTCTTCGGAGGGCGCATGAACGCCCCAGGAATCTAGCTACGATCTAGCTCAAACCTTCGGAGCCCATTTGCCAGCGTCTCTGCAGTCAGCATCGGCGCTCGCCATTGTTGACGTTTGTTTCGTTCCTAGAGAAAGGTATTCTTGGTACGAACAAGCCATGTCAGCACCATCCATTACGGCACCGCCGGACCCGCTGGTCTCTATCGCGGCACGAGTTGCCGCCTTGGAAAAGTTTATTGGTGTGCAGCAGCGCATGGCTGCTCGGCTGCTGAAGCAGCAACAGATACAGGAGACCAAGCAAAGTCACCACTCTCAGCCTCACTTCCCTACGCTAGCAGAAGATCTAACAGATGTTGCCTCAAAATGGCGCAATCAAGAAAAGGGCGAGATCGTGGACCTGTATGAACGAAGTATGTTTTTCCGTGTTGTGTGTGATCTCGTGATATCGTGTTCTCACTTCTGCCGCTATCGTCGCCGTGGCTGGTGTTCCAACGTTACAGCGAAAGCGCTGCAGCAGTACCTCACATCAGGCGCAGCGTTCTCCGAGATCATGATGACTACGCAGATGAAGGAGAAGGTGGCAGTGCTGGCTCAAGATGACATTACCCGAACAGTGGAAGACCTGCAGGCCATGAAAGCGCTGCAGCCCTTCTTGGATAAAGCTCCTCTGCCTGGTAACTCATTTTGTGAGCACTCATCTCCGTGCGTTTCACTCGAGTTCCTGTCTGCACGAGTGTGCCTAGCAACCTGCACTGCTTTTCATTCACCGCTCGCATGCCTTCTGGACCAACCGTCATCTCATATGCACGCTATCGACT
>ENA-ORBV01016845-ORBV01016845.1-microbial-mat-metagenome-genome-assembly--contig:-NODE-16845-length-10543-cov-34.093350_pt1 | contig 10543 bp, 11 predicted proteins | sample MGYA00237777_ERZ505514 | MGnify/ENA primary metagenome ERZ505514 (study PRJEB26160, sample SAMN06269048) | microbial mat metagenome | isolation source: Oligotrophic lake microbial mat | place...
TTTAATGATACTGCGACCACCAAGATCTACACCTCTCTATTCGTCGGCAGCGTCAGATGTGTATAAGAGACAGACTTTTCTACTGTGTGGTCTTTTACTGGTAGTGGTTCTTTGTGTTTTAATCCAACATTTACTAAATAAAGGTGAACACCGCGTTAAATGCTAGCCGTTTGAATCGTACAAATCCATCGACAAGGCGCCGTTGGATAACAGCAACAGTGCGAGTCACCAACTGTAACATTCGTTGAACGGACGAGATATATTCGTTGAGGAACAAGTGTCGCTGTCGATATAGTTGGCAAGTACGCTTGCACTGCAAGGAAACGATTAACTGAAGACACAAGGAACATCCGTTGGGACGTTCAAAGTGCCAAGGAAAAAGCAAGCATTTAAGCCGGTGGGTCACTGGAACATCGTGTTGAGGCATAGACAAGGGAAGTTCACTAAGTGACAAAGAAGTGGTACGAAGAGTTGACGAGTACAGTGCGTTCGATCATACAGGATCAGTACGCCGCATCATGTTAAGAGATCAACCGTTGGAAGACGATCAATAAGTACGAGACAAACACGAAGAAGGTTCATCAAGAGCAGTGCGTCGATTGGTATGGCCGATCAGTACGACTGCACCGTACAATACTACAAGCCGTGTAAGCTCAGCTGGACCGGTGGTAATTCCAGGTCAATGTAGCTGAATACACAGCAATAGAACTACCCACTCAAATTGAAGGAGTGTCTAGGTCTTAAAGACAACTACAAGTATATGAAGTCTACCAGCAATGCCACTGTTGACAAGGCTGCTAAGTTGGGCAGCTCAACAGGATCATCCATTGGCAAGAAGTCCAATGGAGGGCAAGTGTTAGGCAAGGAAGTTGAATTGGGTAATTTGATCTGCAAGTTCAATGCTAAGGACCAGGCTGATGTGTGTCTGCGCACTACAGAAGCCATTGCTGACTTTGTAGGTGTTGAGTGTGGTAGAGACATGAGGATGTTGGTAAAGAAGAGCAATGAAAAGATCTTCACAGAACCATTGCCCCCAAGGGCAGCGACGGACACGACGGTCCCGGCTCCAGGAAGACTGGAGAAATGTCGCACAGAACTAATGATTTACCACAAGGACATGAAGGCATACACTGAACAGAAGGCGAAAGTCTTTGTAGTGATCCTTGGTCAGTGTTCTTCTGAAGTGAAGAACAAGTTGGTGAACAATGTTGGGTTCGAAGCCTTGGAGGATAGTGATGATGTAGTTGGGCTATTGAAGATGCTGAAAGAAATGGCTTTCTCGACTAGTGGAGTCCAGCACCCATACTGGACACTGCAGAATGTCTTGAGACGTTTGACAGCAATCAATCAAGGACCAAGTGAGTCGGTGTCCAACTACCACAAGAGGTTCCTCGCTACTACCGAAGTCGTTGAAGCACAGTGGGGTCAGTTTTATCCTTTGAAACTAACCACTGGTGCAGGATCAGTCGACAAGAAGACGGCACGTGACAATGTGTTGTCAATGATCTTCCTGGCCGGAGCGGACAAAAAGAGGTATGGAGTTATGCTTGAAGAACTCAACAACTCATACCTAGCAAAGAAGGACAATTACCCGACATCCGTTGAGGATGTAGTTATGTTGTTGTCTCACTATCAGGGTCACCAGTTTGGTGTCCGCAATGTGATGGACGACAACACAGGACTTGAGACTAGCTTTGCCCAGCTCAATAGGATGAGCAAGTTGCGTTGCTATGAATGTAACGAACTAGGGCATGTAAGGACTAACTGTCCCAAGTTGAAAAAGAACAGTCATTTCCAGAATGAGGAAGGTGATGACTCTATGCGTGCGAGCACCCCAAGAGGATGGGCTTCCTAGACTATGTGCGATTCCTATGCTGGTCATGGACTGGGCATTAAATTGAAGGAGTGTGTTGGAAGATATGCTATTTGTATGAGCAAATGTAGATCTAATGTGGCAAATGGGACTGGTGTCATGTCTGGTGTCAGTTGGATACCAGATGGTTTCAGTTTGATCAGTTTGATCCACAGGAAGTAGAGTTGAATGGTCACTTTATTTAGAAAACTACTTTTCTACTGTATGGTCTTTTACTGGTAGTGGTTCTTTGTGTTTTAATCCAACAGCTCCTTGCTGGGAGAATTGATGTAGCCATTTCTCTTTCGGTTAGACCTTGAAAGTCGGTTTTGAAGCATCCTAGCAAGGAGTAGAGGCGAGGCGCCTTGGCAACTCCAGCGTTTGAAGGGGCCTTGGCCTCTCCTCAGTTGGGCACTCTGCAGTCGGTGAGGTGCTGTTGGAGCTTGGCAACAATGTCATCACCATAGGCGAGGTGAGAGTTACTGCGCCCGCATCCGGTCTTGCACTCCCCGGTGTGCTGGCACTTGAGGCAGAGTTCATTTCCCAAACGGTCAGTGGGGCCACATAGTCTCCAGACCCCTTCCAGTTCTTCCTGAGGTCTCCGATGGTCTTGTACTAGTAGCCAAGGGAGAAAGCAGCTTTCCAGGGGGGCAAGAGACCTTTGTTGGGATTGGGATGCTTCCACTTGTTCTTGGAGAGAGCCGGGAGCATGCCGCCGCCACCAGCTCCACCTCCACCGCCGCGGATGCGAGGAACCTCCATGACAGGCCACAACTCCACAACTTGAGCCTTGACGATTTCCATCCACTGGTCGGGGACCCTCGGGGGGCTATCATAGGTCTGGGACTCCGTGGCTTCTAGGACGCGAGAGAAGTCGGACACCGCAACCACTGTTGTAGTTGCGGTAGCTTGAGCGGTGCGCAACCAGGCTCAGACCTTGCTTTGATACGCCAACATGACCCTTATAGCGATGAGTAGTCCTTCCTTCTTTCTGGAGGCAAACACACACTCCAGGTTCTGGATGAGAGGGCACACAATCTGTAGCGAGTCAATAGGATGGTGTACAAGACGTGGTTTTCCCCAAAGTAAATGCGGCACAGGAGGGCAAAGGCTCACAATTTATCCGAGGCTTGGAGGTAGGTCTTGGGGAAACGAGCGTCCTTGGTCTTGAACTCCAAAGTATCCGAAAGAGAGACGGAGGCTCCTGCTTTGACAGTGGCTTGCCTCTTGGCTAGCACCAGGACGTCCTTGGTGTTGTGGTGTCCAGAGCATACAACCAAGAAGGGATTCAATCCGGCGCCAACTTCCATTCCGTTGCCTACTAGGTTGTGTTGGCAAAAAAGGTCCAACATCCAGGGGCTCACCTTGGGGAGGTTAACAGTGTTGATGTAGGAGACTTGGAGCGACTGGGTGTATACACAAGATGTTAATGTTGGCAGTGTCGCGAGCGCACTTCTTGTTACTGGCACAGGTCTTGTGGACTTGAGGCAACTGGGCGTCGGCTCCAACATGACAGAAACGGAGGAAGACATTTGCCAAAGGAGTGCCAAAGCACTGGGAGAAAGTCATGTTGGCCCTAGCAGTAGCTTCATCGGCGCGAGCTTGTTCTGTGGTTTGGAGCTGAGTGGCGACTTGGGAGACTGCTGCGGCAACCTGGTTGAGGCCAGGGGCGTTAACTGAAGGCAAGTGACTCATGATAGTGGACGTAGTGCAGCGTGACCAGCCCCAGAACGTAAGGTCGGTCACAGCAGGCTGGGGAGCGGCGATGCTCATGTTGTGGTCTGGGCCATTGAGGGTAGTGGCCGCCTTCCACCAGTTGACGATAGGCTTGTTGCCAACAGGGTTGGCGTTAACCAAAGGTTGAACGACTCGGGTCCAGAACTGCTCAAAGGACATATGGCTGTTGGGTGCGGTAACAAGTGTCGCAGCATGTTCTGGAGGCAGAACAATAACTTGGCGAGGTCAGACACCTTCACTGGTTCAAGCAAAGACCTTTGATCTAATCCTCATTTGTGCTGTGGTAAACAAAGCTTCTACGTGAAAAATCATTGTAACCGGAAAACGACTTTGGTCATTTTCTATCATAATCCGAATATTTTTGAGATACAACACAACGTTGTGGAAAACAGATCTTCTGTTCCTTTTTGTTGCCGTTATGCTACCAGTAGAAATAAGCAGTCATCACATTATATAGACTGTAATCATGCTAAACAGCAAAGAGTGACTGATTTATAGTAAATTATTGGAGTTGTTTCTAAGGCTAGTGGTGCTTTGGAAATAAATAGAAAATATATTCTTTTTGTTGGTCCTCACAGTGCTTCCAGTTAGACATCATCAGCTAGGCAAATATTGCACCTAGTAAAACCTGTGGGAACTTCATGTGTTGGGCTGGCTCTTTTGTCATTGATTGACTCATCAGTGTTGGGGGTGGTCTGCTTTACATACCTGTGGAAACGTGGTCTCTGTCTACAGGAGCCATAGATTTTGTTGTTAGAGTTGATAAGAAGTTGTGGGTTGGATCTGGATTGTTTCAGAATTGCAATTCTCTCTTGAGCACACAGGGCACACCGGCACAGTTTTAGGTAGTGAAGGCGTTGACTACACTGATTGGGTTGCCTTGCCAGATGATGCTGTAAGTCATTCCTCCATGTTGGTTGACTGGGGTTAGATTTGTATCATGGAATTGGGTTGCAAAATGTTTGGCATATGAATCCAATTTCTCGCCTAGTTTGACAAGTTTTTGAACTTCATTGAAGTGTTGTTGGCTTGTTGTATTCTAGCTTTGAACTTTTGTTGTGTGTTTCCTATGTATACTTTTTCTGTGTTGTTTCATTTGACTTTCTAGACTACTATTGAATTCCTGCACATGTTGTTGTAGCCACAGGTACCAGTTCCACCAGTTCTGCAATTCGTTAGCAAAGCGTAAAATGGTCTCCACTTTTAACTAAGGGAGCATTTGACCTTAATTAGGATGTATTGGCTGTAACTAAAGCGCGATTGGCCATTTTGCAACCGTAAATTGGAGTTTTGATACCCCATTTAACCGTTCGAACTGTCACAAGCCAACAAATGGTGTATACAATATGCGACAAGGCCGATACAATTAACGTATCCGCCAACAACAGTGTAGCACAACGGCCAACTAAACAATGCTATTCCCAACCAAAATCCTACAATGTGAAGAGTTTTAGATGACTGAAAAAAAATAACAATTTGCGCATCAAACAACCTGTATTTGGCCCACAATTTGGTGCAACTACAATGCAAACTCTCTATTTAACCATGTCAAGTTACCTGTTAGCGTACACAAGGTGCAAAAAGAAGTTTAAAGATCAGCAAGCTTTAACACAACATAACCGCAAATCGACCATATGTAAAACGTTTAAAATGCCAGCAGTTAGCTTTAATTTGGCGTCTAATGATGCTCCTGCACAAACTACTTTATTGGCATTTATACGAGTTGATCTGGCCAAAAGGACATTCTGAAATGGCTAAATCATACTCTGACAATGCCAAATTGCCACCGCTTAGTGCTAAAACCTATCAAACTAGGCCCTTCACCCACGAATGCACGCTAGAAGAATCCATGGCCAAATTCCTCATACCATTTGCCTTACGCGCAGAGATAGCAGTCCCGGCCCTCCTCCAGTGGATTGAACACTATGATGACACGAGTGAATCAGCACAAGTCGTGATAATCTGCCACTGGCAAAACTGGATGTATTACACACAATTTTCCAACGACGAATTACCAAAACTTGAACAGAACGTACACCCTTATCCCATCATTCTTAACCTTGATGAGGCAAAACCAAATCTCCTAAATCTGAATTATATCCTGACACAATCCTGCACACAGCCGGTTGACAGAACCAAAGACCGCGAGTGCTAATGGGGAAAAGAAAAGTTACAAACATAAACAGAGGAAGGACGAGAAGTAAAAAGAAAACCCAACAACAACAAGATAAAACCCAACAACACATTACGAAATATTTCACACAAGCGAAACCAAAACCAAAGACAAAACCAAAACGGAAAGACCACACCAACAAAGCCACAGCGGCTAGGATACAACAATCACAAACAATTTTAACAGGACACACAGTGCCCAAACCACATCAACGGGCAGGCAACCAATTCAAACTGACAAAACCCCCGAATTCCCGAAACATGTACAAATTACAAGCAGCAATTACAACAACCTCCCAGCGTAGGCCTACAAGCAAAAAGGAAAACAACACCTCATCGCCATGGAACACTATAACATTGATGTTGACATGGGCCAAGAACCGGGCTTAAACTTTGCGATGCTTGATGCATACGACTCATTAGAAGAAAGAGTATGGCAAAGTGACAACAGCCAGCAATGTATGGGAAGGGAAGATTGGCAAGTACTTACCAGGAGGAACGATTATTACCACAAGGAGAGAAGCTACCCACAGAACAATATCCACCAGTGAAGACCCTTCGAAAATGGGCAGGTGGACTTCAATCCTATCATCCGGTAAGAAAGGGCACCAAACCAGAATAGTATCTGTCTACAATCCAATTGGCACCTCGAAAGGAGCCCTCTCAGTCAACCAGCAACAAACACGCAAGCTTCAAACAGTAGACAACAATCAAACCCCGAGAGACGCACTCATCAAAGACCTTCGGAAATTGGTCAAGCAGTGGATTGAAGACGGTGAACACCTAATTATTGGCATGGATGCTAATGAAGATGTTAGGACCGGAAAGCTAACCACGATGCTCCGCGAACAAAGGCTACACAATGCAATTCTATCCAATTATCCACACATAAGTTCAATTACAACCTTCGAGCGGACGGAAAAAGAAGTACCTATAGATGCAACAATGACAATGTTCGATGCCAACAAAAGCATCAGAGCAGGATACCTCGCCTTTGATGAAGGAACCCCAGAGGACCACTGAACACTGTGGATGGATACACCATTCGAGCTCATCTTTGGGAACAACCCTCCACACATACAAGGTGTGGATGCCATCCCGGTAGCAGTCAAAGACCCACGCGTACGAGGAGAACACAACAAAAGAGTGATGAAAGCGTACATCAAATAGGGAATCTTGGAACGAGCAAGACACGTGAAACAAGCACAGAGTCAAGGGGACTCCATAGCCCAAATAAAACCACAAATAGAGGCCCTCATTGCAGTCACAACCCAGATCTGCAAAGAAGCAGCGGTAAAAATCAGGAAACTCAAAGTAGGAAAAGTCCCATGGTCTCTCACGCTACAAGCAGCACGCAACTCCCAAAAACTCTGGACGCTGGTCATCCGACGCAGGGAAGGCAAGAAAGTCAGCAGAAACCTCCTTAAAAGGACAATGCAGAAATGCAGGACAACATCCATTGAGAACATATCGCTCCAACAGGCAACAGCGAACCGGAAGGTGGCCCAAGCGGCCTACCTGAGAGAAGTTCAGTTTGAAAAGCACCAGACACGAGGAAAAAATGCCAAGAATCCTTGGCGAAGGCATTGGCGGAGGAGAATGACACCAAGAAATCGTCAGAGCTGAAGAACTTACACCAAAGAGAGAAACAACGTAACCAAGCGAGATGAGTATGACAAATGAGAGGCAAGTTCAAGTCTGGAAAAGTAACGACCATGTGCAGGACTCGAGAAATAGACGGGGTCCAAGTCAGAGAAGAATGTGCATCGCAAGACCAAATGAATGAAGCTGCTATGACGGAAAATGAAGCAAGGTTCAGCCGGACACTCCAAGGCGCCTTTATGCAACCAGAACTCCGAGCCATGTACGGTAACCTCGGCAACCTAGAGCCAGCGACCACCCAAACCCTAAAAGGAACAATAGACATCCCGAGCACACTAGATTTCTACGCCAAACTGATGATCCAAGCAATGAAAATCCCAGAAGGAGTCCTGATGCTCGCCACAAAGGACATGGCATGGACAAAGGAGGAGTTTAAGCAATCATGGGGGAAACAAAATACACAAACATCGTGCGATTCTTCACAACTCCCAGTCAACATGATGCTACATACCATCCCATTTGAAATGGGGTTTGCTCCAACCCCATGGGAACCAATGACAGATTTTGAACTACTCAAGAAACTGGGAGTCTTTGACGTGGAACTGATGCGAACAATAGAACTAATGGCAGCCCAGTACAACATGAACATCAAGCGCCTTGGATGCATGGCAATGCGTCACACTGAAAAATACAACCTTCTCCCTAAAGAACAATGCAGGAGCCGGAAACAACACAAATCCATCACATGTTTAATGAACAAAGTCTTCATATGCAACATATCCAGGCAACTGTGCCTCCCTCTTGCCCTGACAAGCAACGACGTTGTCAAATGTTATGACTACATGATTCACAACGCGACAAGCTTGTCAATCCAAGCTGTCGGAATTCCACACCAACCCATCACAGCAATGTTCGCCGTGCTACAAAACGCCAAACACCATGTCTTGACAGCATTCGGAAAATCGAAACAATCGCACGGCAGCCAAAAAAGACAACTGAAAAATGAACTACCACTGATGGGAGTAGGACAAGGCAACGGAGCAGGTCCAGCAGCATATGCATTCCTTAGTGCAATTCTCATCAAAGTTCTGGCATCCCTTGGCTACGGGGTTATGTTCACAACGACGCTGTCACTGATCACGTTCAACACCGTGTGCTCCATGTTTGTCGACGACTGCCACTTATGGCAGTCCGCTACCGACGTGTGTTGGAAGAGACGAAATATCACGGAGGCAGTGAGCGTCCGGGTAAGTCCCTGCGTACAAAGAGTACCAGGACCAATACAAGCAGTAGCACTGAGTGTGATCAGTGAGATCCACTTCAACTACTAGCTAGACCTAGCAAGAGCTTAGAGCTCATTAATCAATATAACTTTCAGAGTTAAATGTCCAACCAACAACGTGAACGAAAAAGGAGAAGATGTAGTTGAAACAATGCAGGAAGCAGTTGCCACATGGGAAGGTTGCCTCGCCACTTCCGGCGGCGTGTTATCCCCGTCAAAATCATTTTGGTACTTAATTGACTACAAATGGATGGGAGGCACGTGGGTTTACAGAACGAAAGAAGAAATGGCCGCATCAATTCAAGTGCACGGTGAACAAGGGTCAGTGCAAACCCTCCAGCGTCATGAACCCACACACCTGGAAAAGACCCTGGGAATGCTTACCGCACCCAATGGCTCAATGGAAGCATGGGAAATAGATGACGCAGGAGAAAAAATTTGAGTCCGCCAAATACCCTACCTCGAAGACAAAGTGAAGGAACTCACTACGAAGATCAAATTGGCAAGAAACACATTCCCTAACAACGTCTGGGTTGTGATTACCTCAACAATAATGAAGACCCTAGACTACCCAATGGCAGCCTTGACTATCACCAAACAAGGATGGGACGAGATCATGAAACCCCTGCTGCATTTCTGTTTACCGGTAGCGGGATACTCATGACACTTCCCAAGAGCTGCAATTTTCGGTCCAAGTGAACAGGGCGACAAAGGCCTCATGCATCCATGGTACAATCAAGAACCGACCCACCTGGAAACTCTATGGGAGGAGCTAGCATCAGAAACACACACAGGAGAATTCCTTACAACCTCCATGGAAGCCCTCCGTCTGGAACTCGGCTATCCAACCAGTCTAATGTCTGTCCCATTTGACAGAATGGCAGGATGCGCGACCGACTGCTGGCTCACCTCACTCTGGGAAACATGCAACAAATGGAACATCGACATCAAAAGCATCTTGCCGGAACTGAAAAGGGCCCGAGCCTACGACCAATTTGTCATACAAGCCTTTGCCCAGAACAAAAACATAACAAAAGAACAACTCCCAATCCTCAATGAATGCCGGTGCTTTCATGAAATTGTGACACTAGCCGACATAGACACAGCATGCGGAAGATACCTCGAACGTGATGTGCTTGAAGGGAAAAACGCCCACCCTCATCATTGCTACAAGTGGCCCAAGAAACCGCTGATGCTCAAAGCCTCCTATTGGAAACTGTGGAGAACTGCCCTACTAAATACCTTCACTGCACCCAACTCAATCTCAAACCAGCTCAAAGAGCCATTGGCAGAATGGCTTATTGACCCAACTCCACACTGGAAATGGCGCTATGTAAGTGTCAATGGAACCATCACAATTTATGAAAAAAAGACCTCTGTGTGCCCACAGGTACACATCGACCCGCCCCATGAGACAACCGTGCCTAAGAAAACTCAAACACAATGTGGCGCTCCCCAAAATCCCTTCACCCTCCATGCTCATATCAATCCGAACCATCAACAACACCGCAATCCAACAACTGGGCCATCCACACACAGACGAATTCTACCAGGACAACACTGACCCACTGCCATGGTCTTGGCACGAAAGAGTAGCCAACAAGACTGACAATTGGGTGATCCAAGAAGTGCGGACGCCGGAATGCAGACATCTCCTAGCCAAATCAATCCGTAAAGGCAACGCCATGGGAGTCAGTGATGGTTCCTACTGTCCACAGGTGCGCATGAAAGTGAGCCCAGCACATTGTTGATTGCTAGATAACTACTGGTAGCTAGAAAACACAACCAGTAAATTAAGTAGTAAAGGATGATTTAGTCAAATAATAAGCAGAGTTTGCTGCTGGAATTTGCTGGTACAAAAAGCTGTAGTAAATGGGTAAACAGTAATGAGAATGACT
>ENA-ORBV01016846-ORBV01016846.1-microbial-mat-metagenome-genome-assembly--contig:-NODE-16846-length-10543-cov-6.400822_pt1 | contig 10543 bp, 8 predicted proteins | sample MGYA00237777_ERZ505514 | MGnify/ENA primary metagenome ERZ505514 (study PRJEB26160, sample SAMN06269048) | microbial mat metagenome | isolation source: Oligotrophic lake microbial mat | place...
GATCTGTGCCACATGGCTAGGTGTAGTTGCTACCTGCGCTTGGCGGTCATAAGACATCAGGGAGCGAGGCTTTTGTATGCGGAATCGTCGCTGTTGGATGTCTGCAGCAGGTTTCGCTTGGGATCGTATTCGATGTTTCGCGTCCCGTCGGGATTTAAGTAATACACCATATCGAAGAAATCCCCGTAGATTTTTCCGTAAAGCGCCTTCACCACCTTGCCGTCCTTGTCCAAAACGGTGCGCACACGGAAGAAATATCCCCCGGCCACGTCATAATTCGTTTGCTCCCTGACTTTGGGCCCGCGCCGGGTGCGCGCCAAATTCCATTCGGAAACATAACCATCTTCCGGCGCCTCGTGCGGGGATTGAAACCGCATAAAGTCTGGCTCCGGTTTGAACCGCTGAATCCCGTCACGGGGATTGGAGAAGGTCAGCTTCATCGTCCAATCATAGACCCGGTCTCCGTTTTTATTAAGCTTACCGACGAAAACCAGATCCGCTGTCTTCCCCCTGCCATAAGGCGATACCCAATCACCCGCTTCCAAATCGTAACTGACAGGAGCTTCAAGTTGCGGCAAGGAAGAGGCCACCCGCTTCGCATACATTGGCACCGGTTTCTTGATCCGCTTCAACACCACTTCGATAGTCGGGTTCCAAGGCAACAAGCGAAGGTAGCCGGTTGATGTGAAAAAAAATCGAGCGCCCATAACCTGATAGTAGCCGTCTTTCTCTGCACCATAGCCGATACTCGCTTCCATGGTCTTACCGTCAAGGGTAGCCAAGCCCTTAGCATCCGAAATGCCTCTGGAAGAACCTACACGCTCGGATTCTGCTCGCGCATATTCCCGCACAAAAGAGATTATTGTCTTTGCCCCAGTGATGGCCTGCCCCTCGTCATCTACAACGTGCAACGTGACACGGGCTGAATACTCCCGAGCTGACATCTGCACCGCGAATATTACGCCTAGAAAAATTGCGGAAAGTTTGCTTTTCACGGATTTGTTTGGTCGAGCGTCCCTAGTGAAACCATTTTCTTATAGAGCTCCCGAACAAAAGGATAAGAGATCTCACGCATATCGCTATGCCACCAACGCGTATCTCCGTTTCGGTTTTCGGGCCACGGACGAACAACGGGACGGCTCATGTCGAAGCTACGTGTCGCAGAATTATCCGGTGTGAATATCTCTACCGGTCTGGATCCCGCCGGCAAGCTCATCGCCGGGATCATGCGGGCCAGCAGGGCATCGCGTTGCCAGGCGGCCATGGCCGAGCCGGTGGCAGACCTATAGAGTGATCCCAGCTGGTCGGTGTTTTTTTGCCACGAACCGTCGGATTGTTTATTGCTGAATCCGTCAGCGGCTGCCAGCACACCTAGTGCGGCAATGAACGGCACTTGGACCGGTAGCGTTGCCACATCCATGGTCAGCGCCTGCTTGCGTCCTTCTGCGTCTTTGCCGCCCCATTCGTTCATGGCGTGTATTGCTGAAAAGCAACCGCTCGTTAATGCAGTCGAGTCTAGCAACAAGCAGATCTGTGCCACATGGCTAGGTGTAGTTGCTACCTGCGCTTGGCGGTCATAAGACATCAGGGAGCGAGGCTTTTGTACGCGGAATCGTCGCTGTTGGATGTCTGCAGCAGGTTTCGCGTGGGATCGTATTCGATGTTTCGTGTGCCGTCGGGATTCAGGTAATAGTTGAAGGCCAGACCGGATTTTGGCGCGCGTGTGCCGATGAACCACCGGAAGTCGCTGTGTATTTTCCCATAAAGTGCGGATACTATCTTTCCGTCTTTATCGCGCACAGTCCTAACTCGAATAAAATAATTCATCCGACGTGAGGCAGTCGAAATTATTTTCACTTCTCCATTCTCCAAAGTGTGCCGGCTTTCCAGCCATGTCTTTGTGGCGGCATAGCCATCATCAGGAGCTAAATAGGGCATCCGCAGGCCGGGGAGATCAGGATTCGCGACCTCATGATCCAATAACCCGTCACCTATGTTTGAAAATCGTAATGTCAGTTTACCGTGGTATTCTTGATCACTCTGCACATGGCGGTCGGCCTCGAATATCAGATCCGACATCTTTCCATTTCCATATGGGACCACCCAGTCTCCCTGCACCATGTCATACCCCACAGGCTTGTTGAATTCCGGAATCTTTACTTCCACACGCTTCGCATACATCGGCACCGGGTTCTTGATCCGCTTGAGCAACACCTGAATGGTTGGGTTCCACGGTTGCCATTTTCCTTGGACAGGATCCTTCGCACGAAAAGTCAGCCATACTCCATAATGGCCTTCCTTCTGCACGTGATAACCAGCTTGGTTGGCACTCCATGCTTCCACCTCTCCGCTAAAATAACCTTTCTCGTCAGTCACGCCCTTCGCAAAAACACCTTTCCCTCCGGACTCTTCTCCTTTTGGACGGCGCTCTGCACCAATGCGGGCTTCAGCACGGTCAACTGGCGCTCCCTCCTCATCCAACACATGCAGTGTCAATCGGAACAAGGGGTCGCGTCCAGCTAAGTGACAAATAGAAAATGCCAATAGAGCCGGCAAAAGCACGACTCGAGAGCTTGGAATCACGGGGTGTCTCCCTTCAGGAACCCTTTCTCAGCTATGCGTTCGTAGAGCCGACGAACATATGGGTATGCGACTTCTCGTAGATCGCTGTGCCGCCAGTCGGTTGTAGTCCGATTGGCTGGCCATGGCGGATTTGGGCCGATACGAGGGCGAATGTCAGTTCCGTTCATGTCAAAATTACGTTCTTCCCCGGCAGCAGAGCTCAGTTTAGGCACTGGGATCCGCCCTGCCGCCGGGCTCATTGCGGGAATCATACGAGCGAGTAAAGTGTCTCGATGTGTGGAAGCAAACGTTGAACCGGTCTCCGGGGCATAAAGCTTGCTCAGGCGTTCGCTTCTCCAGGATATCTTTTTCGTATCTCGGTCATATAGCCAGGTGCCGACATTAGTCCAGAAGCCACCCGGCAGAAAGAAGGGGTCCTCACGTAACACCTCGTCGGTGAAAACGCCATCGAGCATCGTATTAGTAATTTCCCTCGGGCGCAGCACAGTCGGCACCATGACAGGGCCCTTTACTCCTGCTCCACCGGGAAATTTTTTGAAGTGCAGGATATTGAATCCCCATCCACCATAGTTTGACCCAAGGATTTTTCCTGTGGTGGTCCGGCCTTTTAATTGCTCCTGATACAGCCACGACTGGTATCCGTTTGGCTGACCCTTCTGATTTGACCGGGTAATATGCAAGAAAGTCGCCAACTCTCTGGCTAGAACTCCGGCAAGGCTGGGTGTGTATTCTGCATGTGCATCATCATAACCCAGCACCTCTTCTCCCGTGGAGTGGAAGTCGTAGTAGTTGGTGGTTACTTGAGGCGCAAAACGATCACGCCACGTTAGCTTTTGGCGTGCATCCGATATCGGATATTTAAATAGTTGATGCCAGTTGGTGGGCCAGAGTTTCGAGGGATATATTCCATCGAATTCTTTGTTCCACTGTGTGTGGGGCAAAAATGCCGTGCTGTCATCGGGTTGGACGACCTGGTTGTTTCCCTGCGCGCCGTCGTAAGCCTCGGCCGCTACTGCGGCGTCGATCAAGAAGTATCGATTCACCGCCGCCTGATAATCAGAGATAGCTGAAGACACCACCATGTTGCCCAGACTATGTCCGGCGACATTGACCTTCATGGGATTGTCCAGTTGATCTCGCAGGGTTGTAATGAACTCTGCGAGTTTAGGTGCTGTGCCGAAGGCGTGCACGACGTTTAGCTGATAATTCGGGGTGAAATTAGCCACAGGTACCTGCGAATCATACCCATACCACGTCACGCACTCTGGGAGGAAACAACGCTGTTTCGGGGTGTTCGTGACCATCTTGCAGGGTGATCAGAGCGCCGTGCACCGGTTTGCCATCGGTGCCGACCACTTGTAGGGACACTCGCAGCAGCGGACCTTTGGCCAGGGCCCCGCCAACGAAGAGAAAGCCAATGAATAGGAGGGTGAAGACGATTTTGTTGTAAGATTTCATAGAGAAACAGGAGTTTGGCCGATAATTATATTCGCCGTGAATGAGGCGATTATGGGCCGACTTCATAGTAACTCCGATCCCAGTTGGTGGGCGGATTCAAGAGGTTGCGATTGGGATCATACTCCATGTTCCGGGTGCCTTCGGGGTTAAGATAGTGGACCATGTTAAAGAATATTTCTCCGTAGATTTTCCCATAAAGCGCCTTAACCACCTTGCCGTCCTTGTCCAAAACGGTGCGCACTCGGTAGAAATACCCTCCGGTCTCGTCATAATTCGTCTGCTCCATTACTTTGGGTCCTCTTCGGGTTCGCTCCAAATTCCATTCGGAAACATAGCCATCTTCCGGCGCCTCATATGGGGATCGAAACCGCATAAAGTCTGGCTCCGGTTTGAACCGTTGGATTCCGTCGCCCGGATTGGAGAAGGTTAGTTTCATAGTCCAATCATAGACCCGGTCTCCGTTCTCGTGCAGCTTCCCAATAAGGAGCATGTCTGCGACTTTGCCTTTGCCATGTGGGGCCAGCCAGTCACCCGCCTGTAAATCATAACGCACCGTTTCGCCAATTACGGGTGGCCCCTTCTTGACCCGCTTCGCATACATCGGCACCGGGCTCTTGATTCGCTTCAGCACTACTTCGATGGTCGGGTTCCAAGGCAATAAGCGAAAATAACCACGTGAGGTGAACTGATAGTTCGCTCCGCCAAGTTTATAGTGACCTTCTTTCTGCGCGCCATAGCTGATTCCTGCTTCCGCCGTCTTGCCTTCAAGAGTCACCATGCCATGGACGTCTGTAACGTCGCGGGCTGTGGTTACCCGCTCCGATTCTTTGCGCGCATATTCTCTCACAAAGGAAACTCCTGCGTCGGCTCCGTTGATAGACCGACCCTCATCATCAACCACATGCAAGGTGACGCGGACGGAGTATTCCCTGGCCGAAACAGGCACGGTCAGGGCCATGCTTAGCAGCACCGTGATCAGTTGGGTTTTCATTGGGCTCTCTCCCGTAGTTCGCCTAATTCAGCTATTTTGACATAGAGTTCGCGGACATACGGATAAGCAACCTGCGTAAGATCGCTATGCCACCAATTCTTGCTTTCTCCTCGCAAGTCTGGCCACGGCTCGGCTGGACCGCGAACTACCGGGCTACTCATGTCAAAGTTACGCTGTTCTGTCGGCTGATCAAATTTAGCCACTGGCCTGGACCCCGCCGGCAGGCTCATCGCCGGGATCATGCGGGCCAGCAGGGCATCGCGTTGCCGGGCCGCCATATCCGAGCCGGTGGCGGGCCTATAAAGCGAGCCCAGCAGATCAGTGGTCTTTTGCCACGAACCGTCGGATTGTTTTGACCAACTGGTGATCTCCTTACGGGCTCGGCCCGGCCGGAAGAAAGGCTCGGCCTGCAAGTCCGAAGTCAGTAGGTAGGGTTCGGCGGCAATCGCGTCCGCCGGCGCCATGTCCACCGGAGCCAATCGTGGGCCATTGCCGCCAGACATGGGGGTGTTTCTCAAAATATAGTTGTTGAACCCCCAGCCACCAAAATTGCTGCCGGCGACCCGGCCCGTGACCGTGCGGCCCTTGAGCTTTTCTTGCCAGGCCCAAGTATTCGTGCCGGTCGGCTGGCTGGACCGTCCTGGCAAAGTGATGAAGAGATAGTCGATCAATGAGGAGAACAGCACATGGGTGATGCCAGGTGTAGCGCCCAAATCCTCCGCCAAGACCTGTTCGCCAGTCGAGTGGAAATCATAATAGGCGGTGTCGATACGCATAGGAAAACGGTCACGCCAAGTGAGCGCATTGCGGGCATCCCTCGGGGTTGAAGCAAACAGTTTATGCCAATTACTCGCCCATAGACGAGGGGGATAGACGTTACCGAATGTCTTGTTCCAATCTGTATGCGGCATGCTCGCGGTGGCAACAGGAGCCTGCGCTTCCCCGCTATCGTATGCTTCCTTGGCCACCGCGGCATTGATGAGGAAAAAACGATCGACCGGGGCGCCGTGATCGGAAATCGCAGATGATGTAACCATGTTGCCCAGGCTGTGCGCAGCGATATTCAGTCCAGTGATGCCGGGCTGAGCTCGGACCTCGGCCAATAATTGATTGAGCGCCATCGCCGTGCCGAAGGCGTTGACGACATTACTGTGATAATCGCTCGTTACGTATTCGTTGGGCAGGTGCCTCTGCGAATGCGATCCATACCAGGTGATACCCCAGAATTGGGCCTTGGAGCCGCTCCACCAGAGGCGTTTGAAGAATTCTGCCTGCCAGCCGCGGGCTTGTTTTTGGTTCACGTTGTAGCCGTGAACGAAAAGGAAGGCCTGATTGTTGTTCAGCGTATCCGGCCAGTTGGTGGTGCTGGTGCGGTTAGGAGTTTCGACCCGCATATTGACCGCATTAACCAGATTGCGGTGGCGGAACATGGCTTCAACGCCAGCGAAGCTTAGGGGCAGATCCAGAAGGGCGAGCAGTTCTGTGCCCCGGCGAACCTCCAGCCGCAGGGGCTTCGTGGTGGGGGTGCGGGCTTCGACGAGGATGACTCCCTGGCCCGGCACGGAGGCTTGCGCGATAAACGTCGGGTCAAGGGGCACGCCTTCGGCCGTAATGGACGTCACGGATTTTCCGCCCAGATCACGGGCGATGGTGGCGTCACTATGATATCGGCCGGCCGTCGACGGAGTGAGACCAGTGGTCAGGAAATTAGCGGCCCCATCGGCCTGGGCGAGACGATAGCTGATCCCGGGCGTGGTAGGCGGCAGAATGCTTATCAGCCGCGAGATATTCAGATGCAGCGGGAAGAAGTCCACCAGATCGCGTACGCCATTCACGGCGGTATCCCGGCCATTCGCACCGCCACCAGGCACGTCGTTGCCGTCGGTCTCGCCGGAATCGTTGTCGTCGTTGACCCAGAAATACCAGGGCAGCTTCTTCTCCGCCAGAAGCCAATCCGGATCGTCCGACCGGCGGCTTACCGTGATAATGCCATCACGGTTGGCATCCGGGCGGAGTTCGGCCGGCACGAAGATCGCGGGCACGACGCTGCCACCTTCGAAGAGATAGCCCAGACGGAGCGATTCATCCCCGGGAATCATGCCTTGATTGGTGGTATAACCTTTCGGGAGGACAATTCTTCCAGTGGAGAGTGGGACATAAGAGCTTTGGCCACTGGTCGGAGTGCTGACCATGGTTATTGGATCTGTCGTCCAAATCCTGCCGCTACTATCAAACAAATTATTTTTATCGTCGATGAAAGTGATGGAGGTATTGGCCGGCAGGGGATATTCCGTTCCGGCCTTGGAGAGCACAGAGGTGAAGCCCCGTTTGCCCAGCACCCAGCCCTGACGGTTCATGCTCGCAGGCACATAGCCCAACCGGTTGCTTAAACTGCCAGCGAAGGGATACAGGCTGGAAGCGTCCTCAGGTGGTGAATAGTAGCCAAAGGGCTCACCCGAGCCACTGCTCACGCCCAGGAGGATGACCGAAGGAGAAAGTTTCTGCTTATGCCCGATGAAAGTGGCCGCGGCGCCGGGTGCATCCCAACGCGCAAGCTCAGGATAAATCAATGTGCCGTCAGGACCCTGTACCACATGGTAAGTGTCACCCCAGATGCGGTTTTGGTCATCGAGGAATTTGAATTCGACCGACCTCATGGTGCTTGCTACACCCCAAGTGGTAGCCTCAGCAATAGGCACATTTAGAAATAGGGGAGTGGTGCTGTCCGGCATCCACGCGACGACCACCTGCTTGGTGGCGCCGCCCTCGAAGCCGAAGTAAGCGCGCGTGGGCAGCTCAAACACCACCACCACCATCCCATTGCGGTTCGCCGCATGCAATTTGATGCGGGTGCCGGCGGGGCGGACGCAGGACAGTTCGGTTACCACGCCCTGCCGCCAGCGGTAGGCGTAAACGTTACCGGCGTTGTAAGTGATGAGCACGGCCGTGCCATCCTCCGTGATCTGCAGTGGGGCGCCAATATAGGGCAGGGCCACGAAGGCATAATTGGCCGATGAGGCTGCCGGCAAGGCGGCAGCCTCGGCTGCGATCTCGGCCGGGACGCCGCCCGGGTTGTCATGGTCGGCGATAATGACCGCCGCCCGGCTGCCGACCCAACCCAGGGCCAGCCCAAGAATCGTCCACCCCAAACGTCGTGGTGAAATGCGCATAATTCCTCCTATGGATTTAATGGTTCCAGATAACAGCGGGCGATGCCGTCCGCCCCCGCCCGCACTCTCAGCTGGTAGACTTCAAACGGTCCGCCCGGGGTGGCGGAGAGTTTCCGCCGGGTGGAACTCGAATCGAAATTATAGGGTGCGTTGGCCCAGGGTGTGCCGTCCGGCTTGCGGACCATCATGGCAATCTCGCCGTTGGGGCCTTCCGCGGCCCCGTGCAGGGTCTCGGTGACCGGATTGACCCCATTGTAGAAATTAGTGGGATCCGTGCCGGCTTGGAACTCCTGCAGATTGGTCTGGCCGTCACCATCGGAGTCTTCACCGGGGGAAGAGGGGTCTTCGCCAAAGTATTTCAGCGCCCATTCATCGGGCAGCCCATTCTGGTCGGTATCCGCCGCAACGGTGGTGACGAATATCTCCTGGCTCATGGGCGAGAGGTTGCCGGCAAAATCGAAGGCCCTTACCTGATAGGTGAATTCCTCGCCATCGGGCAGATTTGTATCGGTGTAGGTGGTTTCCCGTATGGGCTGTTCGGTTTCAATCGGCTGGCCATCGCGATAGACAATATAGCCCGAGACCTTGAGGTCATCGGTGGCTGGCTGCCAGGACAGGATCACCCTGTCGGTCGAAACCTGGCCCTTGGCCAGACCGACGGGGGCCGTGGGCGGCTTGGTGTCGGGGTTGGGGGTGGCTGGATCAAGTCCGAGGGCCAGCTCATCCCCATCGTATAAGCCATCCCCGTCGCTGTCGGCATTGTTCGGTTTCAGACCGAGTTGGAATTCAATGAGATTGGCGATACCATCCCGATCGTTGTCCAGGCTGGCATCGTCGACCAGGGGACTGAGCCCGTGGGCGGATTCCCAGCGATCATCCATGTTGTCGTGATCGGCATCGGGAAAGGCGGGGGGCTCGTCCGGCGAGACGATCAGTTCGAGCCTGGCGTTGCCGTTGATGCTCAGACGATCAACCGCCACGGTGCCGACCAAGCGACTGTTGCCATTCAAGGTCAGGGCGCCGGCGGGGGCTTCGAGGCGGACATAAGCTGCCGCACTGCCGTTCAGGGTGAGGTTGCCGTCGGCGAGGCGCAGAAGAAACCATGCGGGGTGGGCGGCCCCACCCAGCTCGCCATTGCTGGAGAGGTCGCCCTTGACCGTCACCACCACCGGGCCGGCCAGCTTCAGCGAGCTGGTGCCGTTCAGGACCAGCCCTTGGAAATTATAGACCGCCGGGGTGCTGGCGTCCGCAATGCCCAGCAAGAGGCTGCTGCCCGCATTGACAGAAAAGCGACCATAGGTTCCGGCGGGCACGACAAGCTGACCAGCGTTACCATTGAGGGTGAGGTCCTTCAGGGTGGCAAAATCCCCCGGTGACTGGCCCGCATTGCTCAGCGAGACACTGCGGGTGCCCGTGGGCGGGGGCGGACTGGCCACATCAGGCAGGCTCACCTTATCCGTGCGACGGATGACATGGCGCAGCTTGCTGCCGCCCCCGAGGGTTATCGTATGGCTGACCGGGTTCGTGCTACCTGATCCGTCCGTTGTGCCACCAAAAGCAGGATTGCCATTGATCCGGATCGCGGGGGTGCCGGGCACCAGCAGGTCTCCCCGTATGTCGGCGTTGCCGCCAAGGGTTACATTTTCGGCGTGCATCACGTGGATGGAGCCCCCAACCGTCCCATTGAGGGTGGGGGCCTGTCGCACCAGCGCCACCCCTTCGGTTTGAGCCTTCACCACCAGGACCATCGTCAGACCGCACACCAAGAGCATCGTGGTTCGCATGCAGCGAACATATCACCTGCGGCCATTCCGGCTCAGAACTCAAAGCGCTTAATTTCAGGCTACTAAAATCAGGCGGTCCTTTGCGTCCGAAGCGGGCGCAAAAAAGCCGCGCGGTCAGCGCGGCTGGAGGCCAGGGGCCGGGGCCGGATCCTCAGGCGACGGCCAGGCGGGCCAACTCGAGCGCGGCCGCAGACAGCGGCTTGCTGGCGTCGGCGCCGAAGATGTGGAGCAGGGCCCACATCGTGCCGCCGGCGAGCACCAAGCCGATGAAGAACAGGATGGTGCAGAACACCTTGTCCCAGCGCAGGTGCATGAAATAGAAGATGACGGCCATGAACTTGCCGGCGGAGAGCACCAGCAGGGTGGTGACGACAAACCACTTGGCGAGCGGCAGGTAGACCAAGACGACCTCGATGCCCGTCACGACGGACAGGATCATCGCGACCTGGATGTAGAAGTGGAACTTGCTCGGCTCGTGGTGGCCGGCGGCGGCGGGAGCGGTGGCGGGAGCGGACATGGTGTTTGGGTGCTGGGCTCTAGGGTTTGGGCTCTGGGGA
>ENA-ORBV01016847-ORBV01016847.1-microbial-mat-metagenome-genome-assembly--contig:-NODE-16847-length-10543-cov-4.640837_pt1 | contig 10543 bp, 8 predicted proteins | sample MGYA00237777_ERZ505514 | MGnify/ENA primary metagenome ERZ505514 (study PRJEB26160, sample SAMN06269048) | microbial mat metagenome | isolation source: Oligotrophic lake microbial mat | place...
CGGCCAACGGGACTCGAACCCGCGACCCCAAGATTCACAATCTTGTGCTCTAACCAACTGAGCTATGACCGCCGTAAATGAAGAGCGCGGAATGTCGCTAGCCGCTTTGCCTCTGTCAATCCCTAGTTCCCCTCGTTCTTTGATGCCCCTGAATCCACGTTCACTGGTGACGCCTACGAGACTGGCCGGTGTGTCCTCTACCGACCATTCACGGCCGGTTTCATAGTCGCTCTCCCTCTCCCCGTTTTACTCGCCAGTCGTGGCTCCACCCTCGTTTTCGGCGTTCTCCAGGGGAGTCTCCGGAATTGTTTTGAACCCCCTTGGTCTCACGAGCACGTTCCGTTGCAACATGAGCACACACGGCTTGAGAATTCTTCTGATTGACGATGATGTGGATGATCAATTTCTCGCCCAAATTGCTCTTGAAAAGGTTTTGCCTCCACGGAGTTCCGTCGCCCTCGCCCGCAACGGCGACGAGGCGATCGCCTACATGATCGGGGAGGGAGCGTTTTCGGATCGCGATCGACACCCGTTTCCCTCCCTCGTCATCACGGATCTCAAGATGCCAAACGGCGATGGTTTCGATGTGTTGGAGTTTCTTCAGAACAATCCCGCCTGGAACGTCGTTCCCCGGTTAATGTTTTCGAGCTCAGTCGATGCGGACGACGTTCGAACCGCCTACATGTTGGGAGCCAGTGCCTATCACATCAAACCGATGGGTCGCGCGGAGCTGGAGCAGCGGATGCGGTCCATTGTGGAATATTGGGCTGGCTCGGAGGTCCCCCCCGTTGATCGAACGGGACGCGTTCTCGCGACCAGTAGCAAGGGACGGATTGGAGCCCGTTACCCGAAGCCGCCCGAGGGCGGTAAGTTGATGGAACGGCCTTGACGGGGCGATCCCCAGAGTCGTCCGCCAACACCCCAAGGTTCGAGCGATGGCCGTCCGCGAGGGGGAGATCGCCGGTTCGGATCGACTGAGCTGCCAAGGTGCGTGGCGTCCTTCGAGTCGATTCGCGGGTGCCGCGGCTGAACCCATTGGGCAATTCTGCGGGGCCCCAAATTTTTGGTGTCTTTCCCCCGACTTTCCCGCCAACGTCTTCCTTCCATGTCCCGAATCCAGCCCGCGTTTGCCCGCGCCCGCGCCGAGAATCGCGCCGTTTTTGTGGCGTATGTCTGCGCCGGTGATCCCGATTTCGATACCTCGCTCGAGGTCTGTCGCGCTCTGCTTTCGCATGGGGTCGACATTCTTGAACTCGGGGTGCCGTTCTCCGATCCCCTGGCCGATGGCCTGACTAATCAGCTCGCGGCGCAGCGGGCGCTGGAAAGCGGCATGACCGCCGCCCGGGTGTTCGAGTTGGTGCGGCGGATCCGTGAGTTCAGCGGTGCGCCCATCGTCTTCTACACCTACTACAATCTGGTGTTCGCCAACGGACTCGATGCCTACGTGAAGGCAGCAAAACACGCCGGGGTGGACGGCATCCTCACCCTCGATCTTCCGCCGGAGGAGGCCGATGACATGGCGATCGCCTGCCGCACCCACGGAGTGGATACGGTCTTCATCATTGCTCCGACCACTCCGGACGCGCGCATCGATCGGATCGCTGCCTGCACCACCGGTTTTATTTACTACGTATCGCGCGAGGGCGTGACGGGCGTGCGCGATCAGGTGGCGGGTAATATTCCTCAGGCCGTCGCGCGGATTCGGGCGCGGACCGCGTTGCCCATGGTGGTGGGCTTCGGGATTGGCACCCGCGCCCAGGTCGCGCAAGTGGCAGCCGATGCCGATGGCGTGGTGGTGGGCAGCGCGCTGGTGAATTGTATCCGGGATAACCTTACGAACCGGGCGGCCCTGGTCCCTGCGATCGCGGCGCGAGCGGCGGATTTGTCGGCCGGGACGAAGCGCGGGTAATAGAGACGTTATACCAATCGCCCGTATAATTTAGACGATTGTCATCACGAGGTGCGCGAAGCGCGCCGTGGAGATCCAGCTCGATTGCTTCGTCGCTTCGCTTCTCGCAATGACCGTCCAAATCTCAAGGGACGTTGGTATTACTCCCGCTTTTTAGGCGTGGTCTCCGCGACCGGCTGAGGGACTCGGTCAGAAATAAACGCTCAAATCTACTTGGGCTTGAGTCGCGATCCGGCGTTGCTGGCTCAGTCACCGATCGGAGATAGGCTCCGTCGCCAGCGCCTTGGCTGGCGACCCAATCCCGGCGCAGCTCTGCGCGTTTATTTCTGACCGAGTCCCTAAGTGTTAGCGTCAACGTGCCGTAAAGCGTGCACAAAAAAGACCGCCACCCAAAGGGAGACGGCCTTTTTTGACCTAACACCAAGCAAACCTTTGAACTACACCACCGACCCCTCGATGGTGCTGACTACACCAAGTCAGACGCAGCCGTCGTCGAAACGCTCAAAAGTTTTTCAGAAAAAGAAAAAAATGAGCCCAGCCGCCACGCCACGTACCCCGCTGCTGATACAGCCGCTGCTTTAAATCTAAGCTAGAAAATGCAGTTGAAGCCACAGATTCCACGGATGGGTACAGATGACCAAGGCACCATAAATTACAGTCCCTTCACCTCGCGGGTGAATTGCGGTCAGGTGCTCCTTGATCTGCAATTCTCTCTATCCGTGTCATCCGCGGTTAATCTGAAACGCCGAATTTAGGATCAAAGGAGTGGACTCAGGACCCGAGCGAGCGCGTCTCCCCATTTTTTCACCCATGACCGCTCGCTCCAAGCTGATCGAGTGATCTCGACGCAATGACTCAGATCGTCGGTGAAGGTCTTCGCCATGCCATCTCCCGTTTCGGCGTCCAAGATCAGCACATTGCATTCCGCGTTAAAATAATAGGACCGGTAATCCAGGTTCGACGAACCGATCATTGATACGAAGTTGTCCGCCAACAGCGTCTTCGCGTGGAGCATCGCGGGCTGATACTCGAAAATGCGGACTCCACTGGCCAGCAACGTGGCATAGCTGCCATGACCAGCCCGTCGCACTATCGGCATGTCGCTCTTTCCCGGAAGCAACAAACGGACGTCGACGCCGAGACGCGCCGCCCGGCACATCCCCTGCAACACTCCGGGATGCGGGGCGAAATAGGCGTTGGTGATCCACAATCGTTGGCGCGCGGCTGCCATCGTGACGGCGAGAATGGAGGCAGTCTCCTGATGTCCGCGCCCGGATCGGCTGTCCAACACCATGATTCTCGGTGGTTCTGCACTGCTCGCTTGATAGGAGGTGAGGCGCAGAGGAATACCGCCGGCTCGCACCCACCCTTCATTGAAGACCACCGCCATTTCCCAGGCGGAGGAGCGTTCGAGCCGCACATGGGAGTCGCGCCAAACGGTACCACCCTCAACCGAGATGGACGAGCCGTATTCATTGCTGATGTTCATGCCACCCGTAAACGCAATCCGCCGGTCCACCACGATGATTTTGCGATGGTCGCGCAGCAGCAGATCTCGAAACCGCCCTATCAAAGGATTAAACAACCGGGTCTCGATCCCGTGATTCTCCATCTGACGCCAGAACTTCCGTTTGGTGGACCATGAGCCGGCGGCGTCGGCGAGCACACAAACTTTCACCCCGCGCTGAACCGCGCGCGCGAGCAGGTTAAGTAAGCCGTGGCCGGTATCATCATCCTTGAGAATGTACGTCTCCACCAAGACCTCGGTTTCCGCTTCCTCGATTGCTTTTTGAACCGCGGCGAAGGCATCGGCTCCCGCATGAAACACCTCGATCCGATCGCCGCAGTGCAAAGGCCCGGTATCAATGCGGGCCACGAGCTGCGCGTAGTCCGCCGACTTCACGCCCTCCGGCCAGACTGCCGCAAGCCGTGCGGCGTTATGGGCTCGCAGCGTCCGCGGAAGTTTTCGTCCCGCCAAGGGATGAAGCACAGCTCTCCACCGGGCAGCAACGCGTTGGCGAAGGGCCGGCATTTTTAGGGCGGACATGGAATGATAATGCCGGGGCAGCTGGTTTTCACCACGAAATTCCCGTGGACTTCAAGCTACATCCTTCCTCCCCAGCGCGCAGGCTTCCCGCGCAAGGGTCAGCCCCGGTGCGATCATGATTGGTTGATAAAAAAAGCGCGCCGCTTTCGCGACGCGCTTTGAAGTCTGGGGAGACGGTGGACCTTAGTAGTCCATTCCGCCGCCGCCTGAACCGTGACCGTGGCCACCACCGGATTGAGCTTCTTTGCGCTCCGGGATCTCGGTGATCATGCACTCGGTCGTGAGCAACAGACCTGCCACCGAAGCGGCGTTCTGCAGCGCGGTACGCGTGACCTTCGTGGGATCAACGACGCCGGCCTTGACGAGGTCCTCGAACTTGTCGGTCGCGACATTGTAGCCGTTGTTACCACGGCCGGAGAGGACTTCCTTCACGATGACACCGCCGTCGATGCCGGCGTTGGCGCACAGTTGCTTCAACGGATGCTCGATGGCGCGACGCACGATCTGGGAGCCGATCTTTTCGTCACCTTCCAACTGGAGGGCGTCGATGACCTTGCCGGTCCGGAGGAGAGCGACACCGCCGCCAGCGACGATACCCTCTTCAACGGCCGCGCGGGTCGCGTGCAGCGCGTCTTCCACGCGGGCCTTCTTCTCCTTCATCTCGGTCTCGGTCGCGGCGCCCACATTGATGACGGCAACGCCACCGGCGAGCTTCGCGAGACGCTCCTGGAGCTTCTCACGATCGTAGTCGGACGTGGTCTCGTCGATCTGGCGGCGGATCTGCTTCACGCGGCCTTGGATGTCGGAGCTCTTGCCGCCACCTTCAACGATGGTGGTGTTTTCCTTGTCGACCACGATACGCTTGGCCCGGCCGAGATCGCTGATCTGGACGTTCTCGAGCTTGATGCCGAGATCCTCGGTGAAGCACTTGCCACCGGTGAGGATCGCGATGTCTTCGAGCATGGCCTTGCGGCGATCGCCGAAGCCAGGAGCCTTGACGGCGCACACATTGAGGGTGCCGCGAATCTTGTTCACGACGAGGGCAGCGAGGGCTTCGCCTTCGACCTCTTCAGCGATGAAGAGGAGGGGTTTGCCGCTCTTGGCCACGGTCTGGAGCAACGGGAGGATGTCCTGCAGGCTCGAGATCTTCTTTTCGTGGATGAGGACGTAGGCGTCTTCGAGGACTGCTTCCATCGCTTCGGCGTTGGTCGCGAAGTACGGGGAGAGGTAGCCCTTGTCGAACTGCATACCTTCCACGACGTCGAGGGTGGTCTCAATGGACTTCGCCTCTTCAACGGTGATGGTGCCGTCCTTACCGACCTTGTCCATGGCGTCAGCGATGATCGCACCGATCGTTTCGTCCCAGTTGGCGGAGACGGTGGCGACCTGACGGATTTCCTCGCGGTCATTGACCTTCTTGGAAACGCGAGCGAGTTCCTTGACGGCGGCCTCAACGGCCTTATCGATCCCGCGCTTGAGGAAGATCGGGTTCGATCCGGCGGTGACGTTCTTCAGACCCTCGCGATAAATGCCTTCGGCGAGAACGGTCGCGGTGGTGGTGCCGTCGCCAGCGGCATCGCTGGTCTTCGAGGCAACTTCCTTCACCATCTGCGCGCCCATATTCTCATACGGATCGGGCAACTCGACTTCCTTGGCGACGGTGACGCCGTCCTTGGTGACGGTCGGGGATCCAAATTTCTTGTCGATAACGACATTACGTCCCTTGGGGCCAAGGGTAACCTTGACGGCCTTGGAGAGGATCTCGACGCCGCGGAGGACTTTCTGACGAGCACTCTCGTCGAACAGGAGTTGTTTAGCAGCCATGTGATTTTATTTCTATTCTGAGTTTAAGGATTCTGAGTGAGACGGGCCTCAGGCGATCACGCCCAGGATGTCGTCTTCGCGAACAAGGGTGTATTTCTTGTCGTCGAGTTTCACTTCGGTGCCGCCGTATTTGCTGATCAGCACGCGATCGCCGACTTTGACTTCGAACGGGGTGACTTTGCCATCTTCGCCTTTCTTGCCGGTGCCGAGAGCGATGACTTTCGCCTCCTGCGGCTTCTCTTTAGCGCTATCCGGAATGATGATTCCGCCGCGAACCTGTTCGCCTTTTTCTTCCAGGTGCTCGACAAGAACACGATCCCCGATGGGCTTGATTTTTACGTTGGCCATTTTGATTTTGGTTTGGGTTGAAGGTTGGAGTTTCTGATTTTTGTGGTGAACAAAGCGTGCCCGTCGCGAAAAAGCCGCGACGGGCGCACAAAGAGTGAAAAGGAGGTCTACTTCTTCTTGTCCTCGTCGACAACCTCGAAGTCGGCATCGACGACGTCAGCTTTCTTTTCCGTTTTCTTTCCGGAACTTTCAGCTTTCGCGGAGGCGTCTTCGGGAACGCCAGCTTGAGCGCCACCGGCCGCTTCCGCGGCCTTTTGGGCTTCCTGGTAAATCTCGCCGCCTACGGCACTGAGCTTCTCCATCGCGGCCTTCATGCGATCGGTATCGTTCGACTCGAGTTCCTTCTTGGCGTCGGCAATCGCGGCTTCGCCCTTCGACTTGATGTCGGCCGCAATCTTGTCGCCGGAGTCCTTCAACGTTTTTTCGAGCTGATAGATCGAGGAATCGAGTTGGTTCTTCGTCTCAACGGCTTCCTTCCGCTTCTTGTCTTCTGCGGCGTGGAGTTCGGCATCCTTGGTCATCTTATCGACCTCATCCTTGGAGAGACCGGACGAACCCTGAATGGTGATCTTTTGGTCCTTGCCGGTGCCGAGATCCTTGGCGGAAACGTGGAGAATACCGTTCGCATCGATGTCGAACGTTACCTCGATCTGAGGCATGCCGCGTTGAGCGGGAGGAATGCCGTCCAATCGGAAAGTGCCGAGCACCTTGTTGTCACGAGACATCGGACGTTCACCCTGCAGCACCACAATTTCAACCGAAGGTTGATTGTCGCTGTACGTTGAGAAGGTCTGGGTTTTCTTGGCCGGAATCGTGGTGTTGCGTGGAATCATCGCGGTGGCAACCTGGCCCGCGGTCTCGATGCCAAGCGTCAACGGCGTGACGTCAAGAAGGAGAACATCACGGACTTCGCCCTTGAGCACGCCACCCTGCACCGCCGCGCCAATGGCGACGACTTCGTCTGGATTCACACCTTGATGAGGGGGTTTACCGGTGAGCTGACGAGCGATCTCGACGACCTTCGGCATGCGGGTCATACCGCCGACGAGTACGAGTTCCTCGATCTGATCGGAGGTGAGTTCGGCGTCCTTCAAACACGCCTTAAACGGCGGGATACAACGCTCAAACAGATGCTCACACACCTGCTCCATCTTGGAGCGGGTGAGCTGGATGTTTAAATGCTTTGGGCCCGACGCATCCGCGGTGATGAACGGCAGGTTGATGTCGACGGATTGCGTCGACGAAAGGGCGATCTTCGCCTTCTCCGCCTCTTCCTTGAGGCGTTGGAGCGCCATCGGATCTTTGCGGAGATCGATGCCGTTATCCTTCTTAAAGGTGTCGACCAACCAGGAGATCAGCGCCTCGTCCCAGTTATCGCCACCGAGATGGGAATCACCGTGCGTGGCCTTCACTTCGAAGACGCCGTCGCCGATTTCGAGCACAGACACGTCAAAGGTACCACCACCCAAATCGAACACCGCGATCTTTTCGTCCTTCTTCTTGTCGAGGCCGTAGGCGAGCGAAGCGGCCGTCGGCTCGTTGATAATACGAAGCACCTCGAGACCCGCGATCTTGCCAGCGTCCTTGGTCGCCTGGCGTTGCGAGTCATTGAAGTAAGCGGGAACGGTGATGACCGCTTGAGTGACTTTCTCGCCCAAATAGGCCTCGGCGTCCGCTTTAAGCTTCGCGAGCACGAAGGCGGAGATCTGCTGCGGAGCAAATTGATCGGTCTTATCACCGACCTGAACTTCGATATAGGCGTCGCCGTTCTTACCTTCGACGGTCTTGAACGGCATGTTCTTCGCCTCCTCCTTCACTTCGGAGAATTTGCGACCGATAAAACGTTTTGCAGAAAAAACGGTGTTACGCGGATTGGTGACGGCTTGACGCTTGGCAGCCTGTCCGACCAATCGCTCACCGTTTTTGGTGAAAGCGACGACGGAGGGCGTGGTGCGCGCACCTTCCGCGTTGGGGATAACCACGGGCTCTCCTCCCTCCATGATGGCCATACAGGAATTCGTGGTTCCAAGATCGATACCTAGAATGCGGCTCATCCATCCAACTTAGCAGTGGATGTGCCCCCGATTGCGCACATTCCATAACTGTTTGATTTAAAACTAATAGAAAGTTAGCAGAGCAAACCGGAATCAAAATTTGGCGCGCCGCCGCCCCGACATGAAGCCACCTTGGCACACTGCTGACACACCTTTCGGGCACGTGCCTGACCAATGTCTCAGTTGAATTTGTGGTGAACGGCGCCTATGGTTCCAAACCATGGACATGGAAATAACCCTACCGGACGAAGTACCTGTGATGACGCTACCGCACACGGCGTTCTTTCCCCAGGCGTTGATGCCGCTGCATATCTTCGAGCCACGCTATCGGGAAATGCTTCGGGATGTACTCTCCAGTAATCGGCTCTTCGCGGTTGCTGGATTGAACTTGGAGCGCATGAGCATCGCGGGCCCGGTCGAACCGCCGCATCGGGTGGCGACGGTGGGAATCGTGCGGGCTTGTCAGAAAAACGATAACGGCACCTCCAACTTGCTACTCCAAGGTCTGTGTCGCGTGGAAATCACCCGCATTCTCTCGGACGACCCTTATCGAAGGATTCAGGTGCGCGCCCTGACCAGCCAGGCCGGGGCGACGGAAAGTGAGAACCAGACGCTCCGCCGCGAGCTTTCGCGGCTGCTGAACCTAAAGCAGAAGCTGGTGGCGAAGGGGAGTCAGGACGAAGTACCGGGCGAAGGCGAGATGGCTGCCTTTTTGAAAACCGTGGAAGATCCCGAAGCCTTCGTGGATATCGCGGCCTTCAGTTTGTGTGAGGACCCGGGGTTGAGGCAACGGCTGTTGGAGACCTTGGATGTTCACCGGCGACTTGAGCTCTTTAGCGACCGCCTGCGGCGAGAGATTGAGTTGCTGAAATTGCGGCGAAAGCTGCAGGGCCCCCTTTCGGAAGATCAGATTTCAAACAACTAACGACCGAGCTATTGGAGTTTTACGGAAAATCGACCCACGAACCGCGATTCGCACTGGCTGTTCAGTGACGCAACCATCGATGATGATAGCGCAGATGAAGGGCACCCTAACTGAATCGCTCACGATCCTGGTCGCAGACGACGAGGATGGCATTCGCACATTGTTGACGCACTGGCTCGAGCGTGCAGGGCACCGCATCGACTGCGCCGCAAGCGGGCGGGAAGCGTCGCGCCTGCTCCGACAGAAGTCCTTTGATTTGGTGATCACCGATGTGGTGATGCCGGACGGCGACGGCTATGAACTCATCGCGGAAGTGCGCCGAATCCAGCCCAGAGCGAGAATTGTGGCTATTTCCGGCGGTGGCAAATACCTCGAAGGGGCGGACTGTCTCAAGATCGCCCGCGGTTTGGGAGCGCACTCGGTCGTAATGAAACCCTTTAACTGGGAACAGCTCCAAGCAGGAATGACCGCGGCATCGGTCCCCCTGACGGCCTGATTTTACGGCCCGCTTCGGAGGCGTCTGAAAAGACGCTGGAGCCAACAATCGGAATCGAACCGATGACCCACGCTTTACGAAAGCGTTGCTCTACCATCTGAGCTATGTTGGCGCACCAGGGAAATTCGGAAAAAAGCCGCCCCCGGGGGAAGCGCAAGCTTCATTTTCCACCAATCGCCTGCCAAGGTCTCTCCTCCCCGTGCTGCCACTCGCCACCGATCTCTTCGATTACACCCTGCCGGCGGAGCGGATTGCTCACGAACCCGCGATTCGGCGCGACAACTCACGGCTGCTGGTCGTCAACCGCACGCGTCACACGATTTCCCATCATCGATTTCGGGATCTCCCGCAGTTTCTCCGCACGGGCGACACCCTTTTCCGCAACAATGCAGCCGTCCTTCCCGCGCGCCTGCACGCGAAACGCCCCACTGGCGGACAGGTGGAATGCTTTCTCCTGCGCGCGCTCGATGAGCGGACCTGGCGCTGCCTCGTCCGCCCGGGACGCAAGCTTCCGCTCGGCGCCACGTTCGCGCATCCGTCCGGCGCGTTCACCGGAGAGATTGTCGGACGTGAGGCCGACGGCGGAGTCGACGTGCGCTTTTCCACGCGCGATGACGAATCGATTGTATCTGTCGCAAACCGGCTGGGGGAGGTCCCCCTCCCACCGTATATAGAGCGCCCGGAGTCGACCGCGAGCGACCGGGAAGCGCGCCGTGCCTCCGACCTGGAACGTTATCAGACCGTCTACGCCCAGGCTCACCGCCAAGTGGCCGTGGCCGCACCCACCGCCGGCCTGCATTTCACGCCGGAACTTCTGGTAGAAATCACAACGCAAGGAATCCGTACCGCAGATATGACCCTGCATGTCGGCGTCGGCACGTTCCGTCCCATGTCCACGGATACGGTGGAGTCGCATGATATCCATCGCGAACGGTACGAG
>ENA-ORBV01016848-ORBV01016848.1-microbial-mat-metagenome-genome-assembly--contig:-NODE-16848-length-10542-cov-13.893454_pt1 | contig 10542 bp, 5 predicted proteins | sample MGYA00237777_ERZ505514 | MGnify/ENA primary metagenome ERZ505514 (study PRJEB26160, sample SAMN06269048) | microbial mat metagenome | isolation source: Oligotrophic lake microbial mat | place...
AATGATACGGCGACCACCGAGATCTACACCTCTCTATTCGTCGGCAGCGTCAGATGTGTATAAGAGACAGCTCCTCACCCCTCACTCCTCACCCCTCACTCCTCCTCCATGCTCAAACTCCCCCTCCGGGTTCATCACCAGCCGACCAAACTATCACCCTGGCAGCAATGGCTTGCAACGTGGTTGATCGATCGCCTCCCCGCTTGGTCTGAGCAAACGTTACGCTGGCTCACCCGTTATCAACTCGTCCTCCTGGCGGGTGCGTTTCTGTGGCTCTTTATCCCGCTGGTGAGTGAGCGCCCCCCTATCTGGCAGCAGGCAATTCTTGCCGTAATTTTGGTGGCGGTCGGGTATACCGTGGTGATGCTGGAGGAGCAGCAGGTTGATACCCACAGCAGTGAAAAGCTGCACCTGTTTTTAATTGCGCTAAGCGTGCTAGCCACGCTGCGGTATCTTTACTACCGCACGGCGTACACCATAAATTTAGACAACTGGGTCAACGGCTTTTTCTGTCTATTGCTGTACGTGGCAGAACTGTACGCGATCGGCACGCTGATGCTTGCCTACTTTCAAACGCTGAAGGTGCGCGATCGTAAACCCGTTGATCTCGCCGTCCGACCTGAAGAGGACTGGTTGAGCGTCGATATCTACATCCCTACCTACAACGAAGATGTTGAGATCGTCCGTAAGACCGTCCTGGCTGCACTGGCGACCGACTATCCAGCCGCCAAAAAACGGGTGTATGTCCTTGATGATGGTCGCAAAAATCCAGAGCGTCGAGAAGCCCTGCAACAAATGTGTGACGATTTGGGCTGCGCGATGCTGACACGCGACAACAACGACCACGCCAAAGCGGGCAATATCAACACTGCCTTAACCAAAACCACGGGCGATCTGGTCATGATTCTTGACTGCGATCACATCCCAGTGCGCCACTTTTTGCAACACACCGTCGGCTTCTTCCAAAACCCCAAAGTGGCGCTTGTCCAAACCCCGCACTGGTTCTATAATCCTGATCCGTTTGAGCGCAATCTGCTAACCGGTGGGCAGGTGCCTGTGGGCAACGAGCTGTTCTATAAGGTGCTGCAAAAAGGCAACGACTTTTGGAATGCCGCCTTTTTCTGCGGTTCCGCTGCTGTCATCCGTCGCGACTATGTGCTTGAAATTGGCGGCATCGCCACCGAAACGGTGACGGAAGATTGCCACACCTCTCTACGGCTCCACTCCCTCGGCTACGAAACGGTCTACTACGACAAAATCATGGTGGCGGGGTTAGCACCCGAAAAATTCTCGGCGTATGTCGGGCAGCAGGTGCGCTGGGCGCGAGGCATGGCGCAGATTTTGCGCCTCGAAAATCCCCTCTTTAACCGCAAGCTCAAGCTCCGTCTGGCACAGCGGCTCTGCTACTTCAGCGCTACGTCTCACTTTTTCTTTGGCTTCCCCCGGCTAATGTATGTCATTGCCCCCGTGCTGTATCTGCTGCTGGGGATTAATTCGGTCAAAGGGTTAGGCTTTGAAACGCTGTGTTATGCCCTCCCGCACATTCTGCTGTCGATGCAGACCAACCACATTCCCTATAAGCACGTCCGCTTTTCGTTCTGGAACGAGATTTACGAATTCGCGCTGTCGTTTCAGGCTGGTATTGTCACCATGCTGGCGTTGGTGAATCCAAAACTGGGGTCGTTTAATGTCACTGACAAAGGGCTGACCGTGACAAAGCGCAGCTTTGACCTGGAAAGCGTCCGCTATCTGGTGTGCTTAGGCGCAATTACAGGTGCATCACTCATTGCTGTGCCGTTCTGGTTTGTGGTCAGCCCAGAAGATAGTCAAGCGGTGATCATCAATGCGTTGTGGTGTGTGTTCGACCTCATCCTCGTGCTGGCGGCATGTTTGGTCGCGTTTGAGCAGCCTCAATTGAGAGAGGCGCATCGGTTACCGCGTCAGCTTCCGGTGATCATTCACAGCGATGAGCAAAGCTGGACGGGCACCACTACCAATGTCAGTGAGACGGGCGCACGGATTGCGATGGATGTGTGGCCCAATATGCCTGATTTTGTGCGGATCGAGTTGATTGGAGACTATGGAGCGCGAGTGCTGGTCGATGCTCATGTGATCCGAGCGATCGCCAGCGACAACCTACAAACGCTGCTCTCAGTGCAGTTTATTAATCTCACCCGCACTCAGCAAGATGACTTGAGTATCGTGATTTTTTCCGATGTAAAAGAGTGGTACTCTCAAAAACGCGCCACGGCTGATAACCCACTGACATCCCTTCGGTTTATTATCAGCAGCTTTGGACGGGTTTTTCGTGAGTTCAAACCAGAAACGGGCGTTAAAATTCGCAAGCAAGTCCGCGCGATCGCCCAGCTTTATTGGGAAGGTTGGGATGGGCAATCTTATACGGCTGTTGTCACTGAAATTGGCATTCGTGATCTGCGGTTGGAGTTTCAGGACGGGGTGACTCCGGAGTTAGCGCTGATGCAACAATCAAAACCACAGATTGGTCTAATCATAGCCCGTGATTCTGATAGTCCGTTTATGCAAAGCCTGGTTGCCGAAGTGAAAAATATTGAGGGTTGGGTTCCTTTTGCAGAGACTCTGTTCGTTGCGGATGATATGCCTCGATCGGGCGAGCGCATTGTCATGGAGCTAAGCTTCCCCACAGCGTTAGATCGTCAACAGCAAAGCAAGATCAAACAGCTCTTGCGATCGTTAGACTAGGTTGGAAATACCGCTTTCCTTGCGTGGAACCATCTATTGTTTCGGTATAAAACATGGTCAAAAAAGACTAGGCATTAAACTGTGAGATTTTCTCCAGGCAAAGGGCTATTTCCCATGGTCAAAATCTCTTCCGAAAACCTAGAAAGTTTGGGTTTAAACTGCAACCTAATCTTATTTTTGCTTTACAGAATTCGATTCTTCTTCATTGCTTCTTTACTGTTACTTCATGAATTTAGGTCTTTTTTAAGCTATGCTCAGTGTTAACCAGGACGTATCGATTTTTAGCTTAGTTCGGTTGAGCGCTACCAGTTTCAAGAGGCTGTATTTCTACCACTTCAGTTTTTTCGCTCACATCTACCTCTCAAACTGTTTCTCTCACTCGCAGGATTACAAACCCAATCTTTTTCCAACTTTAGCCAATCGTTTCCCAAGCGAACATAAAGGCATTCTCGCTATTAAAAGGGCTGGTTGCACGACAGCTATGAGCCATCGTGACGCTTGATCGTCTGTTGCTGCTTGAGGCTTGTCTTTACTGCCAAGCGCAACAGTTCCAACCGTTGCCACCAGCAGTGCCCTCAATGGTGACGCGATTGTTCCCAAAATGCTTGCTGCTAACGTGCTGAGTGCTTTGAGCCGCAATCACTTGAACGATCTAAAACTTGCATTACTAAATGCTTACGGTGGCTTAAGTACTTAGGACTTACGCGTCTGCCCCCAACCCCCGAATTCTGGGGGCTTTATCAGCTCGGTTCCCCCAAATTTGGGGGCTAGGGGGCGAACTCCAACAGGTTTTGTGCAAGTCCTGGTACTAAAGCTTCAGTTGCTTTAGCAACAAAGACATCCAACTAAAGTATTCGACCTTTTTTAGCGCTTTGACGGTCAAATTTAACGAGTTGGGCACGTCACGTAGTACTGACAACAAAACTCTCTTTTTGCATTGACCTTCTTGAATGAATCAGAGCTGATTATCATGAATACCATATCTATGGTTGACCATAAGCCCTCTCAACGCCTGCATCCTTTAAGCCTTTTAGCGCAAGCAAAAAGCCGTCAGATTAGTGGCTGTTTGCGGGTTTCTAGTAACTCAGCACTTTGGTCGATTTATCTCGACCAGGGAGAACTGCTTTATGCCTCTTACTCAACCGATCGCTTTGAACGGTTGGATCGGCATTTACGCCAGCTCAGCCGGCAAGCTCCGGGTCTGGTCAGTGCAGTGAGGGTACAGGTACGCCTGTTGTTTGAAAGTGCTCCAGAGATGCGATCGAGAATTTGCGCTGACTACCGAGCACTTTGCTGGTTAGTGGAGCAGCAGCACCTTACACCTGATCAAGTAGCGGGGCTGATTGAAGAGTTAGCCAAGGAAGTCATTGAATCTTTTCTCCTGGTTCAGGAGGGCAGCTATGAGTTGATCGAAAAGGAGAAGCTTGATGAGTTTCCAAGCTTTTATCGGCTTGATTTACGTCCATTAGTTGAATTTTGTCAGGAACGTTTACGGCAGCAACGCACCACTAAGCCATCACTGCCTATACCCAGCAAGCGTCCTGAATTCACACCTCAAACCAGAGTGCCTCCATCTGTAGCACCCAGTGTAGCGATGGGGCAAGCGCCAGCTTCTAGGGAGGCTACTACCGCTAACAACAAAGCAAAGCCTACCGAAAATGCAGCTCCAAACGCTCACTACACGATCGTTTGCATTGACGATAGCCCCACCGTTTTACAGGCGATTAATAGCTTTTTGGATGACACAAGTTTTGCCATTGTCATGGTGAACGACCCAGTCCGGGCTTTGATGCAAGTCGTTCGTAGTAAACCTGATTTGGTTTTGATGGATGTGGAGATGCCGAACCTTGACGGCTATGAACTATGTTCACTGCTGCGGCGGCATCCGACCTTTAGGAGTACCCCGATCATTATGGTGACAGGCAATACTGGCTTCATCGATCGTGCCAAAGCAAAACTCGTGGGTGCATCCGGCTATCTCACGAAGCCATTCACGCAATCAGATCTTTTAAAGATTGTGTTCAAACATTTGAGTTGTTAGTTTTCAGTTATTAGCTGTGAGCGACAGATGAAAATAGAGAGTAGAAAAACCGAGTGCCGAATCAACTCAAAACTTTTCTACTTCAACAGCTAAAAACTAGCAACCAAAAATTAGTCTAGCCATAGGTCACTAAGAGGAATCCGTATGAGTTTAACGTTGATGATCACGATTTTAGTCGTTGAAGATACACCCTCTGAGCGTGAGTTGATGAGCCATTACTTGCGCGAAAGCGGGTATACCGTGATCAATGCTGTGAGTGCACAAGAGGCTTTAAGCAAAGCGGTCGAGCAAAAGCCCGATGTCATCATTACGGATGTGGTGATGCCTGGAATGAGTGGTTTTGAACTGTGTCGCAGTTTGAAGAAGCATCCAGTCACCGAAAAAGTACCCATCATCATCTGTACGTCTAAAAATCAGGAAATCGATCGCTTGTGGGGCATGAAACAAGGGGCAGATGCCTACATCACCAAGCCGTTCACTCGCGAACAACTGGTGCGCGCCGTTAAAGCCATCGTGGGTTAAGCCAATGACCATATCAGCGCTGACACCGCCTGTAAACCGCCCACCACAAGTTTTAGGAGAGGCATACCTCAAGTTTTTGCTTGACCCACAAACGCCGATTGTGCTGCCAATGAAGCAGGTACAGGAGGTGTTGGTGCTGTCGGCAAACCGCCTCACGCCCATGCCGAATATGCCTGCCTGCATCATTGGGCTGATGAATCGCCGAAGTCGGGTGCTTTGGGTCGCCGATTTGACGCGCTTGCTGGGTACACCAGCGCTCGATTTGAACACTCAGCAGCACTCTCTGGTCATCATTCGTCCAGGCACCATTTCGCTGGGTGTCGTGGTGCAGCGGGTTGAAGGGATGGTGTGGCTGACATCTGACCAAATTCAGCCACCGCCTAGCCATGTGCCGTCCAGCCTGCTGACCTATCTAAGAGGCTGCGTGTTGCAAGAGCAAGAGATCTGGTTTGTGCTTGATGCGCTGAGCCTTTTGCAGTCGCCTGTTTTACATAACTCGTCCGCTCTACCGTAAGTGTTGCTGCCAACGTTGACTCCACGTTTTTCTGACCCTTCTCACACCACTACTTCGAGATGTCTGCCTTATGGTTAATCGAACTAATGCGATCGAAAGTCTAGCCGATTCAAATTCGCTACAAGCTGGCATGAATCAACTCGGCGATCGTGAGGCAACGCAGCTAGCGTCGTCTGATCAGCCCATCGAACCAGCCGCTGACCTCCTGCCAACGCCACCGCTGGTGAAACGCCGTCCCTTTTTGATTCAGTTGTTCTGCAATTTACCGATCGGGCGCAAACAAATGTTGGCGCTCATTGTGTGTGAGTTGGTTCCCATCCTGGGTCTGGGCGTTGGGTCTACACTCCTGCTATCAGGCAGTTTGCGGACACAGCTACTGGAGCAGTCAAAGTCAGAAGTGGCGGTTGCAGACAACAACTACAGCAGCAAAGTCGATGAGATGGGATTGGGTGCGCGCGGGCAAGCCGACAACACGGCATTGCTGAACGCGTTACGCAACCAGGCTCTGGGTGGTCGCTCTAATGCTGACCTGAATGCACAGGTGAAGCAGATTTTGCGGAACGAGGTGAAAGCCCGCAAGATGGAGTATGCAACACTGGTTGATCGAGATCTACGGATTGTGGCGAATGCAAATGCCGATCGCCAGGGCGAAGCTTTTGACCCCAATGGCTTAGTTAGCAAGGTTCTTAAAGCCCCCGCTCAACTGAAGGCTAGCGTCATTGTGCCGTGGTCTGAACTAGCGAAAGAAGCCCCACCATTGCCCAATGGTTTGAGTAAGCAAGATGCGCTGGTGCGCTATGTCGTTACGCCCATTCAAGACCCTGACACAAAAGCAGTTCTGGGAGCACTGGTCTTTGGCGATCTTGTGAATGCCAAGCTGCCGATCGTTGACGAAACGCTTAAAACCTTTGGCGATGGCTATAGCGCCGTCTACCAACGTCAGCCCAACGGTGAGTTTGTGCTGGCGACTGCCCTTAACAAAACTAAAGGCACTGCTAACACCACGAACCCTGCGCTGCCGAAAACCACCTTACTAGACGAAGCCGCTGCCGCAAAGGGCACCGCTGTAACGCAGCGGCTCGATCTGGATGGTCGCGGCTATACAGTGGCAGCAAAAGCGGTGCCCAATCAAGTCACCGAAACGCCCAATGGATCGGTCGCCAGCTATAGCGATAAGCCGACAGCGATTGTGGTGAGGGGTACACCAGAGGACGGGCTGAATGCTTTGCTGGGCAGCAGCTTACAGCAAGAAGGGTTCGTGCTAGCTTTGACGCTGTTGGTTATTGCCCTCTGGATGGCTGCTTTCCGACGCTTGCTGCTGAAGCCGTTAGAGACGTTGGAGGAGGCAACCCAGGCATTTGCGGATGGCGATCGCACCCAACGCGCCCCTGTATCTTCTTTGGATGAGGTGGGTCAACTCACGATTGCGTTTAATGCGATGGCAGACAGCATTGTTCGCTCTGAAACGGCGCTGGCAGTCGAAGCACAGCAGCGGGAACTACAAGCACAGCAGTCTGAGCTACTGAGCAAGGTGGTGGTTAGAATCCGTCAAACGCTCAATTTTGATGACGTGATGCAAACGGGCGTCGATGAAATTCGAGAATTTTTGGGTACCGATCGCGTCTTGATTTACCGCTTCAACGAGGGCTACAAGAGCGGCATTATCAGTGCCGAATCCGTTGGCTCTGGTTGGCTTCGAGCGTTGGGACAAACAATTTATGATCCGCTGGTGGACGGCGCGATCGAACGTTATGCCAGCGGACGAGTCTGGCATACCAACGATATTGCTCAAAGTAATCTGAGTCACTGCCATTGTGAAATTTTGGAGCGACTCCAGGTGAAAGCGAACATCGTGGCACCCATTAAGGTGAACGGTGAACTCATGGGCTTGATCTGTGCACACCAATGCTTTAGCCCTCGCAACTGGCAACCATCCGAAATCGACTTCTTTAGCCAGCTTGCCACCCAGGTTGGCTATGCGCTGGATCAGGCAGACTTGCTCAAGCGGCAGGAAATGGCTGCCAGACAAGCCCGTCAGCTCAACGAAATCACGTCGCGCATGCGGGAAACGCTTGACCCACAGCAGATTTACAAAGCCACACTCAAGAGCACACGCGACGCCCTGCAAGTTGATCGCACCATTATCTACTTATTTGATCAGAACTGGCGCGGCACGATCGTGGCTGAATCGGTTGCACCAGGGTTCCCAGCCGCATTGGGTGCCCAAATTGCCGATCCCTGCTTTGCCCAAACGTATGTCGAGAAGTACCGTAAAGGACGTGTGCAGGCGACCAACAACATTCACGAGGCAGGACTGACCGACTGTTACCTGGGACAGCTTGAGCCTTTTCAGGTGAAGGCGAACCTGGTGGTGCCCATTCTGGTTGAAGACGCACTGCTGGGACTCTTGATTGCTCATCAATGCTCAGCACCCCGTCAGTGGCAAGAAGGTGAAATCAACTTCTTCCAGCAGGTTGCTATTCAGCTAAGCTTTGCTCTGGAGCAAGCGAACCTCTTGCAGCAGAGTGAAGCCGCCGCCAAATTCGATCGCTTGCTCAACGAAATCACCTCACGGATGCGTGAAACGCTCGACCCCCAGCAGATTTACAAAGCGACTCTCAAAGGCACGCGCGACGCACTGGGAGCCGATCGTACGCTCATCTACTTGTTTGATGAACACTGGAAAGGCACAGTCATGGCTGAATCGGTTGCGCCAGGGTTCCCCGTTGCTCTGGGTGCCCAGATTGCTGATCCCTGCTTTGCCAAGGACTATGTTGAGAAGTATAGCCAGGGACGTGTTCGAGCAACGGCTAACATCTATGAGGCAGGACTGACCGACTGTTACCTGGGACAGCTTGAGCCTTTTCAAGTCAAGGCGAACCTGGTGGTGCCCATTCTGGTTGAAGACACACTGCTGGGACTCTTGATTGCTCATCAATGCTCAGCACCGCGTGAGTGGCAAGCAGTTGAAATCGGCTTCCTTCAACAAGTTGCCATTCAGCTAAGCTTTGCCCTGGAGCAAGCGAAGTTGTTGCAGCAACGTGAAGCAGAAGCCAAATTCGATCGCTTGCTCAACGATGTAACCCTCAAGATTCGGCAAAGCATCCAACGAGAAGAAATTCTCGTCACGGCGGCTCATGAAACGCGCTTAGCCTTGAATGCCAATCGGGTCGTGGTTTACGAATTCAACCCCGACCATACCGGAACGGTCTGCGCCGAATCCATGGTGAAAGGCTACGAGTCCATTCTGGGTGCTGTTGTTAATGACCCCTTCCGTGAAGGCTTGATTGACCAATACCGCGATGGTCGTGTGCGGGTCATGAACGACGTTGAGGCAGAGGGCTTGTCTGCTTGTCATCGTGAGATTCTGAAAAACTTTGAAATCAGAGCCAGCATTACAGCGCCCATTTTGGACGGTAGCCGCCTCATGGGGTTGCTGTGTGTGCACGAATGCTCCGCCCCGCGTGAATGGAAGACGATCGAAGCGAACTTCTTTAAGCAAGCATCCACTCAGCTTGGCTTTGCTTTAGAGCAGGCACGCTTATTTGAGGAGAAAGAACGCGCCCAATCCAGCGCTGAATCCTTGTCTGACGAGCAGCGGCAACAGGCAGAAACGCTGCAATTGCAGCTTCTACAACTGTTAGGTGACATCGAGGGCGCTGCCAGCGGGGATCTCACAGTCCGTGCTGAGGTGACGGCTGGTGAAATTGGTACGGTGGCAGACTTCTTCAACTCTATTGTGGAAAGTCTGCGGCAGATCGTCACGCAGGTGAAAACGTCTGCCCTGGAGGTGAACGTCTCGCTTGGTCAAAATGAACATGCGATTCAGCAGCTCGCTGAAGATGCCTCGAAACAGGCTGCCGAAACCACCCGCACGTTGGATTCTGTCGAACAGATGGCGACATCTATTCAAACGGTTGCCACCAGTGCGCGTCAAGCTGCTGCCGTCACTCGATCGGCTGCCACCACTGCCGAAGCAGGTGAAGACGCAATGGATTTGACGGTGCAAAATATCCTCGCGCTCCGCGACACGATCGGCGAAACCGCCAAGAAAGTCAAACGTCTAGGTGAATCGTCCCAGCAGATTTCCAAAGTGGTGTCGCTGATTAATCAGATCGCACTGCAAACCAACCTGCTGGCAATTAACGCCGGTATCGAAGCTGCACGTGCCGGAGAGCAAGGTCAGGGCTTTGCGGTGGTTGCCGAAGAAGTGGGCGAACTCGCTGCCCGGTCTGCGATCGCCACTCAAGAAATTGAGCAGATTGTAGACACTATTCAGCGGGAAACCAGTGAAGTGGTGGAAGCCATGTCGCTTGGCACGACGCAGGTTGTGGAAGGGACGCGACTGGTGGGCGATGCGAAACAAAGTCTGGGGCAACTGCTGGAGGTTTCACGCCAAATCGATACCCTGGTGCAGTCGATTTTCAACGCAACCGTTTCGCAGACACAAACATCAGAGGCGATCGCTACCCTCATGCGAGATGTGGTGCAAGTCTCTGAGCGTACCTTCGACTCGTCCCAGCAAGTCTCCAACTCGCTCCGCCAAACCGTTGAAGTAGCCCATGAGCTACAGGAATCTGTCGGCGCGTTCAACGTTGGGTGAGGGAGTAAAGAGGTGAGGAGAGAGGGGGGAGGTGAGAGGTGAGAGGTGAGAGGTGAGAGGTGAGAGTTTTGAGTTGATTTAGCGGTCAGCGTTCTTCTAAAAACTAAAAGCTAAAAACCAACACCTCCTTTAACTCCCCAC
>ENA-ORBV01016849-ORBV01016849.1-microbial-mat-metagenome-genome-assembly--contig:-NODE-16849-length-10542-cov-3.730626_pt1 | contig 10542 bp, 11 predicted proteins | sample MGYA00237777_ERZ505514 | MGnify/ENA primary metagenome ERZ505514 (study PRJEB26160, sample SAMN06269048) | microbial mat metagenome | isolation source: Oligotrophic lake microbial mat | place...
CTGCAGAGAAGCTTGCAATGTCCGACTTGAACCGAGGAAGTCAAGCTGACTCTCATCCAGCCGCCAATGCCGAAAGAGCTCCACGGCATGATGCTAGTGAGGACGCCCGTGACGCCGGCATTGGCGTTGAAGATGCAGTGAGTGGACCAGCAAGACATTTTGTAGAAAAATGGGTCCAGTTGCACGGCCTGGCGAAGGCTTCTCATTTAAACAATCGTGTTGGTGTCCTCCGCGAAAATGCCACACAAGTTGCCAAGAATGGACGCTACACCATTTCCCTCTTCACTCGTTGCGAGGACAAGGAGAGTGCTGCTTGGACGTTCGCGGACAGGCAGCATTCCTTGACTGTCAAGGGGAGCAATTTCCGGAAGATTGCTCATGTGGATGCACATAAGCGCACTTTAATCTGCAATGGTTGTGAATGTCGATTTGATCGAAAATTGTTGGACAAATGTTCCGGCTGCAGATGCACTCGTTGTTGCTCGAAGGATTGTCAGGCAGCACACTGGAGGAAACCAGATGGGCACAAAAAACATTGCAAGATCTTAAGGGATGCTGCGGGTGGAAAATTGCCACCTAACGAAGACGAAGGCGATTTTGTTTTTGTTGGATTGCACCGAGCTGCCAAATTTTTGAGTCGAGGAGACTATGCTGACGCAGAATGCGAATTTCGAACCATCTATGATCAGGTGGGTTACACGGTAGAAAGCTGTGCTTGGCTGGCTACATGTGTCCTTGAGCAAGGCCGCGTCGAGGAATCCTTGGCCTTGTTGGGGGCCGCCACGGCCACTCCCTGCTGCAAAGAAAATGAAGACGATGTCTGCTGCGCTTACCTCAAAATGGCTCACATCCTATGGACCAGAAAGGGTGATGTGGAAGGTGCCATCTCAGCCTACCAGAAGGTGTTGAAAACACAGCCCGGCCACACGCGGGCCTTGCTGTATTTGGAAGCAATGAAAAAAAACGCGGGCCGTTCGGAATTTGGAAGACATTACAACAACTTTCGCAGGGCATTCGATAGGCTAAGCACCATGAGAACGCAACACCAAACGAGTCAGCCGGAAACATCCTTCGTGTCCTACTACGTCGCCGTAAAACAGGGCAATCGTCCGCCACGTGGCCACATGGCTGAGAACCGAAACCCCGCGAGCTGGTAGAAGTGACTGTCAAAGCGTCAAACGTATCTTTTGGGTTCCTGGTTTCATCTTTTAAAAAGGGACTTTTGGTGTGCCATTAGCTAGACTAGTCGAGTCAATCCATACTGTATGAAACGTACATCCATTACACTGTTTGGTGTCAGCCGCTTGCACCATCTAGACCAACTACCTAGACTCCATGTGAATGAGCTGCTTTGGTTCGGCCAAAAACTAACTGCTCTTGCTTACACAGCACATCAAGTTGGGCCACGAGACATGCTAATCGTTAAAAGGCATATGTGCGTCTCGAGAAAAACTGAGGTCTTGCCATGCACGCCGCACTAATGTTCTCATGAATACCGAACGAAAAAAATTGGGGCCACAAAAGTAGCAGCATGAGAGGACGAGTCATGGAGCACAATCTTTGTAATTCTATCTATAGCACTGGCATTTATAACAAGGTTAACCTTCTGATGAATGCAAAGGAAAGAGCACACTTGAATCCTTTATGAAAGAACTGGTAGTCAGTCCTTTCTTGTTGGCTTGTTGGCATTCGTGTTTCTTCCAGCTTGAGCGCGTCGGGAAACATTTCGCCATTCCACTCCCTTACCAAGTCACGGGAAGGGCCTACATCGATCATTCGCACCAGATGATAAACACAACCCTTCTAGCTCTCTTACGTACTTCGCAAGACATTGAAATGCCTAGTAGGTCTAAATCTGCAGTACCGATGCGCCAGACGTGTCGGTTCTCGGGAGACTGTGAACCGCAACAATGACACTGGCTACTTTTCTCAAATGGGTAAATCTTCCGTTTCGCGAAATTGTGCCACGCGAAATTGTGCCACTAGGTATCCAACCTTCCAAGCGCTGGATTTGGGTGACAAACGCAAATGGACATAAACGAAATCAAAGTAAGGATCCTGTCCAATGTAGAAATGCGACTCTTATCCCAAGCTATGCGGTATAGGATCGGCCGAGTCGGAAATCCCATAGTAAAAGTAGCAGGCGCTATAGAAAATGAAACGCAGCTTGTTGCCCCGCTTGCCAGGAGTTGTTACGTGGTATTTCTTGACCCGAAATTGCACATCCAAGTCATTCAAGATTCTCGCTGCAACAAACAGAACGTGGTGATAACCGGCTTGTTGATTCGTCGGTTCGTATGTGCTACGAGATGAATCTCGGTAGAAACATTCAAGTGGCAAACCTTTTAGAAGTATTTATTGGCGCCCTCAAAAAAGGAAGGTCGACGAGAAAACGTTTTGTCGTCAACCATCGATGAGTGTTTCTTCCCGGAGCTCGTTGGTGGGCGAAATGGCGTCCTGATGCTAGTAAGATTATCCAGCAGAAGTGGCACCGTGTGGTAGCAAAACCCAGCAAAAGCTCATCTATGGCGGTGGGGGCAAGTTCAAGGCACATCGCGACGCGAAGCAGAGCCAGGACACTTTTGGACTCCAGTGATCGTTCCCGTTTCAACCGCAGCATCGGAAAGAGGCGACAATGACGTTGATACTGGCGGTTCGCTTGTCTTTCGATGTGATGCAGCGCAAGTTGACGGCGCAGAAAAGGAAGCAGATAATTAGCAGATAAAGCAGCACAAGCCTCCCCCCCCCCAGGCGAGTCGGCAACGTGGCGCGTTTATATGCTAGGTGTATCTCATCAAGTGCAACCAGTGAATTGTGGATGCTGTGTCGCTCTTACATACCAGCTTTGGCTCGACGGGAAAGGGCATCTCTTGTTACCGCGTGATCCCAGCCACGACCTCTTGTCGCTGGCAATACAGGGTTGAATCCAACTCAATGGAGGAACTTGTTGTTGAGTTTGTCATTCCACTGCGCTACCGCTACCCATTGGATGATGATCTTTCCAGAGAATCAGAACCTTTTGACTTTGAGGATAGGTACCAACCACTCAGAGAAGTCGCTTTGAGAGGACCTGATTTCTGGCTGTCGTGGCCTCTTATATTCTCTAAAAGACACCGATATAAAGCTTCATCGGGAGTAAATCGTGTCTGTCTAACTTGTACTGGTTAGGTGTCGTAATAGGAAGAGGAGCACGTGAAGTCATTCCACCAGAAGAACAGTCCAAGATAACTGTCGACGCTGGCGGGAAAGTGAACAAGAGGGCCGCAAAGAAAGCGAAATGATGGTTGACTGTATCGTGATTTGTCACGATGATTCTTGCTGTCGTTATGGTCGAAAGTTGGGTAGGGTTTTACCAGCTTTGGATCGGAATACGCCGATGACGCAATGCATGAGGATTGAACAATGCAGCGCCAGTAGGAAAAGCATTGTTAGTGGGTAGGATTAGTGGGTCTGTCGATACACGAAATGATTTATAGATCAGCTCATCCAATCATCCGCAAAACATGCGCTGACCGCTAGATCGCATCGAGAGCCAAATGGTATAATCGGCCGAATGGGTTTCGTCATCCTTTACGCATGCCATGAGCTGCAGCTTTCCCAAATTGTCAAAGAGAAAGATTGCGCGGCAGATGGCGACAAGAATTATCATGCGTTGGCTTGGCATGAACGCGTCACTTCGCGATTGTGCCGGTAAGAAATTGCCATGCGTTGGCGCGTTTCATGATCGCATCTCTGCGGAAAAGGGGCCTTCACTCATTCGCTGTGCATACAAGCACTCTGAGCCCCCGCAAATTCACTGACAGAAGGGGTAGTATTACCACCGTTCGACAAGTACAGCACACCGGGCCATGCAAGGCATATTTACTTGTAATGGCATGTATAAAGCACCATTCCTTCAAGCTAGCATGTTTCAACGCTGAGCAGTTTGAATTTGTCAATAGTAGTCATGGAACTACCAGGAATAATGGCAATGTTGAGGGTCATGGAAATGGTGGAGTGACCAGCGGCACTACCGGTACTACTAAAAGCAGTAGCACCCTTCGTGGTGGTGTTTGTGGACCAGGAAAGCCCATAATCTTTTGTAAACCCGGGTGGAAGTTTAATGGTGTAAACTTCTGGGATGGACGTTTTGTCGGCATGCCAGGACGAAATATTCCAGGTAGGGGCACCAGGAAACACATTCATGTTCTTCTTCAAATTGTCGTTGTCCTTGTTGATCTGGTTGTTTGGGGGTGTCGGTAGTGGACGACTGAACCATACCTTGGCGGTAGCCATTCGGGGATCATAGGAAGCCAAATGTGTAATCACGACTTTGCGATGTTTTCCAACTTTTATTGCCAGCCGAAAGACGTGCGCATCGACATCACCGCCATTCGTGTGGTTGGTGTTCTTTTGCTCATAAATCCACCCATATCGATCCAGTCGGTCGGTGGAAAAAGGATCGTCCGTCCCAAACACCCAATGCATGCCTTTCCACGGCGCTGCCATGAGATTGATTTTCTGAATTTGTTGAGCAAGGTCATCGTGATCGTCATTGTCATTGTCATTGTCGGATTCTTGTAATGCTAATTGAGGTTGATGTTCAAAGGCCAAGACAATCCCACACATGTCATCCTCATCATCCTCGCTGTCGTCATTCGCCTTGTCGATTTTGTGGTTGTCGTCCAGCCCGGACGTTTCTCCCACAAAATAATCCACATGTTCCCATAGGACTCGTACAGCAAAATAGACAGTGGTGGCGACCAAATGATGGACCTTGCTGGAGGGATGTCCGGCCAACCCATCCCAATATTTGTCAAGTCGTTTTGGCGGTGATGCCAATCGTGGCCATACGGCATCTCTGTAGGAAATCATGGGCACATGGTACTTGTCACGGGCCGATTCACGCCAATCTGGTGGCGACCACCATTGTGGACAATAATAGTAATCGGGAATAGCAGTAGCCGTAGTAGTAGTATTGTTGCTGATGTGGATGTTGCTGTTGTTGTTGCTGATGTTCTTGTTGTTGTTGTTGGATGATGATGATGATGATAGTATAGAGAGAGCATGACCCGGACAATGACGTAGCGCATTGGATCGACTCGTATAGGCGGTCCGAAAGAGCTCCACCGTCATAATGGCAGGTTGCGAGGGCAATCTCAGCAATTTCAAAAACAAGGCTTTGGACGTCGTAGAAACACGTTGTTGACCCTCGTCGACGTCATCATGATTACAAGCATCATTAATGGCCAACTCCAAAAGAATGAGATCGGGATGATAGTTTTGAATTTGCGACAATTTGCTGGTCCAAATTTTGGCGGTCGCGCCTCCCATGGCCAAATTGGTAATATTGAATTGGAGTACGACGGGTGGTGGTGGGCTATTTTTATTGGACGTTGTAGAGGCCACGAAGACCTCCTTTATGAATTCTTGCGTCCGTAATTGTAGCATCTTGTTCAAATGGGCAGGCCAAGCATCTCGCTTTCCTCTTTGCAAGCCAGCACCAAAGGTCATGGATCCTCCCAAGACGAGTACTTGTAGGACATGAGTATTTGTATTGATACTCGTGTTGTTTTGTGTTGAGGATGGTTGCATGGCCAATTTGAATTTATTCGCAAGACGTTGGAGGCTGACTTGGGGTTTTTTGTATATCATGCTTTTGTCGTGGTGTTGAGTAGTTAGTACAGATGAGGAGGATGCATGTTCCAATCTCCTTTTCCTTCTTCTGGATTGTGAATCCTCTTCCAAATCAGACACGGGGACAGGAATAGCCCATTCTTCTTCCTCGTTCTCCCCGCCATGGATGGACAAGTAAGGATCCGTCCATGTATGAATGGATCGGACCAATTGAACACACGTCAAGGCCCGGTCCTCAATGTATTTTTGAGAATGAGAATGTGGAAAGGTTTGATTCGATGTTGTCAATGCGTCGCGACAAATTTGTTGTAACCTGTCAGCAGTGGGCACTAGGAGCTGTTTTGGGGCTTTTGAGGATAAGGTGCATTTGTTTTCTTGTTGTATTTGCATCAGCATCGTCTGTAGAGCCGTCCAAACTCGATCGCCCATCCCCAAACACAAGAACAGTAGGAGTAGAATAGGCAAGCAACGACGTCGACCGTGGCGACAGAGGCTCACACAGAGTTGCTCTTGCAGTAGCTGTCGTTGTGGATGCTGCTGCGTTTGTTTGAGTGGGGTATGTTTCTTCATGATGGATGTGTGTGATAAAATTTAATGTGTGTATCTGAAGCTGTAGTGCTTTACTAACTGACTGTGCAATCTTAACAGTAGCTGTGCAGGCAGCATCCATACCAATGGAGCGTTGGAGAATCCGCCAGTCGATTCTGATGCATGAGGAGGCGAGAAGTTTCCATGAAATGCCTCAACCACTCTTGTGCTGCTACAGCTATGCTGCTAGCTAGCAGTAGCGAGTAGCTATGCTAGCTAGCCTCTTCTTGTTTGTTGGGGCCATAGCAACGTAACCACAATGTTGTTTGAGCTCACCGTAGATCGATCACAATCAGGATGACCGCAACGAAGGTTCTCTTTCACTATTTCCCTCAGTGCAACAACATGTTGTTGAGCTTGTCCTCACTGGAGCAGCTGTTCAGAAAATCTAAAAGCCAAGGACTTGCCTCGATGGAAAGAAAGATCTTGGATACGTCACAAAACCTTCTGTCCGTCCCCAGGTCTTCGTCACTTTGCCGAAAGCGCACTTGATCCCTGTTTGACACAGTTTTTTTTGAAATGCCCCAAATTGGGCATGAACATGCTCATCCGGGACCCATTCATCCAGGACTCATTCACAGAAGACACACTTCTCAGCACATGGGACCAGTTGCGACTAGCCACATTGCTCACAAGTGGCAAAGAAGGTTGCTCAGAAGAACAACGAACAGTCGTCACGACTGAGGCGCATGTGCAAAACAATGGCTGCACATTTTGACGGTCACAAAACGCCTGGAAGACGTTTTGTTCTGGATGGCACAATGCAAGCTGTCTTTGTCAACAAAGTCATGTTGAACTGTGCAACTGACATGCCGATTCTTCACCCAGAACCATGGTTTGTCTCATCAGAGAGAGAGGATTGCGCCGAGGGATCATTGGCCGAACCTGTCTCAAATGTCACAGTCATTTTGGATCATTCTGAAGCTCACAATTTTCATTTTCACACAACTCAAAAGACCTGTGGCTTTTGGCGCAGTGCATTTTGATGTCAAACTGCAAAAAGTCATTTGCAATTTAAATTTTTTTGCTGTTTTCATTCAACCTTGAAAGTTTTTGTTCCCAAAGATTTTGGCAACACCAGCAAGAAACCTGTCCTTCCAGTGGTCCCAAAACCAACCAGGGGTGTCAAGAAGGAAGATCTTCCTGCCGTCATGATCTGCAGTGATCCTGCAGATCGCAACTCGACGCAAGTCAAATTCACCTTCAAAGGATTGGACGGTGACAGTGAAACGCCTCGCGAGATTCTCGGTTGGCGTGACAAAGTTGAACGAGCCTTGAAAGGACTCGGTCTCACTGCTGGTCTGACCCAGCACACAATGGCAAAGCAGTTCAACTGGGGATCCGCTTTGAGCAGCTGTGAATCTTTGGCCATGGTTCTTTCAACCAGCTGCCAAGCCTGTGTCATTGTGCATCTCGAAACGCAGTTGGCAGCGCATCCAGCAGCAGGACACGCAACTCATGACCCTGGTGTCTTTGTGACATCACAAGGAGCCGCAACCACAGCAACAGGGTGCAACATTGTGGACCACTTGAACAAAGCCTGTGGTCAAAGGCGCCTTGAACAATGCAGTCAAGTGCCTCTTGCGGGACAAAACGCTTCAGCGCGTCAAGCGACACTTGAGACGTGAAGCCAGAAAGCCCATGGACATGAGTGCAAAGTGACACATCATGCACATCTGCCGCACGAACACCAAGGATGTTCCTCGTTGTCCATCTGCGTTTGACGTCTCTCTGTGTTTCGGTGACAATGAAATTGTTGACATCCTTCTCTTTGGTGCTCCCAAGAGTTGGCAAGGAGAAATGGACCGTCAAGGAATTGACCGCATGACAAAGACTCCCACTGAAACAGCGGTGTGCATGGAACACATTGAAATGTCCAAGGACTTTGATGCCGACAAGAAAGTCGTTGCTGCCCAAGAGCAGAAGCGCAAGCCCTGCCAAAGGCGGCAAGGGCAAGAACAAGACTTGGAAAACAAGTCTGACAAGGGAGCGGAAGATTTCAAGAAAGAGGCAGCAGCTCTCACGAAGACAGTCCAAGACTTGTCAAAGAAAACTGATTTCAATGTTGTTGAGCCTGTGAAGAAGCGCAAGGTCATGGGTCTGTTCATTTTCTGCGAGCCATCACAGAGCGCTGGAGACTGTCACAGTCCATGGAATTGAAAGTGCTGAGATTGTCGATGCTGTCACAATGATCCTGCGAATGCACATGAATGATTCGGAGTCTCTCCTCGCAAACAGTGCACCCTTCATGTGACTCTTCCTCTCGACCTTGCCGGGGCCTCTTCCAGCACAGCAAGAGAACCAAGTGCGACATGTGCACATGGGGAATGTTCACCAGAACACCAATGAAAAATCCATTTGCCATGTCGCCAGCAAGAGATGTGGCCTCGATTCCAAGCACCCCGTTTCCGCGCAGGCGACGGCAAGAAGTGAGGCAGTTCCCATGAAGCCTTGGAGATTTGATTTCTCGTTTTGGACGGCCATGTCTGCTTCGACCGATGCAAAATTGCAGATTTCAAACTCAGTGACAACTTGGAACACGAATGGCAAACACAGGGAAAAGAAAAGAATGACTCCTAGAAGGGTCACTCCGAGTTCACAGGTCGGCAGGATGGTGCCCCAGCCTGCTGCCCTGTGGTGTCCTGCGGGATGAAGTCGAATCACAGTCCAGTGAAGCATTGCGTTGAGTGTCTGCATGAAAGCGTTCACGCCCCCGCAAAACGCAACACCCAAACCAAGAACCAAAACAAACATGTTTGAGTCTTCAGCAGCAAGTCCACATTTGTTGTCAGACTTGACGGCTTATGCAGCAGCCACAGCATGAACGTCTGCGGACTCTTGCTGTTGCCGAGCAAGGAGCCCTTGCAAGAATTTGGGCTCATCGAAATGGGTCACCACATGCCATTCTGCAGTGCGGCCCAATTTTTTGTTTGTCAAATTGCCCGGAAGCAGTTCCTTCGTTGCGGAGTCCCAGGAAACAGACTGGTCGAGGCACTGCTCTCTGAAGTCGTCGTCGTGCGCGGGGACACCCATCATTTCCAGCTCTGAATTTCGCAGATCAAGACGCCATTGTGACACAGTTGGCAGTGGCTGTTGGTCCCACTGTGGGGCCAAAGTTGCTGCTGCATTTGTGCCAAAAGATGCATTTGTGTCCGTGCAATCAGCAGCAGACATGCTGCATTTTGCAGTCATTTTGTCGAGAAATTCTGATTGCGCCAGGCAGGGGTTGGCCAGCGTTGGCGGGAGCAGGGACAAAGAAAAACCGCTCTTTGCATTGGAAGCTTAACAAGTGGCACCGGCAAGTTCAGTTGAGTGATGTGCATGAAAACCAAGGCAAGTGCATGTTTTCCCTTCTCACTTGTGCTCGGATCGAAGATGAGCGGTGTGCGATGTGTTTGATCCAATGACTCTGCGGCCGGAGTTTCTTCATGACAAGCCTTCCAATCTGTTCTTTGCAAAAGCAGCCAGTTCAATTGAAAGTCTGCGTTCATTGCAGCTGTCGGATTCCATTGAAGGCGAAGCTCGTTCAAGACAGTGTCCTTTGCGGCATTCAAACAATCCTCTTCCGCCTCAAGACACTGGCATCGCAGATGTGCTTCGAGCAAACCCAGTGTCTCGACTTTTGGGTCGTTGTGGGCGCATTCGCGTCCGAAACAACATTTGTGAGCCAACTGACACGGTTGCCAAAGCGTCTTAGGGTGGTGCTCTTTCCACCAATGGAAACAACCCTCGGCGGCAGAGAAACCTTTCCCCAAATTGCGACGCTGTCGTTGCCACCTGTCATGATGCCTCCGTCGGTCTTTGAGATCGTCAAAATTAAAGCAATGCTTTCTGGGCATGCACAGCAGGCCCTCCGCCTCCAGTTCCACAACGTCGGCCTGAATGACGAAAGACTCATTGTGTGCATCTGGGGCCGACTCAACGGGAGGAAAATCCAAAGCAGATGCCACTGGCTGGGCAGCACATGCTGATGGTCCGACTTTTTCTTGATTCGACCCTGCAACAACACATGCGAAGGTGGCTTCTCTTGCAACTCCCTCACAATTGTCACCGATTTCCATTGCTTCATCTGTGTGTTCCACCATCCTGCCTTGTCTGTCCTCGCCTTCTCCAAAGTTCTGTCGACGATCTGGGGCAAATCGGCTTGGAGCCGCTCCGTCTCTTCATTTGCAGCTGCACATGTGGATGCAGCGATCATTTCCAACAGGGCAGCACGAGGTTGCTCAATGGTGGTTGCGACCATGGCATCGTGAATGCAAAATCCCGAGGTCAGAGCATCGCACAGGTCTTCATGGTCGTTGTCGTCTGCTTTCAGACACGCCCCCAGTGTGACACCAT
>ENA-ORBV01016850-ORBV01016850.1-microbial-mat-metagenome-genome-assembly--contig:-NODE-16850-length-10541-cov-5.930619_pt1 | contig 10541 bp, 5 predicted proteins | sample MGYA00237777_ERZ505514 | MGnify/ENA primary metagenome ERZ505514 (study PRJEB26160, sample SAMN06269048) | microbial mat metagenome | isolation source: Oligotrophic lake microbial mat | place...
CTAATTATCATGTGTACCTCTTCTGTCGTAGAAAATGTACTAGCTACACGTACAACGTAACAGGGAGGTAACTTCAGGGAATGGCCTCATAAGTATTTAAGCCTTACACTTGTACCAGTCTCTTCGCCGGCTGTACGTCGCACCATAGCACTGACCTCTTTCTCTTTAGGAGTTTATTTTCCTTTAGGTTTCATCCCTCAGATACCATCAGTTTGAAACAGTTTGAACAATTGCCAAAAGCATCACATGTAGTTTATGACAGTACAGCTACTGGTAGGCCATTTCTACTGAACAATACTCTTTAGGGGGGAAGCCCAGGCAATTTTCAGGGTTTACTTTTATAGCAATAGCTACGGTGGGGATGTGTCAGAGGTTACGAAGCATCTCACTAAAAAGATCTTGGACCGACTCTCCGAAGATCTAATCTACTAGCTAGTAGAAGTAGCCGGTTGATTCATTGTTTCAGGAAATAAACTAAGTCCAGCCAATATTGGAGCAACCTGCCTGTGAAGTCCTCGAGGGAAAAAAACTAGGTTGGCAGAAAGAAAGACAACAATGTGAAAGAACTACATTAGTTTATGCTTTGGGTTTTTGCTAAAGGAAGGCTCCTTCTCGCCCCCGTCCTCGTCCGCAAAGGCCAATAAATTTTCGTGCCAAATCTGAAACGACCAAAGATATCGTCCATCGGTTGTTTTGCAGAGGCATTGAATGGGTTGTCCATTCAAAATGGGTGCCATTCCAATATTGGCCACTCCTAGATCCAAGGAATACGTAGCCACATTTAACAAGGACTGGTAGAAATCGAAGGTATAGACCGTCTCCGTGTCGAAGGTATATTGCGATGCCCGCTGCGGACTGGCCAAATGCAGTTTTCTTCCCGCCGCACTGACATTGCCACTGCCAAACTTTCCTCCAAACAGAGAACAATCTTCTTGTATATCATCATCGCCTCCACCGGCCGTGGCAATATCGGGTTCATTCCCAGGTTCGTCCCCTCGTACGACTTGCGATGTGGCCGCCATGCAGGCCAACATGGTGGGATTCTCGCCCACGACACGAATGTTGGCACCGGGTGCGAGTTTGCCAATCAAGTTCGTGGCCGCCTTTAAAATCCAGGGATGCGGTAAATTTTGCAAGGGCTTCACAAATTCGTGGCCGGTCAACACATCACTGACGGGCAAGGGTTGTTTGAATCGACCTTGAATAATGGTTTGAAAGAGCCGTCGTCGTCCAGAAAAATAAGCCTCGTCGCCTGCGGGATCATCGCTGTTGGGAACATATCGTAAACGAATCACGCATTGGCCCTCAAAGAGTTCCGACGAAAACTTGAAGGGCTTACCGAGAGGACAAGGACCATTTCCAATAGGTGGTTCCACTTGTATTTTCGATGAAACAGGAGTATTGTTGCAGACCAACACAGGTCGATGTGGCCATTCCGATGGATCAGGAATATCACGAGCACGCCGCTGGTGAATTCTTTCGGAAAGATCACTTTTGGAACGGTTCAGCGCCATTTGGGAACTTGTACTACGAAGCATGGGTTCTTTGAGTATGATACTGGATTGTCGTCGTCCTAACCCTCCTCCTCGTGGTTGTTTGCTGGGTACCATTTCATCATAATCTTCTATGGCTTCTTCTCCTTCGGCGGCTTGGACAACGCAGGTATCCAATTGCAACCAGACCGAAAATAAGTGGCTTCCTTGCACAACAAAAGCACATACGAGTAAAGATCCCACAATGGATGTCCCTATCATGACCCCTCTTGTTTGGTGCAAGGAGGGCACAACGGCATACAATGTATAGGCCACCATGACCAATAGCAAGAATGCTGTCGACACCATGGCCCGAATGACGGAAATGGTAGCTTGATGGACAATTTCCAATTTGGTTTGCGTGGCCATTTGTGTCTCTGTCAATTTTTCAATGGACGATGCCATGCGATGAAGTTTGACTTGAAGCGCTTGAAAATCACTCGAATTCTTCCAAGCATCCTGTAACATTTGTTGACTAATTTCGTGCTGTTTTAAAAACTTTTGCGTTTTAGCCCGTTGTTGCTGTTGAATGTGCGAATTCTCGTCGTCCAAAAAACAAAAGTAAAGCGTCTTGGTTTGTCCCACCTTGAAGGGTTTATGAGGATCCACAACATGCTGAATGTAACCAGCATGACGCAGATTTTCCAGCATTTTGACAGCCGCTTCTTCATCTCCTCTTTGTTGTTTGGTCATCCAACGTACAGCCTCACTGTGAAGAAAGCATTGCTTGTAGGTTTTCAACTTCCATTTGCGATCACAGATTTCGAGGCTGTCCTTGAGAGACTCTGCCAACTTGGCCAACTCAGTATCGCTACGACTGCTAGTATCCATAGAGCTACTGGTTATTACTGCTAGTAGGTCGTACCAGTTGAGTAGCAACTTGACTTGTTGGTTTGGGTCAAGGAAATTATGCGAAGAAGTCCATCATCGTCCCCGTGCCGATGGTTGTTGAGGCGGAAGCATGATGAGACAGCGAAAGAGTTCTAAAGATTTAAAATCGTGTCGTGGATACTTTGTGGGATGGGTTCACTAATTCTAACCTTTTCCACCTGCCTGAGGGTTCTAATTATAAATTTACACAGGTGACATTCTTCATGGTGTCACCGGTCATCACCTCATAATGTATAGTTTTTTTCTTTGATAGCTGTGGGATGTGAGGTTTTGGGGGCAGTGGCAAAAGTCGATGCCCCTTCCATCCCGTCTGCTAAAAAGATCATTCCGTGACCTACCATTGCTCCGCAATCAAGCTCCGGCCTCTTCCTTCCTTCCTTGTTTAGCTCGATGGCCGCACTCCGTTCTCTGGTGGTTCTGCCACTACACTTGTACTAGAAAATGAATAAAATTAATAACATTCGATTTTGGGGATAGAGACAAGCTTCAAAAGGTGCAGTGCCAGCATTGGCGAGGTGCACTTGTAGAAAGAGACATGTCTGTCGGAGCGTCACCGCTGTGAGTGCCAACTCTACTACATTAGCTTTTCCCTCTGCACCACAAGCAATTTGGCTGCGTTCTTTGGCCTGGTTTGCTGATTTTTTTCTACAGTGACATCTGTAGATGTTTGGTTTGACTTGAGACTTCCTTCAACTCAATGAGAGAACCTCAGGCGAAAGATCGCAGAGTCCTTAAATTGCTAGGTAGAACGACGTAAAACTAGCAGTAGAAGCAGAGGCGAACACGGAAGGTGAAGTCGAGTGCCGCAGGGGGGGTTGTCCTTCTTTTTATAATCGGTGACACTGACAGTTTGACAGTCCTTCTTGCCATCTACGGTAGACTTTCTTTTCTTGTTACAATAACAAACAAGGAAGCAAGTACCTGACACCCCCCAATTGCCCCGGATCAACAGCAAGTCTACGGCGACGTTGTTCGCCCCTTGGGGTGAAGACCCACCCCAAAAAGATTAACGAATTAAAGAAAGAAAAAACATTTCTCTCTCCTCACAAAATCGGAAGCAAGTGTTTTGCAACCGTGTGTTAGTTTCTCCTTATTCATCCCATCTACAATCATTACGTAAACGATGGACTCCTCTCACACCCACAGCAGAAACTTTAAAGCGCTTGTCCAGGAGCACCAAGAGAAGCCCCAGTCTCGCATCAGTAAGGTCAAGGGATTGAACGCAGTCGGTGCTGGACAACAGGTCGCACCTACCATGTCCATGCCGGAAAACATCGGAGCAACTTTACAAAGCTTCTTGCAGCAACTCGTCCAGAAGAGGCAGGAAGGCATGCAGCAGCTCATGGAATCTCGAGCGGCTGATATGAAAACGTGGGCTCAAGCAATGCAAGACCTCGAAGCCATTATGAACGAGCAGAAGGAGCCCCTGAAGATGCATAAGGACATGATTGACAAAAAGCTAGATGCCCACAAGCAACAGATAGACATCTGCATGGCTATCAGACTCAACATGTTGGAGCAGAGGATGCAGGCTACACCTAGTGGTGCTGATGAGGTCAAGGACCTTTTGGCCAAACACAAGCAGCAGATTGATAACACCATGGCCATCAGACTCAACATGTTGGAGCAGAGGATGCAGGCTACACCTAGTGGTGCTGATGAGGTAAAGGACCTTTTGGCCAAACACAAGCAACAGATAGACAACTGCATGGCCATCAGACTCAACATGTTGGAGCAGAGGATCCAGGCTACACCTAGTGATGCAGATGAGGTCAAGGATCTTCTGGCCAAACACAAGCAGCAGATTGATAACACCATGGCTATCAGGCTCAACATGTTGGAGCAGAGGATGCAGGCTACACCAAATGGTACCAATGAAGTCAAGGATCTATTAGCCACACACAAGCAACAGATTGACAACACCTTGGCTATCAGGCTCAACATGTTGGAACAGAGGATGCAAAAGACTCCAAGTGGTGCAGATGAGGTCAAGGATCTATTGGCCACCCACAAGCAGCAGATTGATAACACCATGGCTATCAGACTCAACATGTTGGAGCAGAGGATGCATACCAATCCAACACCTAAAGATCTGGATTTGAAATTTGCTTCCTTGGTGGAAACTTCTCAGAAGGCGAGAGCGGAGAGCGCGAAGCAGATGATGGTTCACCTCCATGCCGAGCTACGTACCGACATGGAAACCATGCTATTCAAGACGTCGAACAGCTCAACGGAGAGCTTGCGCTTGACACTCGAAACGGAATGTGAGCAGATTCAAGCCCAAGCCACCGCTGTTGTCCTTGACAAGTTGGAGAACTGCCAGGCTATCCTAGCATCGAAAATCAATGAGAGCCGCGAAAGTCTAGCGGATAAATTGGGCCGGGAAGAAGGGTACTTGTCTGGCAAGTTGGACGCCTCCATTCTTCTTCTGCAAGGGCTACAAAAAAGTGGTTTCGACTATAAAAAAGAGGCCATCACCACGGCGCTGAAAGAACAAGCCTTTATTCGCCCTTTGGTATCGCAACAGCAGCAGATTATCCAGCCGGTCAACAGCGCTGCTTGAGTGCGTATCGGCCCCGGCTTCTTATCTAAGAATGAACGATGCTGCGAACGAATGCATTTCGGTGGAACTTTCGACGTAGATAGGACCCATCGAACTTTATAAAATCACAAATTATACGAACGCTGTAGCCACTCTTCTGATGTTCAAGTTACTACTAGCAGTTTTAAAGCTCTGTGTGGGGTGAATCCGGGAGTCGGAACTATGGCCAGTCCTATACCAATATTCCTTCTCAACTCGAGCTGTTCTACTGCATTCGTTTACAGTGCCTGTTCGTTTCGCACCATCCTGCAGCCTTTAAAAAAGAAGGACGCATCTCGGGCTGCAAAGCGTAACTTCTTTGCCTCGAAGGTTGCGAGAGCGCGGTATGGTTTTTTGCTTTGTGTAGGGAGGAGGAGTCCTTCAAATGCGCGGCTGGAGAGCTCCAACAAACTGCGAACTATTGCACTAGTAAAGACTAGACGACAAAAGCGATCACAACAGCGAATGTTTCAAGCCAGCGAAGCGAGCTGCTAGCTAGGCACTGGCTCATACTACTACTAGTAATAGCTAGTTAGTACTGGTACTTAATCGATGAAGAGTCCTAAGCTTCGGGCACATTAATTCTAACCTTACACTGACTTTGGGATGACCCAGTCGTGCTTAAGCGGGTCTCGTGCCGAAACACAACACCTGTGGATCGATACGATCACACACAAGATAACCAGATGTTGGGAGGCGGGTTGGGGACAATCTGCATATTTGCACGTCCATAGATCCTTTACCCACATCTGTTCATTGTCCCACCAAAGTATTTGGAGGGTGAAATTCAGTAACGTAGAGCGAAAATTCAAAGGATGGAATCACCAACGACAAGAAGGAATGCAGCCGATGTGCTTTTCCCCCGAATGGACGGATTGCTCCAACACGCCTTCGTCGTGTGTTACAACACATACGGGAAGATTGCCACAAAGAAGCTCATTTCATGCTTTGTGGATCCAACGGCTGTCACGGTAGCCCAGAGAGTTGTTTCATCGTTAGACGGCGCATATGACATTCCAGAGGCCCCTTCCCAAAATATCACAATGTCCACGGAACCAAGCCACCACGAAGATGCTCCTTCTTGGCTTGCTACAATGCCCATTGGCCCAGGCATCAGTCCCTGCGTGCATAACACGTGCTTAAAGTTGATCCAAAACGAAAGTGGTGAGGTCGTCGACACTCTTGCATTTTTTGAATGCCTGTGCGACACAGCATGTGAGCTTTGTCGGGTTATCCAATCCAAACAACTCAACGTATCGGCAATAGTGGCTCAAGAGTCCAGTATTGACTGAGTGCCTCTTCGGTGCAGTAGAGAATTGAGTACATCCTATAGAAATAAAAAGATGTGATAACTATGGAGCTACCCCTACAACTGTTCATGCATTTGTTCTTTTTCATCGTGTTGCATTTGCTGCCTTCGTGTGTTTTCATATGCCGCCCCCACCTGGTATATCGCGAATAGCTGTTACTATTTGCTGTTGCAACCATTAGCCAAATTGGCAGGTTCTATTCGCAAGACGCCTTTGTGGTTGTTGGGTACAGTATACATGACTCCCGATGCTGTCATGACGCCTCCTTCAAATTTGTCGCGACATGAACGCCGTGGCGATGGCAGAAGCCATGTCGTAACTTCGGGGTCGCCATTGTCGTTTTTGCTGGTAGCATTCTTACTGCAATCAATTCTCAGCAAGGTGTGTCCCGACAGTGTAATGCCATAGACACATTGGTCTTGGTAACAGGTCAATCCGTTTTGCCATTTGTTTTGATATACCGTTTCCATTCCAGTATCACGTAAATTGGGTCCAATGTTCTTGGCCACCATGGATTCTGTGTCGACTTGAAGCACATATTCACTGGCACATGGAAAGATGTATACCTTGCCATTCGGTCCACACATGGCTCCCAAATATTTGTATTTTCCATCATCGCGATGTCGTCCACTTTGAATATCCTTCGTCTTTAGAATTTGTAAGAGGGGATCTGGACTTGCGGGCGTCACACACAAGACGGTATCGGCATTGGCCGGAACGGATACAATGACTCCATTGTCGGCGGCAGCACCACCATGCCATTTATGATTGTCGGTTCCAAAATCTCCGTGTACGGTAATCCCCTCGGTGGGATGAATGCGCAGGACACCGCTCGCATTTTGGGGAATGCCGTAGATGGCTCCGTCTTGCTTACCGATAATACCACCGTACCATTTGCATTTTCCAGGAAAGGACGGTCCCACCAAGGTCGACGTTTCGGTTTCGGGATCGAATTTTAAAACCCGTTCGGCTGCAAGGTGCAGTAAAATGTTATCACAAATTGGTGAGCTTTAGTGGGGTGATTGAAGAAGTTTCAGCAAAAGCCAAGAGGTCTCAACATAAATCAAGTAATTCCAAGATGCTTCAAGAGGCCCACTTGAGTCAGAAATGCAGGTTCGAGCCAGCTAAATCACATCTTATTCAAAAGAAGTCAACTCTTTTCAAGCATAAAAGAAAAACATTCAACACCATTCAAGAGAATTTCATCAAAATCACTGAAAACAAGAAAGCTCCTCCTTCCATTGTTCTAGAACGTACCACGTTGTGGAATGGCATAAATGGCCCCATCAATGGGAGAAATGGCACCCCCGTGATATTTCCAAATACATGTTCGTTGTTCTTCTGCTTTTTCTGGATTGTCGGGATATAACGTCGAGTAGGGAATAGGAATTTTGGTGACCTTGCCAGTGGCAGTATCAATTTTTAAAATATCTTCCGCGTGACAGGGCAATCCATAAATAATGTCACCAATCACAATGCCTCGTAACCATTTGTAGAGTCGTCCATTGGACGTCAAGGATGGTCCCATGGCATACACCTCGTTCAACGTTGGATCAATGACCAATACTTTGTCGGCATGTCCAGGAATTAAATAAATTTTCTGATCCTTGCCAGCCACTTCTCCTCCCAAATAAAGTGTTTGTCCTTGTAGAGGAGGATCTTGTTGACTCCAAAGATATTCCAATAACGGTCCTCCTTGAGGACGATGATCCAATGTATTGTCGGGATGATGATTGTCTTTTACGTAGTCGGGTCTCGTGTCTTCTTCTTCTTCTTTTTTATTCAAAAATTCATCGGCCAACCGATCCAACTCCTTTTCGATAAATCGTTCGGACCAACATTTCTGGTTGATTTCCTTGGCGAGCCGCTTCTTCATGGCGCTCACTTTTGCACTGCGTTCCCCGCGAGCTTCAATGTCACTGGGGGAGGTCGGCTTCCCAAACGGTTTGGGTCCAAAGCTAGCCCATTCTTGGACGTGATCGGCTGTAAAAGGAGAATCAGAGACCATGGTGGGTAGTTTGTACTATACAGTAGGTATGGTTGGCGAAGCTTTGATAACAAAAGTGATTATTTTTGTATACTTGGAGCATGATTGTACTGTAGATAGACTACAATCAATCAATGTAGGCCTCGAAACTTACGTACTTCGGAGGTTTGTGTCCCGCCAGATTCGTGAGTGAACAATAACACGTGTAAAATGCTAGTCAAATATGTTGTTTTCATACAATCTTCTCTATATGTTAGATTGTGACAATCAATGTAGTCGACGGCCCATTAGCCATTGTGGCTGCTCTATTAGTGAGGATGGGCAATGGTTAGTTGGAAATTTGAACTGCAGAGTTCATGGTGCAAGCAACAACAACAACAACTTACTCGTGTCAATCCGTCAACTTGAACGGGGCATTTGACAGTTTTCTGAACGCCTTTTCGTTGATAGCATCATCTTCGGGCATGCCACAATCCATCATCAGCCTTTCGATCTCAAGCAATTGCAGCATCTCTTTTCTATCTGTTATGGAGACTGGCAAAGCATCAATCGGCACGCCGCGAAACAACAGTTCTTCTTCAAGATCGCCCATGTTTCTTGCTATCACAAGCTTGCTATAGGGAATTAACCCTGATACAGCTGCGGTCTGATACTGTTTCCGAATCTTCTGTTTGATATTTTGCTTCTTGTACTTACCTCCGTTGTCATCGACCCTGGATTTCTTGGTGTCAATTCGCTCTTCCTTGAAATGACCTGTGCTTGAGAGTGCATAGGACACCGTCGCAAATTTTGACTCATACTCATTATCAATTTGATTTCGTCTCCATTGGACATGAGGATCAGTTTGACTGAAAGCAGAAGCAATGAGTGCCTTGATGCGATTGGCATTCACATTTTTCTCTGTTGGTGTAAGAGGGGTACCAGACCGAACGATTGCATACCACGATCGATGTTGCTCCGATCGGTCTGTTTGGGATACAAGAGCAGCGTCCTTCACTAATGATTCAACAAACTGGGTGTGGCATGGGAGCGGGAGGTATGTGGAATGCATGTGCCAGCGAAGGGATCCATATTCGGCTTGATAGTTTTTCTCGCGCATGTCAAGAGCTCTATGATATACGGAATCAGCTGCGGCTAAAGCTTCTGGAGTGCACTCGCCATTGTCAACAATCTTTTCAATCGAAGACTTCAGAAACTTGTGCAACTTGATCAAATCAATCTTGCGACCATGAACAGTTGACTGAAAGTCAAGCGTGCCGCTCATTCTAATGTTATCCTGCACGGACGGATCAGATTCAAACGTCGGCAAGGTCTTGTTAGACATGCTAGCAGCCACAGTCCTGGCCAGTGGATCTTCACTCAACAACCCAGCTGGAAGTAAAGACGAGTTCAGCCATCGTCGAAAGTGCTTGTGCAATGAACGGTATGCGTTCTCAACAAAGATTCCCAACTTGTTGACATGCTTGCCGTGTTTGGAATGGCAGCGAGTGTCATCGTCTTCGACCCACCGATCGACGGCTTCGAAATAGTCAGGGAAGGAACGACCCGAAGTAAGACCCATCAAATCTTTGTCCATGAGACAGTATCGGACTGCGATATGATGGGATGCAAATCCAAGAGCACCAGATAGATCATTGCAAGACTGCAACCAATCCAAGTGCGGGTTGATGTATGCTTTATGGAATGATCGGATAAGACAGACATCAATGAATGTCTCTTGGTGTTTCATCAGCGAAAATAGGGTAGACGCAATGATGTTTGGAGTACTGTCTGACTTGTACATGTTGATGACAGTTTGTGTGGCATGAAAGATGTGTAAATAGTAGAGAAATATATAAGAAGACGCCACACCGACTGTCCACCATCTTGTCAGCATTGGCTGCTGCATCTTTGCCAATAGCATGCCCGTAATTAGGACTTCAAGATCTACTTCGGTCGTGTCAAACTTCGTGCTGAATCTCATAATCCTATTGAATTCGCGCTTGAAAGTATCTTGATGCTTCTGTTGGGCGGTCTTGTTGGTCTCGTTAAGCAGTTCGTCGTCGTCTTCTGGAGCTGCGGTGTATTCCGCAACCCATCGGCTGGATAACAGCAATGTGTGGCGCCATTCATCAATGTCGAGTGCTTCTTGTAGTCGATAAACGGAATGAAGTAATTGCATAGCGTTGACCCTATCAAGCTGTCTCTTATACACATCTGACGCTGCCGACGAATAGAGAGGTGTAGATCTCGGTGGTCGC
>ENA-ORBV01016851-ORBV01016851.1-microbial-mat-metagenome-genome-assembly--contig:-NODE-16851-length-10540-cov-15.592851_pt1 | contig 10540 bp, 7 predicted proteins | sample MGYA00237777_ERZ505514 | MGnify/ENA primary metagenome ERZ505514 (study PRJEB26160, sample SAMN06269048) | microbial mat metagenome | isolation source: Oligotrophic lake microbial mat | place...
CATGCGTATCACGTATTCATTCAAGCCGGTGTGATCTGTCAGGGCTTGCTTCATTACCTGTCGGTGGCCTTCTCCGCACTCGTGTGGAGCTCATTTGGCTCCTGGCTGCGAACCATTCGCCCTGGCATTCCACCGTCTGAGTTGGTTGTCGCCACTGCGATGCGCCAATGCCTGCCCGCATTTCTGTTGAATTGCTCCGAAACCAATATCCTGGCGAAATTCATCGCCGAGCGGCAGGATGCTGAGCGCTACGAGCTATTTCGATTGTCTTCGTGACGTCAAAATTCCGGGTGAACTCGGCACTCGCGAGCATGACTCAAAAGCACGCTATTGATTGTTATGGCAAATATTTGGTGCGTGGTGGAGCGCGACTGTCTTCAAAAATGCGCCCAAGGGGGACTCCATGGCCGACATGACCTTGCCCCTGTTTTGTGGGAGTCCATCGCGGGGTGCACTGTCGAGATCAGCCTGGTCGCGGCGTCCCCATGCACACGCCTACTGGGAGCAGGCGGCCGGCTGCCTCGGTGTCAATCCAGAACGGATATGCACCATTTGCGCGCACGGCATGAACGGCTGAGACCGCCTCTTTTCGCTCACGGTTTTTGCGCCCGCTGGGCGGTGAACGCTAGCGACGGGTGAATGGAATAGCCGCCGCCGCTTTCCATTGTGAAGTGAATCCCCTCGGGCGTCACTTGCCCCGTATAGCGATGGGTGACCTCTTTCCAGGGGGTATCGCTGCCCAGCATTTCCTGGCTACGGGTCATAAAACTGATCCAGTCGCCCTTCAGCGTGGCCTGCTCGATGGTCAGCCGGCCGGTTTGGTAGGTGGCCGTGCCGTGCAGGGCATCGCCGAGGTACTTGAACTCGAAAACCTCATCGTACTGATCGCCCCAGTCGTATTTCACCCGCGCTGTCCATCGTCCGGTCACCTCAACTGTTGGGGTGGACGATGTGGCAGGTTGAGCCGGCTGCGGGAGCGGCGGCGGCCGCCACGCCTGGAACGCCCAACCGATCGCCGCGAGCCCGATGACAGCGCCGACCAGTCCAGGCACCCAGCGCCGTTTGACCGGAACGTTGCCACCGTAGGGCAACAGCGTTCGCAAATCCTTCACGAATCGTTCCACATCGCCCCGCCAATTGCTGTCGGACAGCACCACGGCCTGACGCCGGGACAAGCCCGCGATTGCGGCAGGCAGGTCGGCCTCAAGGGGCATGGTGGCATTGCTCACCAACAGAGGGATCAGCGGTTTTCCTGAAGCCAGGGCGGCCTCGATTTCCTGTCGGACAAAGTCGCCCGCATCATCCAGCCGCCGCTTTCCGCCGCTGCTGGCACCAAGCCAGTTCGGGCCGATCATCACCAGCACGGCGCTCACGTCGCGCAAATGCAACTCGATGGCCTGAATAAAATCCTCACCAGGACGGATGTCGTCCACGTCGCGGAACACGCTGCCGTGGCCCAATTCCGCCTCCAGAGCATCGGCCAGCCGGCCGGCGAAGCCCGCGCAGTCGTCGCGGCGATAGGAAAGGAAAATGGCGTTCATGTTGACCATGGTATTCGGTCAGAAGCAGTCAGCCGCTTGTGGCGGTAATCACGCTGCCGCAGCCCCCTGAGCCATCGGTCGCCTGCTTGCCTGAAAACGGATGCGGTCGCTGAAGCCGCAGTAGTCGCTTCGGTGAGCTAGGGTTCATGGAATACAGAAAGCACGGCGCAACTCGCGCTGGGCCTCGGGCCGGCAAAAAATCTATCCGATGCAAGGACCTTGGACCACTTCGACCGTCACTGTGCTGACTTCGTCCGTATCCCCGCACATACGTACTCACCCGCCGGCTGCGTGATCACCAGAGCTTTGCTCCGATCGCCGCACGTGATACGACTCGCCTTCACATTCAAGCGGCCGCACGCTGCCGACATCAACTCCGCCGTACGATCGATTGTTGACCAGCATTCCCACCAAACGCGGGCAGTCTTATCCTGTGACGCCGTGACGATGCGCTTGCCAACGGGGTCGACTTGGCTGACACGAACTTTCCTACGTGCGCGAGCATGACGCGCAATGTATTGCCGTTCGCTGCCCGAATCAGCGCCGCTCAAACCATAGGATTCGCCGGGTGGAGCGATGTAGCTCGCGTGGCCAAGTTCCGGAAACCACCCATCCATCCTTGTCATCCCGAAATGGCTTGCCTATACTTTCCAGCCACTGATAGCCAGAAGTCAACATCCAGGGAGATCGCAGTGGCTAAAGCCGCTTTGTGTATCGGCATCAACAACGACCCTGGCACACATATGGACCTGCAGGGGTGCATCAACGATGCGCAAGACTGGGCGGCAGAACTCACTTCGCGCGAATTCGCCGCGACCCAGCTGATCGACGCCAAAACCACCAAGGTGGCAATGAGCGATGCCTTCAGGGCCGAAAATTGAAACACCGGCAAGAGTACCTACCCAGAAGGACGACTATCATGGCCAACTACCGCAGCTTCGCACAGCATCTCGACCCAGCCGTGGGCCCAAAACGCATCTTGGCACTGGACGGTGGCGGCTTGCGCGGCGTTTTGACGCTGGGCATGTTGCGCGAGATCGAGACGCTGCTGATCAAGCAGCATGGCGACGACCCCGGCTTCCGGCTATGCAACTATTTCGACCTGATCGCCGGCACATCCACCGGGGCGATCATTGCCGCGGCGCTGTCGCTCGGTATGACGGTAGACGAGGTGCATGCGCACTATTTGGACCTCGGCAAGTTTGTCTTCAAGCGCAGCCTGCTGCGCTGGGGCGCGTTGCGCGCCAAGTTCGACGCGACCAAAGTTCGCGAGGCCCTGATAGGCGTGCTGGGCGAGCGAAGGCTGAGCAGCGAGGACTTCCGAACTGGCCTGCTGGTCGTGACCAAGCGACTAGACACCGGTAGTGCATGGCCCATCACCAACAACCCGCTGGCGCGCTACTTCAAGGCGGGCACCCACGCCACGACCATCGCGAACGCCGACTACCCGCTGTGGCAGGTGGTGCGTGCCAGCACCGCGGCACCCTACTTCTTCGACCCGGAGACCATGCACATTGGCCGGGCCGCTGACGGGCTCAAGGCGGTGACCGGCGACTTCGTCGATGGCGGGGTGAGTCCGTCGAACAATCCCGCGCTGCAAGCACTGATGACGGCCACGATGGACGGCTACCGGCTTCGTTGGCAGACGGGCGAAAAAAAGCTGCTAGTGGTCTCAGTCGGTACCGGCAAGGCCGATCCGGCGACCGGCCATGCGAATGTCATCAAGGGCACAGCCGCTTTGCATGCCGTGTTGTCGCTCAAGGCGCTGATGGAAGACTGCGCCGACCAGGTCGAAACGGTGATGCAGTGGTTGTCGCGCAGCCCGACCGCCCGCACCATCGACCGGGAAATGGGCAAAGCCCAGCCACCGCTGGGAGGCCAGGCCATGTGCAGCTATCTGCGCTACAACGTGCTGCTGGAGCCGGCTTGGTGCGCGGACGCGCTTGGCGAAACCTTCACCGCCGAGGCATTGAAGAAGCTGGAGGCCATGGACGAACCCGACAACATACCGGAGCTGGACCGGGTCGGACGCCTGGCAGGACGCAAGCTGGTAAAGGCGAGCCACTTCACCTGCCCGGCCGCAACTCCTGATGTCTAACCCGCTGGCACCAAACGGATTGCAGTAGGGAAGCTTGGTTAAGTCAGCAATTGCCTGCAATCGATGACATCGAGTTCGAAGCGGCCGATGCTGCGTGCAAGGCGCACCATGTGTGCCGTACCGCCAGTCACACTTGGATCGTCCCGGCCGTCCCATAACACCAGCAGCGTCACCCGTTGCGCGCCCCAGGCCTGGGCCAGCTGCATCACCCAGCGGTTGCCCCGTTCCCATGGATCAAGGCCGGCGCGGCCTTGTAGCCAGCGCGGCAGCTCGGCGAGGTCGTGCAGCCGCAACAGGCCGTCCTGGTGTGTCTTGACTACGGTCCAGAACCGGGTGCGCCAGTGGTCAGCACGTGAGAACACCCGCTCGGCCACTGCTTCCGCCGGCATGGGCAGGCACAGCCGGCTCTCGATGCCGAGTTCGGCGCAGACCTCATGCACCAGTATGTCGGCTCCGGGCGCGGCGCTGGCCAACACGGTCATGGTCTCATCATCCGAACGACTCTGCCAGATACTGCGAAGTCGCTCGGTGAGCAATTTGCGGGCGCGGTCCTCGGCCTCGGCTGGAAAGCGCGGAGGGTCACCTGCCCCATCAATATTATGGCCCGCGAACACCACCAGGTGGTCCTTTAATGCCGATTCGGAACTAGTCGGCGAGCCAAAAACTTGCTCGACGCTTTTCACGATGCTCTGCACGGCTTCGGCGCGGAAACCAAGTTGGGCGAACAATTGAAGCTGGCCACTCGCAGCGTCCCACGCAAATTGTTTGTTTGGCGGGATGGCATCACGATAGGCCTGCACCAGCACCGAGTGGTCGGCCTGCAGGTCCTCGTCGGGCAGGGTCAGGAACAGAAGGTCGGCGTCCGCAATTTCGGCCCACATGCGCTCTTTTGCTGGCAACTGCTTCCGTGCGCGCCTGATCGATGCCGCAACCACGTGCGCCAGGGCTTGGGTATCGGTTGCGAGGTCCTGCCATGCGCGGTCGGCTTGCTGCTTGTTCCCCTTGAACAGAGTGCGCCAGCCTGGCAAAGTCGCCAGCAACAGCAGGATGTGGCCCATCTGCAGCGCCGCCAGGCCCGGATAGAAAGCATTCAAGTCGAAAGAAAACGCGTTCCGGTAAGACTCGTAGGACTGCAGCGCCTTGGCATCCAGTGCCTGCATGCGCGCCGCACTGGGGTCGCCCACTGCAGTCAGCCGCGCGCGCCACGAAGTCTTGAGGTTGCGGCCCTCCAGCGCCAGTGCCTCGGCGCGCTGCGCGGGCGTGCACCGGTCATCGGCCAGCACTTGGCGGATAGCCTGGTTGGAAGCTTCCAGCATGGTCTCACGCCTGCTTGCGCGGTAATCGCGCTCGTACAGATTGGCCAAGGCAAGATTGGCCTCGACATCGGCACCGATCGCTTCGCGCAGCGCCTCCCAGCTGGCGCGAGAGCCCACCATGTCCTTGATGTTCCATTGCGCTTGCGCCACACGGCGCAGGCCGTCCCACTGGAAGCGTCGACCACGAAGGTCTTCGACGATTACCCGCAGCCAACCCTTGTCCGCGGCGGCTTCAGCCCGTTCGACTTCTTCAACAAAGTCCAACGGCAACATCGCCACCTCGGACGGGTCGGCTTCGGTCAGCGAAGGCAACATCAAGAAGATGGGGCTGTCGGTTTCGCGGTTACTCCGCAAGCTGGCCTGGACCGTCACCACCAGCGCGTCCAGGGCTTCCGACGGATTGGCTACTGGGTATTTGAGGTAGCGGTCGGTAGAGAGGTCGAACGGCGTGGTATCACTTGAGGGCTCTCCCTTGATGAGCACGGTGTGCTTTTTGCGCAAGGCATGGCGCACGCCAAGTTCATAGAACACGTTGGCGTTGTGCACCGTGATGTCGCAGATGACAATGTCGGCTTCCAGGATCAGAGCGAACATGTCGGCGCGGATGTTGCCCGCATCGACCACCTGCGCGGTGGTGCCGCCGGTCAGGCCGCAACACTGCAACGCCGGTGCAATCAGTGACTCGTGAACCTGCTCAAAATCTACGGCCCGGCCAGCCGAGTCATTCTTTTTGCCAAACCCGCGGATGACGAACACGCGCTGCATGGTCAGCCGCCAGTGGAGGGCTTGGCCATCGCCGGAGCGACGTCCGGGTTCGGCTCATAAAGCTGCTGGAACTTGTCGGCGCTGATGGCGTATGCATCGCTGCCATCAGCTTCATTCGATACCAGCCAGTCACCCGTCTTGAATTGCGTGCGGCCCTCCTTGGTGGTCACGCTGCCCTCTTGCGCGGCGACTTCGGCCCACACCGGCGTGGTCTTGAGCCAGCGGCCCGGTCCGACAGCCCGGTAGGTGCGAGCAAAACTGTCGGCCGCCACCGTGTACACGTCGCCATCGTGTTCAACCAGCCAGTCGCCCTTGTTGGCTCTTTGATCGGCGCCCCACTTTCGGTAACTGAGGCCGTCGAACTCCAGGGCAAGGCAAATGGCGGTCACAGCCTGATCAGGTTTGCGGCGGTATCGTTGGCGCATGGCGCGCTCCTTTGTGTAGAGATTCCAACGAACAGACCCTTGCGACGCGGAGTTCCGATCGACGCGGTGAGGTCGGCGCGCAGTTCGGGATCTGCAGTTTACCCGCCGAGAAACCAGCTTGTTGGAGGGAATATGGCCCGCATGTCCCATACGGGTCAAGCGCATTGACACGGCAAAGTCCGGCACGTACCCTCCCCCTTTGTGCACAGCCGCAAACCAGGAGGAACAAATATGTGTATTTCAAGCTCGGTAGGACGCGGGGCGCGCAACGATCTGGCCGACGTTGCCGCCATTCAGATACTGCTCAATCTCAACCTCCACCGCTTCCTCGACCCCAGGCCGCTGGCGCTGGACACGGATGGGCGTATCGGCCGCAAGACCCTCGAATGCATTGAGGCATTCGAGAAGGCCGTCATGGGGCTGCCCGAATCGGACGCACTGGTCGCGCCGGGCGACGCCACCGTCACTGCACTGCTGGCGGGCCTGCCGGCCGGCCCGACCAAGGACAAGCTGGCCATCGTGTTGCCGCTTGCGACAAAAAGCAGGATCGAGTTGAACTTCGAACCGCTCAAGACCGGGATGGTGAAGTACGGCATTACCTCGCCGTTGCAGATGGCCCATTTCATTGCCCAGCTCGGCCATGAGTCGATGTCGTTCCTGTACACCGAGGAAATCGCCAGTGGCGCTGCCTACGAGGGGCGGGCCGACCTGGGCAATACACATGCCGGCGACGGCAGGCGCTACAAGGGTCGGGGCTTAATCCAGTTGACAGGCCGCGCCAACTATGCCGCCTACAGCAAATTCACCGGCATCGACTATGTGGCCCAGCCGGAGCGGCTATCCACCGACCCGGTAGTTTCGGTTGATGTGTCGTGTTGGTTCTGGAAGGACCGCGGCGTCGACAGACTGGCCGAAAAGGACGACGCCAAGGCGGTCACCAAACGCATCAACGGGGGTTTCAACGGCCTCGACGACCGCCTGCAGAACCTCAACCGCGCCAAGGCCGTGTTGGGACTCTGAGCGGCGACAAGATGACGATGCGGCACGCTGTTTCGTGGTTCAGGGTTTCGGCAAGAAAACCAATTTCACCGGCGGCCAGCAGAGGAGGAGATCCGGCTACTGACAGCTTGAAGCGGTGTACGTCCAATCTAGACAGCGACGGCAAGAAGGGACGTCCGCACAATGGACAGCCGATGGAGTGCGGCCAACAGTCGCAAGATCACGGCCTTTTTTGAATCTTCCCCGTCGTTGCTTTGAAATGCAACTTCGTTGAGTGGCGGCGCTTGGCTGGACTGGCCACTGGCTTCCCGACCTTCGTCCTTCACCACAACAGTGCGGCGGGCGAGCGCCGCCACAACGCGCTGTGCGCTCGCGTGTACCACTGCGTCAAGGTCGTTCGGTGCACAGTCGGAAAGGTATGCGATTTCCCCCTGGGGATGGATATTCGCCGCCATGAAGGCGAGCACAGCTTTCGGCTCTTCGAAGCGATCGACGATCACAGGGATCAGAAGCTTGCCGGCATCGATGGCATGGTTTATCTCGCGCATCTGGTGTTGGCTTGCCGCCGTCGCCGAGCCGGCAAGCACCACCACCGCGTCCGACTCCACCAGCATGGATACCAACGCGTCGCTCCAGGCCTGTCCGGCTGGCAAAAGTCGATCGTGCATAGGCTCGACTCCGACCGACTCAAGCGCGACTATCAACCGGGCAACCAGGTCTCGATACGCACTGCTGTAGGAAACAAACACCTTCTTCCTATGCTGAGCGGCATGCTCAGCGATGGCAGGCGCGTCGGGCCCGGCGACTTCACCGACCGCTTGCACCGCGATTTGTCCGCCGGGCGAGTCGGAATCCGCGGCGGCTCGGCCATCCCCCACCACCTCGCCGGCGCCTGCTGCCGCGTCCCGATTTGCCTCGCGCGGCAACGCCACGATGGCCTGCGGGGAACGTTCCAGCGCCATGCGGACGCTTTTGCACAGGCTTGAGCCATCGACGAGCCCGTTCGCGCGTACCGGTATGGCGTCGAACCCTGCAACGCTGCGCGTGTCGGTGGTTTGCGGCCCGAGCCACGCCACCAGGCAACGGGTGTGGCGCAAGACATCTCGCCACTGGGCAAGCGGAGCAGCCGAGCGCGCGAGCAGCACCACATCGTCATTGGGCCCGATAAACTGCTTTAACGCAGATACCATCAGTTCGGAGCTAGCGTGTAACTCACGTACGGGGAGCGAGTCCCAGCGGTCCACCGGTGGCAGCAGCTGTGCCCAGTCTGCAAGTTCGACAGCGATGCCTGGGTACAGCAATCGCAAGCGGCTCGCGTCTTCCGCCGCCACCGTGTGTTCGCCGCTAGCTTGTGTTCCGGCATTCAACAACATAGTGACGGGGCCGTCGCGCCAGTGCCTGGCCAGCGCGTCAATGAGTTTGAGGTACACCGAACCGAATGCAGAGCCAGTCCGCACCCCGGCAAGATCGACCACCCACAAGCCTCGCTTGGCCGGAGCAGGCTTGCGCATCACCAGCCAGGGCGTCGCGTAAGCCGTCAACGCGGCCAGGCTGACGAGCGGCAAGCTGAACACCACTGCGGCTGTCAGCCAATTCTGAGTCGAAGTTTCGGGCGCGAAATTCACCGACGACACAATACTGGCGATGCTGACGCCAAAAAGCACAAGCATTGCATTGGCGCCAAACTCCAGCACAGCGTCACCGGCTCGGCCCTCGATGCTTCCGCCCAATCGCCACCTCGACACCCTAACGGGGAAACGGTCGAGCGCAACGCCCACTCCCATGCCGCCCAAAACCCCGATACCCAAGGCCACCACTTCAGCGAGTGCCTCAAACTTCGTTGCGAACAACAGCTCCCGCAGCAATGCGCTGGTGCGAAGCGCCAACCATAAACCCAACGCAGTCCCCGCCAACCAGCCGTGCGCACGAAACAATACGTTCCGCAGCAACGGAAGGAGCGCACTCGGCCTGATAAGTTTCGGTATGTCAAAACCATTTGACCAAGCCCATTTCGACGCCCATCTGTTGCGCAACCCAAATGGCTGACGCAGCGTTCGCAACAAACCTGCCAATGACGCCCGGAATGTTGAGTCAGATACCTGACGCAGCCTGCGCGTCACATCACGCAAGGACACCGCAGAACCGTTGTTGCGCCTCGTCGACAAGTTGGTAAGCAGGTATGCAATTTTTTGCATCGGTTGCAGCAGCACGACGATCAATACGAGCATGGCGGCAAGCACCGCTTCCAATGGGTCCCGGGCTCCCGGCCCGAACAGCATCACGGCCGCCGCCGCGGACATTGCCGCGACCGTGGCTACCAGCTGCTGGGCCAGTTGCGCGGAGATCATCACATTGGCTAGCGCGCGGTAGCGCCTGTGCTTCGCTGGCGGGCGACGCGCTGCAGCGCCGAGGCTGATGCAGTGAGCGTCAGCATCACGACCAAGGCGGCTGTCCAGCCGGGTTTGGAAGACGCCCATTGGACAATGCGGTCGGTGGTATCGGAATCGACTCCAGCCGACTCTGCCTTCGGCGCGCGCACGACATAGGCCGCGTTGCCGGGCCAGCGACGGGCGCGCACAGCGACGTTGCTTTCGGCGTTTCGGGATGGCAACGCCGACTGCCGTAGGGGCCCGGACTGCGCCGCGCGGTCAGAATCCTGATTGCTCGCAGCAGGTGCCGACTCACCAGCAACCACTATGCGTTTTCCATCAGGATGCCATTCAGCCGACAGGACGGGCCCCATGCCCTGGAACGGTACGTAAAGCAGAACCCCGCTGGCCGCATTCCACACCCGCGCAGTTTTGTCTGCGCTTGCCGTGACGATGCGCGTGCCGTCCGGGCTGAACGTGGCCGAATACACCCAGTCCTCGTGTTTCATCGCCTGGCCCACCGGCGCGCCGCTGGCCGCATCCCACACCCGCGCAGTCTTGTCTGCGCTTGCCGTGACGATGCGCGTGCCGTCCGGGCTGAACGTGGCCGAATACACCCCGCTCTCGTGCTTCATCGCCTGGCCCACCGGCGCGCCGCTGGCCGCATCCCACACCCGCGCAGTATTGTCTTTACTCGCCGTGACGATGCGCGTGCCGTCCGGGCTGAACGTGGCCGAATACACCCAGTGTTCGTGTTTCATCACCTGGCCCACCGGCGCGCCGCTGGCCGCATCCCACACCCGCGCAGTATTGTCTACGCTTGCCGTGACGATGCGCGTGCCGTCCGGGCTGAACGTGGCCGAAAACACCTGGTCCTCATGTTTCATCGCCTGGCCCAGCGGCGCGCCGCTGGCCGCATCCCACACCCGCGCAGTATTGTCTGCGCTTGCCGTGACGATGCGCGTGCCGTCCGGGCTGAACGTGGCCGAATACACCCAGCCCTCGTGTTTCATCGCCTGGCCCACCG
>ENA-ORBV01016853-ORBV01016853.1-microbial-mat-metagenome-genome-assembly--contig:-NODE-16853-length-10539-cov-3.997419_pt1 | contig 10539 bp, 11 predicted proteins | sample MGYA00237777_ERZ505514 | MGnify/ENA primary metagenome ERZ505514 (study PRJEB26160, sample SAMN06269048) | microbial mat metagenome | isolation source: Oligotrophic lake microbial mat | place...
GTTCGAGCGGGGCGAGCGGTCCGCCCGCTCCGGCGTACCGGTCGCGGTCTACACCCTCATCCAGGTCGGCGTGCTGATCGAGGGCTGGAGCTCGCCGCGCTGCAAGCTCCTCATCGATCTCGCCCCTTCCCTATCTCGGGTGCGCTCCACCCAGAAGTACTTCCGGGTGATGACCCGGGATGGAGACCGCGAGGCGCGCATCTTCATGCTGCTGCCTCGAGACCTCCCGTACACGCCCGTCCTGCCCATGGAGCTGTTCGGGACGCCAGGGCTCGAGTATGAGTGCGGAACGCTGGTCTCGCCGCAGGCTGGCCGGAGCTCCGGCAGTTCGCCCATCGAGCGGCTCGAGCGCATGCCGGTCAGCGGGGTGGCGCTGAAGAAGCGCATCCTGCTGACCGCCCGTCTGGAGAAGCCGACCCTCGATCCGCGCTCCGTCCGCGATATCCGGCGGGTGCTCCGGACCTGTCCGGAGTTCGACCCACGACACCCCTGCCGTTTCGCCCGTTTCCGCTGGCTGATCTTCCGCCATCCGAGCTTCACCGGTCGGGGCGACTTCCTGCTCCGGTATCTGGGATACCCCGCCCGCCGCGACGGGTACTTCGAGCTCCTGGCTCGAGTCTTTCCGGCAATCGCCGGGGAGGCGTGGCTCGAAGAGCAGCTCGAGAGCGGCATGGAGCATACCGGGGAAGACGATGTGCGTAGGCTCGTCCGCGCCGTCCTCGAGCCATCGGAAGGCCGAACGCTCCCCGGACAGCCGAAGCGGGCAACGGGAAGGGGCACCGGGGCGGGGACGACGCCGGCAGGAGCCCGAGCAATCGTGAAGGAATCCACAACGCCGAAGCGGTTACGACCGTCCGAGCCCCTGGCCTCCACGTGGCGGGCGGCTCGAGGGGTCCCCCTGGAGCCGGTCAAAACGCCCGAGGAGCTGCTGCTCGAGCTCGAGGCTCAGCGGGTAAGTGTGGGCCTGGTGGAGCTGCTGAAGCCTCGAGTGCGCGAAACTCTGACCTCGCATTTCGGGATCTGCGGACGAGCGGAGCGCTCCCTGCAGGAACTGGCACTCGAGCTGGACCTCTCTACGGATCGCATCCGCCAGATCATGATTCGAGCTGCCATGGAGCTCCGCACTCATTTCCGGCGGCACTACCTCGAGCAGTCGGAGCACGCAGGCGAAGGTTTCCACCGGGATCCGACCTGTCACTCCCGCACGCTTATGGTTCGCAGCAGAGTCGCATCGAGGCATAAATGTCATCCGGTGTGGGGCTTTCTCTATCATGAGGCCACTCGGATGGTGCGGGAGTTTCCATCCTCGACCTACGAGTGCTCCTGCGAGCACCGGGTCACCTTCGCGCCTCAGACGCTCCGGGCGCTGAAGCGACAGCGCTGGGGCGGGCGACAGACCGTCACCGATCACACCGGCCACACCTTCGTCTTCTACCTGGGTGAACTGGTGGAGGTGGGGTGCCGCGACCTCAGCACTTTGCCGAAGGAGAAGATCTGCAGAAATGAGCGGCAATACAGCCGAAAAAACCAGGCATCGATGGGATTTCACCGCCCGATTCCGGGCACGGGCGTTCGGCTGGCGATCCCAGCCGGCCATCACCCGGGTCAAAGAGGCCGTGGCAGAGATCAAAAAGGCGACTCGAGCCGATCCGGTGCTGGGCGCGGAAGGCGCCGTGCTGTTCATCGAGCGGATCTCGCCCGCGCTCGAGCAGGTGGACAGCTCTTCCGGCGCGATGGGGACTGCCGTCTCGAACGCGCTTCGTGACCTGGTGCCGATCATCCTGCATGCGCCGGCAACCGAAGCGGCTCGAGATCACTGGCTCGAGCGCATCTGGACCGCATTCCAGGAGGACGAGATGCCTTACATCGAGTCCATCGCCGATCAGTGGGGCGCGCTCTGTGTGACCCGCGAGCGGGCCTCCGGCTGGGCCGACACGCTGCTCCCGCCCCTGAAGTTGAGCTGGAGTGAACCGCGTGGACAGGGCGGCTACTTCCGGGGGACCTCCGCCTGCCTCTCCTGCCTGTTGCAGGCTCGGCGCTTCGATGAGCTGCTCGAGCTGCTGGATCGAGCGCCTTTCATCTTCTGGCACCATCACCGCTTCGGCGCCCTGGCCCTGGCCGCCATGGGCCGAACCGATGAGGCCATTGCGTATGCAGAGCGCTCGGTCGGGCTGAACGGCAGCGCTCAGGAAATGGCAGATGTGTGCGAATCGATCCTGCTTTCGGCAGGCCGGTCGGAGGAGGCCTTTCAGCGCTATGCCCTGCTCGCCAGCCAACGAAGCACTGGCCTGACCACGTTTCAGACCCTCGCCCGGAAGTATCCATCCCGGGACAAGGTGGCCATCCTGGCGGACCTGGTAACTTCCACCCCCGGAGAAGAGGGGCGCTGGTTCGCCACCGCCAAGGCCATCGGACTCCTCGAGCAGGCGATCGAGCTGGCGCGCCGTTCCCCCTGCGATCCGAAGACCCTCAATCGTGCAGCGAGGGACCATCAGGAAAAGGAGCCCCGCTTCGCCCTCGAGGCCGCGCTCCTGGCCTTAAAGTGGCTGGCGGAGGGGTACGGGTATGAGGTGTCCACGCTGGATGTTCACGAAGCCCTGGGCTATGCGCTGAAGACGGGCGCGTCACTCGGGCTCCAGGCGGAAACTCGAGCCAGGATTCTGGCGCTCAGCGCTCCAGGGGCATCCTGCGATCCGACCATCCGGACAATGCTGACCAGGGTTCTGGGATGAACCAGATTCGTGGGACAAGCCGGTATGCTGGTGCCCCATCGGGCACGGGTGCGCATGGGAACCCGTATGCCACATGCGTGAGCGCGGCTGCGCGGTGCTGACAGATCTACAGCCGGTCTCTACAGTAGACCTGACAGTAGACCTGACAGTAAACCTGACAGTAAACCCGCTCCCCCAAACACTGTAGACTGCCGCTGTATGGGCTGTCAGCTCGCTGTAGACCGCTGTAGACCGCTGTAGACCGCTGTAGACCGCTGTAGACCGCTGTAGACCGAGGCGGTCCATCGCAACCGGACTCACCAACCATATCGCAGCCGATGGTACTCGAGCCAGTCGTTCAGATCATCGGCACACGGATCCCGCCTCAGCGCTTCAACTATTCTCTCCTGCCCGACCATCGCGAAGTCTCGAGGTGTCTGTAGCGTCGCATGGAGGCGAAGCGCTGACAGGAGGCGCTTCAGAAAGCGCGTGAATTTCTGGCCCTCTATCCGGAGTTCTCCGAGCCGCACTTCCTGATGGGCACGGTGCTGAGCATGATCCCACGGCGGCACCATTCCGTACCTGGAGAGGTCCGTCGAGCTCGAGCCGCGGCCCGAGCCGCTCTACAGGAAGGCGGTCGAGTGTTATCGAAGGGCGATCGACCTGAAAGGCGGAAAAGGCGAGGTGTCGAAGCACGTCCAGAAGGAGCTGAAGTTCCTCGAGAACCTGGCCCGCCAGCATAACCGCATGTCGCTGGAGCAGTACCTGGCCCAGGAGGATCGATTCAGCGCGGCTTACGATCACCGCTCTCACGGGAGGGCCGAGGAGGCGATCGAGGGGGGCCAGCAGGTTCTAGCGGTGGAGCCCCGGCATGTTCAATCCCACGGCAATCTCGGGATTGCCTATGCCATGCGGGGTAACCGTGAGCGGGCGCTGGAGTATCTGGAAAGAGCGCTCGAGCTGGATCCGAGCTATGCGCCGGCCGCAGGGAATCGCATGAGGGTGCTTGCCTTGGCACCAGGACAGCGGCTGGAGGCGGCCTCGATCCAGTCGGTGGAATACTATCGGCAGCGTTACGAGAAGGAGCACGCATCCAGCTCGAGCTCCGGGCCGGGTTCGCACGACGCCTCGGTGAGCCTCGTAGAGGACCCGCCGGCATCATTGACGGAGCGGGTGAAACGATGGTTCTCGCAGAAGGCCGGATGATTTCGGTGGCGGATGGATCCGCCGCCGAGTGATCTCCCAGAAGTGCGGCTTGAGCGACGAATTCTGTCAGATCTCGAGTGTAGGCGGTGCAACGAAAGATCGTGGGCATGTCACGACCGTTATTGACCAGCACGACATTTGACTTGCTGCGGCGCGCCAGATATAACGACCGGACAATAACATTTCCCTCAACATACATTCTACCTGCTCGAGGCGAATGCTCCATGACCGATCATCAACGACGTCTGTGGCAGACCAAGCTCATATTTCTGCTGCACGATCCGGCTGACAAGGCCCTGGGCATTGCTGGACACGAGAAGCGGGCTCTCAGTAGCATCCAGGCAATGCTGGGAAAAGTGGACCCGAAACTGCTCTCGTGGACCCATATCGCCGACACCCTTCCTGACGCCGATGCTGCCGCGAACGACCGTCCCTGCTTCACCTAAGGAAAGCATGGTGTGTACTGGCTGAAGGCCAAGAAGGGCAAGGTGCCCCACACGCCTCTGATTGTGCATCCCTTGTCCGGACAGCGGCTCGAGCTGAGGCTGCCGGCTACATGCAGAGACGCCGATGCCTGGGCCGCTGAGCTGGATCGGGTGTGGAAGAATCTACGCTTCTTCCGGGCGAAGTCCCGGAAGAAGCGTAGCCGCTTACCCCGGTCCGGATGTCCTGCCGCATAGCGCGACAAGCGTCCGGACCTTCCAAGCACAGGAGACAGCACATGTCGAAGTACAATGCGATCGTGGACAACGTGGCGACCGAAACCCTCTCCAACCCGCCCGGCGGGATCCGGGCCCGGCTCGAGCTCATCGGGGCAGCTGCCCAGACCCCCCCGGCGTTTCCTTACGACGGGGTCCGGCTCGAGGTGGTACGCAAGAGCGCCGGCCAGCTCGCCCCGGCGGTGACGAACAACGAGCCCATCCAGGTGATCAACGCCACGGTCCTCGACGTCCACAACGAAGCCGCCGACAATTCAGTGGTGAGCCTGACCATCGAGGGTTGCGTCCCAACCCTGAACGTCTACCCCGGCGACAGCCTCGAGGTGAACCTGGAACGCGTCTCCCCCAGCCTTGGTGCGCCGCCTGCTGGCCCGCAACCGGTGATGCAGAACGCGTAGGGGGACACACGTCAGCATCACCTACCGACGCGCAATGGTGGATGGTAGCGGACACCGCGGCAGGCGTATTGAGCACCGTTTCTGCCGATGCGACGGGGCCTCGTCCTCGCTGTTCGACGGGAACACCTCACCCGCATCTGGTCCACCTCCCCTTATGTCAAGTCCTTTGACGTCGCCGCAGCTGTTCAAAAGCACTTGGATAAGGACGGGGTTTTGAAGCAACGTTCTGGACATTGAAGGCCCGACCGCCCGAGGCGATCGTAGTGGCTGCCTTTTGAACACGGGCAGACTCCAACGCGGCAGCCGACACACGAGTGTCTGACCAGTGGCCCCGACCGGGGTTTGCGTTCCACCATCAAGGATTTCCCATCATGTCTGCGTTGGGGTGCCCAAGGACCCGGCACCGCCTCCTCCCGATCTTTCGGTCGCGCTCGAAGATGTAGGGGTGAGTATGAAAATCGGACTGGAGTCCGATTTTCATACGCGCCTTGAACCGGCGTATACCTGTGGGGAAGTTCGTAGTCGCCCACATTTCTGACGCTTTATCAGCACGTTGACTCAAGATGACCTGTCCGGATCGTTCCTGGCACGAAAACTGGCCCATGCCGGGCCATGAATCCACTGCCTGCCACTTTGAACTTTCCAGCCGACTACCTACCTCGCCACGCCCAGGGCACTCCCCTTTTTCGGATTCTCCAGGACCACCTGGAGACCTACCTGGCTCAAGTTGAGCAGGATCCAGAAGCTATGGGTGGATACCTCCGTCCAGAAGTGAAGTCCACCCTCGAAAAGTTCATGGAGTGCGGCATTCTTCGATTCGGTTTTGCGCGCATCCATTGCGATGACTGCGGGCACGAGGAATTGCTGCCCCTGTCCTGCCGTTTTCGTGGCTTCTGCCCTTCCTGCCACGCAAGGCGTCTGGCCGAATGGAGCGACTGGGTCCTCGACACCGTGTTGCCAGACGTCCGCTATCGGCAGTGGGTCCTTTCCTGGCCCAAACGGTTGAGGGTCTACTTCCAGTATGACGATGACCTGTTCCGGGCCTTCTCCAACATTGTCTACGAGGTACTGACCGAGTGGATGCAGACTGTCCTGGGCGAGCCCGAGGCTCGTCCAGCTATGGTTGCCTGCGATCAGACCTTTGGCACTCTTCTCGATTGGCATCCACATCTTCACTCCATGATCAGCCATGGCGTTTTCCGTCCAGACGGCACCTTCGTGGAAATGAGCAGTGTTCGGCCAGGGGAGCTCGGGATGCTTGAGCGGGTGTTGGCCGCCCGGCTGCTCACGTTGCTGGTTCGGCGAGAGAAACTGCGACCCGAGGATCGCAAAGCAATGCTCTCGTGGCCACACCTTGGATTTACCGCGCGGCGGCCGGTCGGCTGCTTCGGTGGGCGTTCATGCGGGCAACCGGGAGGAACTCCGGCGGCTGCTTTGCTACACGATGGGGCGGCCATCCGCCGGCACCCGTTCCGGCTCGAACGGATCACCTACGACGAGCAAAGTGGGAAGGTCGTGTACCAGGCAAGGCGAGCTCACGGGCTCAAGGGGACAGACACGCAGGTGTTCGAGCCCCTGGAGTTCATTGGCGCGCTGGCCCGGCACATTCCTCCTCCGAACAAGCATCAAGTGCGGTACTACGGAGCAGCTCACCGAGACTTTCGTGCGGAAATTGATCGACGACAACATCGCCAACCAACAAACCTCAAAGCGGGCGACAAACATCAAAAACGCGCAGATCAAGGGCAAATCGGGTTCATGTGATGTTCGGGCGTAGCCCCTTCACTTTCGGCCTTTGTCTTTTTGCAAACAAAAACAAACGTTCAAGCAAATACTAATTGTTGAAGGAGAGCCGCATTTAGAATTTATGCTGGCAGTGGGGCAAACACACGAACTTCCTGCACCAATCGTTCCGCTAACCGATCCTTCTCTACTTCCAGATCATAATGGGTTTGCAAGTTCAGCCAAAATCGCTCAGATAAACCAAAATAACGAGAGAGTCGCAGTGCAGTATCAGGGGTAACTGCACGCTTGCCATGCACAATTTCGTTAATTCGCCGCGCAGGAACACCAATTTCCTTCGCTAGACGATACTGGCTCAGTTCATGCGGTTTTAAGAACTCCTCGTTGAGTATTTCCCCTGGATGAATCGGTGGTAATTTTCTTTGCATCATTTACGTGCCTCTTTCAATGGTAATCAACGAGTTCGACGGCATAAGCATTGCCTTCTTTCCATACAAAACAGATGCGCCATTGCTGATTGATCCGAATACTGTGTTGTCCTTGTCTATCACCCGATAATGCTTCCAAGTGGTTAGATGGCGGTTGGCGTAAATCTTCCAAATTTTCGGCAGCGTCCAGCACTTCCAGTTTAATACGTGTCCGATGTTGAACATCAGGTGGAAATTTTCGAGAAAACTCGCGTTGAAAAAGTTTCTCTGTTTCTCGATCGGCAAAGCTCTTGATCATATAATCTATAATAACGCAACTCGTTATTAATGTCAAGCGTTCATATTTTCAAAAATGGCTTTAGGTTTTTGGTTGCTTGAGGAAAATCGTACACGTTGTTGATGATTTTAGCACTTCCCGTGACATTACCGACGAGTCCGAACTATGACTATACAGGCTCCGTCTATCTCCCCACACTCCTCGTGTATTTGGTGTGGTTTGCGGCGTCCGTCTAGTCAGATAGTCGCAGCTTCTGCCGATTAGAACACAAGTTGTCCGTATAAAAGTTCCCGAGATTTCCTAAAATACTACTTTTTCTACATCACTATTATAAGCTTGGCTGATTTGTTAAACAAAAACCTATGGTGACTTACCAGTTAGCCCTACTAAACGCCGCTTTTGTTCGCCTAATGGCGGTCGGTATCAGCCATGTTTGTCATACGCCTGCTAGACGGCCTAGCGTATATTTACGCTCGAATCTCGCTGGTATCTTACATCTGGTCCAACTCTATTTACCAATTACTATTCTTTTTCTAGCCCAAACAGCTCGCGAATGGCTTCCGCATACTCTGCGCCATCGTCACTGCCGGCTTTCTGTTTCAGACGCACGGTCGGCTCATGCAGCAACTGATTAACTAGTGCACGCGAAAGATGCTGCAACTGATCAGCGACGGCTGGATCGACATTGCCCAAGTGGTTCAGCGCGCGTCCCAGTTCACGCTGCCGAATGGCTTCTGCTTTTTGGCGTAGCTCGGCAACAACGGGGTTGAGCACACGCGACTGAAACTCACGCTGCCAAGCGCCCACTTCTTGCCCGATGATCGCCTCGACCTGGGGGATTTCGCGTTGACGGGCACTCAACGCCTCATCTAAGCCAGCGCGCAGATCGTCAATATCAAATAGTTGTACATTGGGTAACTCAGCCACCGCAGGATCGATATCGCGCGGCACAGCTAGATCGACCAATACCAATTGGCGTTGGGGATTATCCTCCAAAGGAGGTGTCTTCGCGCCAGTCGCAAGCCACGAACAGCACCGGAAGTACCCGGGTTTCCCCCGATGAACGACGTTTCATCACGAACTGGAGCTGGGCCATCACCTGCGGCGACGCCAGAAACGCCGGGCTGACCAGCAGCAGCGTGATCTCTGCGCTATCCTCTCCTCGCAAGCCGTCGCCCCAGTCGGCGGCAAGAAAGGAACGGAATGTTATCCTCGGCGCGATGAATTGAACATTGTTTCTGGAGGAAACCCATGATCCGATCCGTATGTCCATCGCGCATGTTCCTGACCCGGTCGGGCGTTGTCCTGTTCGCGCTTGCGACGTGGATGCTCTCCGCATGTGGAGCGCATCCTGTCTGCGATTACGACTAGGACGGCGTCTGCCCTCCCGAGGACTGCGACGATATTGATAACAACTGTGACCAAAGCGTGGATGAAGGCTGCGACGACGACAAAGACGACTACTGTGACAAAAGCATGAATACAAAAGGTTTTCCGTCCCGCTGCCCGTTGGGAGGCGGAGATTGCGATGACCTTGCCATTTATGTAAACCCAGCAGCACTCGAACTCTGTGACGGCCTGGACAACGACTGCGAAAACGGGACGACGACAGGCGGGATTGATGAGGGGTGTCCCGTAGATCGGGACGGAGACGGCTACTGTGTCGCCTCGAGCACCCGGCAGGAGCCGTTGCTTATCTCGTCTCTAGAGGATGGAGAACCATTCGTCCTTCAGGGCCGGACGAGCAGCCTGATCCAATCGGTGCTATGGACGTCTTTGCAGTCGGCATCCATCTGGAGCGAGGAGCCCAATGGTCTGATCAGCTCTACCACGTGCACAAAGTATGAACCTGCCGAATGTGATAGCGACGCCAGTCGCAACCCCGGCAAGCTCGAGATATGCAACCTGGATAAGAAGGACGAGAACTGCAATGGGGAAGTCAACGAGGACTGCGAGCGTAGAATATTCCTGTGCGGCAGCATCGAACTGAACGACGATGAGATGTGGCCCTTGGTGGATGAAAATAAGAGTATCGACTTAAATGTGCCCCTTAACCTCAGCCCTTCCGTCTTGCACGTGACATATGAGAGGGATGACTGTGTGGGCGATGAAGTTCGTCTCATATTCAAGGCAACCTTTGACATGGCCTCGGATCGATCAGTCACCATCGATGCAAATGCCATCCTCTATAAGGGAACGAATTGCGACACCGAGGATTACGATGCGTCAAAGGACTGGGATCCTCGTATCATCCAGGCGGAGGGCAGCAGCTATTACACGGACTATATCGAGGACACGGGCGACTAAGCTGACTTCGATGTGAGGGTTTACAATTATACTACCGACTACTCAACCTGTCCCTGATCCCATTCCTCTTCGCCCTCGTTGGCAGCCTTGCCGCCGCTGAAGGTGACCACGTCGACATCCTCCTTTCGGCGGGTCGTGTCCCCGGCATCGATTCCTGGAAGGGCGAAGCCAGCGGAGTCTTCTCCGGCGCGACTTTTGATGAGGAGATCGACTTCGACGCGCAGGACTCGAATGCCGTCGAACTTGTCAGCCGCTTCACGCGGCTGAATGAGGCGGGCATCGGCTTCGCCGGCAGCGGCGGAGTCTTCTTCCGCGATCACGGCGGTGAGCAGGTCTTCGGTAGCTTCACCAATGAGTTGCAAGCGCGCGCTTACGGCGTCGCACTCGGTGCCGACTTGGCCTGGTCGCCGGTCCAGCATCTCCTCGTCACCGTCGGTCCCCGGCTCGGCGTTGGTGTGGCCTCGCTGCGCGACAACGATCCCGTTTATGAGGATGGCACGGGCTTCTACCTCTCCTACGGCGCCCAGGCCGGCGTCTCGTACGCTATCGCCGGTCGGGTCGTCCTCGGCCTCGATGCCGGCTGGATGGGCTTCCACGCCAGCGCAACCCAGGATTACGCTGACGGTTCCACCGCTGGCCAGGTCACGTCCACCTACACGGGGTCGGGGCTGGCGGCCAATCTGTCGCTCGGTATCCGCTGTCTCTTATACACATCTGACGCTGCCGACGAATAGAGAGGTGTAGATCTCG
>ENA-ORBV01016854-ORBV01016854.1-microbial-mat-metagenome-genome-assembly--contig:-NODE-16854-length-10538-cov-5.053819_pt1 | contig 10538 bp, 10 predicted proteins | sample MGYA00237777_ERZ505514 | MGnify/ENA primary metagenome ERZ505514 (study PRJEB26160, sample SAMN06269048) | microbial mat metagenome | isolation source: Oligotrophic lake microbial mat | place...
GTACGGTCGATAGTGTTGTGTCTGATCAAAATGGCTTACTGCAATCTATTTTTGATTATGGCAACGTAAAAATCTCGCTTGTGGGTGGCGACCCCGGCAGCGAAAAGGTGTTTCGCTCCGTAGGCGAGCCGCAGGAAGTTCAAGCCGAAATTGCCCGTCGTCAGCAGCAGTTACGGACGCGCAATGCCGCCGAAGCCGAGCGCCGCCGCCGATCAGAAATCGCGGAATATTTGTCGGTTTATCATGAGTCGGTAGGCAGCGCACCGCCAAATCAAACGCCAACACCACAAATCCCCGCCGCGAACGAGCCACCGTCTGCGCCTCCGCAAGCCCGTCGCATTCTGCCCGCGCAGCCCAATGCCGACCCGCCGATTCCCCAAGTGCGTGACCGGACACGCCCGCCCCATGTGCCGCGTGCAAAACCGGACAACAACTAATCTGCGATGTAACATTTTCTATACACTTCTATCCAGATACATACCAAATCTACACCCGTCGCGACAGCCCTTTAATGTACAATAAAGTTCATAATATCTTCATCAAGGAAGGCAATCCTTCCTTATTGTTTCTATACGGCGTTCTTGTCGTATAGATCATAAATTATCGAGGATTTCATCAGGATTTATATGCCCGTCAACGTTGTCTGGATTGAGGAATCGTCCATCATCGAATTTCAGTGTTATCAAGAAATCACAGCCGAAGACATCAACTTTATCGGAGAAAAGGGAACAGAAGCAGCCGAACAGGGTGCAATTTATACCTTGATTGATCTTACAACCGTTATCGCGCTGCCGCGTAATCTGGTCAATACAACCTTACGCTCGACAGCCTTTTTAGCATTTGCAAATCACCCGAATGCTCGCTGGCTTGTCTTTGTTAAGCCTAATGCGGCTGTGCGTTTTATGATCGAAATTGCCCTACGGAATGTCTCGATTAAAATTGTCGAAGAACGCGATATCGGTGTCCAATTTTTACGGGAACGGGCACAAACAGGTGATCTGCCGACGAATGAGGGTTAGTGCCTCACTTGCGTTGATTGAAAATTTGTTCTAAATTGAATTAACCGCTATTGATTTTTTGCGTCAAATGCTGGTCTAATAGCATCTATGCTGATCGATTTGGATTCCAATAAATGATTACCTACGTGATTGGGGATGTGCTGCAAAGTCCGGCACGGGTGTTGGTGAATGCAGTCAACACCGTCGGCGTGATGGGCAAAGGAATTGCCTACGATTTTAAGCTGTGTTATCCGGCCATGTTCGAGCAGTATCGGGTGTTATGCCAGCACGGTGCTTTCACAATGGGTCAGTTGATGCTGCATAAAACGCCGCATAAATGGGTGTTGAACTTCCCGACCAAGCGCCATTGGCGGGCGGATGCACGGCTGGACGACATCGAAACCGGATTGCAAAATTTCGCGGCAATGTATGCCGAGCGCGGCATCACCTCAGTCTCCTTCCCGCGACTTGGCGTTGGCAGTGGCGGCCTCTATTGGCAGCGTGAAGTTCGCCCGTTAATGGAGCATTATCTTGCCCCACTCCCTATTCAGGTGTTCATTCATCTCTTTGATGAAAATGATGTTTTTGTAGAAAAAGAACGCAATATCCGAGCTATCCGGGCGTGGCTGGAAGGCAATCCGCAGCCCGTGTCCTTCGCCAAGCTGACGCGGGATTTAAACCGCCTGCTGAATCGTGACTATAAGCTCAAAACCGTTGATGGACTGACGACTTTTAGCGTCGGGCGTGATCCGAAGCGCAAAGGCAACAATCTGATCTTTTTAGCGTCGGGCGATCCGCAGCCGTTGTTTGTGTCGGAAAGTCTTTTGGGAGAAACATGGGCGTATATCCGCAGCGCCGGATACGCCTTGCCGATGAATCTGCCCGGCGGGTTGGATGCTTCCGCGCCGCTGATCGTGGGTTTATTAACGCAGCTTGATTATGTGCGTCCGGTGCATCTTTATTGCGACGATGGGACGCTGGCTACGGGCTTGCATTATATTCCGCCCGTAGAACGCCAAAGCGCGGCGCGGGTGAATCGGATAGAATGGCAGGAAGCGTAACCCATGCAAAAAATTTATAAATTGTAGGACTAAGACTGTTTTTGTAAGGGCGAGGCGCGCCTCACCCCTACGAAATCATATCAGGTCTTATTTTATTGATTGGGAAAAATGACCGAGCAAATTCAACATCAAACACCGTCTCCTAAAATTTTTGTCTCTTACGCCCGTGAGGATGCCCGCGATATTGCGATTCGACTGCGCGACGATCTGATCGATTCAGGCCACGATACTTGGCTTGATCTCTCTGAAATTAAAGTAGGCGCGAGTTGGTCATGGGATATTGAAACAGCGATAGAGTCGGCTGATATTGTGCTGGCGTTGATGTCGCAGGGATCCTATGTGTCGGAAATTTGCCGGGCGGAGCAGCAGCGAGCCTTACGCAAAAACAAACGTTTGATTCCGATTTTGGTACAGGCTGACGCAGACCGCCCGTTGTATCTGGAAAATATGAATTATCTGGATTTTTCCAATCCGACGCGCTACGGCGAGTTGTTCCGCGATTTGTTGGGCTATATCGCCACCGGGCAGATTCCCAAACGGCTCACACGCACGTTACAGCAAGGCGCAGCACAGCCCCTCGCCGTACATTTGCCTACTTCAACCACCGTGAAACCCTCCGCGCAAAAACGAGATGCGCGTGCCTTTAAGCGCTATCTGACGGATTTACGCGAAGAACCCTGGCTCGGCGCACGTTATTGGTGGCCTTACTTTTTGTTTTACTTCGGTGATGTGCATGAAATCGCCGCCGTGTTGACGACTGGACTGCTGCTGCCCCCCGCACAAACCACCAAAGCCGCCCGTCGCACTGGACGCTGGGATCATAATGTCCGGCTGTATTTTCGTCCGCGCACGCCCGATCTTTTCATGAGCGAGGGTCTGCGTCCGGCTAAACAGCGCACCGCTGGTCATACGGCTGTCCCGATTTACCTGTTGTTCGACATGGAAGCCGTCATCTGTATGCCGGAAACACGCTTTAGCGAAGGCGATGTGACCAGCCTGGAAAAAACCTATAAATCCGCGACGGCCTTCCGCGATTTATCGTTTGACCTGATTTATCATGATTCGTGGTTTCGCTCTGATGAACGCGACGAGGTGATGAATGCGCGTCGTTCTCAGGTGATCGTCCCCGGCACACTCGGACTCGACCATTTACGCCATATCTGGTGTCGTTCCTCGGCGGATTATGAAACGCTGCGAACACTGATGCCGTCGGATGCGTGGCAGAAATGGCACGATAAAGTGACTGCACGGACGGATTACAATCTGTTTAATCGGCGCTGGTTATCGGTGGATGAGGCACTCTTAACAGCGGAAGAAGCGCGTTTTCGCTTCAGCCCATGTGATGGCAAAGGCGAGGAATGTGGCCCGTTTGCCGTGCGCGTCGAGATCGAAACGCCCAATGGAGCGCAGCATCATATCAGCGGGGAAATGCTCAACGGCGATGATGATTTGATTGTGGGATTAGGAAAGCGCACCGGCCCCTATACGCTGCATCTTTATCTGGATGATGCGCTGGCTTATGCCGGGAAGTACAGCGACGAGACCGACGTGTTTTAGGGTTATGGATGCTCAAAGCAAGGGCGTGAATCAATCTATATGGTGGCGCTGGTCTCAATAGGATATGATGATTATCATATCACGGATAGAGAGTTACGCTTAATTTGAATCTTAGTGTCTTATTTCAATTTTTACGTCGGCATTTCCCCCGGATTGTGGCAATCCTCTTTTGGCTAAGTGCCATCCTCGCTGTTCACCTGACTCTACAACATAACCATCTTACGTTGGTACAGCTTGCCGCGAAATTGGAAGTGGTGATGGCGACACACTGGTATGGGCCGGTTCTCTTTTTCGTTATCTTTATTTTCCGCCCTTTTACACTAATTCCCGCGATTATCCTGGTCGCACTCGGTGGGCGCATCTTCGGTTTAGAAGTCGGCTTTATAGTGGGGCTGTTTGCTAAAACTGCTTCAGCCATTATCCCGTACTATGGCGGGCGATTATTCGCAGGCGAGTTGGATGCAGGCGAAGTACACGGCAAAATCCGCCGCCTTTCGCAGCGAATCGCCCGATTTTTGCGGCGTAATGCGTTTGAGGCATTGGTCGCTATGCGGCTGGTGCATGTCCCCTATGATGTTGTCAGCTTTGTGGCGGGCAATCTGTATATGCCATTCCGTGTATTTATCGGCGGGACGTTTGTGGGCAACATCGCCGGGGTTTATGGATTTACCGCGTTGGGTGCATCCTTACACGGCGATGTAATTTCAGGAAAACTCCATGTCGATCTGCCATTGGTGATTTCATCATTGGCGGTATTCACCGCAAGTATCATCGCTTCTTGTCTACTGCGCCGCCATGTGAACGAAACGGCTGCCTCCGTTTAAGCGCTATCGCCCGCGCACAACGGTGCTGACATGCGGCGAAGGAAACCACACTGTAAACATCGTCCCTTTTCCGGCGGCACTCTGCACGTCGATGCGCCCGCCGTGCGATTGGACGATCTCGCGGGTGATCGCCAGCCCTAACCCTGTCCCCCGCGACGGCCCCCGCGCTTTATCCACCTGATAGAAACGCTCGAAAATACGCGGCAAATCCGACTGTGGGATGCCGGGGCCGCTGTCGGCAACGATGACTTCCACGCCATTACGATTCACCTGCGTTTTAACAAAAACACGTCCGCCATTAGGCGTATATTTGATGGCATTATCAATCAAATTGTTCAGCACTTGTACCAACCGATCCCCATCACCCGCGATTTCGGGCATACGCGGTGTATCCACTTCCAGCGCGATATTTTTATTCTTCGCCACGACTTCCAATTTACGTGCCACCGTCGCCGCAATTTGCCCCATATCAATCGCCGCCGTTTTCATCGAAAGCCGCCCGGCCTGAATCCGAGCGAGGTCAGTGAGTTCGATCACCATACGATTCAGCCGTCCGGCCTCGTCATGGATGATGTCGGCGGCGTGTGCCGGGTCTTTGGCGGTGCCATCCATAATCGCCTGGGAATACCCCTGAATCGAGGTCAACGGTGTTTTAAGATCATGCGATACATTCGCCAAGAAATCGCGCTGTGCCTGCTGTGTGGAGCGCACTTCCTCGCTCATCCGGTTAAAGGCTTCCGCGACTGAGCGGACTTCGGTTGGCCCCGTGACCGGGACGGACTGCTCCAAATGTCCTTCCGCGACATTCGCTGCCGCTTGCGCCAACGCTTGCAGCGGGCGGGCAATCGTCCGGCTGATGACGGCTGCTAATATCACCGCGATAATGCCCCCGGCTAACGCCGACTGAATCATCGGTAAGCCCAGTGTTGTGCCGAAATCGATCAACCTTTGCTGGAACGGCTGCACCGGAAGCGGTTCGGCTAACAGCAGCATCGCCGCCTGTTGACGCCGGTCACTCGCCACCAATGCGCTAAAAAGCCATTCCGCGCCATCCTTATTGGCAAAATCGCCATAAAGCTGTTCGACAGGGCGGATACGCGGCATCAAGTTCAGCGTTTGTTCAAGCCGACTGTTGGCATAAGAGGCATCAACATGCAAATCCAGTAGTAGGTCGCCTGCTTGATATTCCCCCGCGCTGTCATAAGCGATAATATGCTGATCGCCGTTGATGTTGATCGCCATCACGCGCACATCGCGGGTTTGGGCATATTCTTGCAGCGTATCGGCTGGACGCGGCAAGTTAATCAGCTCGCGCAGGTTCAAGCCTTGTGCCAGCGTCGAAAGCCGCGCATAAGTCGGCACACGCGGCTGCGGCTGTGCGCCCAAAATAATGAACAGCGCGATGGCGATTACACCGAGCGTAATCGTCAGGAGCAGGAGATAAGAAGCCAGAAGGCGGGTACGGAGAGACATAGTGTTTTGTCGATAGTTCTTAGTGGTTAGTTTTTAGTAGAATGGTTAAGGGGAGGGAAATCTCCCTGAATGAACAGGCTGAAAGGTAAAAGCTACTCACTATCCAGCTTATAGCCCACGCCCCACACGGTTTCAATCGTCGGGCGCATCCCTTCCAATTTATGGCGTAGATGCGCGATATGCACATCGACGGTGCGCGTCTCTCCGGCGAAATCATACCCCCACACAATTTCCAGCAGTTTTTCGCGGCTGAAGACCAAGCCTTGATCTTTCGCAAGCGTCAGCAGCAGATCAAATTCCTTCATCCGCAAATCAACAACGCGACCATCAATTTTGATGGTGCGGCGGTCAGGGTCGATGCTGAGATTTTTAATCGTGAGGGTTGCCGTATCTGCCGCCGTTGCCCTGCGATCAACGCTGCCGCCGCGCCGTAGAATTGCCTTCACCCGCGCCACCAACTCACGCGGATTAAACGGCTTGGTCAGATAATCATCCGCGCCGAGTTCCAGCCCAACGATTTTATCAATATCGTCGCTGCGGGCGGTGAGCATGATAATCGGCACATCCGATTCTGCACGTACCCGGCGGCAAATTTCCAGCCCATCCATCCCCGGCAGCATCAAATCCAGCACAATCAAACCGGGCTTTTCGCTCAGGATTTGCTTATAAGCCACCGTGCCATCCGTCGCGCTGGTGACTAAATAGCCTTCCTGCTCCAAATACATCTGCGCGAGGTCGATAATGCGCTGTTCGTCATCGACGATCAAAATCGTTTCGGTCATGGTTTGTCACCTGATGAATCGGTTGGTTTAACGGAAATTGCTAATTGGAAATTGCCAACTACGAAGTTCACAATATGTCCGTCATGATGATGAATGACAATTGCTTCTAGTAAATTTGCTAAGAATTCTTGTACTTGTTCTAATGTTACGGTGTCTTCCAAAGGGTGTGATCTCTCAATTTGGGCAGTTTCTCCCTCTCGCGGCGTAAATGCGAGATGTACTTGGTAATTACTGCGATACTCAGATTGCTGAATCATCCAAGAAAGTTTTTCTCTGGGGTCTTTTGGCGTAACTTCTGGTTGCTCTACTATTGATTGCCTTATCTCATCACGAATTTTCTCTGGGCTGATGTGCAATGATTTCATGGCGGCGAGGGCTGCACTGTTACGCTGCTCCATCATACCAAGTAGTAAATGCCCAGTTCCGATATACCAATCCCCTCTATTTCTTGCTTTCGCAACTGATAACTCCAACAAACGCTTCGTTTCTTTCGATAAATCAATTTCCTTGGGCTTGCGAAAAGGACGGGGCAACCTTTTAATCATTTGCCGAATATGCTGTTCGCGTATTCCAGCACTTTCAAGCACCCTTTTCGTTGCACTTTCGACACGCAATAAACCCACGAGAACATGTTCGGGATGAATAACACTTTGGTTTTCTTCTTCAGCGGCATCCTGCGCGTGTGATAAAACCATCTTAGCATTATTGGTAAAGCGCTCTACTTTGCTGGACATCAGTTTTACCTTTAATTTATTGTATAAGAGATTGGCTGCAACTTCTTCTATATCACACTCATTTTACAGACAATTTACGTCTGGGTTGCATCCTCGTTGATCGGCTTAGTTTCGCCTGTCGCAAGTTTGCTGTCTGTGACGGGCGCAATCCGCTGCACCAGCACTTTATCCACCCGCCGCCCGTCCATATCGACCACCTCAAAACGAAAACTCTGCCACTCAAACGTATCCGCCACAACGGGGACTTTACCTTGATGCGTCATGATGAAACCCGCAAGCGTCTGGAAGAGTTTCTCGTCTTCGCCGGGCAATTCATCCTTAAGGTCTACCAAATCCTTAAATTCTTCCACCGAAATTAGGCCATCCACCAACCATGAGCCATCCGCCCGCTGCACCGCTTCTGGTTCGTCATCTAACGCGCCGACGATGGCCTCTAGGATGTCGTTGATCGTAATCACGCCTTCCACATTGCCATACTCGCCGATCACGAGCGCAAGCTGGCTTTCATGCCCACGCAGCACTTCCAACACATCGCCTGCCGCCGCCGTTTCTGGGATAAATTGTGCCGAAAGCAGATTTGCCCGTAGATCAATCGGCTGCCCGCTTAACGCCTGCCGCAGCAAGTCCTTGGCGCTGATAATGCCAATCACATGGTCAAGGCCGCCCTCACAAACTGGAAAGCGCGAATAGTCGCTTTGTTCCACTTTTTCCAGAATTTTGTCGGGCGTGTCGGTTATTTCAAACCAGAACATGCCCGTGCGTGGGGTCATCAGTGCTTCTGCCTTTAAATCCCCCAGCCGAAAAACTCCGGCGATCATATCCTGCTCAGATTTATGGAATACGCCCGATTCTGCCCCTTCGCGCAGCATAACGTGAATCTCTTCCTCAGTGACGGCGGATTGACCATCGTCTTTGATGCCGAGCAACTTCAAAATGGCTTCGGTGGAAAGACTCAGCAGCCACACCAGCGGATAAGTAAGTAAAGACAGATAGTGCATGGATGGGGCGACCAGCATGGCGATTCGCTCTGGATTTTGTATCGCCAGCCGCTTGGGGACGAGTTCGCCCACAACCAGCGAAAGGTAAGTCGTCAACAGAACGACGAACACGAATCCGAGTGCATCAGCATAAGGCCGCAAAAAGTCGATTTTGGCGAGTTGAAGGGCGATGTCTCCGGCGACAGTTGCGCCGCCAAATACACCCGCCAGAATGCCGATTAGCGTAATACCGATTTGTACCGTTGAGAGAAATCGGTTGGGGTTATTGGTCAATTCAAGCGCAATTTTGGCGCTCTTGCTGCCTTCTTCCGCTTTTTGCTGCAAACGCGCACGCCTCGCAGAGAGAATCGCCAATTCAGACATCGCCAGCACACCATTAATCACAGTGAGCAAGAGCAGTATCAAAAAATCCATTGATTGTCTTTATCCTTGTTTATAAAGGCTGTTTGGAGAATATTCAGATTGAATATGGACAGTTACCGCGCATCCCAGCGCATGTGCATCACATCACGCAGCCGGACGAAACGATAGCGATCCAAAAGTTGATTCATAGGCGCGTCATCCATCGGATGCTCGATGCCAAGCGGATTCCGTCCGAAGCGGCGGACAGCCGTATTCAAAAGAATCTCATCATACACGCCTTGATATTGTGGATAGACCATCAGCGTTAGATGAGTACGAGCGGCGAAGGCATTTTCAATCCAGAGCGAGGCCACTAGTTTTTCCGGCTGTCCGGCGCGGATGACCAAGCGCTCGGTAGTGCGTAAGTTCGCCCAATCATTCAAGAGCGACCAGAAAGATTTTTGAAACAGATTGGGATGCAGCGGACGCAGCCAGCCCACACCGCTCTGCTGCTGCGGACGCACAATGGCGGCAAGATCATATTCATCGCGCCATTCGCCGCGCCGACGATGAGTGATGAAGGCATCATAACCTTCAGAAAGTTCAGGTACACGGGAATAACTGCTGCGCCGCCACGTCGTCCAGGCACGTTCTTCGATAAATCCTAGTGAGCGATACAAATGCCGCGCTGTATGGTTTTCCATATCGACTTGCAAAATCGCTGTTGTTCCACCGCGCTGATAAATCATCTCCATGCTGGCCTGCATCAATCGGCGGGCGATTCCTCGTCCTTGATAGTCGGGATGTACGCCGACATTGGCGATAATCCATGCGCTGCCCAACTGCCTAGGCCAATTGGCGGCATAAACCGAGACATTGCCAATGAGCTTGCCGTCTTCGATCCAGACATAACCAATATTGATGCCGAGTGCCGTTTCATTCATGCGCGAGAGGACGCGCAAACTGGGGCCCATCTTGCTGAGATAGCGCATTTCCCGCAGGGCAGCACGCCCATTGCTATCCATACTGGAGGCAAAGACCAATTCAATTAAATCAGCGAGGGGAGCGAGATCGGTTCGTAAATTAACGGGACGCATTCCACTCTTCATCTCTACTGGCAGTTTTTGCCCGCTTAAGCTGACCAATGCGTTGTCACCAAAATTAAGATACCTCTTAGGGAATTATAACGGCTGGGTTGGATGAAACCAAGATAAAGTCATAATTGTGAAAAAGTTATGAAAAATAGATAAAGAATACCAAAATAGGCGTTTCTAATGACAACTATTTATTGTAAGTCAATGGAGTATTGTGGTAAACTGAAATTGTCGTCATTAAAATCGTTTATTCTACGATGAAAAAGTCAGGTTATACTATATGAGGAGGTACTTTAGTCATATAAGGGAATGCTGAAAAGCTGACCCAATCTTGTTATTCAAGGTCTTATTCGGGAGATTTATTATGGTTATGCAGGCGTTTCTCATCTGGTTACATGCCACGCTGCAAACGTGGAACGCCTTTGAGTCGAATGAAGATGTTAACGAGTCTGAATTCGGCCAAGGCTTGGTAGAATATGCACTCATTCTCGTTTTTGTCGGTGTCGTAGTGATGGCGTTATTGATTATTCTTGGCCCATCTATCGGCAATATGTACCAGAATATTCTGGTAGCAATTCGCGGTGCACAGGACTAATTGATACAGGACTTTCGCTTACCTCACCCCCCGGCCCCCTCTCCAATACTTGGAGAGGGGGAGAAAAACGCATCTTGAAG
>ENA-ORBV01016855-ORBV01016855.1-microbial-mat-metagenome-genome-assembly--contig:-NODE-16855-length-10538-cov-5.011184_pt1 | contig 10538 bp, 10 predicted proteins | sample MGYA00237777_ERZ505514 | MGnify/ENA primary metagenome ERZ505514 (study PRJEB26160, sample SAMN06269048) | microbial mat metagenome | isolation source: Oligotrophic lake microbial mat | place...
GTTCTCCAGAATGGTGCGCCACTTCAGCAAAATAGGGGCCTGGAACACCATGCCTATGTCGTGGATCGGCTGCATCACCTGACGGCCGGCGACGGAGATCGTGCCGGCCGTCGCGGGCCGTAGCCCGGCCACGATCCGAAGAAGGGTCGACTTCCCGCAGCCGCTCGGGCCCACCAGCGAGACGAACTCGCCGGCATCCACCGATAGCGATATGCCGGCGAGGGCCTCGACCGGGCCGCTCGCCGCTTCGTAGATCATGCCGACCTTGTCGAGGTCGATCAGCCTGTTGGTCACGCCAGTTACGCGGAGTCGTCGGGTGTCAGTGCGACGTCAGTTCTTGGGCATCTGCACCAGCGTGTAGAAGTCCTTCGAGTAGACGTCCTTGCATTCGACCTTCTTGGGCAGGCCCATGTAGGTGTTCACCAGGTCGACCGAGTCGCACATCTTCTTGTCGTCGATCCAGCCGATGCCGTTCTTGGCGTAGCGGTCGGTCTTCATCAGGCCGAGGCCCAGCAGCATGTTCGGCGTCATCAGCTCGACGTCGACCTCAGGCACGCGCTTCTTGAAAATCTCCATCGCGGCCTTCGGGTCGGCCATGACGTCGCGCCAGCCCATGTAGGAGGCTTCCAGGAAGGCTTTTAGCACCTGCGGCCGATCCTTCATCGTCTTGGCGCTGGCGATGATCGACATCGAGTACATGTCGAAGCCGAAGTCGGCCCACTGCATCATCACGACGTTGCCCTTGCCGGCCGCTTTCTCGTACAGCGGCAGGCCGGTCGAGTAGTCACCGACGCCGTCCATGCGCTTCTCGGCGACGGCGGCGATCTTGGCCGCGGGCTCGATGTTCACCCAGGTGATCTTGGAGGCGTCGATGCCGTTCAGCTTGGCGAAGGCCGGAAAGATCTGGCGCTGGCTGTCGCCCGGAGGAGCTCCCAGCGTTGCGCCCTCGAGATCCTTGGGCTTAGTGAGCGGCTTGGTCTTGAGGCTGAAGATGTTGAGCGGCGTCTTGTCGAACACCATGCCCACGACCTTGACCGTGGTGCCGCGCGCGGCCGAGGCGATGACCACGGCGGCGTCGGCGAGCCCCGCGTCAGCGCGACCGGTGTCGACCTTGGCAATCGAATCGCCGGAGCCCTTGGAGTTCTCCAGGGTCACGTCGAGGCCCTTGGCCTTGTAGTAGCCCTTGTCGAGCGCCACCCAGTAGGCGGCGTGGTCGCCGACAGCGAACCAGTTCAGCGCGAAGGTGAATTTTTCCTGGGCCACGGCCGGCGTCGCGGCGGTCGCGGCAAAGGCGGCTGCAAGTACGATGGACGTTCTACGGAACATGACGATCCTCCATGATCGGGTAAGCGTGGGTCAGTCGACGCCCTCGGCCCACGGCGCCCATAGGTGCGCGGCGAGCACGACGGCGCCATAGAGCGCGAGGCCGACGGCCGAAATCCAGATCAGCGCGGCGAACGCCACCGAGGTGTTCATGCTGCTCTGGGTGGTGACGATGACGTAGCCCAGGCCCCTTTGCGAGGCCACGAACTCGCCCACGATGGCACCGACGACGGCGGCGGTCGCGGTGATCTTGAGCGCGCTCAGGATGTAGGGGAGCGCGTTGGGGATACGGATCTTTAAGAAGATCTTCCATTTCGGCGCGTTGAACACGCGGCCAAGGTCGAGCATGTCGGCCTCGACCTGGCTGAGACCGACCGCGGTGTTGATGACGACCGGAAAGAAGCCGATCAGCGCCCCCATCAGCATGTTGGGGAAGATGCCGTAGCCCATCCAGATCAGGAACAGCGGCGCGATCGCGACCTTGGGGAGGGTGTTGACGAACACCAGGAACGGCACGAGCGCGTTGGCCAGCAACGGCGACCAGGCGATGGCGACGCCCAGCGCCACGCCGACGACGGCGGCCAGGAAGAAGGCGCCGATGATCTCGAGCGTCGTCGCCCAAATATGTTGGCCCCACGAGGTATCGCCGTGCCAGAGCGCGTTCCACACCGAGAGCGGCGCTGGCAGGAGGTACTCGCGGATGCCGCCAAAGCTCACGGTGGCTTGCCAACTCGCCAGAAGGACCGCGAACAGCACGAGCGTCGGCCAGTACTGGCGGCTGATGTGGGAAAATTTCGTCATGCGCGCCGAGCGATGAACCTGTTCATCGCTTTCGTCCCGCTGATATCATGTGCGTGCATTCCTTCAGACTGGCGAACGGGCATTTGCCCGTCAAGTTTGGCGGTTGGGCGAGGATCATCGGTGAAGCTGTCCCTGTGCAATGAAGTGATCCGCGAGCTCTCGTTCGAGCGGCAGTGCGGGCTGGCGGCGGGGCTCGGCTATCGCGGCCTGGAAGTCGCGCCGTTCACCCTGGGCGACGATGCGTGGCGCATGCCGGCGTCGCGCCGGGCGGAGATCCGAAGCGCCTGCGCCGCCGCCGGGATCGCGGTGAGCGGACTGCATTGGCTGCTGGCCGCACCGGCGGGCCTCTCCATCACCACCTCCGACCGCGCGGTCTGGCAGAGAAGCGTCGAGGTCCTGCGGGCCCTGGTCGAACTCTGCGCCGATCTCGGCGGCGACTATCTCGTGCATGGCTCGCCGGCGCAGCGTCGTGTCGTCGAGGCAGACGACGGTCGACGGGCGGAGGAGGCATGGCGCATCGCGGCATCGGAGGCGGGCCAGGCCGGTGTCACCTATTGCCTTGAACCGCTCGCCCGGCCCGACTGCAATTTCGTCAATACGCTGGCTGAGGCCGCCGATGTGGTGAAACGCAACGGCAATCCGGCGCTCGCCATCATGATCGACACATTGGCGGCGGGCGTGGAGGAGAAGGAGCCGGTCGCCGACGCCGTCAGGCGCTGGATGCCGACCGGCCTGATGGCCCATGTGCAATTCAACGACCGCAGCAAGCGCGGGCCGGGGCAGGGCGACGACAGGTTCGCGCCCGTCGTGCAGGCGCTCAACGAAACGGGCTATACCGGCTGGGTGGCGATGGAACCCTTCGTTTACGAACCCGACGGTCCGACATGTGCCGCACGGATGATCGGTTACGTCGCGGGGCTTCTGGAGCAAGACGCATGAAATTGAAACTGGACCAGGTCGATCGCTTCGAGCGCGACGTCCGTCTGAGGCTGCCTTTCCGTTTCGGCGTGATCACCGTCACCGAAAGCATCCACGCTTTCGTGCGGGTGCGGATCTCCCTGGCGGATGGGCGGACCAGCGAAGGCGTGGCGGCCGAGGCGCTGGGCGCCAAATGGTTCGAGAAGAGCCCGGCCTTCACCGATGCGCAGAACTTCGACCAGCTTCGCCAGTCGCTCGACATCGCCATCGAGCACTACAAGGCGCGTGGCTTCGACACGCCGTTCGGTCTGTTCGCCGGCACCTATCTGACACAGCAGGCGCGCGGCGCGCAGCTCGGTCTCAACCCGCTGGTGGCCTCGTACGGTCCGGCGCTGCTCGACCGCGCCATCCTTGATGCCCTGGGCAAGGCGACGGGACGGTCGTTCGCCGAGATGGTCTCGACCAACGTGCCGGGCATCGAGGCGACGGACCTCACGCCCGACGTCAAGGACGCTCACCTTCAACCTTTCCTCGCCAGCCTGAAGCCCGGAGAGACCATCGACCTGCGCCACACCGTCGGCCTCGTCGATCCGCTGACCGCGGCCGATCGGCCAACCTCGGCGCGGGTCAACGACGGCCTGCCGGAAACGCTGGAAGAGGTCGTCTCCTACTATCGCGGCCGCTACTACAAGCTGAAGGTGGGCGGCGACATCAAGGCCGACCTCGACCGGCTGTCGCGCATCGCTTCGGTCCTCGATGCCGGCGCCGGCGACTATCGCGTCACCTTGGACGGCAACGAGCAGTATGACGACGTCGACGGCATTCTCGAATTGTGGCGCAAGGTCGAGGAGACGCCGGCACTTGCGCGCATGGTCCAGGCGACGCTGTTCATCGAGCAGCCGATCAAGCGCGCCGCCGCGCTCAGCCGGCCCGTGACCGAACTGGCCGAATATCGTCCCGTGATCATCGACGAGTCGGATGGCGAGCTGTCGTCCTTCCCGACGGCGTTGACGCTGGGTTACTCCGGCGTTTCCAGCAAGAACTGCAAGGGCTTCTACAAGTCGATCCTGAATGCCGCGCGAGTAGAGCGGCTGAACGCCGAAGTCGGTAGCACGCGCTACTTCATGTCGGCCGAGGATCTGACGACCGGTCCGGGCACCAGCGTGCAGCAGGATCTCGCCCTGGTCTCACTGCTCGGCCTTAGCCATGTCGAACGGAATGCACACCATTTCATCGACGGCATGTCGGGCGTGCCCGAGGGTGAACAGAAAGCCTTCGTGGCGGCACATCCCGCACTCTACGAGAAGCTGCCGGGCAAGCCCGGACGCCTGAAGGCATCGGGCGGCACGCTCGCGTTGGGCTCGCTCGGTTGCCCGGGGTTCGCCGTGGGTGTCGATCTCGACTTCAAGTCGATGCGGCCCATGCCGGCCGCTCCCAAAGAAAGATTGAAAGCATCAACATGAACAAGCTGCCCGATCGCTTCGACACGGTCGAAGCCATGGAAGATTTCATGACCGCGCCGCCCGATGCGCTGATCGCCGATCTCGCCAAGACGCCGGGTGACATCATGGTACTGGGCGTCGGCGGCAAAATGGGGCCGACGCTCGCCCGGATGGCCAAGCGCGCCGCCCCGGACAAAAAGGTGATCGGCGTTGCCCGTTTCAGCGAGAAGGGCGTGCGCGAGGAACTGACACGGGCCGGCGTCGAGACGATCCCGACCGATCTGCTGGATCGTGCGGCGCTTGAGAAGCTGCCCAAGGCAGCCAACGTCGTGTTTATGGCCGGCCGCAAGTTTGGCGCCTCGGGCGACGTGCCGCTCACCTGGGCGATGAACGTGCAGATGCCGGCGATGGTGGCCGAGGTTTTCAAGGCCTCGCGCATCATCGCCTTCTCGACCGGCAATGTTTATCCCTTCGTGCCCGTGGGCAGCGGCGGAGCGACCGAGGACACGCCACCCGTGCCACCGTCCGGCGACTACGCCAACTCCTGCGTCGGTCGCGAGCGCATGTTCGAGTATTTCTCCGCCATGCACGGCACGCCGGGCCGGTTGTTCCGGCTCAACTATGCGATCGATATGCGTTACGGCGTGCTGCATGACATCGGTCGCAAGGTGCGCGACGGCGAGACGATCGATGTCACCATGGGGCACGCCAACGTGATCTGGCAGGGCGACGCCAACGCGGTGGCGCTGCGTTGTCTTGCGCAAGCGACGACGCCGACCACACCGATCAATGTCACCGGGCCCGAGACCTTCGAGATTGCCAAGGTGGCGGAAGAGTTCGGCCGGCTGCTCGGCAAGAAGCCGAAACTCACCGGCAAGCCGGCGCCGACTGGCTGGATCAACAACGCCGCGCGCATGGTCAAGGAGTTCGGGCCGCCCAGCGTGTCCCTCGCGAAGCTAATCGAATGGAATGCCGACTGGGTGGCGCGCAACATGAAGACGATCAACAAGCCGACGAAATACGAAGTACGCGATGGGACCTATTGATCCCATCGAGGCCGCCCACGCTGAGGCGGTGTGGCCGCTGTCGGTCGAGGCAGGCTGGAACCAGAACGTCGCCGACTGGCGCTTCATGCTGGCCGCCGGACGCGGCTTCGGTTGCGTCGGGGCGGATGGCAAGTGGCAGGCAAGTTCGCTCGTGTTGCCATTGGGGCAAAAGCTCGCCTGGATCAGCATGGTGCTGGTGACCAAGGATCGCCGCCGTTTCGGGCTGGGTTCCGGCTTGTTGAAGCGATGCATCGCCGAGGTGCGCGATGCCGATGCCGTGGCCGGTCTCGACGCGACGGAAGCGGGGCGGCCAATCTACCTGAAGCTGGGCTTCCACGATCTCTACGCGATTGCGCGCTGGCATCTCGATCGAGTGAACGACGATGTGGTCGCACCTCCGTCAGGGATTGTGGTCCGGCCCTTCGTCCTCGCGGATCTGCCGAGGCTCGCGACCTACGACCGGCCGCGGAGCGGCATGGAGCGGCCGACGATCCTGGCCCATCTCGCCATGCGCCAGCCGGGCCTCGCCTTCGTGGCGGAGACGGTGTCGGGGCGGCTGGCAGGCTTTGCCCTCGGCCGCGAAGGCCGGTTCGCGACCTCGCTGGGGCCGGTGGTGGCCGACAGCGAGGTCATTGCGCTCGCCTTGATCGCGCGGGCGACGGCAGCAACGCCGGGCCCCTTCATCCTGGATGTGCCGGAGGCACATCGCGAGATCAGGGCGTGGCTGGAAGCCCAAGGCGCGGTCTCGCCGCGCGGTTACATGCGGATGACCCTGGGCGAGGCCAAGCGGCTGGACGACCCCAGCCATGTCTTCGCGCTCGCCGGGCCGGAATTGGGTTAGGATAGCGGACATGACCATGGACAAGGCATTGCATTGGCGCGACCTGCCCGCGCCGGTCCTGTCGCTTCTGCGCGAGGGGACGGTGATCCCGGCGCATCCGCTGGCACTGGATCCCGACCGGAAATTCGACAAGCAGTCCCAGCGGGCAATCGGCCGCTACTATGTCGACGCCGGCTCGGGCGGGCTTGCCGTCGGCGTCCATTCCACTCAGTTCGCCATCCGTGAGGTCGGGCTCTACCGGCCGGTGCTGGAGCTTGCAATCGAGACGGCGCGCGAATGGACCGATCGGCCTCTGGTGATGATCGCGGGCGCGGTCGGCAAGACGGCGCAGGCGGTCGAGGAGGCGCGCACGGCGCGGGCGCTCGGCTATCACGCCGTCCTGCTGTCACTCGCCGCCTTGAAGGGCGCCAGCGAGGACGAGCTGATCGAGCACTGCACGGCGGTCTCGCGCGAAATGCCGTTGATCGGCTTCTACCTGCAGACGGCGGTGGGCGGAATCGCCCTGTCGCGGGCCTTCTGGGCGCGCTTCGCCGCCATCGACAATGTCGTGGCGATCAAGGTGGCGCCGTTCAACCGCTATCGCACGCTCGACGTTGCCTTTGGCATTGCCCAGGCCCACGCCGAGGAGCGCATCACGCTCTACACCGGCAACGACGACCATATCGTGGCCGATCTCGTGACCCCCATGGTCGTGCGGACCGGCAACCGCGAGATCACATTGCGCTTCCGGGGCGGCCTGCTCGGACACTGGAGCGTTTGGACGCGGGGCGCGGTAAAGCTCCTGGAGCGGCTAAAACTCTCGGTCTCGGCAGGTGCCGTTCAGCCGGAGGTGCTGGCCCTCGATTCGTTCGTGACGGATTGCAACAGCGTGGTCTTCGATGTTGATCATGACTTCGCCGGCTGTATCCCGGGCTGCCATGAGATCCTGAGGCGGCAGGGGCTGATGAATTCGATCGAGTGCCTCGATCCGCATGAAAGACTGAGCCCGGGCCAGAGCGACGGCATCGACCGGCTCTATGCGACCTATCCTGAACTGCATGACGATGCCTTCGTCGCGGCCAACCTCGAACGTTGGCGGGCTTAGCCGGTGGACGATCTGTTCGCGACCCACGATGCCTTGGCCGTCGGTGAGTTGGTCAAGGCGCGCAAGATCGGCGTGCGCGAACTGGTGGACGGCTCAATCGCGCATCTGCGCAAGCTCAACGGGTCGCTGAACGCCATCACGGATTTCTACGACGGCGCCTTGCTCGACAAATCCGTCGCGGCGGCGGGCGAGGGACCGTTCCAGGGCGTGCCCTTCGTCGTGAAGCAACTCATGGCCGACTGCGCCGGCACGCCGACGACGTTGGGATCGAAGTTCTTCGCCAAGCAACCGGTGGCCAATGCCGACAGCGCCGCGGTGAGCCGCATGCGGCGTGCCGGGCTGGTGATCGTGGGCCGCAGCAACACCAGCGAGTTTGGCCTCGCGCCGACGACGGAGCCTGTCTTTGGCGGCGCGACGGTCAGCCCGTGGCGCAAGGATCTCTCGCCCGGCGGATCGTCGGGCGGTTCGGCGGCGGTCGTTGCCGCGCGCGGCCTGCCGATGGCGCACGCCACCGACGGCGGCGGCTCCATTCGCATTCCGGCGGCGTTGTGCGGCCTATTCGGGCTAAAGCCTTCGCGCGGCCGGGTGAGCCTGGCGCCGATCGGCGAGACCCTGGCGGGCGCCGGGGCGCAGCATTGCGTGTCGATCTCGGTGCGCGACAGCGCCGCGTTGCTCGATGCGCTGGCGGGCGGCGAGCCGGGCGATCCCTACCGGGCGCCGCCGGCCGACGGCACGTTTCTCGACGCCACGCGACGCCCGCCGGGCAGGCTGCGGGTGGCTTTCATGCGCAAGCCGGTGGGCGGCGCGCCACTCGACCCGGTGCTGGTCGACGCGGTCGAGCAGACGGCCAAACTGCTGGCCGGCCTCGGCCACCATGTCGAGGAGGCAGCGCCCGACTATGACGCCACGGCCCTGGGGGCGGCGTTCGGGACGGTTATGTCCGCCAACACTTTTACGAACATCCAGATCCGGGCGGGCGGCCGCGTGCCTGGACCGGACGACCTGGAGCCGGTGACTCGGCTTTATGCCGAGCGGGGGCGGGGCTTTTCAGCAGACGACTATATTCGCGCCGTGCAGACGTTCCATCGTACCGGCCGGACGCTTGGCGCCTTTTTCACCAGGTATGACGTCCTGCTCTCGCCCACGATTGCGCGGACGAGCCTGCCGCTGGGCGCGGTCCGGATGGACGGCTCTCTCGAGCAATACGAGGAAGCGCTCGCGCCCATGATTCCCTTCACGGCCGTGTGCAATGCCACCGGCGTACCGGCCATGTCGGTGCCTCTGGCATGGACCGCCGACGGCCTTCCTATCGGCCTGCATTTCGTCGGGCGCTTTGGCGCCGAAGAAATGTTATTCTCACTGGCGGCACAGCTTGAGCAGAGCCGGCCTTGGCGCGAACGCCAGCCGATCTAGGCCCATTGGGGAGAAGGGGGAGTATGCGCACCATCATCGCCGGATTTATCGCGGGCTTCGTGAGTGTGCTGATTTTCCATCAGCTCGGCTTTCTGATTTCCAACGAGCTTGGCCTGACGAAGGCACAACTCTACAGCCTGCGTCCCTTGTCGCCCCTCGGGGTCCCGGCGATCCTGTCGTCGGCCTTCTGGGGCGGTCTCTGGGGAATCGTGGGCGCGTATCTCGTGCCGCGCCTGCCGGCAGCCGTGGATGGTCCCGTCGGCTGGATTTTGTTTGCCGGCATTCTCGTGACCCTGGTCAACTGGTTCGTCGTGCTGCCGATCAAGGGCGCGCCGATCGGTGGCGGCTTCCGCATGCCGGGTGTCGTGGTCGTACCGCTGGTCTATGCCCTTTGGGGCTTTGGCATGTGGCTCATCATCGGCCCAATGCTGCGCGTGCTGCGCAGGGGGTGATGCGAGCGGGATATTCTTCATGATGATCGCCGATGCCCAGGTTCACATCTGGGGCGCCAATACGCCGGAACGGCCGTGGCCGGCCCGCGCCGAGCCGCACCGTGCGCCACTCGGCAAGGACGAGCTGCTGGCCGAGATGGACAAGGCCGGCGTCGACCGCGCGATCCTGGTGCCGCCGTCATGGGAGGGTGACCGCAACGATCTCGCCCTGGAGGCCGCCGCCGCTCACCCGGACCGCTTCGCCGTCATGGGTCGCTTTGATCCAGATGCGCCCGGTGCGCGCGATCTGGTTGCGGGTTGGAAGAAGCAGAAAGGCATGCTCGGCATGCGCTTTACCTTCCACACCGAGACCCTGCGCCAGCCACTGCTCGATGGCCGCTTCGACTGGATATGGGGCGAGATGGAGAAGGCCGGCATCCCGGCGATGGTACTGTTCCACCACGAGTACATGCACCTTGCCCACAAGGTCGCGGAGCGCTTTCCCGGCGTGCGCCTGGTGCTCGATCATCTCGGCCTGAAGAGCGGCAAGGGCGTTACCGAGGCGGCGAACTTCGCCACCCTCGACAAGGTGCTGGCGCTGGCCAAGCGGCCGAACGTGGCTGCCAAGGTCTCGGCGATGCCGTGCTACGCCGACGACAAGACCTATCCCTTCAGGTCCGTGCATACGTACATCCACCGCGTCTTCGACGCCTTCGGACCCACGCGCACCTTCTGGGGGACGGACCTGTCGCGATTGCCCGGCAGCTATCGCCAGGGCGTGACCATGTTCACCGAGGAAATGTCCTGGCTGAAGGGCGCTGATCTCGAGGGTGTGATGGGCCGCGGCGTCTGCGAGTGGCTCGGCTGGAAGCTGAGCCGCTAAAGCGCTCGCGTCACCGTCTGCGAGCCGCCGCCCCAGATCGGCAAATAGCTCATCTTGTATCCCGCACCGCCGGCCACGATGGGATGGATGGCATCGGGTGCGCTTGCCACGTCCTGGCCTTCGTCGAACAGATGCTGCTGCACGCGGGCCAGATCCCAGCCGTCGTGGCGGACGATCTTCTGGGCCATTTCGAGGGGCAGCAGGAAGACCTGTTCGCCGCGCTGGTTCTTGCGGCCCATGCCGGACATGACGATGGCAGCGCGCATCGCCGTCGCAATGGGGGAGAGGATGGCCTCGGGCGTGGCGCCTTCGCCGTCGCCGGGCAGCACCTCGGCGGTACCTGAAACGCCCATCAC
>ENA-ORBV01016856-ORBV01016856.1-microbial-mat-metagenome-genome-assembly--contig:-NODE-16856-length-10537-cov-6.478394_pt1 | contig 10537 bp, 7 predicted proteins | sample MGYA00237777_ERZ505514 | MGnify/ENA primary metagenome ERZ505514 (study PRJEB26160, sample SAMN06269048) | microbial mat metagenome | isolation source: Oligotrophic lake microbial mat | place...
ACATTGCACCTAGTAAAATCTGAAGTAACTTCGTGTGTTGGGCTGGCTCTTTCGTCATTGATTGACTCATCGGTGCTGGGGTGGTCTACTTTGCATGCCTATGGAAACGTGGTCTGTGTCTACAGGCACCAAAGATTTCGTTGTTGGAGTTGATAAGAAGTTGTGGGTTGGATTTGGATTGTTTAAGAATTTCAAGTCTCTCTTTTCATATCTAAACAAGGCAAAGCTAATGTAGTCAAAAGAGTGTTGACTGTAATTTCAACAAAAGGGTGCACAAAACCAAACCAATGGCTGAAATGTTCATGTGTGGGCAGCATTGAGACGGAAGTGTGTTTCAAAGCCATCTAACCTAACAGTCGTTGCAGAAGCAAACTGGGATCTGTTGCTTCACAAAATCTGTTTTTAAGCACTGAATTATGATGGCCTCACTGTGGGAGACAAACAAGATCAACTGAAAAGAAGCAAACAACTAAACAACCACAACTGACTGAGCAATCCAAAGGCATCAATCTAGAAAATGACATCAACAAAGCCAAAGTGTCTGCAGACATGATCCCAAATTTCGTTGTGTGGAAAGAAGATCACCCGCAGCTCCAATAAGACAACCAATGACAATGACAAAAGATTCAACCAACAGAAAAGGTTGTCAGAGATATTAAAAGGTAATCACTCCTAGTTGGTGTCTAGCTGGAAGCACAGCAAGATACAAAATGGAGAATTGTTGTGTTCTTTTTTTTAGCAAGATTTAGTTGTAGAAAAGAACACTTCTCAGAACTCTTTGGTCTTGAACATGTCTTGCACCAATGAATAGCCCTGTAAAGCAATCTACAACAATGCTCCCTCTCATGAAGGAGACATACAATTGTCATTGTGTGTTGACCAATCTAATAAACTACTGCACAGCAGTGTTCTGCTGTGGTGTTCTGTCCTTTTCAAATCACGATCATTGTTCTCACCGATGCATGTACTAGCCCCAGCCAAGTTAGCTGGTCGTCTACTTGCATCCATGAGCACCAGATATATGAAAATGAGATGGGCTAGGGGATCAAGCTAGCAAAGGCAGTAGTGGCATGGCCGAGTTTGGAACACATGTATATCGAAATCGAAATCATTTCGCACCCTAGTGAGCCCAGTGGACGATTTCAAATCTTGATTCAGCCAAGTCTTTTTCTGCCCTGTGCGGTCAAAAATGAGTACCATGGGGCGTTGCTTGGCAAGCTCAACAAGTGGCCCCCGTCAATGTGGATGAGTTGAGTGACCATGATGATACAATCATCACCTAAACCAACGATGAAGCTGTGGAGAGTTATGCCACAACCACAACGGACGAAGCTTTGCAACGACAACAATATGGCAACCACACAACAATGACAATGCCTCGCTCAAAATAGTGACGACGACGAATGCTGCGCCAACGAGTTGTTGGGCGATGCGAAAGACGGACAAAGCTTGTAGTAGAAAACAAATGGGAGCGATACACAATCATCCACTAGCTAGTTGAAGGTGTGGGCGAACGACGCCGGAACGATGGACGCTTTGTATGAGTGGCGCCCGCGGCCAATCCGCTAGCACCTTTTGGTAGTCGCCGGGGAAATTGGCCCCGCACCACGATACAAGATTAAGGCTTGGAAGAAGCATTGAAATAGATCGAAGAAAAGGAGTGCTACTAAAGATTTGCGGGAGTCGTAAGACTGGGTGGTTGAGTCGTGTTTAGTATCTTCTTGGCCATCTTGGTCGCTCTATGGTTTCATGTCGAAGGTTTTATGCTTCGGAATAAGTCAGGGTTTACTCTTCAGTTTTTGGATGCACTTACCAAGGTGCTTGCGAGCCATTCTCTGGTCGAACTTTCGTCAATTTATTGCCTCCATCTGCAATTATTCCGCGCTCAACGATTTCTAGCCGATAGTGCCAGGAGCTCGCTACAACGCGCCACTATCTACGCCGAGGTCTCCATGGGCGTGACTTCAAAATAAGGGTTTCCACACCATCCTCCTTCGACGCGGTATTGGCCCTCTCGTTCAAAGTTCTTGCGAAAGACGGCAGCAATTTTGTGGAAATCCTCAAAGGCAAAGCATCTCTCGTCGTCTACCGCAATCCATTCTCTAGGCACAAAGGAGGGAAAATCCATGTAATAGTCCGTGTTGACACAATCGTATTTGCCAGTCTCCACGTCCCACTCAATTCCCAAAAAACCCAACGCCGCCAGAACTACCTTGTCGAGCGTATCGTGCGTCGACTCGATATGCAAGTCGCTATCGTTGGGCCCAGCGTAGGGCAAAAATCCATGAAAGCGATACATGGTTTTCGTCGTTGCACCAGTAGTTCCACCAGCAATGCTACCAGCTTTTTCTTTCTTTGCTTCCACGGTGTGGAAGGCGGTACCTTTGGAGGACATCAATGGAGTAGTCATGCTTTCGATTGCGTTCGGTATCGTGCTACAAGAAGGTGGATTGTTATTTTCTGCAAAAGGAAATTGGTAGTCGGGGTAAGACACAAGAATGACAGGATGCGGTCAGCAGTAACAAAGATACCGTGTGAGCACAGCTATCGATTGTAGCAATCAGCGGCGGTGCAGTATTACCTTTCAAGAAGCTTCGAGGGGAATCAATGACAATCAATGAGAGGCAGGTCGAGGACGTGCTTGTCATTCTCTAGCGGCTCCGTACCACCTGGTGCATCTCTCGCTCGCGCGGACCAGAGTAAGATCTGGTCCGGAGGAAAAAGAACCACAAGGAGCAGGAAAGAAAGCCGGAAAAATGACACTGATTGACCTGTCTTTTGCCATGGCTACAATCAATTGTACTACAATTGTATCACAGTAGAGGTTAAATGCTAGTAGGGGTGGGCCTGTTTCCCAACTTCCCACTCCAAGAAAGTGACAGTTCTGCAGAATTGAGCTGACCAAAGGTCTGTTGGGAAAAATCTCCAACATCATAGAATGTTGTAACTTTGTGCAATTTTTTGGTATGTGAATGACTTCATCTGAATGAGAATGTTTGTGCCAAATCATTGCTTTCACTTTGTTTCTGCTTAGCTGTCACAATCATTGTCTGCTTGTGATGTGAGAACGGCACACATCCACACAATTGACAATCACAACCCTGATTCAATGCAATGATTGAGCTCTCCCTCCATTCTTGGAATGATTCATAAATGGTCAGTTTTGTGCATTTCATGAACACAAGAATATTGGCAAGTTACGACATTTCATTAAATCAGCGAATGACTACAGAGACACGCAGCTCAAACAGTCACATGCTGTTTTGTTCTCCTGGATGCACCAACTTTAGGGAAAACAAACCAGTTTTCTGCTGCATGGCAAGCAATCACATGTGGTGAACAGAAAGCAAAATGAATGAATTGTTAACTAAGAATGCCAAACTAAGGATAAGATGGACTGGGTGGCGTGAAAAGCAAGGGGCAACAAGCGTTAGACACAGCGCCAGACATTGTGGGCCAGTGCCAGCTTGACTGCAGCAAGCCAAGCCAAGGAATCAGACCGCATCAAGACCATTGATGTCATTGAGCATGAAACAAGGTGTTGACATAATCAAGACCAATAGGCTACTAGTAGAAGACTTGTTCAAGTGCCTTCAGATGTTGCAAGAGGCACCATGTGTGCTCAGTGCCGCACGGCAATGGAAGCAAATCTGGATAGGGTTAGAGATATTTGCAGAAACGACTGAAAGCTGCATGCAATAACAGTCCGCATCTGGTCGCGGCTTTGACTGCTGGCTGACTTCGCTCCTCCTTTGTCGGATAGACCGGATCGGAATAGGCTTAGACTTTCGGGGGAATACTAATCAATCATTCGAACAAGACCTACCCTGGGATGCCCACGGGACTATATCCGAAAATAAGGACCACGAGTCTGCATCATATCGACAACGTTTTACTCTCACAAAACCCAAAAGCAAAAGCAGTACAGAAAGAAAAACAAAGCAAAACAGCCGCTTCAACCAAAAGCAAAAACAAATACTGCAACCCAAAAAATTATGATGAAGATGGCCGCCACCTCCAAATGCATGAATATTTTCCTCCTCGCCATATTAGCTTTGATGTCAATGAACGCTCCTGCACAAGCCACCACGGTGCCCCCGACACAGCTGGTTAAACAAAACATGCTGGCGGCACAAAACACATGGGAAATGGAAAATACTGGCTACTACGACTTTGGATACACAAAATATTCAATGATGCCGTATGACGGTTATCCTTGGTTGGTGAAGGTTCGCGACGGTAACGTTGTTGACGTTCTCACCAAGGATGGCACACCCGTCCCTACAACCGACTTCCCAACAACCCTATCTGGTCTGTTTCAGACAATTCAGGAGGCCTTCAGTGCGAACGCTGCCTCCATTGATGTCACCTACAGCGACACCTACGGATATCCTACGGATATTGCCATTGACTACGATGCAAGAATTGCGGACGAAGAGCTCTATGTAACTATTTCCTCCTATAGCAAGCAAACCGCGTATGACGTTGTTGATGTCCAGAATGCCCTGACGAGCGCCAAAAATCTGTGGGACTCCTATTCGATTGAAGAATACACCTTTGATTATATTCAAGATTGTATGGTCTGTTATTCTTTGAACTATCCTTGGACAACTGAAGTTTTCTACGATGTCGCCACTGCGCAGGACTCCTACGGCTCACCCGTCGATACCATTTCCTTATCCCCCATCCCCCATCTGTTCGATGTCATCCAAGATGCCTTGGACACTCAGGCCTTCAACATCCAAGTCACCTACGATGAAACCTTGGGGTTCCCTACCAGCATCGAAATCGACTATGACGCCCGCATTGCTGACGAAGAATTCAGGGCCACTATTTATTCCGTGCGCGCTTTGAACAACCCTCTTGCACAATTCGTTGTTGCCCAAGCAAAGTGGTCCTCTACAGGTATCTCAACGTACACTTTGACTTGGGAAGAGGGCCATATGATTGCTCATATGATGGCTTACCCCTGGGTCGTCGACGTTCAGGATCACCAAGTTGCCAAGATCACGGATGCCAACCAAGCCGAAGTTGCCAGTCCTCCCACGCTCCCCACCATCGAAAACATGTTCTCCATCATCCGATCTGCTCTCGACACCAATGCCGCCATTGTGGATGTGACCTATTCCGAGATGTATGGGCACCCCGAGCATATCTTCATTGACTATGACACCATGATGTATGATGAAGAAAAGTACATTACGATTTCCAACCTTGTCGCTACCCTCTAGAGGATGCTCCAATTGTGATTTTATGTTCCTGCACAGCGCTTTAAAGTATTAGAACCTAAAAAATATAAATCATTAGAACCCAAAAAAAATCGCCTCCTCATCGATCCTGACTTACCTCCCTCTCCTCTGCTTTCCCCCCATGCATCCAGAAGTCCCGCCATTCTCGACATGCCGTGACTCTGTAAACTCTTGGCGATCCAAAACTTCTGCCTACTACGCCATCGGAACGCATGCTATGAATGCTCAGACGTTGGTCAACTTTAGTGGTAGGGACCTAGCATTAGCTAGGCTGCCCCATTTCGATTGGTAAAGAAAGTACTGTACTAGCTAGATGCGAGTAGGTTTGTCAAAAAGCTTTTGTCCGGGTGGGAGAAACTGGAGAAGGATTAAGAATCTTAAAACAGAGGCTAATGGCTGAATCAATGATCGAGATCTTTTTTATCGACGGTCCGCATTGATTGATTCATTGCATCCCTTTATCCGTCAGCCATCATTCATCATCCACTGATTTGCACATCAGCGAAAAACATCAAGGTAGCTGCTGACGATTATTAGAGTTGAGCATCGAGCCGCAAGAAGAAAGTAGCATCTAAAGTTAACACCTCTGTGGAAAACAACGATGATGGATCTTTGCCCCTCGTCCTCCTTGTTGAACCGAAGAAAGCCCTGTCCTTATTATGCTCTCGTTCTGTGTCTTTTGTTAGTGGTTTCTTCTGCCACTTTGGGGCATGGTGCTACACCACGACCTCCACAACAACAAGAGAATCCAATTTTTGATGTCCTCGTCTATGGCTCTACGCCATCCGGAATTTTGGCAGCGGTCGCCGCAGCTCGTCACCTGGGTACCAACAAAACAACCAGTTGCAAACGTAATATTGGTTGTGGTGCTGATGGCAGTGTTGGCTGTCCCTGCGGTGGTGGCGGAGGAGGCGTCGCCTTGTTGAGTCAACGAGCGCACATTGGTGGTGTCGCTTCCGGTGGTCTGGGCCAGACCGACATTGGCTGTGAAGAAACCACACACGGAACCATGCCGGTGATTGGTGGCTTGGCCTTGGAATTCTTTCAACGCAATGCGGCCAAATATGACACGGTACAACATCGAAGTCCTTGGAACTTGGAACCGCATGTGGCCAAACAAGTCTTTTTGGAAATGCTCCGGGAAGCCAATGTGACACTCTTGCACTATGGAGAAGTCGAGTCGGTCTTGAAAAACAACGACAACAACCATATTGAATCCATTACCATGGTGGGTACGGGACAACGATATAAGGCCAAAGTCTTTGTCGATGCCTCTTACGAAGGGGATCTCATGGCACGGACACCTGACATTACCTATACCTATGGACGAGAGAGTCAAGCACAATACAATGAAAGTGGCGCCGGAAGTCAAGGTGCCACGGCGATGGAATATCCCTATGAATATTTTGATCCCTTTGACAAGGATGGAAATTTATTGCCATTGTTGCGAAAGGAATTTCCCTTGCCCAAGGGACAAGCCGACAAGCAAATTCAAGCTTACAATTTTCGACTCTGTGTGACCAAAAACTCGGCCAACGCCACCAATCCCTTGCGTGTGCCCTTTACCAAACCAGACGACTATGATCCGCAGATGTGGGAATTGTTGCGACGTTTCTGGCGGCATTGGCCAAATTCCAAGAGTCCTCACAAGGCAGCACAAGGACAAGCACCTACAGCCATTTTGGGAAAAATTCCTAGCATGGATAACAAATTCGAGAAGTTTGATGCCAACAATTGTGGATGGAATATCATTCATACCGATATGATTGGTGGTTCGTGGGAATATCCCGAAGCCAACTATTCCTACCGAAAAACTATCTGTAAGAAGAACTTCACTGCCCATTTTTTGCAACGGCTATCTCGCTTTGTTTGGTCGTTTCTTACCAATGCGTTTGATTTTGTTGTCGCGATCTTTGTACTCCACTATATAGGGGAGGCGCACGTCAGCTATACCAAGAGCTTTTTGTGGTTCATGTCCTCGGATGCATCCGTCCCGGAGCACATTCGCTCTGAATATGCTAATGAATGGGGCTACTGCGGAGATGAATTCCACGAAACTGATCACTTTCCCCCGCAGCTCTACGTTCGGGAAGCCCGACGACTCGTAGGAGAACGCGTCTTTACTCAAAACGATGCCACGTCCAAGGTCCCAAGGGGCAATGAAAGTGTAGGAATGGGTTGTTATGGATTTGATAGTCATTGTGAAGAACGGTACGCTTGTACCGATCCCAAAGTATGCACAGTCTATGACAAACCCTACGTCAATTTGCAATGTGGATGTGGCCTTGAATGGCCAGGCGTGTACCAAATTCCAGTGTGGGTCCTCTTTCCTAAAAAGACTCAAGTCAAAAATCTAGTGGTACCCGTCTGCAGTTCCGCCTCTCATGTTGCCTATGCCACGATTCGAATGGAGCCACAATTCATGATCTTGGGACATACGGCGGGGGTGGTTGCAGCACTGTCGGTCCAAAATGGCGATGCGCACCAAGCAGCTCCCATACAAGACGTCAACGAGGACAAGTTAGCCGAGCAACTGCTGGGCGATGGCCAACTTTTGAAATTGCCAGATGATTTTGAGCTTGATGACATTATTCGAGACTCTATGGAGCAGCAGATTTCCTAATAGCTATATACACACTTTGCGGTAGTATGACAGGTCTCTGGCGTCTTATTACAAAGGAGTTTCCCCTTTATAGATCTGCTCCGGATTTGAAGACACTGTCGTTTGGTACTTTGTCCAGGCCGCTGAAATTGCGCTTCTCTTGCTACCCTTCTACTAGCCGTCTAGCAAGTTGCTGCAATTGTTTGCTCAGACAAGCGCTCGAAGCGTACTATACATATACGAGTTAAACAGGCTCTCGAAGCGTATCAATAAACTATTTCTTCAAACAAAGACAACCCTATTATTTAACTAAGTGTTTTAGCGTAAATGAAACGTCAAAGCTTGCAACGCTCTGTACAACCAAGCGTGGGATAAAAGACTAAAGTAGAACAATGAAGCAGGCACCTTGGAGGATGGCAGCGGTCGGCAATGTTTCTTTTGTCATCTCCTTGAAACTCTCCCATCAATTTCCTTCGCAAACAAACAACCACATCATTCCTAATGAACCAGAAAAATTAAGGCTGTGTATTGTTGATGGACATGGAACTGAATGGATGGATTGATTTTGGCTGCGAACCACACCATTACTTCTTCTTTGAAAATCAACACTACTTACAACAGGGACCATCTTTTCTACGACCGCCTTTTTTATAGATATCTCCGTTGCTCGAAAAATTTGCGAAGATATACGACTTGCAAAAAGGCCATGAATACCACAATAATGGCTTCTATGAGGGTCCATTTCCACAATCTGGTAAAGATGGCTTCGACCAATTCCCGATGATTGGCTTCCCGATTACGTAAAAAGTCATAATGATCGACTAAATTTTGCCAATCTTGATCAATAAAGGAGGCACTCTCCACCAATTGCAAGGCGCGTTTGGCTTCGGGACCCTCCTCGCCTTCGGGCAAAGCTCGGGGTGGTGGAATCCAACGCAAACTAAAACCAACCGAAGTAGAATCGCGATTGCTTTCTTCTTCTTCCTTGGAGACATCACTCAAAAAACAGAGGGAATACCGTTCGGGTCCATCGACCTCGAGTCGAAAGGTACCTTCGGTTTGCTCGGGAGCGGATGTCCATTTGACATCGTTGGGATTTTTGTGATTCTTGACGGTCGCTTTAATCATGGTCCCATCGACATCATCATCCAGACAATCATAGGATCCACTGTATTTTTGGACAGTATATTTATATATGCATTTCAAATTGGAGAACGCGTGAACCGGTAGTATCATTGTAGTAGGGCAAAATACAATGTGTGTAATGAATAATTTGAACACGAAAAAACGAGGTGAGTTTGTGTGAGAAACAATACATGAAGTCGACACCAGAACTTTCCATCCTTCCTTCAATTTTGCTCATGAATAAACATGACTGTAAACTTACGTGATCGTTGATCGCGATGGCACGCGAATGCTAATACACTCTTCTTCCCCATTCGGTATCTCCATATTGAAGGAAGCATCAGATGTTCTCACCGCCAGCTGCACCAGCAAAAGTAGAAGCGCCAGATAGGTTGGTGACGGTAGCGGATGATGAGTGCGACGAGGATGAAGATTCATGGTGTTGGTGTTGGAGCCAATGATTTAAAAAAATGGATCCTTTCTTGTGTTGCTCTTCTCAGGACTTGATGATGCTTTGTCGGAATGTCGTCAGGGCTGGACTACTCTAGATTTAGTCTGAAGTGAATCTAGGTAGGTAGGTATAGCTACTACTTGTATAGTGTTGTTGTCTCTGGCGGTGGTCGTGGAGGGTTGCTTGTGACCAACATCGGCCATGGTCGTCGTCGCAAAATCAAATCTTTCTCCACGGGCCTCCATTTGCGGACGATGTACAGACTATTAATTTGGGACACATGTGGGTCGGGTTTCTGGGATGAGGTACAGACGATACGGGACACATGTGAGTCGAGTGACTCACATCAAGTCGTGTGGTGAAAAAGGACAGGAAAAAAAAAAAACTCGGAGGACAACGCAACGCAGTTCCAGTACTGGCGGCGCACGTACGGTGTGTATGTACAGTGCAGCAACATGCATATGACAAGACAACACAACAGACTTCACCGAACTTGTAGTAGAAGACAGAGTTAAGTAGCGACGAAGCTATCAGACCTGAATCAGTTGTCACCAATCATCCACGCAAGACACAAGCTTTCAAGAAGGGTAATCAACAACAACAACAACAAACAGTTAAATTTATTGAAAGAAGCAAGAAGAAACGAAAATGGTGCACGACCCACGAGTCACCAAGTCTCTGGCTCGCCTAGGAGGTCTTTACCGTGATCCCTCTCGCGTCGATCGAGATGCTTCTACGCTCCTCAAGAGTTCCGTGGGAGCTCACTTGACTCCAGGTATTGCTCCTCTTGTCGAAAACGATGGTGAAGTGCAACATTGCCTGGTCTTGCAAGGCACCATTGCCATGCATTTTCGTGGCAACACGTACCAACTATTGGTGGATATCTACTTGCCTCCAGGGTATCCCTCTCGACCGCCCGTGGCGTACGTCAGATTGACGGAAAATATGTATTTGAAAGAAAATCACATGCATGTGGGATCGGATGGAAAAGTGTATTTGCCGTATTTGCACGAATGGAATTTACGGACGCACAATTTAGTGGAATTGGTGGTGGCCATGAGCAGTGTTTTTTCTGCAGATCCTCCCGTATTTACGCGTCCTCCACCACCG